>ERZ857972.1137-NODE-1137-length-17278-cov-8.493933_pt1 | contig 17278 bp, 13 predicted proteins | sample MGYA00519757_ERZ857972 | MGnify/ENA primary metagenome ERZ857972 (study PRJEB31778, sample SAMEA3449383) | human gut metagenome | biome: human gut; feature: human-associated habitat; material: faeces | place: United Kingdom | collected 2010/2012 ...
TCGCCCGTGGAATTGTGCTCGAGCAAAATCATATGGCCCGACTGCTCGCCGCCAACGGCATAGCCGCCTTCGCGCATCGCCTCGAGCACATAGCGGTCGCCCACCTTGGTCTGCAGCACGTCAATGCCATGAGCCTCCATAGCGCGCACGAAGCCCAAATTGGTCATAACGGTGGAGACCGCCGTGTTGTGGGGCAGCTCGCCGCGATTCTTCAAATCGACCGCAAGCACCGCCTCGACGATGTCGCCATCGATTTCGGTGCCATCTTTTGCCATGAGCATCACGCGGTCGGCGTCGCCATCGTGGGCAATGCCCACGTCAGCGCCGCATTCGGCCATAAGCTCGGTCAAGGGGCCCAAATGGGTGGAGCCGCAATCAACGTTGATGTCAGTGCCGTCATAGTCATCGTTGATCACGGTGACTTCCGCACCCAAACGGCGCAGCGCCTCTGCGCTCGTGAGGGACGACGCGCCGTGGCCCGTATCGAGCGCGACATGAAGCCCGTCGAAGTTGATTCCCTGGCTCGTTACCGTTTCGACCGCATGGTTGATATACATCTCACACGCGTCCTCGACTTCGAGAGCGACGCCAACTTCATCGCCCACGGGCATTTCGGCTTCCTCGCCCGCCTCTTTCGCACGCGCGATTTGGCCTTCAACGCCGCCATCGGCAATGAATTTCTCGATTTCGTCTTCGACCGCGTCAGGAAGCTTGAAGCCATTCGCGTCGAAGAATTTGATGCCGTTATACTCCGGTGGATTATGCGACGCGGAAATCACGATGCCGCCATCGGCATGCAGTTCGCGAACCAGCAGCGCCACAGCCGGCGTAGGAATAACGCCCGTAAGCAGCGCATCGCCGCCTGCGCTCGTAATGCCGGCAACCACCGCCGCCTCGAGCATGTCGCCGCTTTTGCGCGTGTCTTTGCCCACGACAATGGTCTTGCCCATAAACGATGCCGCAGCCTGCCCAAGCCTATAAGACAATTCGCAGGTAAGGTCGACGTTCGCTACGCCACGCACGCCATCGGTTCCAAAAAGTCGGGCCATTGCTTCTCCAATCCTTGTGAAAGCTCTCTCGCGAAGCCTTGAAGTATCGCCTCGCAAGATGGCAAAGGGCGCCCGCGCGCCCCTCGAACTTTTGTATTCTACCACTCACGGCCGCAATGCACCGCACGCCAGACCGCCAAACCATATCGAGCGGCGAGCGGAGCATCTCACGCGAAAACGCCGTGGTTGTCGCCTGCTTGGAGGCAGGCGACATCGCGCGCATGAATTGCCATGAGTCGCAGTAACGGCGTTCGCCACGCACCCCGGCCTTGCGGCATAAACGCCTGGCGACGGCCTTTCGCGACAAGGCTATTCCCGCACCGCTTCTTCGCCCCTAAAATTCGCGAGTAGAAAAACGGTCGACATAATGAATACGAACCCAACAAAATCCATCGCTTCAAATGCCGTACCCAGCCACAGCACCGCGAACGCCGTCGCCGACACCGTTTCCACACTTGCGATAAGGCTCGCCTTCGCGGCTCCGATATCTTTGACGGCCTGCAAATATGCCGTAAACCCAAAAGCCGTTCCGAAAAGAATGAGCCCCACGAATAACGCCACGAAGCCTTCCGCATCGAGCCCGCCTTCACCAAATTCGGGTGCGAAGTTCCACGATTGCGTCACGAGGCAAAGCGCGGCGCCACCGATAAGCATGCCGCACGCCACCACGGGAATACTCCCGTGGCGCTGCATAAGCGTCCCAGGCGAAATGGTATATATCGCAGCGGTCACCGCCGCGCCCAGGCCCCAGAACAACGCTTGCGGCGACATCACCAAATTCGTAGGGTCTCCATGGGTCGCAAGCAAAAACGTGCCCATCACCACGCATCCCATGGCAATGAACTCGCGTGCCGTGGGCAACCTGCACGCCGAAAAACACGTCGCTGCCACAATAAGCACCGAACCGATATACTCAAGCACGGTCGCCGTACCCGCATTCGAATATTGAATGGCAACCAAATAGGTAAGCTGGCACAGCATAAGGCCGAATATCGAAAACACCATAAGCTGCGCGATATCTCGCCACGAAGAGAAAAGGCCCTTCAGCGCGCGTCGATACCACACAAGCGCCACGACGATAAGAGCCAACCCAGCACATGTCATGCGCGTGCTGGTAAGCCACAACGGATCAAGGCCGTATTCCTGAAAAAGAAATTGCGCACAGGCACCAGAAAAGCCCCATCCAATACCGCCGGCGATGGCGAAGAAAACGCCCCTCGTATTTTTCGACAACGCCATGTCAGGCTCCATTCATTCCCTCAAGAAAAGGCATGCATCAAACGCGCGACGCCTACCCTTGCCATATTCACGAAGGGCAGTGTGACAGACCCGTCGCATAATTGCACTATCGGCGTTGAGCGAAATTCGTAAAGAGTCACAACGCAGTCAAAAGCATCGATACAATATTGGCCAAGAAACGTTACGTCGAACCTTTGCAAAGGAAGACCTATGGAACTCAAACAAATCGCAAGCTTCGCCGTCGATCACACCAAGCTCGTTGAAGGCATGTACACCTCACGCGTTGACGGCGACGTGACCACCTATGACATTCGCATGGTTAAGCCGAACTGCGGCACCTATCTGCCCTACCCCGCCATCCATAGCTTCGAGCACTTGTTCGCAACCTATGTGCGCTCGAGCGAGCTTTCCGACCAAGTCATATACGTTGGCCCCATGGGGTGCCGTACCGGTTTCTATTTCCTCGTGCGCAACATGGAACCCGAGGTTGCCATCAAGCTTGTCAATGACATGCTCGCATTTGTTGCCAGCTTCGAGGGCAATGTGCCCGGCGCCACCGAAAAGGAGTGCGGCAACTTCCGAGAGCAAGACCTCGAAGGCGCCAAAGCAATCGCACGCAAAATGATTCCCATTCTGAAAAGCTGGACGCCCGCCGACTGCGCCTACGAAAAATAGCCAACGTTCGACATGCTCCGGTCTCAAGGGGCACGCTTCAGCAGCGCGGAACCCGGCTTTGACCGGTCGTTTCCGCGCATCTCGAGTGCGCCTTGCCCCTTTTCATTGATTAGAAATCGAAGCAAAAGGCCCGATGGATACGCCCATCGGGCCTTCGTATTCCGCGCGGCTTTTGACGCATAGGCTCTCATGGGCCCGCTTTTTCGCGATTCCCAACCAAAGGCATATATAAAAGAAAGGCTCGCCGCATAAGCGACGAGCCTTTCCATTTCGCGTGAAGTAAGCGAGCAGATTAGCGCTTGCTGAACTGCGGGCGCTTGCGGGCCTTCTTCAGGCCGTACTTCTTGCGCTCGACCATACGAGGGTCACGAGTGAGGAAGCCAGCCTTCTTCAGCTCGGGACGATACTCGCCGGCCTGCAGCAGCGCGCGGCTGATGCCGTGGCGCAGAGCGCCAGCCTGGCCAGAGATGCCGCCGCCATTGCACAGAGCGATGACGTCGAAGTGATCCTGGGTGTCGGTAACCTTGAACGGCATGGTGGCGTAGTTCACCAGGGCCTCGCGGCCGAAGTAATTCATAGCCTCACGACCATTGACGGTAACCTTGCCGGTGCCGGGAACCAAGCGGACGCGAGCAACGGCGTTCTTGCGACGGCCAGTGCCGTAATAGACAGCTTCGTTTGCCATTGTTACTTCTCCTCCAGCTTGATCTCGACGGGCTTCTGAGCGGCATGCGGATGCTCGGGGCCAGCGTAGACCTTGAGCTTGGTGAGCTGCTTGCGGCCGAGAGTGTTCTTCGGCAGCATGCCCTTAACCGCGTGCTCGATGACGCGCTCAGGATGCTTCTCGATAGCCTCGGTGAAGGTTTCGCACTTCTGTCCACCGGGGTAGCCGGAGTGACGGTAGTACTTCTTGTCGAGAGCCTTGTTGCCCGTGACGCGCACCTTCTCGGCATTGATGACAATGACGAAGTCGCCCGTGTCAACATGCGGAGTAAACTGCGGCTTGTTCTTGCCACGGAGAATGTGGGCAGCCTTAGCGGCAACCTTGCCCAGCACCTGGTCGGCGGCGTCGATAACGACCCACTCGCGCTCAACCTCTTGAGGCTTTGCGTAATACGTCTTCACGATTTCCTCCAAATACGTTTGTTCTGGTTCAAAAGTGCTGCTTCACGAAACTGTTCGGTTTCCTACGCCAAACCAACGGTCCAGAATCTGGACATTCTTTCGCGCTGTGTCCCGTTTTGAGCAGCGTTTAGCGGGGCTTTTGAAAGCGAACTTTTGCAGAATACAAGCTGAACGCCCCGCCGTCAATGGAAAAGTGACGTTTCACCAGGTACAGCGGCAGTCTTCACGAAATCGCGACAAATAGGCGAAATATCGAAAATGATGCGTTTCGATGGCCTTCGGTCGATCCATATATATACATAGAATAGCCGCGAATCTAAAAAAGCGGCCAGACGGCCGCCTTCCGATCTAACCTATGCGCGAAGCATTCAACCAACCGAAATAATGGTAGCGGTGACTGGATTCGAACCAGTGACGCCACGGGTATGAACCGTGTGCTCTAACCAACTGAGCTACACCGCCGGATGGAGCCTGCAACCAGACTTGAACTGGTGACCTCTTCGTTACCAACGAAGTGCTCTACCGACTGAGCTATACAGGCACTTGACGGGTGGGAGCTATAGGATTCGAACCTATGTAGGCAGAGCCAACGGGTTTACAGCCCGTCCCCATTAACCACTCGGGCAAACTCCCAATCGTTCAAGTATCCGCAGGTTCTTTGGTCTTTTGGACCGCCGCCCCCGCGAACGAAAAAGATAATACGATGCAACCTTGGGGGCTGTCAACGAAAACCTCTAGATACACGGTGCCGGGCGTATCTATATGCCTTTGACCTGCGTTTTTGTTGAGTTTAGATATGAAGGGCGGTGGATTTCGCTACGCTGGTGACATTTCCCAAGGGAACACTTTGGCACGGTGGAGTACGCCTGCAATATCGACCCTCGATAACGACCCTCTTGCACTATTACATAGGTTGCGATCGGACTTTTCCGGCACGAACGAGCGTGGATTTTCTCCCGTTTGAAATCGAGCGTGGATAATCTCCCTCTTTTAGCACGGCTTCGAACCCAAAGTGGCAGATTATCCACGCTCATTCACTAGGCGGGAGAACTATAGAGCCGCTACTACTCGGGCCAGACCAAAGTAGACCCATAGAGCGGCTCCCCTTGGTGCAAGGGTAGCGACTCAAGTAACACGACGATAGCAAGTCGAAGAAATAGGTCATGGCGTATTTCGAATAAACGCCGAGTCGGTCAATTCCGTTTCCCGCATTTCCAAGACGATATACACGGTCAAAAGACCTCGATTTGTCATCGTTGCTAAACGCAGTAATTAGAATCTTCCTCCCCGAACGGCAATCAAGATACTCACGCGCCTGTGACGCAAATAGCCCGGAGACCGATACGAGAATTATCAATGACTGCGAAGCATCTCCCATGTTTTTCAATTCCGCGACGTTAGCCCCAGCAACTATGCGAACTATCTTGCCCGCATAAAACATTTCCTGCTGAAATCGTACGAGATTGGCGCTCACATTATTGGTGCACCAGATTTCAACGTTATTATGGCCATCAATTTCGTCGGCAAGGTGCTTAATAGCGATATCGGACACGCCGCTTTCAACCTCAGCGAACATCTCGATCATGCGAACGTCGAGTTCTGCCCTGTACTCCTCGTAGCCAAATTCCTCCTCTCGATGGCTTAAGTCGCTTGGAAAGACTGATTGAGTAAATGATTCTTTCAAATCGCTAAGAGACTGGTAGCCCAAACGATTGCAGAAACGACGAACAGCGGAACGGGTCACGAATGCATCGCGGGTTATTGCGGCAACATTGATTTCGCTCGAACGCCTAATGTGAGCGATGAGATATCGAGCGATGGCGGCATCGTTTGACCCAAACTCGCTGTTGATGATGGAGCTAATGCGATTGAGCACATCGAAGTCATTGATATTCACGTGATTCCTCTTTCCGCTCTCCTCGAAATCATAGTTCATTTATTGAATCAAACAGCTTTGGTCGTTCTCCTATGATTCAAATCAGTTGACGTCATCTTAATCGTAATTCCGTCACACGTATCCACCGTGTTGAATGATGGAAAGGGGATTCATGGACAACGTGAACAACATGCCGTTTCTCTGGGGTTCCGCCACGGCGTCTTATCAGTGCGAGGGTGCCTGGAACGAAGGCGGCAAAGGCCTTGGCGAGTGGGATTTCTTTAACCACACAAGCAATAAGAACATCAACCATGTTGACGGTGATGTATCTTGCGACTTCTACCATCGCTATGAAGAAGATATCCGCATGATGAAAGAAGGCGGACAAAACACCTATCGCTTCTCTCTTTCATGGAGTCGAATCATTCCCACGGGTATCGGCGAAGTGAATGAAAAGGGTATCGATTTTTATAATCGGGTCATTGATTGCTGCCTCGAAAATGGCATAGAGCCCAACGTTACGCTGTTCCATTACGATCTGCCATTCACGCTTGCTTGCAAAGGCGGATGGCTGAACAACGACATGGCAGAGTGGTTCTGCAAATACGCCAGGATTTGCTTTGAGCGCTTTGGAGACCGCGTCAAAATCTGGGCTACCGTTAACGAGCCGCATTTCTACAGCTACTGCGTAAACATGTTGGGCAACTATCCCCCCAATCGATCGCTCGACGTTCAGTCGTACATGCAGTTTCAGTACAACCTGATGCGCGCCAGCGCACTCGCAGTCCGAGCATATCGTCAAATGGGCTACGACGGCATCATCGGCGCCGTCCACGATGGCGGCGTTGTCGAACTCGACCCGGCAACCGAGCACCCCGATGACGTATTTCGATACGCAGACTTTTTCGCCAATCGCATGATTCTGGCACCAGCACTTCAGGGTCAACTGCCGCCAGAAATGGACGAAATCCTTGAAAAACTTGGCGTCTCGCTCTATCGATCCCCAAATGACGTAGAAGAATTCAGAGACGGTAAAGTCGATTTTATTGGACTCAACGTGTATTGCCGAGAGTATGTAACCGACTGGCACGGTGGAGAGCTTGCCGTTTCGGCGAACAATAAGGGCGGTTCGAGCAAAAAGGTCGAAGGAAAATGCATTGCGCCCTTGTTTGAAAGCGCCCGCGACAGCAATGTTCCCCGCAATAAATGGGGCCGCGAAATACTCCCAAGTTGCATGTATTCAACCATCATGGATGTCCACGAGCGCTATGACGCGCCCCGCATCTTTATTACGGAAAACGGACATGGCGCCTATGAGCAACCAGACGCAGACGGAATGATCCACGATGATGACCGCATCGAGCTTCTGGGCCAGTTCATCGAGCACATGATGAGGGCTAAGCGCGACGGCGCGCGCGTTGAGGGCTACTACCTCTGGTCGACGATGGATCTGTATAGCTGGATCAACGGCTACGAAAAACGATACGGACTTGTCCATATCGACTTCGAAAACAATCTGGAGCGCACCCCCAAAAAGAGCTGGTATTGGTACCGAGACCTTATCTCGAAGTATCAGGAGCAGGAAGGTTAGGAGAAAGAGATGAAATATCAGGCAATGTCCGAAACAGTCCTAAAGGCTGTTGGCGGCAAAGAGAATATTACATCGGTAACTCATTGTGCGACGCGCCTTCGCATCGACGCACGAGACACCTCGATCATTGATCTCCAGCTCGCCAAATCAGGCGCTCGGGGCAGTAGTCAGCGGTGGCCAGCTTCAGGTGATCATCGGCCCCAACGTCACCGAGGCTTACAACGACTTCCTCGACTTCGCGGGAATCGAAGTCGGCGGTGGCACGGTTGCCGACGATGCCCAAACCGCCAAAGACCTTGCAGAAGGCATTAAAAGCGGTAACACCGCCATGGGCTTGATTGAGAAATTCGGGAACGTCTCTGCACAGGTATTCATGCCCATCGTCCCGGCGCTCATCGTTGGCGGACTCATTCTTTCGATCAAGAATCTCCTGGTCAATTATTGCGGATTGAGCACCGATAGCGGAACCGCCCAGGTCCTGTTGGCGATCTTTAGCGCTTCGTTTAGCTTCTTACCCGTTTACCTCGGCTATCAGCTCGCCGCCGTCATGAAGATGCAGCCTATCATGGGCGCACTGCTGGGCGCAATCATGATTAGCTCGTCTATTAGCGGTGCTGAGGGTCTCGACTTTCTTGGCATCCCCATCCCGACGAATGACTACTCGAGCACGGTGGTGCCAATCGTACTGGGCGTTGTGTTCATGTACTTTGTTGATCGCGGTCTTCAGAAAATCATCCCCGACGTTACCAAACTGTTCTTGAAGCCGCTACTCACCATGTTCATCGTCGTGCCTGTTGAGCTGATTGTTCTCGGCCCCGCCGGCAGCATGATGGGCTACGCGCTGAGTGATGCCGCCACATGGCTCATGGACAACGTGGCATTTATCGCTACCCCGATCCTGGCAGCCCTTAACCCCTATTTCGTCATGCTCGGTCTCGATAAGGCTTACATCGCAATCGAAGTTACGAGCCTGGCGCAGCTCGGTTGGGCACCCATCATCTTTGGCTTCATCTCAAACCTCTGCATTGGCGGCACGAGTCTCGCCTTGGCAACTGCAATGAAAGGCAACAAGGAGAAGAGAGGTATGGTCACCACGGTTGCCGTCACCGCACTTTGCGGCGTAACTGAGCCCGCATTTTACGGCTGCCTCATCGAGCGTCCCCGCCTGCTTGTCGGCACGGCAATCGGCGCCCTCTGCGCGGGACTCCCTGCAGGCATCTTCGTCCTGAAGGAGTATGTTGCGGGAGCATGCCCCGGTCTTCTTTCGGCGCTGATCTTTATCGCTCCCGATGGATCCATGGGCAACTTCGTACTGGCGTGCGTTGTCGCCGTCATCGCCATCGTCGTCTCGTTCATCGCTGCACGCGTGATTATCAAGAAGAATCCCAACTATATTGAGTAAATGCCCGCTGTTTGCATTGGGGACACCCTCGGCAGACCATTAGCAAGAACCCAAGAAGTCCCTTAGGAGCTCGATTAATCCATTCGGATTCCTGAGGCACAAACGACCCCGATTCCACAATGAAATCGGGGTCGTTGTTTCTAAAGCCTTCGATAGACAATCGGTGTTTACCTTAGCTCCCTATCCAAGTTAATTATCCACGCTCGTTCTCCGGCCGGCAGATTTTCTTCTCTCGCGTGTCCAGAAATCCACGCTCGAGCAGGACATCTGGGTCCGTACCCGCCCTTGTCTCGATTTGTAACAGCAAGAGGCCTATTCCGCTTCTACATGTTACAGATCAAGATATTCCTGAAACACCCTAAGTTTTATCTCAATCTGTAACAGTTAGATGCCAAATATCGGTCTTGGTGTTACAGATTTAGACAAACTGGAGGACGAGACAAACCAAAAACGGAATGGGCGCTAACCCGATGGCGCACCACCTAAATAGAAACGGGCCCTGCCCCACAAGGGAACAGAGCCCGAAACTCTCATGGAGCCAGTGACAGGAATCGAACCTGCAACCCACTGATTACATCGCTTTCCATTCTGGTTAATAGCGTCCATCTGCGACTATAGCGACCGTAACCTCGCCTTTTTCTTTCGCTTTCCGCTTATAGTCTCACTTGAGACGTCTCCGAAACAGTCAAATTGCACACTCATTGCACACGCGATTGCACACGGAGGGACAATGGAAGAGAAATACACCACCTCGTCTATTTATAAGTTTAAGGACGATCGCTGGCGCGCACAGTTCCCCTATTTGGAGAACGGCATCTGGCATAAGAAGACTCAGCTCTTGGAACATCGAGGGCGCGATAAAGGCAGAAGCCATAAGCATCGCGATGCCGCCATGCTCGAAGCCGAATCCATCCGCGCATCTCTCAATGAGAAGGCCACCGCAGAAGCAGCTAAACCCAAGGGGCTTGGTATCACCGTTTCAAAGCTCGTGACATGCTATATCGATATCGAGTGCGCGGACGTCGCGCGCTCCACGGCGACCGGATACCACGGCATGCTCCGCCGGAATATCGAACCGTATCTCGGTGATGTCCCATTGGAAGACCTTACGGAAGAGGATGTTCAGGAATGGATAACGGCGATCGCCTCAACCCACGCACGGTCCACCGCCTGCAATTCCCTACGGTTGTTACGAGGCTCGCTCAAATATGGAATGCGAAAGAAATGGATTGACGAAAACGTGGCCTCTTGGGCAAAAGTCCCCAAAAACGAAGACGCGAACTACGGTCTACCGAATTCGCTTACAACCAAAGAGCGAACCAGGGTCTTGAACACTCTGAACGCCTCCATAGATATCCCAGCGATGCTTGCAGCCAAGATAGCGCTCTACACGGGATTGCGGCGCGGCGAGCTCTGCGCCCTGAAATGGAAAAACGTGGACTTTAAATCCGCAACGATCCGAGTCGAGGCCGCGATTGGGCACACAGATAACGAGTTCTATATCAAGGGCCCCAAGAGCATTAGCAGCCGGCGCGCTATCCCCAACTGCCCGAAAGACCTTATGAAAGACCTTGCGAAGCGCGAGGCCGATATGAAGTCCGAATGCGCGAATCTGGGCGTTGAGTTCAGCGACGAACTGTTTGTCCTCGGCTTTCCGGACGGTTCCTTCTTGAAACCGCCCAGGATCAACGACGCTTGGCGGGCCCTGGCAAAGGCCTTGAAGCTCCATGGTGTCTTGAACAAGAACACCGTCACCTTCCACGACCTCAGGCACAGTTTTGCAACGTACGCCGTCTCCAACGGAATCGATCCGAGAACTCTCGCGAGCCTCATGGGGCACTCGAAGGCGTCAATGACACTCGACAGATACGCCAGCGCCGATCCAAAAGCCACCGCATCGGCCATGAGAACTCTTGGACACTTATATAAAGAGTAACTTGCTTCATAGCAAGGAGGGAAACAACAGTGACTCGGAGGCCCGGCTTCAACCGGGCCTTTTCTTGTTATCTCGGCCTTTCAACGCCTTTTTGGTCCATAGCGTCCACAATGCCCGTACTTTGACGAATGCCGGTAGCGTCGTGTCAGACTGCGAAATGAGAGAAATCGGCAAATTCCAGAAAGGAGGCCAAAATGAAAGTCAAAGAAAAGCGTATCGGGGTCGACGACTTCCGCAGTATGCCGGATATCGTCGATCCACTGCCAGTCGCGCACCTGCTCGGCATCAGCGACCGCTCCGCCTACCGTCTCTGCCAGAACGGGACATTCAAAGCCGTGAAATGCGGCAAGCTGTGGCGAATCAATCGCGATAGCGTTCTCAACTATATCGGGGTCGCTATTGACCGAACCGAATGCCCGTCAACCCGCATCAATTAAACGACCATTGCACGGGGTCCAAGAGGCCCCTCTTTTTATAAGGAGACTCTATGGTCGGAACAAAAACCGTCAGCGTGAAGCTCGACTCAAAGCTTTACACCGCCCTCAAGACTCGGACCGAACTCAACAAGTCCAACGTTAGCGACGAGATCCGCTCGCTCCTGCGCTCGGCGCTCGCCGCGGAGGGGCTCGACCTCTACGGCAACGAGGTCGCGGGCTTCATCCGCGGCGTCGTCGACGCGCGGATGGACGTCGCCGCACTCGACATCGAGCGCAAGCTCGACGCCACCGAGGACCGCATCGCCGCGGTCCTCTCGCGCCCCATGACCGCCGCCATCATGGCCGGCCTCATGTCGGCCGACGTCCTCAAGGCCTCCTACGCCTCGCTCGACGACGTCCCCGTCGCGGACATCTGGAAGAACTACCTCGCGCAGGCCGGCGAGCTCAGCCGCGCCGGCCTCGGCCGAATCGACGAGGTGAAGCTCCACGCGCGCGAGCGCGCCGATGGCTAGCCCGCCCGTCATCGTCAACCACTCCGTCGTCCGCGCCGGGACGGCGGCTAGGGCCTCGGCCGCCGGGCTGGCCGCCTACGCGGGTACCCGCCGGGGCGTCGTCATCGAGCTCAGCGAGGCCGACGGGCGGAGGCTCGGCGTGGACGGCCTGGCCGCGTACGCCGCGAACAGGACCGGCTCGACGGGTGGCCTCTGGGATGCAGACGGGGCCGCCCCAGTGTCCAAGGCCAGGCGCGCCATCACAGGAAACGCCGGCGCGGTCCTCACCACCGTCGTCACCGTCCCCAACGAGATTGCCCCCTCGGCCGGGCTCGACCGGCTGGAGACATGGCAGGCGCTCGTGCGGTCCGAGTGGCCGAGGCTCTTCTCCGAGATGACCGGCGTGCCCGAGAGCCGCGTCGAGTTCTATGCCGCCATGCACATCAACGACACGAGCCACCACGTCCACATCCTCACGGTCGACCGCGCGGGCGAGTGGGATGCGCTACTCCCCAAGCGAAAGATGGAGGCGGCACGGCTCGAGATCTCCTCGAAGGCCATGGCACCGCTGCTGCGGGAGGCGCGCATCGAGCGCGACGTCGCAAGGGAGGCCGCCCTGGACGCCGTCGCCCGCGTCGACCGAAGTCGCCTGGACGTCGAGCTGCCGCGCGACGGCAGGATCGAGGCCGCGCACCTCAGGCGTTTCCATCCGGAGACCTCCGCCGCGCTTAGGGAGGCGCTCGACCGGGCGGCGTCTGAGGTCCCCGGCCTCGCCGGCGCGCTGGACCGATACAAGAAGGCGGTCGAGAGGTGCGCCGACCTCAGATGCCTGACGGGGGACGCGCGCGAGGCGTACATCCGCAAGGCTACCGACGACCTCGGCCTCCGATGCGAGAACGCGGCCCTTCGCGTCGTGGTCCCCGACAGGGCACCGAAACGGGACCTGCGGCCCGCAAGACGCCCCGCCCCCGCATCCGGACCGGCAGCGGAGAGGCGGCGGGAGGCGGGCCTCGCCACCGAGGCCCGGGCCTGCATCCCGCGGAAGCGCCTTGAGAAGATCGCGCGAAAGGTCTCGCGCGGCCATGCGATCGAGCGCGTCGACCTCAAAGGGTGCCCCACGGCGGATCGGGTCCTCCGGCACGCGCCGGCAGCCGGCCAACTCATCGGGAGCGCCGCGACGATGGCGTCCCTCGTCGCCAGAGAGGCCGTGCGTGACGCCGGCGGGCAAGACATGGGGGACGAGGCAGGCGAGCGGGCCCTGCGGATCATCGCGGCGACCCTGAGGATCCTGGCATCCGGCGGCACCAAGCCGTCGAGCGCCCCCGCGGTAAAGATCGCCAACAGAATAGAGAGGACGATAGCCAGATGAAACCAAAATCCTTCAACCGCGACATGAAAAAGGAGCTCGCCGACACGCTTGCGGCCCACGCCGTCGCCGCCGGTATCGCCTGTGTGGCGACCGTCAGCGCGTGGGATCATATCTCATGGTGGGCGGCATCGCTCTCCTCAGACCTCTCCGTCTTCCTCCAGCTGCAGGTCGACGACCCGGGTCCTGAGCCCGACGTCATCTTCCGCAACCCGTTGGAATCGATCGCTGACTCAGCCGCGACGGGTCGGCTCCCGCTGCTGGTCTCCGCCACCGCCGCCGTAGCCGCCATCATCATCCTCCTCGGCCTCGTCTCATGGGTCCGCTCATGGATGTGCCTCCACGACGGCACGTTCGCCGGCGACCGCGCGCCGACCCGCACGCACGGCGACGCCTGGCTCGAATCCAGACCTTCTAGGATCGCGAGGCGATGCCCCGTATGGAACGGAAAGGGGGCCGCGAAAGGACTTGTGGCGACTGGTTGCATCGGCAGCGGGATCGCGATGGTCCCCGCCGTCCACTGCCTCATACGAGCAGGCAGCGGTGCAGGCAAATCCAGACGCGCGCTCGCACCCTCAATCGCCGCCGCGATTGACCGCAATGCCCACGGCATCCCGACCTCCGTCATCGTCCACGACCCGAAATCCGAGATTCGCGCCTGGACCGAGCCGCTCGCCCGGAAGGCGGGGATGAGGGTCATCGCCATACGCCTCGACGACCCCGTCAGGTCTGCGAGGTACAACCCGCTGGACCGCGCCATCTCGGCGCTCAAGACCGAGGGACTCCCCGGTGCCGTCTCCGAGCTCCGCGAGCTCTCCTCCACCATCGTGCCGGACGCTTTCTCCTCCGGTCAGCGCTTCTTCACGGACGCCAGCCGCAACCTCATCACCGGCCTCTGCCTCCTCGCGATCACGGACGAGCGGATCCCCATCGAAGCGCGAAACCTCTCGACCGTCCTCGCGCTCCTCGAGCCCAGGGGCGGCAAGAGCGCCGTCAAGTCGCTCGAGGAGCTCGCCGGGAACCTTCCCGCCGGAAACCCGGCCCGACAGTTCCTCCTCGTTGCGTCCTCCAACGGGGGCGGCGGCGAGGCGCTCGTCTCCACCGCGCGCAACTACCTGATGAGCTTCTGCGACGACGACGTGAGCCGCATGATCTGGGACGGCGAGGTCGACCTCGCCTCGGTCGGGCGCGAGCCCACGATCCTCTATATCGCGAGCGCGACGGACCGCGGCGACCGGGGAGCCCTCGTCTCGTGTATCTTCTCCCAGGCCCTCTCGGCGCTCCGCGAGACCGCGCGGTTCTCCGGAGGGAAGCTACCCGCGGAGACCCTGCTCGCCATCGACGAGGGCTCGGGCATCCCCAAGATCCCGCGCCTGCTGGGCGACCTCGCCGAGGTGCGCAGCATCGGGCTCCACGTCGTCTTCGTCCTGCAGAACACGTTCCTGCTCCAAGCGCGCTGCGGCTACTCAAAGGCGGAATCCGACGCGCTGCTGGCGCTCCTCGGGACCCAGGTGATCCTCTCGGTTGAATCGGTCGAGGAGGCTGAGGAGATCAGCAAACGCCTCGGCGACTACAGCGTCAAGACGACCGGCCAGAGCTCGACCAAGGGCACCCAGAGCTCATCGTCCGGCAAGTCCTTCTCCGTGGCGCGCCGCCCGCTGATGACGCCGGCGGAGCTCATGGCCTGGAGCGCCCGCGAGAACGGTGCTCTTGTGATCGACGAGAACGGCCCGATGGCCCTCGCCAGCCGCGATATCACCGAGACGTTCCTCGGGCCGCTGCTCAGCCTCGCCTCCCCCGAGGCGGAACGGGCCATGCTGGAGACCGCCGTCGCGGGCGAGCCCCGCAACACCGGGGCGGCACCGGTCTGGCGGCTGCCCGAGAAGCCGAAAGAGGGCAAAGGAAAGCCGACGGGGCCGAGGAAGCACAAGGTATCCGCGACCCCCGACGGATTCTGACGCGTCACACGCCATCACCTGCGCAAACGCCCATCCGTCATACGGCCGCCCTTCGCCGTATGACGGGGCCGCCGGCGCACGTCCCGGTTTATCCGGTCCCGCTACCTGCGGGTTCGAACTCGGCCCGCCGAGTTGCGCCACGAGACCCGGGGCGCGCGTAGTGTGCCCTTATCCTGCTTCCATCACCCAAGGCCCTTGGGTGATGGAAGGCCCGCGACGCGGGCGCATGAAAAAACGCGGCCCTTCTGGACCGCGTCTCTCTTTTCTCTCTATTTCCGTTCTGCGATATAGACCGTCCGGCCCGTCTCGCAGTCGATGGTCTCGGCGTCCCCGAAACCGACTCGCACCACCGCCCATGCACCGCCCTCGCGGACGGCGGCATCGGCCTCCGCGCGTGCCGCCGCGACGAGCGCGTCGAGCTCGGCCGAACCGGCCGGCGCGGTTCCGATCTCGAACGCCCCGCCATCATCGTCAGCACCATACTCGACGACAACCGTCGAGCCCAGCACCTCCTCAAGGGCCTCGATGCGGCTCCCCATCTCGGTCACGGCCCACCCGTCGACCGCGGCGAGCCGGTAACGCGCCATGCCCGACGCGGCGAGATGCCCGTCGAGCGAGATGATTCCGGCCGCGGCGAGGGCGTCGATGAGGACGTCGGGTATATCGACCGCGATGGCGATGCGGCCCGGCCCGGCCGCCCCGGGGACGTTCACCGTGAGGACGCCCCACTCGGCCATGTAGCCGTCGGACTGCGGGTCCGTGGCGTCGAGCAGGAGGACGGCGAGCCCGCCGTCCTCGTATCGCTCGGCCACGGGGGCGATGACGGTCTCCTCGCCCATGAAATCGAAAGCGACCGTGACCATGTCGCTACCTCCCCACCGTGCTGAGCGGTGCCGGTTTGAAGTGCTCGTCCCGCTCGATTACGGGGAAACCCATCGACCGGTTCAGCTCCGCCATCTCCTTGACGCTGAAATAGCCGAGTTCGTCGTCGTAGCCCTGAACGAGCCCGAACGCCTCGTCCGTCCCATCGAACTCGAGCAGCCACCAGTCCCATCCGTTCACGCACGAGAAGTAGTGGACGTATACCGTGGGGTCTTCCGCGCCGCCCTGCTCGTAGAGCCTCGGCACCGCCTCGGCGATTTCCTTGGTCATGAGCTCACGCATGTCATCCTCCGTCTCCGGGCCTGTCGCCCTGAACATCTCGCCCTTGCGGGCAAAGCCGAATGGCGACGCCGCGCGTCGTCGTCGGCTTTGCTCCCTGCAAAGCCATGCCGGAGCGAAGGCCTGTCAAGGTCCTCCATGATGACCTCCACCAATCGAAGCGAAGCGTAGATTTGTGCGAGGTCTCATGGAGCGGCCTTTACAGGGCGCAGTGGAGGCATCACCCGGCCGCGAAGCCGTGGCCGCAACATGGCGGATGCCGCCAGCACCGTCACGAACTATTTGATTTTGCTTAGCCTATGATTCACGGCAATGCATGCAGACCGGCGCTGCCCTTTGACAGTATGTATGGCTACCACCGTGAGCTTGCCCCTTCCGATGGCTCCCCCTATGAGAAGAAGGTGGATGCGAAGGGACGCGTGACTAGTGATAAGTGCATCGTGGATGAGGTGCCGTTTGAGGAGCTGCCCGAGGGGTGGTGCTGGACGAGGCTATCGGACGTCGCCTCTATCCAACTGGGCAAGATGCTTGACAAACAGAAAAACCAAGGCGATCCTGCGCCATACCTTGGAAATGCCAATGTTCAATGGGGCAAATTTGACCTCGCCAATGTGAAGACCATGCCCATGGGCGAAACGGATCGCGCTAAGTATGCGCTCTCTGATGGTGACCTAATCGTCTGCGAAGGCGGTGTACCGGGGAGATGCGCAATCTGGGCATCGAACGAAACAATGTATTATCAAAAGGCGCTCCATAGAATTCGCTGCAGCAAAAGACTGCTGCTCAATACTTACTGTGAGCTGTACATTTGCTTTATAGTGCAATCGCATGAATGGGATAGTTGCTTTACCGGAACCACAATCAAGCACCTTCCCGCGCAAACGTTGTCGAGTTGGCTTCTTCCCCTCCCGCCCCTCGCCGAGCAGCGCCGCATCGTCGATCGGGTGAATGAGCTCATGCCCCTGGTCGAGG
>ERZ857972.1146-NODE-1146-length-17153-cov-4.370102_pt1 | contig 17153 bp, 19 predicted proteins | sample MGYA00519757_ERZ857972 | MGnify/ENA primary metagenome ERZ857972 (study PRJEB31778, sample SAMEA3449383) | human gut metagenome | biome: human gut; feature: human-associated habitat; material: faeces | place: United Kingdom | collected 2010/2012 ...
AAAACAGACACTTTTTTAGATATTTAACCTGTCTACTTGACAGGGGGCATATCACATAGCGGGTGGTTTATTTGTTTCGCACCTTTGGAGCGAAACGGACTTAAAGTCACATAAATAAAAAGCTCGCAACTGCGAGCTTAAAAAATTAACAAAATTAATAGACTATTACCTTCTCATGTTCTTTCCTTTGTTTTCTTAAGTCATTGCGATATTCGGTAATTTTAGCTTGTTGATTAACTGCTATTTTCTTATTAGTAATTGCATTTTCACGCTTACTTATTCCAAGCGTCGTTACATATACATCTTTACCATTTGTATCAGTTCCTATGCGGATTTTAATCATCGTTATCAATACCTCCTGAGATAAAGTCAGCGTATATACACCGCAAAAAGTCTAGGTCCTCACCAAGTTCAACAGCCATGTCAATGTACTCTCTGCTCTTATCATCGTCTTCTATTGATACTCCAGCAGCATAAACAGCTGCGGGATAAAGACGATATGAGCTCTCAAGGACTTTAATATAATAGCACAGCACCTCAACTTTTGCAATAAGGCAATCAGCTAGTAGTTTGAATTGCTCAGACTCTTCATCTATACTATTAAATTTAAAACTAATAAATCCATATAATACTGGGGGATTATTATCTATATTGACAGTAGATAAAGCAAAAACTAAAGTATTACCTTCTCGTATCGAGTACCTTTTTACATTCTCTTTAAAATGAATTAGCGATTCCATCGTGTCGTTTAAGACAACTGGATTATGATTCTTAGTAGTTTTCCTATTCTTATCAACAAATGAATCGTAGTATAAGTTCACAGCCGATGGATTAAATTTTTCCGTTAAAAGTTGAAGGGTGATGTCTACATGATTATTAGTGCTATCTTCTAAAAAACTATCCAATTCGTCAAAAACAGACTTTAGATAAGTTTTAGTCCAGGAGCTGTATTTCTTATTGAAAATCCTTTGTTCTTTACTGATTTCATGAGGTGCTAGTAGGTATAACTGATTCATAAGTGGAGACTGTAAAAACCTCTCATCCTCTTTTTCCAGCTTAGAAAGATACTCTATATCGGTTAGTGACGTATCTTTTATGAATTTATGTATTGAATTCGAAAAATTTTTCAGATATCGGTATCTACTCCAGAGAGACACTACTATAATTGCAAAGATAAGCAGAATAATCATCGAAACAACTAGTATTGAAATTATCCATAGGTTATTCGATGATTGATATATGCCCCATACCGACAAACCAAAATTAAGTAACCCATATAGACCCGAAATTAAAGTAATAAACGGATGCTCTTTATAGAGCTCTAATATTTTTAAGTTTTTCTTGAAACTACTAAAGCTTTCACGCATTAATATCCCCCCTCAAAAAAGTACTTACAAATAATTATATCATTTTTGACTAGAGTTTGTATTTAAAACTTGCAAATAATTAAACAATTTATCAAATTTCACCCTATTGTAATAATTAGACTGGATTTCCTCACCCAACAGAGTTATCCTGTCAGTGGGTTATAGGGGAATCGAAAGGAGCACACTATGAACAAAAGTACATTGGCAATTAAAGACATCAAAATGCAGAATTTGAATAGTCTGCCAGATAAGATAACCGCACTCTATTGCCGTTTATCCACTGAAGATACGAGGGCGAGAGCAATTCGATTTCCAATCAGAAACAAATCCTCGCCCAAGTATCATTGCGTGAAAATTTGCCAAGCCCATTCTTCTTCGTAGACGATGGATTTTCAGGTTCGAACGCTCAGCGACCAGATTTTCAACTAATGATGAATTTGATTGAGGCTGATAAAATTCAAGCAGTTGTTGTTAAAGACTTGAGACGTCTTAGCCAAGATTATCTCTTAACTGGGCAGTTAACTGAAATCACTTTCCCATCAAAAAATATCCGCTTCATCTCCTTGAATGAAAACTTAGATAGCAACAAACGCAACAGCCAAGACTCCTATCTTGCACCTTTGGTGTCCCTATTTAACAACTGGTATTCGCTTCAATGTAGCGAGAAAATCAGTTGGATCGCACCATATGGTTATCTTAAGAATCCAGACAGCCCTAAAGAGTGGTTGGTTGATGACTACGCCAGCCAGATTGTGAAGCGAGTATTTAGGGAATATTTAGCAGGAATGTCGTTAATGGAGATTGCTCGGTCATAAGCGAGTTAGTCAGCGATACAGTTGGAAAGACAAGCCTGGTCACGAAAATTTGTTTGCAGGTTTAGTCTTCTGCGAGAATGGACACAAGCTTAGTTTTTGCCCACAACAGAAAGACGACATCAATCTTGACCACTATAAGTGTTACCACCACCGTCAGGCTGGTGATACCTTTTCGGGCTTACATTATCTTCGGAAAGAAGTTCTAGAGGAATTGGTTTTGAGAGACCTCCAGCAACTAATCTCAGCTATTCATTTTGACGAGAAACAGCTTCTTGAAAAGCTGAAATCTCGCTTTGATATTCGAGAGATTAAGAAACATGATAGCCTCCGTAAACAGTTATCTCGTTTCAAAAAGCGTTCGAAGGAGTTGGATACTATTATTCAAAAACTCTATGAAAAGCAAATTCTGGACGAGATCAGCAATGAGAGATTTCTAAAATTGGCGAACAGTTACGAAAGCGAGCAAGCTGAACTCAATGAGCAAATTATACAGCTTCAAGAGGTTTTGATTACCCAAACTGAATCCAAGGAAAATGTCGACAAATTTATGCAAACCATTCGCCGATACACGAACCTTGAAACCTTGACGACTCAGTTAGTGAATGAGCTAATTGACAAAATCATCGTCCATCAGCCAACAGGGCGTAGTAAGAATCGTCAAGTGACGGTTGAACTTCACTACCGATTTATCGGAGAATTATGAAACGAGTGAGGGAAAAACTCGCTCGTAAACTAATAACAGATGGACTGCTCGGTGAGGGGGGCTATTATAACATATTTATCGTTTGAGGCAAGGAATCAAGCAAATAACCCTATATCGCTTATTCCTATGTTTAATCTTGTTCAGTTTAATATCTTTAAACGATAGTTTATTCTCCAAAATAGCCACAAATTCATATGGAGCATTAAACATAATTTCAAAGCCTTTTTGTTTTCGCTGGTCAAACCAAGACATTTCTTCTGGGTTGTAGTCCTTCCATGATTGCAAGGATTTAAAATCCTCTTGATAAAGAGTAAAGGTATCACCCAACATCAAGATCTGGTTAGTAATCCGTCTGAAACTGTTCTTTCGTATTTTTTTAACCTTATGCCAGATATAACGTTTTTGGTCTAGAAGTTTCTTATAGTCCGAGTCCTGCACCCATACTCTCTTCCCTTTTTTCGGAATACCATTTCTTTGTAGTTATCTGGATTTAAGACTCTATGCTTACTTTCTATCACTCTATCCAAGTCCGCCAACCGTTCACTATACCCAAAATCATTGGAGAGGTCATAAACAATAGTCTCATTATCACGCGCAGCTGTAATCGCCATCTGCTCAACAGATAACTTGATTTCCACGTTTCCTTTATTTGGTAGCTCATGGTCCAATCCATAAGGAACACCATCAAAGACTAATAAGATACTGTATTTCCAAATATTTCCCTTAACAAGAGTTTGCTTAATAGCATATAACGCTAATTTTTGGAATTCTAGTGCATAGGCAACCTTAATCTCTTGTTCTCGGCGGAAAGCAAAAGGAATAAATAGCTTGTCGTTTCTGCCTTTACCAGTCGCAAAGGATACCCCTTCATCACTCACGTTATTATTGCATTTACGATACCATAAAGTCGTAAAATCCATTAAGTGACAAATTGATACATGGTTGCTACTTTCCCCTTGCTTACGACGCTGAAGATACGCTCCTTTAACTGTCTGACAAAGAATCTCCATAGTAGACCAGTGGATTATCTTGATGTTAGTATGATTTTATGGACACGTTTTGGTAGAATAGTATCTAACCAAAGTAGATGTCCAAATGAGTTAAAATATACCAAAGAGTTCAAGGAAACAATTGTTCAATTGCATGAAGCAGGACAGCCTGTTTCAGATCTAGTCAAAGAGTACGGAGTTGCCAACCAAACTATATACAAATGGCTTCAACTATACGGGAAATCTAAAAATCAAAATGTATTCCTTCATGAACTCCAACAAATGCTCAAAGAGATGGCTAAAATGAAGGAGGAAAATGAAATCTTAAAAAAAGCCTTGACGATCTTTGCGAAGAAATAAAAGATTCTACTATCTTCCAAATGATCGATTACCTTTATGCTAGTCACCAGTTTTCTATTAAGGTGATGTGTAGACTATTCCAAGTCTCACGGTCTAGCTACTATGCCTTTAAAAGCCATCAACCAAGCCAACGAGATCAAGAAAATAAACTTCTTAAAAAGGAGATCATGATCTCTTATCTTGCTTCTTCTAAGCAATATGGTGCTCCAAAGATCCATAAAGATTTATCGGAAAAGGGATACCAGATTTCTGAAAAGAGAGTACAAAAACTGATGACTGAATTGAATATTCGTTCGATCGTCAGAAAGAAATACCGACCTGCTTCATTGTCAAAACAAGAAGCAAAAGAATACCCCAATTTGTTAAAACGTGATTTTTCAACAGATAAAATCAATCAAAAGTGGATAACTGATATGACATATATCTACACACTTTCGGATGGCTGGTGCTATTTATCAAGCATTTTAGATCTTCATTCTCGGAAAATTATTGCTTGGAGACTTTCCAGACAGATGGAAACATGACTCGTTATAGAAACACTACAAGATGCCTTAAGTAAGCGAACTGTAGCAGATGAGCTTATCCTTCACTCAGATAGAGGGAGTCAATATACAAGTAAGGAATACAATGATTATCTTGAACACCACAGTATTCGACATTCCTATAGTGCTAAGGGATGCCCATACGACAATAGTTGTATAGAGTCGTTTTACGCTACGATTAAAAAGGAGTGTATTTACGCCGAAACGAATGTTGGTTTCAAAGATTTTCAGACCTGTTACGATAGTATTTTTAAGTATATTGACGTTTTTTATAATTCGAGGAGGCGTCACAGCAAACTGAACTATCTTTGTCTGAATAAATTTGAAAAACAAATTGCTTAGTTAATAGCACTCCTTCTACGAGCTTATAAAATTCATTTTACAATCTCGTAGAAGGGGTCCAGCAACCGAAGGGCGCTAGCCTTCAAATTTTCCTCCCAAAATGTGTCCAAAATATTGACAGAATTCCATCTATTAAGTAATGAAAGAGGGTGTTTAATTTGTTTGAAAAATTGTTTCTATGGTCGCCTATAATTATTTTTGTATTAGTATATTTTCTTAGATTGTTTTGGTTTAGATTTTCCATCTTTATAGATGAGGTAACCTCAGGGGATAAAATTAAAATTTTTTCTCATATACTATTTTGGTCACTTGTGGGCTATATATATTGGATATGTTATCAACACGATATTTTATTATTTAAATTTAATGATAATTTAGATTTAACTTCACTTCTCTCTCTAGTATTAACAATATGGGCAAGTTTTGGAGTTTATGTTGGTTTTCTACAATTCATGGTTGGGTATGATAATAAAGAGAATGGAACTTACTTAGGCTATCAAAAAATGGATTTTTTGACAAAAAGTAATGTTTGGTACCATTTGACAAATAGTTGGGAATTTTTCGGCTCTTTATTACTTTCAATTGTTATTCCTATTATAGTTAAATTTAATACATCAGTTGATATTCGTTTTCAATATATTTGGCAAGCTATAGTTGGCTTCCTATTGATTCTGTTTATTTTTCTTTTGAAATTTAGCTTAAAAGTAGCGAAAATAACCATATTTATCAACAAAAAAACTGATGGAGGACTGAAAGAAGTTATTAAATCGGATATTGAAAATAGATATAACAAATATTTTAAAAAATTAATCAATCAAAAATTTTCTAAAGGGGCTAGGGAGAGTTATTTTAGACAAGTCAAAATGGATTTATCCAATATTGACAATAATATAGACAAAATCACATTTTTAGAAGTTATTTATTTTGCTACTTCAAAGTTTAAAATTATTGAAAACATAGAGGGATTTGAGGAATGTGATATTGTCAAGTACAAGTACTTTATAAAAGAAAAATACGATTTAATTTCTGATATTGATTGTGAAGATGATAAATTAATTTCTTTAGTCATCTCAGTATTTATATTCGATACTGAAATATTTAATGAGTTAATTAAAAATAATACAAATTGGATAGAGAGTGATTATAACTTTGAATCCATGGGTATTTTTAATAATGAGTCTATTCTAGACGTAGAGCTTAATAAGAAAATCAGAATACCCTCAATTAGTTCGTTTAAATATAGTGACATCAACAATATACATATTTACATGTTTAAAAAAATATCGGAGAGGGCTAAAAATAAACAAGCTATATCACAATTGGTAAATCTAATTCAGCAAAGAATTTCCCCGAATATTTGTAGGGGCAGTTACTGGGAAACAAATAGGACAGATAGATTATTTGTTTTTGAAAAGTCAATTTCTGATTCCAATCTTCGGATTTCCAAAGAGGACTTTAGAAGAATCGAGAAGATGGATGTATTTTACTCTTCGACCTACCCTGAAATTGAATCTAATTCTTATACTAATAGCGTATATTTCTCATTGCATTCAAATATACTTACAATTGATTTCCATTTTAAAGATGGTGGACAGTATTATGTTAAACGCAATGAAATCAGAGACTATTATGATGAATATGAAGAGAAAGTTTGGAATATTCTGTTTGATAAATATAGTGATTCGGATGATCTATCAGACGTATTTCTCCCTGAATTAAGAGAGCCTGAAATGATAGTTGATTCTTTTGTAGGCGATAACGAAATAATTATTCGCGATTACGATAATAAGCTTGCTTACTCTAGAATATGTTTTAATTACTTAACTGATAATTATGACTATGTTGACAGTAGTACCTTAAATTTTACTAATTTATTAGAAATCGTAAAAACGATGTCTGTTAACTATCGTGGAGCATTTGCTTTGTACCAAATGCTACATCCAGAAAATCGGAATTGGGATTCAAGCGTTGAAAATTACATAGATATTCTATCAGAAGTTTTACCATCAAGAAAAGAAGAGAGAGAAAAAATCTATCATGATATGGTTTCAATAATTGATACTATTGAATATGGTGATCGTGTTAGTGAAAAAGTTCTTACAAAAGTATTTGAGACAAGGGATGTTGAACTTATCGATGATGATTTTTTTAAAGATTTCAAAGGGATTCCTAAATTAAAGCTTATAGTAGTTCAGAGTATATTATCTACAAATCCATATGGTTTTAGAAGAGTGGAGTTGCAAGACAGATGGGAAAAACAAGATTTAGTTAAACAATACATAAGAGGGCTTTCTAAAACCCCTAATTTATTTCCTAGCTATACTGATGATAATAAAACTTTAAATTCAACTATGAGTGAGTTTTTATTGAAGAATATGGAGTTATTACCCTCTTATGATTTTGTAAAATTACCTTTAAGTTCAATTTTGTTGTTTGAAGAACTTTTACAATGGAAATGGTGGAGTGACGATAAGCATAATGAACAAGAATTTATGATTAAACTCATCAAAGAAGAATCTAAGTATAAATTGAATGGTTCTTTATTGAAATTTTTCACTTTAAAATTGATAGAACGTCAAGGGAACCAATATTTAAGATTAGTTAATGATAAAGTTTTTGAAAAAGATTTTAAGTTTGCTTTGCTTAGTCATCTTAAGAGGAGTCAATTGACGCTAGATATGTATTTAGAAGAGATTGTCAAAGAACTAGAGAATTACGAGAGTCTGATGGTCGGTATTTATGAAAAAGAATTGATAAAAAGAGAGATTGAGAAAATTATTTTCAAAAATTAATTACATCCTAGCACACAATAAAACATACTACAATACCATAAGTCAGTCGTTCTCTAATTCTAGGGGGTGTGACACCCCCTAAGTCCATTGTATCCTATCTCATAAATTGATATAATCTTCTTTTAGTTCGATGAAACTAGACTCAAAAACTAATCATTTCTGTCTCTAATCCTCCTAATAGAAATAGAGACTTCTAATCAATCCCGTTCACATCATAATCTCCTATAAACCCAGATGTGAACAAACCTCCTTTACAACTAGGGCCATCGCCCTAGTTTTTTTGTGTTTAAAAGTTACATGATGTCCTACTCACGCGCGTGCTGTAAAAAAAAGTGATAGGCTATTCTACCCATCACTTGTTGTATGAATTTTACCCAAACAAATATCGGAATATCCGATACTAATATATCAATTTTGTCAACGACTAATTTACTATCCATAAAATAAACCTCGATACTGTCAATAAAGGCAGTGTGACATTTTAAGAGATTTATTTTACAACATAAGTGCAATCAATACTTCATTAAATGAACAAAAACATGATAACTTTATACGAGTTATCATGTTTCCTTTTTAATCATTTATCAATGCCCTACATCTGAATATGAAATATAATAACGTTGTCCATCTTTGACAAAGCTATACCAATTTCCATCAGGTAAAATTTCATATTTATCCCAATCAACATCTCCGGCAGGAAGTGTAGAAACTGCTCCGCTATCTTTATCTGGTGCAGCATATACAGGTGTTTCCTCATCAAGTGTCAATGTTCCAGAAGTAGCTGTCCAAGCACCTCGACCACCTTCAACTCCTCCAACTTTAGAAGCTGATGTTGTAGTTTCTCCTGTTTGTGCAGTATCTGATGCTCCCGCTGCTTGAGCTAGTTCTTGAGAAGAAGCTTGTCCATTATCCTCTTCAGTTGAAGCTACTGACGACGAGGTTTGACTTGACTTATTATTCTTCTTAACGACCTTACTTGAGCTTGAAGATGACTTCTTAACCGTTTTGACTGGACTGCTACTTGTGCTAACACGAGCTGATTCATGGCTGTTAAATTTAGTCACCAAAAAGACAGCAAGGATAACTACGATAAGAGCTAATACTAAACCAATAATTTTACTTGGAATTTTCATGATTAATATTCCTTTTATTTATTTTTCGTTACAAATATAACATTTTTATTTCAATTTTTCAATACAATTTCATAAAATAATACAGAAATATGTTCCTGCCATCTTCTAAAATTGGATAGCCTTTAAAACTTAGTTAATCGCAATATAACGACGTGCACCTGAATATGATAAATAAGAAATCCAATAATGACCATCTGCCTGAATAAGGCTATCATAATCTTAAGTAGCCCTTTTTTTATGATATCATATCTCAAAAGAGCCTGTTCAAAAGCCAAATCTCTGTCACTTTTAGAATTAAAACGCATCTCGAATATCCCCTTTAAAAAGAGGCTGGGACAAAAGTCCTAGCCTCTCAATTGTCTTTGTTTTGTCGAGCAAGACGCAGTGGTTGAGTGGGCTCTACACGCTGATTTCATCAGCTTTTACAGCCCTACTCAACTGTCCCACTCTCATGTTCTATAATGGATAAACCTTGCGAAATTCTTCTAAAACAACCTTGCTGTTAGGTGTAAAAGTCATTCCTGCCTCTCTCAGCCACTCGTCGAAACAGTCCTCATGAACCTGACGCCAATAGGCTAAGGATTTGTCACCTTCCCCTTCCTTGAAGGCATGGTCAGCTGACACTTGATGAAAAGGCTGAACAGAAACCTTTGTTATTTCGACAATGCAGACAGCCTGATCTTGGCTATCTAAAATGATATCAAAGGTCCCTTCTTGTGGAAGGGCTTCATCCGCTAGAGCGTAAAGATCGTAAGCTGAAGCAGTTGCCGTCTTTTCACCTTTTAAAACCAAGTCTGCCAAGAGATCAGCTTCCACTCCAAAAGCCCAGGCATCTATTTCATCTCCGATAGAGGGGTTGATTTTCTTGTATTGATTCCACATTTCTTGCGGTGTCATGAGTGCTCCTTTCAGCTAAATTTGCCTTTACAATTTAACTTTAACATATTTTCCATGTAATAATTTAGTGTCTCTGAAATCTCTTTTCTAGAAATGAAATCCTGTATAATTTCAGTTTGACCTGTACTGATATCTAAAACATCATAGTTGTCATTAACAAAAGCTTGTAACTTCATCTTATCAATAAAGTAATTGAAATCTCTATTAAACAGTCTTAACCAAACCGCTGTCTCTTCACCTTGATAGGCAGCTATCATCGGGGGGGGGGCTCTTGTCCTCTAAAATAACATTTTAAGACAAAAAGTAGATAATCAATCCTATCTAAATATTTAGTGTAGCGATAAGTATTAATCGTTGGCGCCTTGTGTTTAGGCTACAAAAAATGAAGGTTTAAATTAGAACGAACAAGCTCATAATCTTTTCTCCACTTTTCATAATCATTGTTATGAAAATCGGCAATCTGCTTTCTACCACAAATAATGTCGGCCGCAAGTCGAATCTTTCATCCTTCAATCATGATGGGAGATTTTAACATGATAAATTGCAAGAATAAGTGCAACAGCTAGAGCAAAGGCAGTCCAATCTTCTGGTAATATCTACTACTTGGAAATGGAGCCCAAATATCAAAATGGTAAGGAGTAAATCTATTCTTTCTCATTGGTCAATTTAAGTGTTAATAATAAAACTATAAAAGCGCAGATTGAGTATAAAAGCCAAGCTGATTGAATAGCAAACAAACTAAAAATAGTAAAAATGATATTTCCAATTGGCATAGCCAACATGAAAAGCAAAGATAACAATGCACCACTTCTTGCTAAAAGCTCGCTAGGAAGTGAAGACATCAAGAGACTATTTATTTTGGGATTAATTTTACCGCTCAAGTAAAATAAAAACGCTAGTCCAAACATAGATAAAACTTGGGGCCCACCAAGACTATTATTCAGAGATATAGCAAAAATGATAATTGAATCTAAAAATATTATTGAAATGAGACGTAATTTTGAAAAATAATCATGAGGACTTATGGTTCCTATAATACTAAAAAGTATCATTATAATCTGTAATATAAATACTGACTGACTAAATGTTAATCCAAAAAGAGGTACTTTTAAAAAAAATATATTATATATAGCTGAAAAACCACTACCTAAAGCATTAATAAGTAAAATAGATAGTAACATTAATGTGAAATTTGTCTTTTCAGACTTTTGAAAAACTTCTTTTAAACCTAAATAAGTTTCTTTAATTTTTAAAACAAATGATTTTTGATATATCTCCACATTAGTATGCAATAAAAACTTTTTGTATTTAATTAGTATAAATGACGATGCAAAGAACGATAAAGCATTAAAAACTGCGACAAGGCCAAAATTATCATTTGAAATTGTCAACACATATACGCCTAAGGCTTGACCAGAAAAATTACAAACATATGAAATAAATTGATTTACAGAATGTGCTTCTATTAGATTTTCTTGTTTAACTGTATGTTGAAAAATAGGGAGCTCTAGCCCACCTCTATAGTCACTAATAATATCTGAGACTATATTAATTAAACATATTATAGAAAATGCCAACCAAGTTGTAGTCTGAGTCAATAATCCAACTAATATGAACAAAATAGATTGAACGAATCCCAGTAAAATCAACCACCTCCTTTTTAATTTTGTCTCATCAGCCTTTATTCCTATATATAATGTAAAAAATACAGGAATTAAGACAATAATATTAGCAATACCTACAGCTAATTTGTTATTAGGCATAGTAGCAGCAAAAGATACAAAAACTAGATTATACATAGATGAACCCAATTTATTAAAAAATGCAGATATAGCTAAAGCTCTAAAAGATTTATTTTCCCTTAAAATATTCATCTTTCATTTCCTCCAAAAAATAATTATTTAAAAAATTATTTATTTCAGATACATAGGATTCTATTAAACTCTCAATTTCTATATTAAATTCGTTTTTTATTGAGTCAATAGTAAATGTTGAAATGGACGCTATAATAGAAATTATTTCTCCAAATGAATAATTAAATTTTTTAGAATATTTATAAATACCTAAAGCAATAATATCTGAAAACACTGCATCATAAGCATAAAAATGCTTTGAATACAGCATGCTATAGTCAATGAAGTTGTACTGTGTGTATTCTAGTAATTCTGGAAGTAAACCAATTGAGTTAAAAAACTCTGACTTAATCTTCAAAATATCCTCTATAGAAGAATTTTTACTTAAATTCAAAACATTATAATCAATTTGACAAAATACATATTGGTAAAAAGATTTTCTAAAAAATACAGATAATTTTTCCTGACTATCGGCAACAAATAACTCACCTAATTTTGCAAAAATTTCCCAAAAGCTTTTAGGAATTTTATATAATTCATTTAAATGTAATCGTTCCTTAAACAGATCATAAGAATATGCATGCATCAGCTCATGGGATAATCTCATTACCCCCATAAAATTTTCTTGATATGTCATTATTATTTTCGATGTCTTTGTATATGGGTTATAGAGAGTAAAATTCTTATGAGTTTTACCTGCTCTTTTTTCACAATCGATAAATCCATTGTTACGATAATTTTCAACAAAATTGAAAAATTCTTTATCGTCTATAGCTCTTAAAATCATCTCGAAAGCATCAGTAGCTACTATCTTTTCCGATTCTAAAAATTCAAATTCCAAAAAATCATATTTATCAAGATTCTTAGTATTAATAGAAACTCTAAGATTTTTAGAAATCAACTCAATAAAGTCGAAGCCATATCGTGTTTTTAATTGCCGTGATATATTTTCTATAAATTTTTTTCTCTTATTTAAGAGACTGTTATATACATCTTTGAATTTAGGAGAGAAGACAAAATTTTTATAATCCAATAAAATATCATCGAATATAGGGATATTACGTCTAAACTTAGAGTAATTTACAATTGGAATCCCATTTTTCTTATAGTAATCAGCCTTTAATGTTTCTAGTTGCAAAATTTCCGATCTAAAGTGGTCTTCAATAGAATCTCCATAAATTCTATTAAAAAGAAAATCTAGATGGTTATTGAGATATTTATAATTTTGATTAGTAATATCTGTACAGAAAGTCAGATATGTATAGTAATTAAACTCGAAGACTTTTTTTATTATTTCTTCTTTATCGAAATCTGTTGTATGCTGTAAAATATACTCTATCTTCAATATTTCTTGTTCTATATTCCTAAATATATATCTTTTTTCAAATTCATTAAGATTTAAATATCTCAAATTTTGAGTATAGATAGTGTTCAATCTAAAATTAAAAAATAATATGTCATCAACTTTAAGATAAAAACTTTTAATGAGGGTATTAAAGGCTAAAGATGCACTCATGAGCCCTTTTGCTATCGTTCCTGTATTATGGGATATAAACTGTGTTTTCAAGAGATAAGGTTGTTCATTAAAATAATTCAAAAAGACTTGTTGATTCTCTTTAGTCATATGATATACAATTAATTCTTCTTGAGAATATCCTGTCAAAAACAGAGTATAATTATATTTAGACATTTTAGAGATTAATAATTTTATTAAATTACCAGTTGAATCATCAGCACAACAAAATATAATATCTGGTTTTATATCATACAGATTCTTTTCAATATTATCAACCGAAAGATAATCATCGATCGTTTCTTTTATACTACTGATTTTTTCTCGAAGTGTCTTAGTTTTTAATTGTCCAACATCAGATATAGAATACCCTAGTTGTGCAGTAATATTTTTTAATTCAACACTATCGCCATCAATAACTACAATATTTTTAAAACCAAATTTATCTAATTCATAAACAAGAGGTGCCCCGACAGTTCCAAGACCAATTATTAATATTTTCTTATCAATTATAGATTTATACTGTAAATTAGGTTCAATATCGTTATGTAATGATAAAAATTGTATATTCCTAGATAATCGTTGATAATCATCCCATTCATCTTCATTAATTTCAAAAACAAGAGAATTTTCTTTCAGAAGGTTATATATATCAATGTTATTATATGAAAAATTTTTATCTAAATATTTCATTTCCTCCCACAGTTCTTTTATACAAGGAGAATGAATCACTTTCTCTCCCCCTTTACATGCAGGATACATAATTATATCTTTTTCTCTCTTGACAAAACCTCTTCCGGATTTTAGTATATATTTCATTTTAAATCTACTGAACACATATGCAAAAATTAAGAAAAAGTGGTAATAGCTATATACCACTTTTTCTTGTTCTTAGATTAACAAGCAATAAAGCAACCGCCATTACATACTTGTTCTTCTACTTCGATATCTTCGATAAACATATGCCTGTTCTCCTTTCGTTATGATATCCCAATTATAACTTATTTATGTCACAAAATTAAAAAATTGAAGATATGAAATTTTTTAATAAATTTATTTCATATCTTCAATTTTGCTGAATTGATAAATTTTATGTTAGTATAACAGTCAAACTATTGATTAGGAGGATACAGCATGAAAAAAGTAATAGCCATTTTTCTCTTTATACAAACTGTTGTGGTAATAGATATTATTATCTTTCCCCCCTTTGGTTAGTTCTTAGATATTGGGATAGTCTCTGTTCTAATATCTTAGAGAGACCTAATTGTTCTATTTCAGAAACTTTTAAAATATATTGCTCAACTTCTTCAAGATTAACACTATTTTCTATTAAGTAGGAGTATACTAGGACTAAAAAATTTAATAAAATTATTTCAAACGTATCAAATACATCAAGAATCATTCTTAACTGATTGACAAAAAAGTTGAAATGAGTTGTTAATCTCCGTTCTACTAACTCAGAAATTAAATTTAAATATGTATACTTTAAAGCCTTTCTAAAATCTAACAAGGGACTATAAATTTCTGAGCGTGATACCAGTTCTTTTCCTAAAAATAACAAATCTGTGTCAGATAGGAAAGGCATAGTATTCCCAAAAAGATGGATTTCATAAGCAGTCCAATCTTCAATATCAAATAAATAATTCGATAAAAATTTGCTATCATCTAGAGATAAAGTGAAATCTCTATCAATTAGATGAATAGCATTTTTTATCACCAAAGTATTTAATTTATCATATAACAATTGACTTTCTTTGTATTTGTCAAGTAGCTTAAGCAATGATTGTTTATCGTTTTCTGCTGATAGCTTCGAAATTTTATTCATAAGTAACTGATGTTGAGTAGGTTTATAATCTCTAAGAGCAAATCCAAATTCTGAAAATGTTAAATTAATACCTTCAATTACTTCTAACATCTTATCAGCAGAAAGCATAGTTTGGCCAGATTCAAATTTTGATAATTGAGAAACTGATAATTTATTTTTTGCAACGTCCTTTTGTTTAACTTTTCTAGCAATTCTCAACTCTTTATAGAATTCACCTAATTTTAATAATTCATTAGAATCCATGTCATTATTCCTCCTTAGCAAACTCCATCTCACAAAATATTATTATCATTCCTAAAAAGTCTATTATTAGTGATCATACCATTTATTCATTGCTTTAATTACTTTCAATTTTTTTCGTTTCTAAATGACTATTTCATAATATCATATAAGTATGGTACTATACTTTCCCCGTCTAAATCAGCTAAATTTTTTATCCACTTATACTCCACATGTTCTTCTGGATCTAATTTAATATTGATATTTTCATTTTGAAGTAAGTTGGCACTATAGACAAGTCTTGTAAATATCTTATTATTATCTATATTACTATCTTCATGAATAATGTTTTCTAATGAAATAACTAGGCCAACTTCCTCTTGACACTCTCTGATTGCAGCTTGTCTAGGAAGCTCCCCATCTTCTACACTCCCACCTGGAATATCCCAATAAGAGGGATAATAATTTTTTTCTCCTCGTTTAATATCACTACGTTTTATTACAAGATATTTATTTTTAAACATTATCAAACTATGTGCTATTAATTTATTTTCCATTAATTTTCTTTCCTTTCTCTTGTTCTGTAATTGATACTTCTTAATAATCGTTTTTTCTTTCCATAATTAGACTTTTTATCTTTTAATTGTAAAGTGTCTATTACATCTATAGCATATGGTAGAGTATTTGTTGTAAACTCTATTTCAATTTCATAGTCAATTTGTCCGTTATAATAATTTTTATCCAAATAAATGATAATCCCTTTTATAATTATTGAATACCGTTCTGTAACTAATAATCCAATTTTCTCAAATAATAAGCCATTATATTTTTTTTGGAACATTATCAAATTGTTTGATTAGAAAGCTATTTTTTATGTGCATAGGAAGAAAATTTATTTTTTTGACATTTCGATACTTGAAACATACATAGAATTCCCACTCTGTTTTATTTTAAAAAGAAAGCGTCTTTCGCTCTCTTTATCACTCCGGCAATTCTAGCTTCAAACTCATATCCGTTGGTTGCAATACCTTCTGAACAGCAGCTAAAAAAGCTAAACCATTATCAGACGGAGAGTACTGGAATGTAATATGGATGACTTTTTTGTCAAAGCTATCGCCATATCGCTCCACATACTGCTTGCTTTCGAGGAAGTGAATATAATTGTTAATTTTTTCTTGCAGAATTTCAAGATGGACGGCTTCTATTTCTTCCTCCCAGTCGACTGAATCCACCAGAAGAAGCTCCAAATGATTATCAACTGTACCAATAGCGTCAAGTTCAGTTGGCTTAAGTTCTGAAGAGATGGCTTGGGTGACAATTTGTCTAAATTCCTCTGCTGTAAAAAGACAACGGCTATTTTCAGGATTTTTCAAAATAAAGGAAGGATGATCTTCGATGAAGAGCTTATCGGATTCATCTTGTGTATACTCTTTTTTAGATTTCCAAAAACCATATTGCGCATAATTCATCAACTCTTTACCAGTATGTTCTCCCGACATATAGCTGTCAGCAGCTTCTTTGGGAATTTCTCTAATCACTTCTGGGCAGGTAATATTAAAAGTTGGATAACGCAAGAAATACTTATCCCCATCTTGACAGATTTCCAACATGTCTTTTTGACTTACATAAATTGATTCCATTCTTATATCCTTTGTCTTCTACCAAATATCTTAGAATTCTCCCAAAATGTGTCCAAAATATTGACAGAATTCCACTTGCCTTCAATGAGGACCTGACCACTGCTGGGCTTTTTATCACCAAGAATACAGGACATCAAGACAGTCTTACCTGCCCCATTAGGTC
>ERZ857972.1150-NODE-1150-length-17129-cov-47.812581_pt1 | contig 17129 bp, 10 predicted proteins | sample MGYA00519757_ERZ857972 | MGnify/ENA primary metagenome ERZ857972 (study PRJEB31778, sample SAMEA3449383) | human gut metagenome | biome: human gut; feature: human-associated habitat; material: faeces | place: United Kingdom | collected 2010/2012 ...
ACTGGGAGATTACATTAGATGTAGAAAGCAGAAGTCACAACTTCCTCGTCGCCATCGACGGGAGGAGCGAGACTTGCAAAGAAACGACTCAACTAACCATCCGTCGGGCAGATTACAGCATAAAGGTAGTGAAACGTTTTAATCACATTTTTTTCGATACACTCCGCAGCAAAATGATGTGGGGAGCTGACGGAAGACGGTAAGCAGTTCACATTATGCAACCGTTATTCCTCATCACCCGATTCAACTATACGGTACTTAAAAATAGAACTTCTAAAAAAAGGGACATTCAAGCTGTTGGGAATGCAACAAATTGGGTATAGATTCCAACTAAAGAGAAAAAGGGCCGAGATTTACTATCTTCAGAAATCAGATTAACATGATTTCCCCCTATATTTACTCAATAAGATTAAAATTATACTGATTGCATTTACAAATCATTCTTTTATAGACAACAGTCCTTCATTTTATCAATTTCTCCTTATCTTTATTCGCATACAAACTAGAGAGAAAAACTGCTTCCAATCATTCCCATATGACTTCCTCACCGAGAAACGAACTGTCCCTCACCGAGGAAGGATAAGTTCCTCGGTGAGGGACAGTTCGTTGATTTTAATCCAACGAAGGCTTCTACGATTAAAAAGCCGCATATTGTATGCAAATTCATGCTACATTCACCCTATTTTCTGTATATTATTGCAATTATTTATGCAGTTCTTTCCCCAGTTCATCCATAAAAGAACAGCTGTTACCCGAAGAAATATTAAAAACAGACCATCGGGTTAGTTAATATAGAAGAAAAATAAAATATCGATAGAGAAAAATAATACCCCGATATTAATTTAATGTAAACGACTGCGAACCAATCAGGTTCCCGCCTTCAAAAATATCTACCCGGTAATTTCCGGCATATAGAAACTCTTCTACATCCCAAAACACATTGATATTCTGTTCTTCTCCGTTATACTCAATATACTTCTTAATTGAATAAACCAATGTACGGTTTTCATAAGGGAAAGTATTGGATGCACTCTTGGTCAGTACATCATTATCGGGTTTGGTAATACGTATATAAATGGTACGTTCACCGTTTTCAGCAGTTATATTCTTCACGACCGTGAAACTGATAGCCAATTTCACCACATCTTTCACCTTCTTCGCCACTTTACCGCGTTTATTGCGTGGTTCGATACGAATATTAGTTGCATCGAGTTGTGCGGCTAACGTCACCTTCTTATCCAGATTTTTCTTTTCTTCGGAAAGGTTACTGATTTGTTGTGAAGCCTGATTATATTTTTGTGTTACTTCTGCAATGACCTGTTTCTGCTGTGCAGCCAGTTTATTTAGTGAATCAATCTGATTAATATAACCAACCATTACTTTACGTAAAGTAGCCAATTCTTTCTTTAAACGACGAATCTCTGTTGCATTCGAACTCTTCACAGTACGAAGTTCTTCTAATAGACGTTGGGTCTTTAACTGTTCCTGTTCTAACAATACTCCTAATGAGTCATTAGTAACCTTAAACTTCAATTCATCATATTCTTGCACAAAACGACTATATTCGTTTTCCAGATCTTCCTTATCCAATTGGAATTCCTGCACTAACTCCCGATTAGCTTTTTTTTCGGTAAACAATAAATAAGTAATACCAATAATAGCTATCACCAAGATAGCCACGGCCGCAATAAGAAGGCTTTTTTTACTCATAGTTTCAGTTGTGAATTGATAACGTGCGCAAAAGTAATCATTTCGCAACAGAAGTCAAGCAGAAAAGCAGAGAGTTTTTTGATAACCCTCTGCTAATCCATACAATTTTAACTTATTTGCTTGCTAACTTATTCAGTTCAGCAGGTGTTACTACTGTAACTAATAAACATCTTGCAACTTTTTCTTAAAAGAATGAAAGACAAGTCCCGGAATATTATTCGTTACTAGTTTAAGATCACCCATATTTAAATACAATGCATTCTTACATTGAGTCTGATATTGTTTTACCCCAATCTGTTCCACTATATTCTGTACAACCTCTTCACAAGGAGAATTTATTCCATCGGATAGGTTCCACAATTCTTCCACATTATCTTTGCGCTTAGTAACAAACCGAAATCCCCTTTTCTTTAGTTCCTGCACCAACTCTTCTTTCCCGATACGTGCATTCACATGTACGGTTTTATTCTCCAAGAGAACACCTTTTTCATAAGTATCCACCACTTTCTGTATATCACGTTTTATCCTGTCGATCGTTGATACAGGAGGGACAAACTGCCAAAACAATAATGGAATATATCCTTGAGTCAACTCATACAAAGGTTGTGATATTAAATATTCATTTAAATAAGTCCCCTGTACGGAAACCTTTGTTTGCTCCCGATTCTTATACATAAAATACATACCCATATTTGCACCGAGATTATACATATCCATCATATCATGAGTAGCAATCAAAGAATAAACTTGTGCCGGAGTATGTTCACAAATACCTTTTGATATATTATCAATCTGCCTGTTGACAACACCGCTCTCCCAATCGGCCAAGTCCTTACCTTTTTCAAGAGATAACGTATCATAGTCCACGACATTTCTTGATATCGTTTTGATGTCATGCTCTGAACCGGATTGGGTATATAAAATATAAAGAGAGCCGTCTGCATACTCCTGACCATCCACTCCGGTTTTACTAAGTTTCCGACAATAAGATTCACTTTTCACGTCTTCCCCTATGCCTGCGATAATTACATTTTCTACTTCATGTTCTATTATAAACTTCCGATATTCATCAGGCAAAGCCAATAATTTTATCCAGGCAACTCCGACATCATCCATGGAAGCATCATATCCCAATGTCGCATAACAGGGTACTCCAGCTTGCGAGGAATATTCTAATATGGAAGAAATTTCTTTGGTAGAATTGACAGAAACCAAAAAATGTAATGGCAATACAGGAGCCTCCATAGCTGCAGAAAGATAAGGTACCGTCGGTACTCCCGTAGCTATTATCACAGTTTTAAGTTTCTTCGACTTACCCAAATACTCATTATATAAATCTACTGTATGCTGAACGGATTGTTGAAGGAAATCAGGTGTCCCCCATACCGGTTTGGGACCTCCTCCCGGACCAATCTGCCATGTATGGCTCACACCTGCCGTCAGATTAGCTAAAGATTTTTGGACAGCATATTCCGCACTCATCCCACCATCGAGCATAAACACATTCAAACCTTTATATTCCTCTTTAGCGATCTGATAGGTAGTCAACATTCCGGGAATTACCACCCTAAAATAAGAAGAATATGTCAACTGTCCCTCCTCTTTTTGATAAACACCTACGGCTGCAGGCGTAAATTCTGAAGGAACTTCCCAAACAAATGGTTCTCCACCAATCTCCGCAAGAACCGGTTCTCCTTTCTTGGAGAGATATTTCAGTATAATCGTTTTACCTTCTGACTTCCCATCAAAAGTAAACACAACCTTCTCCCCTTGTGAATAAACGAATTTATCCGTCAGCACACGAGCTCCAATCTCTCCTCCTACCAATAGTGCAATGAAGAAAGTTACCATCAATTGTTTTATATTCATTTCGTTAGTTTAAATCTTAAATCCGATGTTATATCAATGTTCTACTAATCTCATATTTCCAACCTGTGCACAAATAGTACGAAGCTCCTCCAATGTCAGGTACTCCATCGACTTAACCGTATTCCGATACTTCTGCACTCCAATACGTTCAATTATATCATAAGCAAATTCTTCAGCCGAACCTATTTTATGATTAATGCGTCCCAAATACTCTTCCGTTTCTCCATCATCTTCCGGATTCCATTTATCTACACTCTGCCTAATTCTAATATTCTCCGAAGTGACACCTCTTGCTATCAGCTCGTCATAAAACTCATAGCGTCTCATATTAGAATTCAGATAGAAAGATCCCTCATACAGATGATCGACAACATCAGGAAAATACCCGGCAATAGCTGGCTTCAGATAACCATCAATACGTTCTACTGTAGAAGCCGCCGAATTAAATTGCCAATATAATAAAGGTACATATCCAACAAACGCTTCATATTGAGGGTGATTCGTAAGATACTCGTTAAAAATAACTCCATTCACAAAAGGTGCCTGCAACTTGCTTTGATTCTTTTTTATATATTGAAGCGTCAGGAAAGAAGATATATTGTACAAAGCCATCATATCATCAGTCTCAATCGTATAAGCTTTCACATTTGCCATCGCTTGCGCAGAGCCGGATATATTGGTTATCTGATCATCAACAATTCCGCTTTCCCAATCAGATATATACTGTCCTTCACCCAATTTTAACTGATTATAGTCATACAACCGATGTTTCAGTGCGTCAATATCGGCATCCGAACCAAAGTTAGTATACAATATATATAAAGAACCAGGCGCATATTCATCGGTAATTGTATTCTGCGTCAAAACCCTTCGGGAATAAGACTCTCCATGTCCTTCCTGACCTACTCCATAAATATAAACTTCTTCCACCTGATGATCTTTTATAAATTGCTTATATTCTTCCGGCAAATCCAATAATTTTATCCAGGCAACTCCCACTCCAGGCATAGAACCGTCATAACCCAATGTGGCATAAGAGGCATATCCATTTTGATTGGAATAATCGAGTATAGCTTGTACTTCAGAAGCAGAATTAGCCGATACCAGATAATGAATAGGTAAATAGGCTGCCCCCATCATTGTTGCAAAGTAAGAAACAGATGCGATCCCCGTTCCAACCACCACTCTCTTTATCTTTGTGGCAGCCCCGATCTCCGAATTGTAAAGCTCAACAGTTTTGCGAACGGAACGTTGCAAAAACTCCGGAGTAGGCGCAACCGGATAAGTACCACCCTGCGGAGCCTCCTCCATGGTGGCAGCCATTCCTTGATCGAAAGCAACCATCGTTTTTAACACACCGAACCCGGCACTCATATCTCCTATCTGACGATAAACAGGAAGTCCCTGATAATCTAACTTTTGAATATCGTAAGTCAACAGCGACTGCTCGTTGACAGCTCTGAAATATGTTCCGTCAATTGTAGTGGTTATCCCATCTTCAAAATCTAACAGGAACCTGACAGCACAAAAGGAAGAAGGCTTTAATGCAGCTGGAAGGGTATACAGTGTCCCGGCATCCACAGGAACAGATTGTCCCGGTTCTATTTGAATATGGGAAGCAACAGACTTTTCTGTCAATACACACCCTCCATCATCCAAGTTCTGAATCACCACTTTTACTTCACGAATATCCATCGGATAGTTCGTTTCATTTTTCAAGGTAAAAGAGCAATTTACAGGATCTCCCGGCCAATAGGCAACTTTATTTAATTTCACATCAGAGGCTTTAGCCATTGTTGTACGAAAGCCGTCATCAACAACTTCCGAATCTTTGCATCCGCTCATGATAGCCAATGCAGAAAAAGTGATGATTATACTTGAAATATAACTAATTATTCTCATTGTGTTTTTCTTTTAAAATTGAATCCTTGTATTTATTCATCAATAAAGTAGCAATCTCAACAGCATTACCAACCGGTTCGGAAGGATAACGTTCATGTGACTTGACCCAGTCAATTTCAAACTGCGTCACTCTTTGATGAAAAGCATCAGCATTAAACGGCTGCTTGTTAGAAACAGAGCGAATAACTTCATCTATAAACATTTCCCAACGAGGCGCATAATATCCCGATACCAAACCTCCCCAAGTACGATTTGCATAATCGTTTAAACTTTGATCTTTATCTCCCCAGGTTGAAACGATAGTACGGGCATTTTCTTCGTAATAATTTTTAGAGGCTTCGTCTATACCTAATGAACGGGCATCTTCAATCCATTTTCCCAGTAAAAAAGAAGATTGTGTACTTAATAAAGTATTAACATCACGCAGTAGTTGTTTCATTTCAGCTCCTTTTTGTTTTAATAGCGGTAATTGCTTCCGGGAATAAGTTTCCGCAAATTCATCGCGAAGCTTCCCGAAATAATTCCCCAGCACTTGCCTTCCTATATTAACAACATCATATTCATAAGTAGAATGTCGATGTTCTCCGGCTTTCAACAACATCTCCCATACCTCAAACAAAGTTTCATTGGAATACGCTACCGTAGGCGTAGTCGTCCAATTGCCATTTCCTTTTAAACAAGGACGCGCATTCATCAATGTCCCCTGTCCCAAAGCAGCTGGTGCTGTATAAATACTGTCATAAAGCAATTTCCATGCCCGACGCATTTGTTGGTTTCTCAAGCCAATTCGCCTGTCTGCCAGTTGTTCTATCCATACAGAGTCCGGAAGATTACAATCCCATGCTTTACTGAAAACATATTCATACATGAAAGGATTTACATCAAACCCCTCCAAAGTAGAACCCAGTCCCGAAAAGTTTTCTCCACCATTGGTATATACATTTTCGATTCGTTTCCCCACTTCTTTGGTGTTTCCGGCAAGCATTGTATTTCCTCCGAAATTTCCTAAATAGCACCATAAATATGGTTGCCCGAAATACCGATCTGTCTGCTTCCAAACTTCAGTATTCTCACAATAATAGTCCAGTAGCAACAGTTTATTTTGAGGGACTGCTTTCAAGAAAGCTTCTACCCGTTCGTTTGTCCATAAATGTCGGTCAATATAGAATAACCATGTCATTTGTAACCAAGTAGCATCCGGATCGACATGCGTCATCGATTGATAAATATGCTTCGAGCAATTGGCTAAAAATTCCGGTTCCCAACTTGGAGGGGCTACTTCATTAAAAGGATCTGCCCCATAAATATGGTCTGTTCCGAACAACTTAGTTTGCTCTTCCAGAAACTCTTTCTGTATGGTTGCAAACAATGGGTCAAGCGGATCCAGAAAGTGGCTTCTGTATTTATCCTCGAAACCTCCCCAAGAGCTCATCCGGCTAATCTTAGCTTCCGGATAGATTCTTTTAAGTTCCGACGGTACATGTCCGGCAAATGCAGGAAGTATGGGGCGCATATTAAATTGACGTTCACGGGCTACGATTTGTTTCTGCAATGCTTCTTGTGTATCCAGCCATTCTTTAGGCAGAGGCCCCTGCCAATAATCCAAGTTAGACATACGATGCCAAGGCAAGTGAGCAGGCCCTGTGAAATAGTTCCGTATTTCCTCATCCGTCAATCCTAATTTCGTCCATACGCGATACCAGACAGATTCTTGTCCGGTGATTGCCAAAGGCATATTGATTCCATTTAAAGCCATCCAGTCTATCAACCGTTCCCAATCCTTCCATGTCCACCATGGCATTGTATAACCGAAGGTACAGTAATTAAGAAAGAATCGGTTCTTGCAACGGGCAGTCGAAATTATTTTTGCCGGTGGCATGGGTAATACTTCCGGCATCTCCACCGTATCATTCACATACCAGGAAACAGAGGTAAGGCAGTAATGATTCAGATAATAGTTCAGCCCTACAGCCATCGAATTTGCGTTATTTCCCCGTATTCGTACTGTTCCTCCTTGCGCTTCTATTTCATACCAATCTTTATCAATCTTTTCTGATTGTTCAAAACTAAATTGGGAAGCATACTCCGGAAATAAACGTTCCACCATCTGTTGCATCGCTTTTTCATCTTCTGTACTTTCTTTGCAGGAAGAACACAATACGATCAACATCAGTAGAAATAAACATTTAATCTTACACATACTATTTATATTTTCATTTATATATTTCTTTAAAAAAACGAATGTATCCGATGTTACCCACTAGACACATTCGCTTGTCAAAGGGAGTAGTGTGATTACCGACCTAGTTGGTAATCGTCAGATGTGTAAGTCCCGCATCATCAAAATTCTTTTTAGTAAGCGGCACATCCGGTCCTATAATAACTGTGTTAAGTTTCTTCAGTTTCTTCAGAACTGTCAGGTCAACTTTCGGATTAATCGTTTTATCCACTGAGAAACCTTTACCCTTTATGATAGAAAGTGTTTCCAGATTAACAAAAGGTAAAATATCAACCAACGTTTGTATTTCTCCCTGAATCGTCAGTGATTTAAAGTTCTCTATATCCTGGCAAGCAGGCATACGGTCGGCAAATCCTATCAACCATGTGTCCCACCAATCGAAATATTCAAAACGTAAATCGGTAGTGGACCAGTCTTCGCCGATTGTAGGACCATATATCAATGCCCATTCACCTGATAATGATTTTTTAAATTCCGAATCATTGTAGAAAGGAACATTTTCCGGACGAGTGTTTGAGGCAGGTACATATTTATCCGTCAAAGATTTAGTCTGTATTTCAATCGTTTGTTCCGGACCGGCAACTCCTTTCGCCAGAAGTTGTACTTTGATTGTACTCTTTTGATTATGAGGTAAATTGGCAACGTATGAATAATCCGTAGGTTTAAATTTATCCATCACCTCTTCACCATCCCGATCCGTATAAGAAACCTTTATCTCGTCAACAACGGGAGGAAATGCCCACTGCAAAACAGCAGAAGTGGCACTACTTACTCCGACAGCGGCTTCAATCGGTAAGGAAGACAAATCAATATCTGTCGTATTAATCACAGTCTGTTCTGAATAATTCCAGTAATCTCCTGCTGATTCCGTACGTCCCAAAGCTCTTAGATAATATGTGCTGTTAGGGTTTAAGAACAGAGTCTCCGTAAATTCTCCCGACAATTCTGTCAAATTCTTCTTTATTCGTTTGTAAGTATGTGAACCGCTTTCGCTTTCATTCATAGCCGTACGTTGTCCGGGATATTGCTCTTTGCCATATACCAATCCTATTTCCTGATTCTTGGAACGTTCGTCATTTACCTGATAAGTAAAAGTGACGTTCGCTGTAATGCCGTACAACACTTCCACCTTCTTGATTTTCAATGTTACATTAGGGGTAACAATCAAGTCCATTTTCTTAAAACTACGAATATCACCATAAATGGTATCCAACTCAAAGAACGGTCCGTTCGCCCATACTTTATAGCGGGAAGGGTATACTTTGGTATTGCGATATGTTCCTTCAGGAAGTGTGTTATACTCCAAGGGAACCGCTACATTTCCATACTCCAGATCAAGTAACTTTAATTTAGCTCCATAATATTCGGTAGCCACCTTTTCACCGGTCAGCCTGTCAATAAAAGCGCCTTCGTAGCCACCGGTCAAGTCATCCACACGTTCGTCAAGTTCACACCCTGACAGATTCAGTGTTAACACTGCTAAAAGTAACAGTTTGATATTTATATATAATCTAGCTCTATTCATATTCTTTTCTTTTAGGGTTATCAATTCCAACCGTCATTCTGCACGATACCCGGGCTTTTGCTTAAAGGAAGCGGACAATAATAGTCTCTTTCCTCGAACCATTTCACTCTCGTAGCCAAATCCGGTGCTTCTACTTTCTCCAACGTATAATAAACGGAGGCAGGAGAAGTTGTTTCATCGATATGAAGAATGGGATAGAGAGCCTTCAACGTTTTATTGTGCATCTTTTCTTCCCCAATGCGCCAACGCTTCAAGTCCCAATAACGGAATCCTTCATACATCAAGTCTATCCGGCGTTCATGCCGTACAACCTCCAAGTCCATCGTTTTGGCAGGCAATCCTCCATGTATACTACGCAATAGGTCAAAAGCGACTTGGGCAACCGCTAAATAGTCATTCACTCCATAGGTTGAAAGCTCAACGGCAGCTTCAGCCAAATTTAAAATAACCTCGCCATACCGAATAACGACAGCATCCTGATCGTTTTCTTGTATAAGATAATCATCCAACCTCTTCACTCCATACAGTGTTTTTTTCAGAAAAAATCCCCAGTTAGTAGTTCCTGCGGCGGAAAGGTTCAAGAAGATACCATCTGCTCCACTTTTCATGTATTTTTCGTGACCGGGCACTTTCCCCGCTCCCATCCAATCTTCAGATTTTTCATAAGAATATTCTTCAGTAGTTCCATCTGGCCTTTTTACGAGTGTTTTCCGGTAAATAGAGAAACGTTCTCCCAAGAACTCTCCTCCCGGATAAATAACAGTGGCATCCAGACGTTTATCACGGTTTGCAAAAAAATCTTCGGGATTATTCTTTGAAGCGGCATAATCCAATGGCTGAATCTTACCGTCTAATGTTTCAAATTGTTCGACAACATCTAAAGGAGGAACCATAAAGGCACAGTAACCGGCCCGTTTAATACGATAAGACTGATACCAGTAATCCTCATATACAGCCACTCCTGTCTTGGCAACATTAGCAAAACGGAAAATTATCTCATTATTATTTTCATCTTTTCCATTAAACAAATCGCCAAATTCAGTAGAGAGCGCATACTTACCATCATCAACGATTTCCTTTGCTGCTTTTGCCGCTTCCAATAAATATGTTTTCGCCATTTCTTTGCGGATTCCCTGGAAACTATTATTTGAAACTTTTCCATACTTAGCAATAGTCCCCGCATACAACATAGCCCTCGACTTCAACGCCAAAGCTGTATACCGATTGGCACGGTCACGATCTTCTGATGCAATACGCTGTACTTTCGGAAGCAATACAAGAGCCGAGTCCAAGTTATCTTTTATATAATCCCAGGATTTTTCTTCTGTAGAACGATTGTTGATGGAGCTTACATCATCCAACGGACTTGAATACAAAGGCACGCCCCCATATCGTTTCACCATCTCAAAATACAGATAAGCACGAATAAAATAAGCCTCACCGACTGTACTCAACACCCCTTCATTATCCGAATTCTTATAAGTGGCGATAAACTTATTAACAATATTGATTGTCTTATAATTCCATACCGCCTCAAATATTTCACCTTTGCTTTGAGAAAAGACTCCTCCAAAAACAGTACCCGGAGTGTTATTTCTCATGACCCCATTCTCGTAGGTAATATTGCTCGCTCCATCATCGGTAAAAGCATCCAGATGATGTTGCCTGTACGACATTGCTCCGTCACCGATACAATGAATTGATTTACGTAATTCCGCATAATTGGATAAGAACTGTGCTTCTGCCAGTTCGGGATATTTGGCAATGTCCTCTTCACTAAGAATGGTTTTCGAATCGACAGTAAGCCAATCGCTACATCCACAGCACAAGCTCAATGCCAATACCATATATATGATAGATTTTACTTTCATAACCTGTTAGAATTTAAGATTTATACCTACATTAAATGACATGATTTGCGGATAGCTGGCAAACGAATACTGACTTTCAAGCTGTTCCGGATCAAAGAATTTCTGTGAGGAGAAGGTCAGGCAGTTATAAAGATTCGCATAAATCCTCAACTGTTTGATATTAGCTTTCTGGGTAATTCGTTGTGGCAAAGTATATCCCAATTCCACATTTTTCAGACGAATGTAACTTCCATTCCACATCCAAAAATTAGAACTTAGACGATTGATCGTTACTGATGTAAAATCTCGGACTGCCGGAAAATACCCGGGTATCCATTCAGAATTCGGATCAGTATAATCGGCACGATGCCAACGATCGCCAAAATATTCCCAAGTGTTCAAGTTAGTAGCTCCTTCCTGGAAAGCATCCATATCGAAAGCACCGATCTGGAAGTCCGACAATGCCCCTCCCTGCCAGAACATGGAGAAATCAACTCCCTTCCAGGAAAGTCCCAGGTTAATACCATATACCAACTCCGGATAAGCATTTCTTCCGATAGGACGTTGATCATAATTGTCAATATAGCCATCGCCATTCCAGTCTTCATACTTTAAGTCACCCGGCAATATGGCACTGTTATTATTCGAATTATTATGCATGGGCGCATTGGCTATTTCTCCATACGACTGATAACGTCCAATGCAGTTATATCCCCAACGTACGTTATTCCAATGCCCTTCAGTGTTCCATTTCCATTCGTCATAACCGCTTGTAAATCTTCCGTGCTCAATATTCCCTTTCCGGGTTCTGGACCACGACATGTTTCCTCCGACAAAATAGTTGACTTCTCCTATTTTATATTGATGATTCAATGAGAACTCAAAACCGCGAGTGTTGTCATGGTCTAAGTTATACCAAGTAGCCAATGCTCCTGCATTATCATTGGCCTTTTGTGCCGGAAGTCCCTTACGCTGACGATAGAACACATCTGCCGATCCGCTAAGCAAGCCATTCCACAACTTAAAATCAACACCCGCATTTATCATTGACGAGGTAGCCCATGTAAAATCCGGATTAGGATTCAAGGTGGGATTTAATCCATAAATGGTGCGGTCACCAAAATTCATCGGAGTACCCGGATATTGATAGCCGCTTTGAAAATAGTATTGCTCATTATTAGCATAATATTGACTGGCAGCCGACAAGTCACCCAATTCTCCCCAAGAGGCACGAATTTTAAACTCATTCAAAACTTTCTTCAACGGATTCATAAACTCTTCGTTTGTCAGCATCCATCCTATAGAGGCAGAGGGAAAGAAACCCCACTTATCGGCAAAATACTGGGCACCATCATATCGGAAGTTGAAATCGACAAAATACTTGGAACGATAATCATAAGAGAAACGACCGATGAAAGAAGCCGTCCTGTATTTACGGAAAACTTCACTATTTGTCACTTGTTTATTGGCAATTCCACCCGCCATCATATCCAACACAGTAGAAGGAAATTCTCCACGAGACGTAACAGTAGAACGGTTTTCCGCATCCGAGAATTCAAAGACCAGTCCGCTGTTTATATTATGATTCCCGAACGAACGGATATAATTGATAAAACCTTGTCCGGTTATATTATAGGAAAACCCATCTTCCAAACTCAAACTTGCTTTATTGGCATTAGAGGCGGAAGCACTCTCATAATATTCCTGCGCATCCTCCCGATAGCCCATATAAACGATATTCATATTCCAGTTCTTATTCCACGAATCAGATTGCGTATATCCCATTGTAGCCTTCAAAGAAAGCCCCTCTACAAAGGGAACCTTATACTCTAAAGAAAAATCCACATTCAGATTCTTGGCTATTTTCTTGGAATATCCGGATGCCTCTTTATCCGCCAATGCCATCGGATTCACCGTACCTTCCCCACCAAATGCATAATAGTCGTCATGCCCCGGCCACTTTACCGGAATATTCGGAGCCATATCTTTCATTTTGCGGGCTATCTCATACGAAGCGGATCTCGGATAATTCAGACTGTTAATGACAGCTCCCACTCCGACAGATAACTTCAAGTTTTTCAGTATATCCGCATCCAAATTACTACGGAAATTGAAACGATTCTTATCAGTAGAATTTGTTGACCAAATACCTCCCTGATATAAATAGCCGGCTGAAATAAAATAACTGACTTTATCTGTGCCTCCCGAAATATTGATATTGGACTGGGTGATGGGAGCGTTCTTTATCATTTCCTCATACCAATTGGTATTATAAGCATAGTCACGTGTAGCCATATCAGCGGGAGTAATCACCGCGTTCTTATCATTAATCAATTTCATATTAGCATAATATTCACCGACTAATGTCTGCCACAGCGGGGTTGATGCAGGCTGTGGATAGTTATGAGGCATTTGCAATCCGAAGCGCGTATTGATATCCAATGTCGTCGGTTTGTTTTTTCCTCCTCTTTTAGTCGTTACAAGAATAACTCCATTTGCTCCCTGCATCCCATAAACAGCGGCAGCCGATGCATCTTTCAATACGGAAACGGACTCAATTTCGGAAGGATCGATATCACTGTAATTTCTTCCCGGAATACCATCTACTACCACCAAAGCAGAACCAAAACCGCGAATTTTCAAATCGGCACCATCTGAACCCGGTTCAGCACTAGTCTGACGGGAAAAGACTCCGGACACACGCCCTGTCAACGCATTCTCCAGATTGGGGACTGTGGACTTAACTAATTCCTGATTGTTTATAGTCGAGACGGAACTGATTAATTTCTCACGTGTACGGGTCGTATATCCTACCACAACCACTTCATCAATTGTTTTTGTATCTTCAACCAACACCACTTCTGACAGCTTATTCATTTCTTTTGCCGAATAAGTCACAGGAGCGAAACCTATATAGGAAAAAATAATCTTCGAATCATCCGAAGGCACATGAATGGAATAAGCTCCATTAAGTTCACTGACAGTTCCGATATTAGTACCTTGCACTACAATACTAACTCCTGGCAACGGTTCACGAGACTGGTCGAATACCACTCCTTTTACAATAGAGCTTTGACCTTCTTTCTTCGTTTTTTCCTGCAATACTTTCTTTTTAATAGTTATCTGTTTTTTATTAATGCTATAGGCAAGCTCCATGTTAGCAAAAACTTTATCCAGAATTTGCTCTACTGTCATGTTTTTGAAACGTGCTGGAACCTTCACATCCTTATCTATCAATACGTCATAGTAGAAAAAGACATAATCACTCTTTTCTTCTATCTTCTTAAAAAGTTCCATTAGTCCCAACTCTTTATAGTCCAAAGTAATTGTTTTCTTCTGGGCATACAATTCAGTAGGAAAAGCGGATAGCAGAAACACACCCAATGCTAGAAAAAAGCATATAAAGGGCCTTCTCACACTTAGGCAAGTGTGATTCTTTTTTTGATGTTTTTCATTCATCTGTTTAAGAATTAAAATTATACTTCAATATTTTAAGGCTATTCTATTACGAATAAAACTGGCTGGTATCCTTTCCCTCTCAAAAGGATAAATTAGAGTATGGTTTTTCACATATTAATCATAGGCTATTTTTTCTTTATTGTTACTTTATAAACATTGTTTTCCTTACTTATTACCACAGGAGCCGTTTCTGTGATAGTATTCAATATCTGTTCGATCGTATCGTCCAAATTCAGTTTTCCGCTACAAGTGATTTGTTGTTGTTTATCATAATCAATTCTTACGTTATAGTATCTGGACAGTTGTTTGAGTATTCCGCCAAGCTCTGTGTTTTTAAACGATAATCGTCCCTCCTTCCACGACACATAATCCTCCACATTCACTTTATCTACCACATATTTATCAGTGGATTGCCTGAACCGGTCATTGGGTAAAATACGTACAGATTCTCCATTAGATGCTGTTACCTCCACTTTACCTGTAACCAGCACAACACTTTTCTCTACATCTTCCCGATAAACCGAAACATTGAAAGAAGTCCCCAACACTTTTACTCCCATATCCGACGTCTTAATAATAAAAGGTTTCTCCGGATTAGGAGTCACGTCAATATATATTTCTCCATCTACATATATTTCACGCTTCTTATCCTCAAAATGTGTTGGATATAGAAGCACCGTTCCTGCATTCGCCCATATTTTCGTACCATCGCAAAGAGTGACACGGGCACGTTTGCCATACGAAACAACTAATTTATTAAATTCCCCTTCACCAGCATCTGTCGCCATTTGATCGTAAGCCAAATCCGGATTACCTTCAAAAGTTTCTTTCAACTGATCGTCAACAAAAAGCTGCGTTTTACCACTCATAAACACAGAGTCATTCACTTGCAACAAAGCTAGATAATCAATTGCCGGAGCACTTTTCCAAATAACCTCTACCGAAACAAACAGGATAAGAATAGCTGCCGCAACTGAAGCGCTCCACCATCTCATCTTATACAATCGATGTTTACGTTGAGACATTTTCCGATTTTGAATGGCTTGTTCCAGTTTCAAACAAGCATTATCCACTTCTTTTGGGGGTAAAACCGGCTTTTCCCACTTTAACGCCACCAGTCTCTCCATCGCTTCTTTTAAATACGGCTCACGATCGGGACAATCGGCAATGATTTTTCGATAATAATCTCCTTCTCCGGAATAATACCAGAAAAGAAATAAATCATCGTTCAAAAAATCAGCTGTAGTATATGATGAATATTCTTTCATTATTTATTTCAATTAAAGACCTGTTTACTATATATACGAGATTCGTATGCCTTTCATCTCCTTTTTTCCTCAAAAAAATAAATAAAAAAGCAGAGAGGTATAGGTTTACGCTCCCCGCCTTCCGTATACAATACTCTTTTTCAATTATTTAAAGACAGAAACGCCATGCAGGTATAAGATAAGAAAAAACAGAAAATAATCTTTTGAATCCAGTTTTCTTAATTTCTCCATCGCTTTAAAGACTTGTCCGCGCACCGTTTGAATTTTCATATCCAGCATTACCGCAATCTCTTCATAAGGCATTTCCTCTATAAAATGTAAATAGACTATTTCCCGCTGATGATCTGTCAGCAAATCAAGAATTCTATTCACCCTTTTTTTCAGTAATAAGTCTTCTTCATCAGAAATAAAGCTTTCTTCAACGGATACGGATAATTTAAAACTCCTTTCCTCTTCTTCTATAGAAGATGTATCTTTCTTTGTACGCTCCCAATCAATCAGCTGATTCCTAACCGAACGCAACAAATAAAATTTTATTTTCTTCTCATCAATACACAGGCGCTCATTGAAATACAATTTTAGATATACTTCTTGAATTGCATCTTTCACATCTTCGGTATTGAACCCCAAACTCACTCCATAAGCATACAAATCTTGATAGTAGAATTTGTAAAGTGCAATAAATTGCATATCCCCTTCCTGAACAGATTGATGATTTGATTCCCAGAACTTCATTTTGATATTTTCGATATTTTCAGCAGTTCATTAAACTTTCAATTAACAGATTGGCACAAAGATAATAAGCTTTCGGACTTTATTCGTTCATTATTTAAAAAACTTGCCAGGTTCCCTGCCACTTTAATTGGTATCTTCTTTTTCCATACAAAAATGAATCAAGCATACGGTTGAAAGGTATTGCCAAAAATTCTCCATCAAGATACTATCGTTATTTCTTTCTCTGCCTAATATTATTAATCTCATTGCTTATTATTACTTCGTTCTACTATAGTTACTCTTGCGTTCCACTATAGTTATCCGTAAGGGACACTATAGTTATTCTTGCGGAACACTATAGTGGAACGAAGTAACAGTAACTAACGAAGTAACTCCGAATAGGCAAGCAATTATAAAAAAATAGCTGAATGAATCATTTGCCATAATAGTACATTCTTACGCAGCTACATTCTGTATATAACCATGCAAAAAACAGCTTCTTCCACTCAAACTTTTTATCATACCTATATATTATCGGGAACTTAGACCTTTAACTAAAATTATTACGGAAAAATTTCTTTAATCAGGATTAT
>ERZ857972.1154-NODE-1154-length-17051-cov-4.270181_pt1 | contig 17051 bp, 11 predicted proteins | sample MGYA00519757_ERZ857972 | MGnify/ENA primary metagenome ERZ857972 (study PRJEB31778, sample SAMEA3449383) | human gut metagenome | biome: human gut; feature: human-associated habitat; material: faeces | place: United Kingdom | collected 2010/2012 ...
AACATGACACATGACATTATGGATTTTATTGAATATATTCACAATGAAAAACAGACATCAAAGAATACGGAAGTTTCCTATGAACCGGACTGTTATATTATGTTTGGAAAAGAAAGCGGCGGGATCCCGGAGGAGATTTTACTGGAAAATCAGGAGACTGCGATCCGTATCCCGATGATGAACGATATCCGTTCGCTGAATCTGAGCAATTCCGTAGCGATCGTACTCTACGAGGCACTGAGACAGCACAATTTTGATCATATGCAGCTGGGCGGTCATCTGACCAGATATGAGTGGAAATAAAGAAAGACAGGATAAAAAAAGCAGGGGAATCAGCTGGTTCCCTTGCTTTTTTCTAATGTAAAGATAAATTCGGTACCGACACCTTCAGTACTGATAACATTGATATTCTGATTATGTGCGGCAATGATCTCGCGGACAATAGATAGTCCGAGACCGGTGCCCTTGCGGTCTTTGCCGCGGGAAGAATCAATCTTATAAAACCGATCCCAGATTTTATTCTGTTTTTCTCTGGGAATACCCACACCGGAGTCTTTTATGGATACGAAAACTGTACCGTGACGTTCGGAAGTTTCTGCCTTGATGATGGAGTTGTCAGAACTGAATTTGATGGCGTTATCGATCAGGTTGTACAGAACCTGCTGGATCTGTTCCATATCGGCGTGCACCATCAGAGTTTCTGACTCCAGATGCAGTTCAATGGTAATCATCTTTTTGCGGCAGATTCCCTCAAAAGTGGCTACTGTATTTTTGATCGTACGGTTGATATCAAAGTCGTTCATATGCAAAGGACGCCCTTTGGAGTCCAGTTTATCCAGGGTCAGAAGACTCTGGGTCAGCTTTTCCAAACGTTCGGTCTCATCAACCACGATTTTCAGATAACGATCCTGCATCTCAGGTGGAATCGTTCCGTCCATGATCGCTTCCACAAAACCCTTGATTGAAGTAAGGGGGGAGCGAAAATCATGGGAGACATTGGCTACGAATTTGTGCTGATATTCTCCCGATTTGCTCAGTTCTCCGGACATATAGTTCAGGGTATCGGCCAGGTAGCCCATTTCATCATTGGTTGTGACAGGAATGTTATAATCCAGATTTCCTGCTGCATATTCGTTGGCTCCTGCGGTGATTTTCTTCAGCGGCCGGTATACGGAATGAGAAAACAGACCAAGAATCATGAGAGAACAAAGCAGCAGGATCGCAAACACGATATGGACCGGACCGAGAACGGATTCTTTCTGATCAATGATCACGGTCATCGGAAGATGAATCGATACATACCCTTTGGTGGTCAGGTTTTTCGTGATAGGAACCAGTGTGCTGACCATATTTTCCTTAAAATATCCATGAAAAGTACCTGTAATATAATTGTCTGATCCCATGATCGCAGGATCAAAGTCTTTAAGCGAGCTTTGTGCCATTGCAGTGTATGGTTTGCCGGTATCAATCAATGGCTGTCCGGACGGGTTCAGAATCAGGATCCGGGAATCCTGAAAAGCAGAGAGGGTCTTTAGCTGATTATAGGCAGCTTCCACATCTGCATTGTCTGAATAATCCGTATTTGCCTGATAGGAGGCGAGAGAAATCGCTTCTTTGTACAGGGCGGCTCCGGTGTCTTCCAGAATATGTTTCTGGATCAGGGAAGATCCCAGCGTAGAGATTAACACCGTTCCGAGAATACCGAGAAAAATATAGGCTGTGATAAATTTGGAATACAGTGTTTGTCTCATCAGGATTTAACCTCAAATTTGTAACCGATGCCCCATACAGTACTGATCGACCAGGACGGATGATCTTTGATCTTTTCACGCAGTCTCTTGATATGTACGTCTACGGTACGGGTATCGCCGATGTATTCATATCCCCAGATATGATCCAGAAGCTGTTCTCTGGTAAATACCTGATTAGGTGAGGAAGCGAGAAAATACAGAAGTTCCAGTTCCTTTGGCGGCATGTCGATAGTCATCCCCTGATAGATAACGGAATAGTTGGTCAGATTGATGATCAGATCCGGATATTCCACGTATTTTCCGGCAGGTGCCGACGGAGCGGAAGGGGCAGGCTGGAAACGGCGAAGAACCGCTTTGACCCTGGCTACCAGTTCTTTGGAATCGAAAGGTTTGATCATATAATCGTCAGCCCCCAGTTCCAGGCCGAGCACCTTATCAAAAACTTCTCCTTTTGCAGAGAGCATGATGATCGGTACATTGGATTTGTGGCGAATCTCTCTGCAGACCTGATAGCCGTCCATACCGGGAAGCATCAGATCCAGGAGGATCAGGTTCGGCTGAAAGGAAGGAAATGCACTCAAAGCTTCCTCCCCGTCGTTGACAATCTTACACTCAAAACATTCTTTGGTAAGATAAAGAGATATCAGTTCGGCGATGTTGTTGTCATCGTCTACAATCATTATTTTCTGTTTGGATACCATAAAAACTCCTTGTTGTAGCGGGATATTACCTACTGAATAGTTATTTTATTTCTTGAAATTTACAATCGTAACACCGGCATCTCCCTCGCCAAATTCTGCAAGATGGAAGGAAGAGACATATTTTACCCGGCGCAGATAGTTATGGATGCCCTTCCGCAGGGCTCCGGTACCTTTTCCGTGAACGACACGGACACTTGGAATATGTGCCAGATATGCATCATCCAGATACTTATCCAGTTCCGCGATGGCTTCGTCGACGGTGCGGCCAAGCAGGTTGATCTCGATGCCGACGGATGAAGATTTTGACATCTTGATCTTCCCGGCGCTGGTGCGCTGCATATTCGGTGCGGAGATCACGGTTTCTTCCTGTAACAGTACCAGATCGGAGATATGGATCTTGGATCGCATGATACCCATCTGTACCAGAAGATAACCTTTGGCATCCGGGAGGGTGCTTACCGTTCCTTTGAGATTCAGACTCAGTACTTTCACACCATCGCCCAGATGCAGATCGGAAGGCTTCAGATTACCTGTGACCTTCTTTTCTTTCCTGGACATATTGCTTTCGACTTTGTTCATCTTCTTACGGAGATCCTGTCGTTTATTTTCCATTTCTTTGATGGAAATATTGGCTTTTCCGAATTTGTTAAAGTCTTTGATCGTCTGATCCGCATATTCTTTTGCATCACGGAGGATTGCATGTGCCTGCTCGTTGGCTTCCCGGAGGATCCGGTCACGCTGCTGGTTCAGTTTTTCCTGCTTGGTCTCCAGCTGTTTTTTCAGATCTTCGACTTCGGTCTTGTAGCGGGCAATCTCCATGCGTTCTTTTTCGATGGTGATACGGTTTTCTTCCAGGGTGGAGATCACATCCTCGAAGGACTCGTCTTCCTGGCTGATCTGTTTTTTTGCATCATCGATAATATACGATGGCAGTCCCAGCTTACTGGAAATGGCAAAGGCATTACTCTTTCCGGGAACACCGATCAGTAAGCGGTAGGTAGGACGAAGCGTTTCCACATCAAATTCACAGGAAGCATTTTCTACACCCGGTGTGGAGAGTGCGTACACTTTCAACTCACTGTAATGCGTGGTTGCCATAGCCCGGATGCCCTGTTTTTGCAGATAGTTCAGAATCGAGATTGCCAGTGCGGCACCTTCCGTCGGGTCGGTACCGGCACCCAGTTCATCGAAGAGAACGAGGGACTTCGGATCGGCCTTTTCGATAAAGGAAACCACATTGGTCATATGGGAGGAGAAGGTACTGAGTGACTGTTCGATACTCTGTTCATCTCCGATATCCGCATATACCTCCTCAAAAACAGATAATTCAGAACGATCCAGTGCAGGAATATGAAGACCTGCCTGACCCATCAGAGTCAGAAGCCCGACGGTTTTTAAGGAAACAGTTTTTCCACCGGTATTCGGACCGGTAACGATGAGCAGATGAAATTCTTTTCCAAGATGGATATCGATCGGAACAACCTTTTTCTTGTCGATCAGTGGGTGACGGCCTTTGCGGATGTTGATATAGCCTTTGGTATTAAAGATCGGTCGTGTGGCATTCATATCCATGGCAAGGGCAGCGCGGGCAAAGATAAAGTCCAGTTCTACCAGATTTTCCAGGTTATAGCGGAGATTTTCACGTTCCTGGGCAGCCATGTTACTTAAAGAAGCCAGGATGACTTCAATCTCTGCCGCTTCTTTCATCTCCAGATCACGGATCTCATTGTTCAGTTTTACGATCGCCATCGGTTCGATAAAGAGGGTGGAACCGGTGGAAGACTGATCATGGATCATACCAGGTACCTGGCTTTTGTATTCGGCTTTGACCGGGATACAGTAGCGGCCGTTTCGCATGGTGATCACAGCGTCCTGCAGATATGTTCTTGCGGAGCCGTTGACCATACCGGCAAGCTGTGTATGAATGCGTTCTCCGGTCACTTTCATCGAACGGCGGATCTGTTTTAAGGTTGCGCTTGCATCATCGGCGATCTCGTCTTCGGAGAGGATGCATCGACGAATCTCTGTATTTAACAGCGGCAGAGGTTCCAGGGCATCGAAAAGATCATCCAGAGAGTCCCTCTGTTCATTTTCTTTTTCACGGCGACCGTAAGATTTTACCCGGGAGGTATTATCCAGAAGGGCACAGATCTGCAACAGTTCTGTGATCCCCAGGGTACTTCCGATCTCCAGGCGTTTCAGGGAACCGCGGATATCTTTGGCACTGCCGAAGTTAATGTTTCCTTTCTGAAACAGACGGGACAGGGCATCCTGAGTCTGTTCCTGCTTATATTCAATCTCTCCCGGTGAACAGGAAGGAAGAAGATCCTCGCAGCGGATCTTTCCGAGAGGGGAAGAAGCATGGGCTGCAAGCATCTCGATGATTTTGGTATATTCCAGTGTTTTTAAAGCTTTGTTATTCATAATGTTATATCCTTTCTATACGCCTTATTCTACTCTATCTGAGAAGGAAAAGAAAGGCAAAAAGCCGGGCAGCAAAAAGTTTTTTCGGTATGTCATAAAATGTTCATATATATTTGATAAAATGTTAAGGAAATTCTCAGGCAGCAGCCGTTTTTCCATTGTGTTACGGAAAAGCAGAGTTCAAAACACAGGGAAAAACGGTGCAGTTACAGTTGGAGTCAGAGACAGGAGACTACGTGTATGGATAAAAAGAATGATCACAAGCAGGACGAATACGATTTTTACCGGGAAGTGATGAAAAAGAAGCCTCTGGATAAACGAAAAATCGCGGTGAGTGCGGCAGGAGTGGCAGCAGGAGCGGTATTGTTCGGTGTGATTGCGGCATTTGTATTTGCAAAGTCGGTGCCTTATTTCCGACCGGAGGAAGAACAGCCGAGAGTGAATATCGTGGAGGGAGCATCGACGGACGGGGGCGAAGAAAATACTCCTCAGCAGGAGATACCGGAAGAAGAAAGCGGAGATGCGCCGACCGATGAAAATGATACAACAGACACGGAGACACAAAAAGAGCCGCTGACTCTGCAGGAATATTCGGATCTGTATCAGCAGATTTCAGAGGCAGCCAGTGAGCCGAAAAGTTCTGTAGTTGTGGTACAGGGATTTACCAACGATGTGGACTGGATGAATAATTCCTTTGAAGACGAAAAGCAGGCCTCCGGCTTTCTGGTGGCAGATACGGGAAAAGAATATTACGTGCTGACAGAATACCGGGTGGTGGATACGGTGGACCGGATTCTTGTGACCTTCTGTGATGGCAATACGGTAGACGGGCATTTTCTCAAACAGGATGAGGCTACCGGACTTGCAGTGATCAAGATTTCCAGAAATGATCTCAGCAAAGAGACAAGAGATGTGATTGCAGTGGGTGAACTGGGAAGCGCATCTTCGGTGAATCAGGGAGATCTGGTACTGGCACTGGGAAGTCCGTCCGGTTATCCGGATTCGGTAGTCTGCGGCCGGGTGACTTCCACAACAAATGTGAAAAGTACGGTGGACAGTGAATATCATCTGCTTACGACGGATATTATGGGAAACAGCGAGGGAAGCGGGGTTCTGGTCAATCTGGACGGAAAGATCGTGGGTGTGATCGCGCAGTCTTTTTCCGGGGAGGCGGATACCGGGGTGGTGACGGCATTATCAATCTCGGATCTTCGAAAATTGATTGAGCAACTGTCAAATAATGAAGATCTGATATACCTCGGTGTCCGGGGACAGGATATCAGCAGCAGTCTCGCACAGAAAACCGGAATTCCTACAGGTATTTATGTAAACTCCGTGGAGGAAGATTCTCCGGCGATGAACGCTGGGATTCAGAACGGAGATGTGATCGTGAAAGTGGGAAATGAAAGTGTCGAGACGCTGTCGAGACTGCGAACACGCCTGGATCAGTCGAAAAAGGATCAGAAGATCAAAGTGACGGCGATGCGAAAAGGTGCGGAAGGATATGTGGAAATAGTGTTTGACGTAACGCTGGATGCGTTATAAACTATAAAAGAGTCTGTAAAAAAGAATAGTGAGATAAAAAATGTGGTATAGGGACGATGGCTTTCTATACCACAAAACTTCTGCGGAGTTTTCACTGACAGAAAATCAGGCAGAAAGACGGAAGGAGATTATATGAAATTTATTCAGGAATTTTTTGAGGGATGCCGGGTGTCCGGAATTTACCTTTGCAAACATAAACAGGCAGCAGTGACAAAAAACGGAAAACCATATGAAAATGTGATTCTGCAGGACAAGACCGGGACAATCGATGCCAAGATCTGGGATCCGAATTCGCTGGGGATTGATGATTTTGAAACACTGGATTATATTGAAATCATGGGAGATGTCACCAATTTTGCAGGTGCACTGCAGCTGAACATCAAGCGTGCAAGAAAAGCCCGTGAGGGAGAGTACGATCCCACCGATTATCTTCCGGTGAGCAAATGTGATATCGACGAGATGTACGGAGAACTGATGGCGATTATCAAAACCATCCAAAATCCATACCTGTCCCGTCTGTTAGAACTGTTTTTTGTGGAGGATGAAGCATTCATCAAACGCTTCCGCTTCAATTCCGCAGCCAAGACAGTACACCACGGTTTTGTGGGCGGACTGTTGGAGCATACGTTAAATGTGACCAAACTCTGCGATTTTTATACGAAAGCCTACCCTGCACTGAACCGCGACCTGCTTCTGACCGCAGCAATCTTTCATGATATCGGAAAGACGAAAGAAATTTCTGCATTTCCGATGAATGATTATACCGATGATGGACAGTTGCTGGGCCATATTATGATTGGAGCGGAGATGCTCCACGATGCGATCCGTGAGATCCCGGATTTCCCGGCAAAAGTGGAGAGTGAGTTAAAGCACTGCATCCTGGCGCACCATGGAGAACTGGAATACGGTTCCCCGAAGAAACCGGCACTGATGGAGGCGGCAGCGCTGAATATGGCAGACAACACGGATGCCAAGATGGAAACATTTACCGAGCTTTTCGACAATGCGAAAGATCCGAACGAATGGCTTGGCTACAACCGGCTGTTTGAATCAAATATCCGTAAAACCAGTATGTAAAGAAAGGGCAGATCCATGGAATACAAAAAGAATGATCTTCTGACTGTAACCATCGAGGATATGGGGCATGACGGGGAAGGAATCGGAAAAGTGGACGGTTATACCGTATTTGTAAAAGACACAGTGATCGGCGATAAAGTACAGGCAAAGATCATGAAGGCGAAGAAAAATTACGGTTATGCCAGACTGGTGGAGATCATGGAGCCGTCGAAAGACCGGGTCGAGCCACGCTGTGCGTACGCCCGTCAGTGCGGCGGCTGCCAGATCCAGGCACTTTCTTATGAAAAACAGCTGGCATACAAACAGCAGAAGATTGAAAATAATCTGATCCGGATCGGCGGTTTTCAGAAAGAAGAGATTCCGATGCAGCCGATCATCGGCATGGAAGATCCGTACCATTACAGAAACAAAGCGCAGTTTCCGGTGGGATGCGACAAAGAAGGCCATCTGATCGCCGGATTCTATGCCGGAAGAACTCGATCATCAGTAACAGGAAGTGCTATCTAGGCGTGGAGGTCAACGAACAGATCCTGAATCTGGTGCTGGCGCATATGGAAGCATATGATATTCCGGCATATGACGAGATAACCGGGAAGGGTCTGGTGCGTCATGTACTGATCCGTTATGGATTCCAGTCGAAAGAGATCATGGTCTGTCTTGTCGTCAATGGCAGCCGCATCCCGGGAGCGGAAGATCTGATCGCAAAACTTCGCGAGATTCCGGGAATGACCAGCATTTCCCTGAACATCAACCGGGAAAAGACGAACGTGATTCTGGGAAGAAAAGGGAAACTTTTATGGGGCCAGGAATATATCACCGATACCATCGGACCGATCGCCTATCAGATTTCTCCGCAGTCTTTTTATCAGGTCAATCCGGTGCAGACACAGAAACTTTACGAAAAAGCACTGGAATACGCAGGTCTGGAAGGAAATGAGACGGTCTGGGATCTCTACTGCGGAATCGGAACAATTTCTCTCTTCCTCGCCCAGAAAGCAAAACAGGTCTATGGTGTGGAAATTGTCCCGGCTGCCATCGAGGATGCAAAACGAAATGCAACGCTGAATCATATCACCAATGCAGAATTCTTTGTAGGAAAAGCGGAAGAAGTGTTGCCGGAAAAATACGAAAAAGAAGGCATCTATGCGGATGTGATCGTGGTGGATCCGCCACGGAAAGGATGCGAAGAGAGCGTACTGGCTACGATGGTAAAGATGCAGCCGAAACGGATCGTGTACGTAAGTTGTGACTCTGCGACTCTGGCCCGGGATCTGAAATATCTGCGGGGGGAAGGATATGAAGTTAAGAAGGTGCAGGGGGTGGATCAGTTTCCTCATACGGTTCATGTGGAGACGGTTGTTCTTTTGTCCCAACAAAAACCGGATGACACGATAGAGATCGACTTAGACTTAGATGAGCTGGATGCAACCAGTGCAGAGACGAAAGCAACCTATCAGGAAATCAAAGATTATGTGCTGAAAGAATTTGGCTTGAAGGTTTCAAATTTATATATTTCTCAAATCAAAAGGAAATGTGGAATCGAAGTAGGAGAGAACTATAATCTGCCAAAGACAGAAAATCCCAAAGTGCCACAGTGTCCGAAAGAGAAAGAAGATGCTATCAAGGCTGCCCTGAAATATTTTGCGATGATCTAAGGACATCGCTGATTTCAAGGAGGAATAACACATGAAAAGCACATTTGAAAAAATGGGTGGAACCTACACACTTGGCGCAGACGGAATTTACTATCCGAATCTTGTCAGTACAGATGAAGAACCGCATTATGGGAAATATGGAATGATGCGGAAAACATATCTGAAAGAGCATCGTCCGGCAATGTATTCACTGTATATGTTGGAAGACAGACTGACAGAACATCTGAATCTTGTCGACGATGAAGCACAGGAGAGAATGAATATTCTGGTGCGTCAGATGATGGAGAGGCAGGGCATTACGGAAGAAACGAAAGCTCGTGACCAGATGGAATGGGTTAGGGCGGTAAATGGTATTCGTAATATGGCAGAAGAGATTGTGTTAAATGAATTGATTTACAGGTAAACAAAGAGCTGAACAGGTAGGAAGAAAACTCCTATTTGTTCAGCTTTGGTGTTTATAAGGGGCAAAGAAGAACCAAATTACAATTCCATATCATATGACCTTTTCTAAGTTTTGGAAGGCTGTTTTTTCTGCCATGGTCATAAGTTACTGATTTAATTATTCCATAGTAAGCCTTAAAAAATATCCGAATATAACTTTATAGAAATAATCATGCTGGGGAGATTGTTTGATGAATTTTGTGCAAATATTCTGTAATTCTACTGCTAGTCGATTGATTTATGCACACTCTCATTATAATATGTGTGCAGGAGGTGGATATATGTATCAGATTAGTAATGAAAAATTTGGTTTATTTGTAACCGAATTAAGAAAGGAAAAGAATTTAACTCAAAAGGATTTGGCTGAAAAATTATATGTATCAGATAAAACGGTCAGCAAATGGGAACGTGGTCTTAGTATGCCTAATGTCGTATTACTCATACCAATAGCTGATATATTAGATGTTACCGTTACAGAATTGTTACGTGGAGAAAAAATAGATACACAGAAAAATATTGATACAAAAGAAGTCGAGGAATTGGTAGTAGGCTCTCTCGATATGGCTGTTAGGAATTCTATTCATCAGCATAGAAAAAACTGGATATTAGCATATTTGCTATGCTTTTTAATATCTATTACAGAAATTATTATGTTAGTTGTATCTGGAAGTTCATTAGCTGAGATGAAAGGGGATATATTGCTGGTTACCGGGGGAATGCTTTTATTTGGTGTATGGTTTTGTTTCTTTGTAAAAGACATATTACCAACATATTATGATGCCAACAAGATAAATTATGTTTCACAAGGAATTTTTAGAATACATCTAGTGGGTTTATCCTTTAACAATGGAAATTGGATGTACATCTGTACAACTTTAAAAATTTGGACACTTGCAACGGTTGTTCTATATCCTCTTGCAGGTATTATAATAATCAATTGTCTCAATATAGCTTTATGGGATATTTTAAATAAAATTTTCTTAATTATGATATTAGGTGGTATGGTAGTTTCGATTTACATTATCGGGAAAAAATACGAATAATTAAATTACCTGTTATCGTTGTGGATAGTACTAATTTACAACATTCTTCATGGGAAATATGAAATGATGCAGAAGAGGTTGTGTTAAGAGAATTAGTGTACATTTAAAACGTGGAAAGCTCCTTCGGGAGTTTTTTGCTGTTTATAAGATAAATTCTGTCGGAGATTTTGACTTAATGATTTGATTTATAAAACTGGCAATGATACAATTAGCGTAATTTATAAGAAAGCAGAGAAAATATGAGTGAAAAGTTACTGATTGTTGAAGATGACAAAAAATTAAATGATGGAATCCGTCTGGCTTTAAAAAATGATGCTTATTTCTTTTATCAGTGCAGAACTTTGCAGGAGGCTAGAGAGATCTTGAAAAAGGAAGATATCACATTGGTTTTGTTAGATGTGAACTTGCCGGATGGGAATGGGATTGATTTTGTAAGAGAAATAAGGAAAAACAGTCAGGTGCCGATTATTCTGCTTACAGTAAATAACATGGAAGTAGATATTGTAACAGGGTTGGAAGCTGGGGCAAATGATTATATTACGAAACCGTTTAGCTTGATGGTTTTGCGTGCAAGAGTGTCTGTGCAGCTTAGAAATAAAGAGGCAACAGCTAATAATTCTATGGAGCTTGATGGATTTGAGTTCTATTTCGATAAAATGGAATTTTTCAAAGATGGAGAACCTATTGAACTTAGTAAGACAGAACAAAAGCTCCTTAGAGTGCTGTGTGAAAACAGAGGAAAAGTATTGAAACGGGAATATCTGATTGACGAGGTATGGCAGGGAGATACAGAGTTTGTGGATGCCCATGCCTTGACTGTTGCTATCAAACGCCTCAGAGACAAATTAGAAGATGATACGCAGAAGCCTGAATATATCAAGACGGTTTATGGAATTGGTTATACATGGGCGGTGAATGGATGATAGAAACAATTATGTTGATTGTAGTTATATTTGTCCTGAGCGGAGTTTTTTGGTACAGCTTTTTTTATCAGAAAGAAAAAAAGCTTTTGAACCGGCTGCAGCAAATGCTGGATTGTGCAATAGATGGAGAATTGGAACGGACAGAAGTATCAGAAGAAAAGTATTCTGCTCTTGAAAACAGCATGAAACAATATATAGACAGTAGCTTTCTGGCAGGAAAAAATCAACAGGAACAGAAAGAAGTGATACAAAAACTTATTTCAGATATTGCGCATCAGACACTGACTCCTATTTCAAATCTGAAAATCTATGGAGAAATACTCTCTGAAGTGAGTAATGAAAATCAGGAGGAGATAGCTACCATTTTGGAGCAAACAGAGAAATTAGATTTTTTGATACAATCATTGGTCAAATTATCACGGATGGAGAGTGGAATTATCGCAGTACATTCGGAGGATACTACTATTAAGCAGATGCTTGAATCTATACAGCAGCAGTTTAACGTAAAAGTAAGGGAGAAGAATATTACTCTGAGCCTATGTGACACGGATTTGCATGTTCGATGTGATTCAAAATGGACAGTGGAGGCACTCGGAAATATTGTAGACAATGCGATTAAATACACAGCATGTGGGGGAAATGTTCAGATAAAAGTCGAGCAGTATTCTTTTTTTGTAAAGATTGATATCATTGATGATGGCATTGGAATAGAAAAAGAAGAAATACCAAAGATATTTGGAAGGTTTTATCGGAGTCTGTCAGTGGCAGACCAGCCAGGAGTAGGAATTGGCTTATTCCTTGCAAGAGAGATCATTCAGGCACAAAAGGGGTATATAAAAGTGACATCAAGGAGAGGAAAGGGTTCTACATTTTCTGTGTTTCTTCCGATAGCAAAGAAGGAATAGTACCAAAACTGTGACATTTCAGAAACCAGATGGAGACATTGTTATGATAAAGTCTGTATTGTAAAGATCAATACAGGCTTTTTTGATGGGAGGATGGCATGAATATATTAAAAGCAGTAAATTTACGAAAAATATATGGGCAGGGAGAAACAGAAGTCAGGGCTCTTGATGGTATAAACCTGGAAGTAGAAAAAGGGGAGTTTGTAGCGATTGTTGGAACCTCTGGAAGTGGAAAGTCTACATTGCTTCATATCATTGGTGGTTTGGATAATCCAACATCCGGTCAGGTCATTGTTGACGGACAGAATTTAAGCCATATGACAGATGAAGAGCTTACTATTTTTAGGCGTAGAAATATTGGATTTGTATTTCAACAGTATAATCTGGTTCCGATGCTGAATGTATGGGAAAATATTGTTCTTCCTGTAAAACTGGATGGAAAAAAGATTGAAAAAGGTTATGTAAATGAAATCATAGATACACTGGGTATTCGGACAAAACTGGAAAATCTTCCAAGTGCACTGTCAGGGGGTCAGCAGCAAAGAGTGGCAATCGCAAGAGCATTAGCGGCAAAACCTGCTATTTTGCTGGCAGATGAACCGACAGGCAATCTGGACTCCAAAACGAGTCAGGATGTATTGGGACTTTTAAAAGTCACCAGTAAGCGTTTTCATCAAACGATTGTAATGATTACTCACAATGAGGAGATTGCCCAGATGGCTGACAGGATTTTACAGATTGAAGACGGAAAAATTGTTTCAGACAGTGGTTTGGTATAGTGAGGGCGATTATATGGTAAAAGTAGAGAATAAAGAAACGTTACGATTATTGACGAAACGTTTTATTAAAATGAACCGAGCAAGAAATATTATTGCTGTTATTGCAATCATGTTGACATCACTGTTATTTACAAGCCTCTTTGTGGGGAGCGTATCCATGATACTTTCCAAAAGAGCAACGGAAATTAAGCAATTTATGGATTCATCCCATGCTATTGCGCAGAATTTGTCAGAAGAAGATGCGGAGAGATTGCAAAAAATAATAGAACAAAGTGATGAGGTGGAACGATATGGAACAGGCATTTTTCTGGGAGCAGGAAGAGATAAACATTTTGGCTTTTCAGTAGAAGTTAGATATGCAGATAAAAATATGGCAGAAAGCTTTAATTGTCTGCCAACTACAGGAAGACTGCCAGAGAAGGAAAATGAAGTAGCAGTCAGCAGCTTGGTACTGGAAGCACTGGGAGTTACACCAAAGATTGGGGAAGAAGTCACGCTGACGTGGGAAGTAAATCCAATGCTGAAACAATACAAAACAGATACATTCCAGATATGTGGATTTTGGCAGGGTGATAAGGCTGTTTTAGGTCAGATGGTCTGGGTATCTGAAGCCTATGCGAAGGAGAATTGTTATCCTGTTACACAGAAAGAATTAAAAAATGGTATCTATAATGGGGGAAAGGAGTATTCTGTCTGGTACAAGAATCTTTGGAATCTGGAAAAGAAAACAGAAAATATATCTAAGACAGCAGGATTTACGAAAGCAGGGACAGGATTGGAGATCAATCCGGCATATAATCTTTTTGAAGAGGATTCATTTTCATTCACTTCCCTTATTGTAATGGTACTGTTTGTGATATTGGCTGGTTACTTAATTATTTATAATATTTTTAATATATCCGTAAAAACGGATATTAGAGCCTACGGATTATTGAAGAACGTGGGAACAACAGGAAAACAATTGAAAAAAATTGTACGTATGCAGGCATGGAAATTGTCAGCAGTGGGGATTCCAATCGGATTGATCTTCGGTTATCTTGCAGGTTTTTGTATGGCGCCGTCTCTGACAGCAGATGCCCAAATCAGTGCACAGGCAGGACAGACTACACAGACAGTAGTATCAGCTAATCCTTTGATTTTTTTTGCAGCAGCACTTCTGACACTTTTAACGGTGTATTTATCCTGTCTACGGGCTTGTAAAATGGTGGAAAGAGTTTCGCCTGTGGAAGCCCTACATTTGGCAGAAGGAGAGCAGTCACAGAAGAAAATAAAAAAGAATACGTCTGTAACCTGGTGGGGAATGGCAGTTCAAAATGTGTTCCGTAACTGGAAAAAGGGATTGATTGTTATGCTTTCTATCGCTCTTTCTATGGTAGTGGTCAACTGTATTGTGATGTTGGTGCAGGGATATGATTTTGAGTCTTACCAGAATATATTTTTAGCATCTGATTTTCAACTGGATCAGATGACCGACACTTTATCGAATACAAATTTCAACGGTATTACACCTGAAATCAAAGAGATTCTGAATAAGTGTCCGGAAAGTGAGAAAACAGGATATGTGTATTATTCGGAAGAAAGACATAAGATGGAACCGGCACTTTTGAAAACGTGGGAGACATTGGCAGAAAAAAACAAAGAAAACTGGACAGATTATGAAAAGCAAATCTGGGAGGAAACAAAAGCGGATAATACTGTAAAGGTTCATTTCCTCGGAATTAGTGAAGCGGTGTTTGATATGTTAGAATGGAAAGGGGAAAAATGTTCCTGGGATACGTTTAAAAGTGGGGATTATGTGATTGTGGACTATAGTGATAAATATACAGAACAACCAGTTTCTTATTATCAGTCTGGCGAAACTTTTAAAATGGAGTACGGAAACGGAAAGCAGAAAGATTATGGGGTGATCGGAGAAGCTATGATGCCATATTCCCTGGATTATCCGTATGCAGATTCTGTTTATATTACAGTAATGGTCCCAGAAGAAGAGTATTTCACCCAGACAGAAAATCAATCAGCAATGTATGCTGCTATTGATGCCAAGAAGGGAGAGGATAAGCAAGTAAAAGAATACATTGATAAAAATGTTTTGAAAGAAAATGATATGATAAATGTTTCTTCTGTATTGGATATGAAGGCGAGCTTTAGGCGGTTTGTCAGTAAATATTATATAATCGGTAGTTTTCTTGTCGTTATTTTAGCCTTTATTGGTATTATGAATTTCTTTAATACAACAGCAACTTCTGTAATTAGCAGAAAAAAAGAACTGGCACTTTTGGAAGTTGTTGGAATGACGAAAAAACAGATATCGAAAATGTTAGTGGCTGAGGGATTCCTATATTTGGGAGGCGCATTTATGATTGCAGTATTGTTAGTTGTGGTTGGAGCAAAGCAGATTTTAATAAATACGTTCGGTACGGCATTTTTCTTCCGGCTGCATCTTACGATAGTGCCATGTGTGCTTATGATTCCAATTTTGGTTGGGATTGCGTATGTGATACCAAAGTATCAGTTTGAAAAGATGAGTCTGGAAAGTGTTGTTGAAAGAATTCGCAAGGAATAGAAACAAGGTATCAATTAGGCGTATGGATTTGCTGATCCATGCGCCTCTTTTTTAAGGAAATTATAATTCCATATCATGTGACATTTTCTTGGATCGAACAGGCTGATTTTGTCGCATCTCCTGTTTCCTCTGATATTCAAGTTCCCATGCACGATGGGAGAAAACATGGGATTCAAAATACTGGTTTTATCCTTTTGCACATTCAGTTCTTTCCGTTCCGTAACTTTAGCTTTGAGTTTCTTTTTAACGGTGTTGTATTTATTCAGTATTGGATTAAAATGATTCATCCAGTCATGGATCACTTCTTTTTGCATCTCATTGTGGAGCAAATGATATTGTGTAAAAATCATGTGATTTCGGATTACTTCCAATGTTTCTGCAATTATCGGAATAGACTTTTCTACAGCTTCAGCCAGTTTTGCTACTTTTGCTTTTAATTCTCGGAGCATTTTGTTATCCGCACGAATCTGACGGTTGATTTCACAGCGGTCTGCTATCATGCCTTTCTTTTCCATATTCTGGGCAATGTAGCCTTCATGGATGGTTGGCTGTTCGGTGATTCCCTGATCTGCAAAGCTGCGGTGATCAATGGTAGCATTTATCTGATTACGTGCAAGCATTTTATTTACGGCATCTGCCCAGTTTGCCCGCCAGATGCAAAGTTGTTCATCACTGTTCCATTGTTCGGAAATAGGATTCTGTCTGCCATATCGGCTGCTCTTGGGGTGTTTATCAATCCGTTCATATCCTTTTTCCTGTGCAACAGAGGAAGTCAGATATTCTTTCTTTTTCCCAATTTTATAGCGATATTGCTTTTCCCATCCCTGTTTCTGAGCAGTTTTAAATTCAGAAGCAGTAAAGCCTTTTTCTTGCCCGTCTTTTATACAGAGATATTCTTTTTCCGTTTTATACTGCCATGTTCCATTTTCATTTAGTGGTCGGACAGTAAGAAGAATGTGTGCATGGGGATTGTGACCATCTGTATCGTGAATGGCAAAATCAGCACACATCCCCATATTTACAAAGTTCTTTTTAATAAAATCTTGAAGAAGAGAAATATTGCTGTCTTTATCCAACTCAACGGGGAGTGCGACAACAAATTCTCTTGCAAGTCGGCTGTCTTTGGTCTTTTCGTTTTCTTCCACAGCATTCCAGAGTTGTTCCCGGTCATTCCATTCCAATGGAGCCATTGGAGGAAGCATCACCTCCTGATAGATCAGCCCCTGCTTTCTGGTATAGTCATG
>ERZ857972.1155-NODE-1155-length-17033-cov-19.948286_pt1 | contig 17033 bp, 13 predicted proteins | sample MGYA00519757_ERZ857972 | MGnify/ENA primary metagenome ERZ857972 (study PRJEB31778, sample SAMEA3449383) | human gut metagenome | biome: human gut; feature: human-associated habitat; material: faeces | place: United Kingdom | collected 2010/2012 ...
CGGAAAATAAACGGACGATATTGTATATCGACACCGAACAAGGAGAGCCTCATTGCCAAAAGGTGCTACAACGCATTCTATGTTTGGCCGGATTACCAAAGGATGCCGATTCTGACAATCTGATTATGTTAGGTCTGCGCAAATATTCTCCCGAAATGAGGCTTGCAATAGTCGAACAGGCCATTGGCACAATTCCGAATTTGGGTCTGGTCATTATAGATGGCATCAGGGATTTTATGTATGACATCAATTCTCCGAATGAAGCCACCAATATAATCTCCAAATTCATGCAGTGGACGGATGACAGGCAAATCCATATTCATACCGTCTTGCATCAGAACAAGAATGATGAACATGCCCGTGGTCACATCGGCACGGAACTCAACAACAAAGCGGAAACCATCATGCAGATCGAAGTGGATAAAGAGGACAAGACTGTAAGCGTGGTCGAAGCCGTCCATATCCGTGACCGTGAGTTTGAGCCTTTCGCTTTCCGCATAAACGAGGAAGCCATACCCGAACTGGTAGAGTCCTATCTGCCCAAAGAGAAAAAGATCGGACGACCAACCAAAGAGCCGTTTGAACCGTACAAGGAAATCCCTGAGAATGTACATCAGGCTGCGTTGGATGCCGCCTTTGCAAACGGCAACATCAGCAACTACAATGACTATCTGGAACGACTGAAAATAGGGTATGGATTGCAAGACGTAAATCTCGGTCACAACAAAGCGGTCAAGGTCGCTACTTTTCTCAGAAACAAACGCATGGTAATAAAAGTGGGGAAAGAGTATCAAATCAACCCCGAATACCATTACTAAGTTTGACTTTACTTTATTATCGGGGCATACATATAAGGATAAAGCAAAGTTGTGAAGATAGTAGTTGAAAACATTCATTCTCTCCCCTCTTTTAGAGATGTATCTTATACCATCCGGATGCCAGTTCGCTATGTACATCCGATATGGTTTGCCGGAAAGTATCAACAGGTAACTGTTGCGAGATATGCCAAGGTATAACCTCACTACGTTACGGTTGTACATTGGCGCTCTCGCCGGCTCATAGACTCCGCCGGTGCGGTACTCGCAAGCTCGCACCTATTCACCATTATAGAACTATTTATATGAAAGAAAATATTGAAAATTCATCCAGTTCCTCTGACGAGACAAGAAGCGTCTTTATCGGAGCTAAAGTCACTCCCAGCCAGAAAGAACATATAAAATCACTGGCCGAACAATGCGGCATGACCGTAAGTGACTACATATTATCACGCGCGTATAACTTCAAACCCAAAGCAAGACTCACGAGAAAAGAAGCTGCTCTGTTGCAGAATCTGGACGATTGTCGGTCAGACCTCGTAAAATATACATCTGCACTTCATGGAATGTCCACAAAGCAACGCATGATAATGTTCAATCAGATTCCGTTCATGGTCGGTTGGCTTAAGGAGCTTGGCAATGTAGCCGAAAGTGTCTGCCAGTTCTTGAATGCTGCAAAAGAGAAGAACAACATTCCGTCTAACCCTAAATCCAAAGAAGAATGATTGCAAAAGCCAAAGCAATATCGCACGGAATAAACGACCTCCGTTATATTACCGGAGAATCACAGCACAAGAAACATCCGGAGAAAATCTATCGAGTAGTGGACAATCTGTTACCCTCTCAACCAGACGCTATGGGGATATGGAACTCCATGCAGTTGACCTTATCCCAATATCGGCCTATAAAGAATTCTGTAATCAGAATCGAGTTGAGCCCATCGCCCGAACATACCCAATTCTATGACATTGAAGATTGGCAAACACTTTGGCAGGAATTCGCCGAGGAGTTCGACAGACAAGTGATTACTGGCAAGAACGGAAAAGTCCGTTCCTGTCCGACCAATTTGGCGGGCAGCAAATACTCAGTTTGGTTGCATACGGAATCCAAAGGCGAAGTCCCTCACCTCCATGCTGCGATTTGCCGTTTGGATGAAGATGGCAATATCAACAACGACCATAACATTCATCTTCGTGCACAACGTGCAGCCGAGCGAGTGGCAAAGAAACGAGGCTGGACAACTGCAGCGCAAATCCGAAATTGGAACATTCCACAAGTGAACCGGGACTGTATGGAGGTGTTGAAAGCAATGCCATCATGGTCATGGGATGAATACAAGAGTGCTCTTATACGGAAAGGTTATACCGTCCATGAAAGAGAGGACAAGAAGGGTATTCTTCGTGGATATGCACTCGTGCATGGGAATACCAAATACAAGGCTTCCGAATTGGGAGTCGGCAGGAACCTAATGGTCTCGAAACTTCCTGCGACATGGGAGAAACTGTACCATCAGCCAGCAATTGCCATTAGAAACAATACACCCTTAGAGGTTCAACAAATAGCAGAACATAAGGCTGCACCTATTGACTACACCCAATATCGCCCAGACCATTCGGATATGATTCCCTACACCCTTACCCATAAAGATAAGGAACACAAGTTCTATATTCCGGAAAAAGTGCTTGACTGTTTCAACGACGAATTTAATTACAGGTTCGTTTCCAACTCGCATGAACTGGCTGATATGGCCGTGGCTATTTTTGTCGGACTGCTTGATACGCCGAATGTAGCAACCGGCGGAGGTGGCGGAGGTTCGCAAAGCGAGCTTCCATGGAGAGATAAAGACGAAGACGATTTGCAATGGGCTCGCAGATGCGCTCGTGCTGCCAGTCGTTCGTTAGGAAAGAAAACGAAAATAGGATTAAAACGATAAGCGCATGAAGAAGAAATTTGATTTTTCCGCAGAAATGGCAGAAGCGGAATCCATAAAGTCCAATCCTAAGAATGAATATCAGGAGGAAGAAAATCGCCTACTCGATATCAATGCACAAGAACTTGTCAAGCTGAATGACAACGTGTTCAAGTTGAGAACGGATGTTAAAAATCTGTCCAACTCTATACGAGAGTGTAAACCTATCATTTCTGAAGAAATGCAGAAGATGGCAGTAGAATTTGGCGCAAGGCTTCTATGTGATTTTCTCAGTCAGATTGAAAGCAAATGCAAGGAAGCCGAGCGGAGAATAAAGAAAGCCGACAATGCCATCCATATTCCGGCTACCACATTTTATATCACCATTATAATACTGGTAGCCCTATCTTCTTTTTTCGTCAGCATGATAGTGGCCAATGCAGAAATATTGCATTCAGCGTTGATATGGAAAGCAGTCGTTATCTATATTCTTATTGCAATTTTGGGGATTGCCATGGCTATAATCGTACCGAAGATTTTGGATAAATGGACGTAATTGAAAGTTTACGAATCTTTAGAAAGCAACTATCATTGGCATTTGTTTGGTCGTATCATAGGCTATAACAATCCTGTAACCGCCGTAACTGTTACGGTGGTTACGGAATTGTTGTATAGTTCTGCGATTTGACATTTGAACTAAAAGTGCATACAAGCTATACTTCAATCAACATAGCTATTTTCTTTGAACTTGTCGGGTACATGTCGGGCATCTTCTACGTTTTATTTAACAATGACTGAGCTTAGTGCATTTTCACTTGGACTTGCTAACTTAGACCGTTTTTCTCCAAATGATCGCACAGAAGTTACATACCAGTAAAATGCTATTTGCCAAGCGACTTGAACATCTTGGCGATACAACGTTTCTTTTGTTCCATATTTGGATGGACATAAAGATTGAGCGTGGTACTGATATTTGAGTGTCCCAGCAATACACTGACTGTTTTATAGTCACAATTGCTTTCTATACAGCGAGTCGCAAAGCTATGCCTAAGCCCATGAAATTTCAATTTGGGGATACCAAGGTGCTCCATCAACCGTTTGTAATAATTGCGATATGTTCGTGGTTCTGTGGGCAATGGTTCATTGGTGAGTATGTAGTAATCCGCATTTACCACTTTTTTCAGTGGTTTCACCAATGCAAGCAACTCCTTGCTCATAGGAATTTCACGGCAGGAGTTCTTTGTTTTAGGCGTATTGATAACCAGCTCAGTATGTTTCATTTCACCTTCGATAATATAAATACGCTCTATGGTACGCTGAACGCTGATAGTTCCGCTATCGACATCAATGTCACTCCAGCGTAAAGCACAAACTTCACCAATACGAAGTCCGGTGCTTAGGCTTATATAGATGCCTAAATTACGGAATGTGAAATTTTGACGAATGTAGTCCAATATTTTCTTGTGATGGGCTACAGTCAACACCTCCAGCTCCTTGTTCTTTTCTGTTGTAGGATATTTTATGTCCCATTCTGAATAATTCATCCATTCGTGTTTTACTCCGAACTTCATCACCATTTTGAGCACAATAAGAATGTCCTTTACCGATTTTACACTCATACCACCATTGAGTTTTTGTAGTACAAAATCTTGTACCGCTTTCTCGCTTAACGCATCACTTTCACCAAAATATGGTAAAAGATGGTTTTCCAGAATCAACATATAAGCTGCAAATGTTGATTGCTTCACATACGGACGCTTGTCTTCTCGCCAAGCCATCGCAATTTCTCTAATTGATTTCTTTGTCATAATTGCTTTTTTAGGGGTTTCCTATAATTAGAGAAATATAATGGGCAATGTTCCCCATTTGAGATTTCCGGAGTTCACGGAGGAGTGGAAGGAAACCAAACTTGGAAAAATCGCAGAGATAACAAAAGGCAGTGGAATATCGAAAGATCGATTATCTGAGTATGGTTCTCCTTGCATATTGTATGGTGAACTTTATACAAAATACAAATCAGAAATAATAAACGAGGTATATAGTAGAACAGAGTTGGATTCATCATTGCTGGTTAAAAGTAAGGCAAATGATGTCATAATTCCATGTTCTGGAGAAACTGCTATAGACATATCAACAGCTCGATGTGTTCCGTTTAATAACATCCTGCTGGGTGGCGATTTGAACATCATAAGACTCAAAAATAATGATGGAGGATTCTTCGCTTATCAACTTAATGGTACTCGTAAAAAAGACATTGCTCGTGTTGCCCAAGGTGTTTCTGTCGTACACCTGTATGGTGAAAACTTAAAGCATATTAGAGTTTATCATCCTGCCATCGAGGAACAAAAGAAGATAACACGTCTATTGTCTCTCATAGACAAGCGCATTGCAACCCAAAACAAAATCATTTATAAATTGAAATCCTTAATCAGAGGAATTATGGTTGAACTGCAAAAGCGAGGACTGTCAAATGGGACTTGGAAGAAGGTTCTCCTTTCCAATGTTCTTACCGAAAGAAATGAATTGAATAAGAGCCTTTACCCAGTTTATTCCGTGTCTGTTATTCAAGGGATTGTAAATCAAATGGAATATCTTGGTCGCTCGTTCGCTGCCAGTGATACATCAAAATATCATGTGGTACATTATGGTGATTTGGTATATACGAAAAGTCCAACAGGTTCATTTCCTTACGGAATTATAAAGCAAAGTTACAATCAAAACGAAGTCGCTGTGTCACCTCTATATGGAGTTTATGAGCCTAAAACATTTTCAACGGGTGTGTTCTTGCATGAGTATTTCAAGAGTGAATTGAATACTCTGAACTATCTTCACCCTCTCGTTCAGAAAGGAGCAAAGAACACAATAAATATTGCCAACCAACGCTTCTTAGAGAGCTATGTCGCTATTCCCAGTAATGCTAACGAACTGTTAGCAATATCAAAATTGTTATGCTCGTTAAATACAAAACTGGAATTTCTGCAAAACATACTAAAACAATCTCAAGGACAAAAGCAGTATCTACTTCGTCAGATGTTCATATAAACATCTGACGAAGCAAGTATTGCTTCTGCAAATTATAGTTTACCAGAGCATTCTGTTCTGCTAATAGTTTACTATCTATTGTAGATAACAACTTGGTATATTTAAATTGCTCTGAATGTGACGGACAAAAGACTTTTGCTTTTCCATAGTCCTTGAAATATATGTGAGGTATCGCCATACCAGTTTTATAAGGTTCAAAGTTGAAGACCGTCAGCAAATAATAAAGGTATTGGAGAGAATAACCTTCTTTGGCTTGTAAGGTGTTCAATGTGCCTGCCGCAGAGCACTTGCCTGCCACGTAAAAAACAGTTCCAACTCCTGAACCATCTTTGATAATATAAATGGCTTCATTGAGGGTTGCGTAACAATCAAGGTATCCAACTATGCCATTAGCACCATATACAGGATATGTACCACTTTCTAAGACCTCACTTTCTTGTAAAGTTGAGGAATTGCAAATCATGCAATCCGACAAACGTACATTTGGCTTCCCCCTATGCACCATATTCTGTGCAATTCCTCTGATTAAGGATTATGAAGTCTATAGGTCTGCGATTTCAGAAAGACTTTTCAATGCCATAAAAGGTGATGTTGTTGTATTGGAAGATATAGGTGATGTAGTTAAAGGCAAACAAATCAATGGTGAATTTCTTTCAGAAAGTGGCAAGTATTATGTTATGAATGGAGGAATAGAGCCATCTGGATTTTATAACGATTATAATGTAGAAGCTAACACCATCTCAATAAGTGAGGGTGGCAACTCTTGCGGTTATGTACAATTCAACGCCTGTCCTTTTTGGAGTGGCGGACATTGCTACACAATTCAAAATACTACGGATAATGTAAAAACGGAATACCTGTACCAATTTCTAAAATCAAAGGAGAGTGAAATAATGAAACTTCGTATAGGTTCTGGATTGCCAAACATTCAGAAAAAGGATTTGGCAAAATTTAAAATAACTATACCGAACATCTCTGAACAAAAAGTAATTTCGGCTTTTCTCTCTTCATTTGAAAGAAAAGCCGATGTCGAGATGAATTTTGTAAACTTGTTGCTTGAAGAAAAGCAATATTTACTCCGTCAGATGTTTATATGAACATTTGGTGAAGCAAATAAGTCTTCTGTTGCTGGACGAATTGCAAGATTTTCATTTCCAAATCAATCTTTTGCGCCAATTTTGACAGATGGAGATCAACTTGTTTTTGTTTCTCGATTGATGGTATCACAATTGGAATGTTGCAAAGCTCCTCATAAGAAAGGCAAAGCCTTACACTTCCTTCCAATCTCTTTTGTATGTGATAGAAGAAATTTCTGGATTCAAAGAAAAGTTCAAGATATTCTGGCAGTAAGCAGTCCTTTGTACGAAAACAAATGTACATTGGACTGACAATGCCAGTCTCAAATTTTGTAAGGCGAGCAATTGATCCCACGTTTATTCTTGCAGGGTTATAAGCAAAGTCATTCTTTTCTACAATTTTGTAATTTGATGTGTCGTCACTTGCAACATTCCTATCTTCAAATTGTTCGCTTTGCTTTATAAATCCTTGGCGATTACTAACTGATAATACATTGCATAGATGATTATCCTTGTTTCGTTTTGATATTTGTACAATAGCACCCCCTATATGGGAATGGTAGCTATCTTTGGGGCTATATTCTATTTCAATAATCGCAGACTTTAGCTTTTTCAAATCCTCAATGATTTTGTTTTGGGTGGCAATGCGCTCATCAAGAAGTGACAGTAAATGACTTATCTTTTGCTGTTCTTCTTTTCGTGGATAACTCATTTTCAAGTTGCGCAAATCATCATTGTAAATTCTGATTATTGTTGTAGAATTTAATTTTCGCCAATCTACTTTACTCAAAAGATGAAATAAGAATCCATTGCTTATATATTGTGTAGGATTATCAATCCACACAATATTTGAATCTTGGAAATACGCATCTTCCCCATCATAGACGACACATTTTCCTACTGTTCCTGCACAAGTTATCATAACCTCTCCCTTACGAGGATAGTTATACTTCACCTTATAGTCGTCAAATAATTCTTTCGATATATAGGCATCTGGAGTACTACCAATTGTTCCAATCTTATAAAAAGGAACACCATCCTCTGTGTTTGTTTGAGAAACTAAAATACGTTTACACATTAATACATTACACAAATCTCCCAACTTGCATTTCTTCCACTCTCCACTAAACTCCGGAAATCTCAAATGGGGAACATTGAGGATTTTATTTTCGTTATTATTTGCCATAATCATTATTCTTTATCAGGGTTAATATCAAACGGCAACAATTTGTCGCCATTATTAAACCGGTCGAAATCAGAGATAAAAGAACGGTCTTGAATCACTTTATATTTCTCGTACTCGCCATACGCCTTCTCTCGTGCTGCTTCTTGTGAAACTTTACCGGCAGTATCTTGTGCCTTATAATCCATAGTGCCAAGAAACTGTTCAAGACGTTGCTTCCAATCTTCCATCGTTGTTATAATGTGACGTTGGGCACGAAGCTCTGCAAATTCAAGGAATGCGTTAGTTACGCCGTTAAGTTCGGAAATCTCTTTGTCTGACAAATAGTTCTTTGCCACAATCGTATCGGACTTCTGAACTCTACCATCGGGAGCTTTCTTCCAAGTGGTCAATCCCATATGGGGCATTTCAGAGTCGGCACGTTCATACACTATTTCAGCAGCGGTACGATTAGTCACAGCCAAATGCATCATATTTTGCACCATTTTGAAGAACAATTTAGTACAATCCGATTTCGCGTCGTAATCAGCACTGCATTCCGCATAGATGTCTGTTATCTTCTGGTAGTATCTGCGTTCCGATGTGCGTATCTCACGAATACGCTCCAGCAAATCATCAAAATAATCTTTGCCAAAATGCTTTCCCTGTTTTAGTCTTTCATCATCAAGAGCATACCCTTTAATGACAAATTCCTTCAAAACAGACGTAGCCCAAATACGAAACTGAGTGGCTTGATAGCTATTGACACGATAACCTACCGCTATGATAGCATCCAAATTATAGAACAACGGTGTACGCTCCACGTCTCGTTCTCCCTCGGATTGAACTATCCCAATTTTTCGGATAGTTGCCTCTTTGGTAAGTTCACTGGATTCATAAATCTGTCCAAGATGATAGTTGATGGTTCGTACATCCACCCCAAACAAGTCCGCCATGCGCTTTTGCGACATCCAGAATGTTTCACTATTGAATATTACCTCTACTCGAACTTCTCCTTGTGCGGTTTTATACAGTAACAGATTGGAACTATATGAGTTAAGCACCAATTCGTTAGTAGATATGGTTTGAGAAAAGTAATCTCTTGCCTGTTGTACCAATACTTTTTTTGCATCAGCATTTTCAGCAATAATCATACACGCCATACGTGACAAGCGGAAGATACTGACTTTACGGAACGAGCCACTGCCTATCTTCACCATATCAACCGCTTGGTTGAAATGCTCATCAATATTCATTCCTTTTATGCCTGCGACTTTGATTGCTTTGTCTATGACTTTTTGGAATTTCCAATAAGCCGAATAACCCATAGCAGCGCATAGGTCACGTGAACTCCAATATTCATTTTCGCTCTCATCGTGACGGCGGATATTGTCGAATGAAGGACGCATTTCCGGGATGTTATCTATCTCTGCCATAACACTATTATTCAACCAGTCCCAATTCTTTAAGATATACTTCAATCTCCTTATCTAGTTCGGCACGTTTGGCTTCCAACTCCTTGATTTCTGCCATTACAGCTTTAATGTCAATAGGTTCTTCCTCTTCAAAAGTATCGACATAACGAGGTATATTCAGATTATAGTCGTTATCGGCAACCTCCTGTAAAGTGGCAAGATGGCTGTACTTTTCTATTTCTTTTCGCTCGCGATAGGTATCAACAATCTTGTCAATATGCTCTTTACGCAGTTTGTTTTGTGTCTTGACTTTCTCAAACTCCTTGCTCGCATCTATGAACAGAATATTATCATCTTCCTTACGGCATTTCTTCATCACAAGAATACAGGTCGGAATACTTGTACCATAGAATATATTAGCCGGCAAACCGATAATGGCATCGATATAGTTTTTCTTCTCTATCAGGAAACGGCGTATTACCCCTTCTGCATTACCACGGAACAAAACACCGTGTGGAGCGACACAAGCCATCGTACCACCTTCGTTCAAGTGATAAATCATGTGTAGGATAAAAGCATAATCTGCTGTCTTCTTTGGCGCAAGTCGCCCTGCTTTGCTGAAACGGTCATCGGTATTAAATTTGTCGGCAGCACTCCATTCGGCAGAGAATGGAGGATTTGCGACTACCGCATCAAACTGAGTGTCGCCAAAGACATCCCATTCAAGCGTATCGCCGTTTTCAATCTTGAAATTGCTGAATCTGATACCGTGAAGCAACATATTCATTCTGGCGAGGTTGTAGGTCGTCGGATTCTTTTCCTGTCCGTAAATATCAACCGCATTTCCAATACTTGCAGCACGAAGAAGCAATGAGCCACTACCACAAGTAGGGTCATATACATTGCGCAAACGCTGGTGTCCAATGGAAACAATCTCTGCCAAAATACGGCTAACTTCCTGCGGAGTATAGAATTCCCCGGCTTTTTTCCCGGCTCCTGCCGCAAACTGCGAAATCATATATTCGTAAGCATCACCCAAGATGTCAATTTCCTGTGATGCCTCTACGCTAAAGTCTATATCGTCCAATGCAAGAAGCACATTGCTGACGAGTGTATTTTTATCATTGGCTGTTTTACCCAATTTAGGTGAAGCCAAGTCTATATCTGAAAACAATCCTCCGAAATCCTCTTCGCTGTCCTGTCCAAGAGTGCTGTCTTCGATACGCTTCAATGAACGTTCAAGTATAGGTAAAATGTTCTCTTTCCGCTTGATGGCCTCTATTACGGACGAAAACAAGAATTTCGGTTCAATGAAGTAACCTATATTTTCCAAGCATTGATTCTTTACTTCCTCTTGTAACTCGACTACATCGGTATCATCCATTTCCCACAATTCCTTAAAGGTTATTTCATCATCCACCAAGGCATTGTTGGCATACTTTTCTATTTTCTCAGATAAGTATTTATAGAAAATAAAACCCAATGTGAAATACATAAAGTCGCTTGCCGACATATTGCCACGCAAACGATTTGCGACCTCCCAAAGCTGGTCACGGAGTTTCTGTTGCAGTTCTTCGCTCATATTTATTATAATTCTTTAATTACAAAACCAAATTTATTCGCAAACTCTAAAATACGACCTATATTATTCTTACCATGCTGTGATAATACAACAAACCTGACACCATCATTAGACATAAGAATATCTTTTTCAAACCATCTTTTATGCGTATCTGACGTTTTAAGTTTCCAATTTCCGACTTCTTCAACGGTTTTAACTAAGTGTTTAGGCAACAAATTAATTAGCTCTTTATAATCAACAGAGGTAGACTCGATAAAAAGTCGAACTACTTCTAATGCTAATCTACCTTTCCCATAAGAACCAACTCCATTAAGTGAATATTTTGTATAGTCTTTTCTGCTATTAGCACATTTTCTTGGCAATTCATTTTGAACAGATTGAGATATAAAGTTATCGCTACGCAAAGGTTGATTATTCTCATATTCTGTTATTACGGCATCATCTATAGTTTGTGCTATTTCTTTAAAAATTTCCAATGCTTTTTGCGGAGCGACATTAAAAAATTCTCTGTTCTGACGAATACGAAAATCAGTCAAATTGTCGATTATCTTATGCACGAGTTTTTCCACCTCATTATATTTAACCGTTTTAATGGTTGCATGTATCTCAAAAGGCAACGGAACTGCCGTATTGTCAAGTTCCTTGGAACGTATATCAACAGGGCGTGCGCTTTTGCCAATCTTAACCCAATCCTCACGAAAACTTGGATTAGTCAAGATATACACATATCCGGGTTCATTTGTTTTTACCATATACGTATTTACTCCCAATTAAATGTTCTTATTATATTACGCAATCTCTCCATGATTCTCGTCAACGCCTTTCTTGTTTTTATAAGACCAAGATGTTTTTCTTTCAATGCCTTTTGTATGATTTCCGGCTGTTCCTTTTGCAAATAGTCATACTCCTTTATGTATAGATTCAGCACCTCGGTAGGAATTTGTTCATCATCCGACAAATCTTTTACAGCCTTATTGCGTTCAGATACAATATATTGATTCAAACGCTCTTCCAATTCACTTGTACCATCAGCCTTACTACGTCCGCTCATGAAGTTTTCCTTATCTTCATCAACATTTTTCCGAATAAAGCCATCAATGAGTTTGGCTTTGCCTCGCATCCCGGCATCCTTAATCATTGTGTCAATGATATGTTGCCTTTTCTCTGAATAATCATTGCTATATGGGTCAAGTTCTGCAATGAGTTCAAGAATGTAAGCCACATTGATAATGTCGCTATGTAGAAGTTCAAGACAGAAATCTATATCCTCTAATCCCTGACTGTTCCCATACGGAACAGGGTCTTCTGCAACTACAGATGGAATTACAGGCGGTTCTATAAACCCGACTGTAATGTCAAGATACTTACTCTTATAGTCGTTGAATTGCTGCTCAGTCATACCAAGATCTTCCGCATCCTCGCTATAATCTTCGTATATCTGGATTTCCGCATGTTTACGGATAATATCACGAAATGCCAGAACAAAATTTTTCTTGTCATTTTCGCTTTGCAGAAAATCTATACTGCTGGGTGTAGGATATTTTTTCAGGAACTCTGTTGCCAAGCATTTATATTCCTTTTTTACATCCTCAAACGGTGGACGTACTATATCTTCAGAATTATCAGAGTTGCTGAACAATTTAATAGACGTATCAACATTATTTTTCAAGTCACGGAAGCAAACGATTTTACCGAAACGTTTCTTCTCGTTCAATACTCGGTTGGTACGACTGAATGCTTGCAGCAAACCGTGATATTCCATATTCTTATCTACATAGAGCGTATTCAGTTTTTTACTGTCGAAACCGGTAAGGAACATACCCACGACAAGACAAAGGTCAAGCGGTTTCATATCCGCTTTCTTCTTTTTCATGCGCAGATTGATGTCATCATAGTAGGCACGGAAGTTTTCTGTAGTAAAGGCAGTGCCGAACATATTGTTATAATCGTCCATAATTGTTTGCAGTTCATCAGCCTCACCCACACCCTCTTTTGCATACTGCCCTGTACCCATGCCGGTCTGTTCATCATCCAGACTATTGTTGGCAGCGTAAGTAAACACAGCACCTATACGGATTTTCGGATTCAACGATTTGAATATCTTGTAATATCGTATGAGCATCGACACGGATTGCACAGCAAACAAGGCATCAAACTCTCCGTCGAATGTGGATTTGTTGAAATTGTTAAGGATAAACTTGGCGATTTCCTCCATACGAGCTTGATTGTCGTTGTCAACAACTTCGTTGCCGTGATAATACTCCACAAGGAATCCAAGCACGTTTTCATCGGCTATGGCATCCTTAATAAGATATTTATGAAGACAATTTCCGAATATCTCCTTAGTGGTATGCCCATCTACCGCATTTTCAGTAAAAATAGGTGTTCCCGTGAAGCCAAAGATTTGAGCATTGTCAAAGAACTTCATAATCTTCTTATGACTATCCCCAAAGTGGCTACGATGACACTCATCAAATATCATCACGATACGTGAGTGGCGAATAGTTTCAATCTTGTTGCTATACCACGTCTTGCTGACTGCGGCATTGAGTTTCTGAATGGTAGTGATGATAATCTTAGAATTGCTTTGAAGTCGCTTCACAAGTTCATCCGTATTATCAGTACTATCCACAGCTCCCGGCTCAAACGCTTCATATTCCGATTGAGTCTGAGTATCAAGGTCATGTCGGTCAACAACAAACATAACCTTATCCACATCATCCAACTCTGACACAAGTTGGGCAGCCTTGAACGAAGTCAATGTCTTTCCGGCTCCTGTTGTATGCCATATATAGCCGTTATCGTTGGAGTTCTGCACACGATCTAGAATTTTCTCTACGGCATAGAACTGATAAGGACGAAGCACCATCAAACATTTGTCGCCCTCGTGCAGCACGATATATTTCCCTATTATTTTGCCAAGCGTACATTTTTCCAAGAAGAATACGGCAAACTTATCCAATTCATTAAACGGATGATTGGCTGCATCCGTCCAATTGAATGTAAACTTATAACCGCTATTAGGATTGTTGGCAAAATAGCGGGTATTGACACCATTTGATATAACAAACAATTGAATATAGTCGAACAATCCGTGGAACGAAGTCTTATGATAGCGTTGTATCTGATTATATGCCTGTTTGAGTTCTACTCCCCTGCGCTTTAACTCTATCTGAACCAATGGTAAACCATTGATAAGTATAGTCACATCATAGCGGCATTTTTTCCGTCCTTCAACAGTAATCTGATTCGAGACCTGAAACTCATTCTGACACCATTGGGTACGATTGAGAAATTCCACCCAAATCCGTTGTCCATTTACCATATCAAGCGGATAGAGGTCACGAAGTTTCTTGGCCTTTTCAAAGCGAGTTCCACCTTCAAGATAAATTAATATCTTCTCAAACTCTTCATCCGTAAATGAAGTACGACCAACTTCCGCCAGTTGTTTCTTGTTATGAATCTCCAACTGACGTTTGAAATTAACATAAAGATTATCTTCCTCGACAATCTGGACATACTCATAGTCCATTTGTCGGAGTGTGGCTATCAGTCCGGCTTCCAACGCCGCTTCGCTTTGTGTTGACATATTCTTGTCCTGCTATGGTGTTACTACTTATTTATTCTAGCTTGCAATATCTTGATGTCTAATGCATTTTCTATTTTGCATAAGGTTTCCAACGACAAATTTTCACGACCTTTCAACACTTTAGAAACATACTGCTGGGTACAATTCATTTTCTCAGCCAAAGCTCGTTGTGTCATACCAAGTTCCTCCATTCGGTTTGACATGATTGCTGCTATAGCCTGTGAATGGCAAATCCAATCCTCGCTCTTATTTTCCATTATATTCATTCCTTCTCCTAAAGCGTTGTCTATCTTGTCTTCAGCCATTGTATGCATCAAAAATACCTTTGCCTTATTTTGTAGGCAAAGGTACTATAAATAATCGAGATTACACAACTTTCAGGTTGTTGTTTGACAGCCAAAACTCAAGAATCACCTATTGTACAATAGAACTATAATATTTTATTGCTTTACGTATAACATCTTTTTATTAGGGCATCGCCTATCTAGTTCAAATCCGTAATTTCCTTTTGATACGGATTGAAATTTTTCATCTCCATCTTTAATAGTTAATATTTTTAACTTCTTCCACCTACCATCTTCCTCGTAAAAGAAAAAATCCCCAACACTAATTTTTACGTTGTCAATTTTCAGGCATACTATGGTATGTTGTCCATAATACTTATGTGGCACGGCCACTTCATTTACTTTTGGCCTAAAATCTATTAAGCCATTATTAAATAGTATACTTTGGGCTTCTTGTTTAGTTATGATCCCATCTTCTATCTCGAAATACAGATTAAACAATTGCCACGTATAGCACAATCCTCTTTTTTCATTTACCGCATCCTTGATCTGCTGCTGATTAAATGGAGGAATTGTTCTGGAAAGAGGTTCTACACCTCTTTCATTATTAACAATATACAATCCAAAGACATCAAATCTTTGTTGTTCTTCCCTTCTGCGAAAAACATTCTTAAAGATTTGACTACATTGTGCATCTGTTGAGGTTCCATTAATACCTTTTATTTCCACAAGGAGCAATCCTTTATCTTCTGTATTAATTTGAATATCCTCCTCATTGAATTCCTTATCGAGTTCCTTGTCTTTATCAATTACATCTTTAAATCCTAACCATTTAAAATATTCAAGACAAGCTTCAACTAACTCATCCCCTGTTGCAGTAAGAAGTTTATGCAAAAATGAATATTCGTTACTATTCATTTCTATTTTTTCTTCCAAAGCAATCAGACGTTCATTATATTCCGCAATTAACTCCTCTTTTTCTCTAAGCAATTCTTCTTGCCCTGGTAAATAATAAATTGACTGATTTAACCATAACGACTCTTCTACTTCTGGAAAATATCCAGAAAAATATTTAAACAGAAACTCTTGCATTACCTTTTGTAACAATTCTCGCTTCCTTTTTGTTTGAGGCAATACCAAAATTATATCGTTCTTACTCATAAAGAAGTAAGAAACAACACCTCCAGTTCTATTCATTAACAAAGGTAAGAATTGGTCATCTTTTACTCTTTTTTCGCCGTTATTATCCCATACTGTTGGATGTTCATATATCTGACAATAAGAAACATCATTAAGAAAAGGTTCAAACAATACTCTTGATAATATACAATCACATAATTTCACCTCTTTACCAACCATATTAGAAGAGCAACAATCCACCAAATGCTCATAGTTATTATGCTCTATACTCTGACTGGAATAATAATCATTTATATCCCTAATGACATATTTTACTAACTGATATGGGGCTTGAAATGCTATTCTTATGGCTGGTCTATTTCTGTCTTTATGAAGACTATAATTCAGAATTGAACTACCATATGGGCATGGATCAAATATTGTTTGCGGAGCATTACTGATAAAATAATATGCTTTTGAACCTAAAATCTCTGTCCTCGTATTTTCTTCTGTATTATACGGAATCCTATCAGGCCTTATCATATCCTCGATAAATATATCATATTCATGTATATTTTGAGGTAATTCATAATTGAGTAATAAGTTCAAACCACCATGATTTTTCCCAGACACATCAATAGGTTTTCCCAAACTTCCGTCATAAACATCAAATCTGTCTTTTAACAAGTTCAAACAATCCTCATCTAAATCTAGACAACAAACTCTTGTCTTTTCACGCTTAGTTTCTGAAGCCATATTTACAAAACAATAACATTACTAAAAATTCATTTTACACCTCTCATCCAACACCCCTCTAAACATATCCATTTCTCGCTTAGATATACCTAACCGTACCGCCAACCCTCGCCACCCTTTCACAACATTAATAACCTCTGAAACAATATGTTCAACTGTTTTTCTGTTGAGCATATAGTGCACACAAGCATCAAGCAAAATGCCGAGGTCTGCCTTGTTGGAAGTTGCCGAAATAAGCAGACTTTGATATTCGTTCAGAGTGGGATTCATATCGTATGCAGGTG
>ERZ857972.1159-NODE-1159-length-16983-cov-43.367793_pt1 | contig 16983 bp, 11 predicted proteins | sample MGYA00519757_ERZ857972 | MGnify/ENA primary metagenome ERZ857972 (study PRJEB31778, sample SAMEA3449383) | human gut metagenome | biome: human gut; feature: human-associated habitat; material: faeces | place: United Kingdom | collected 2010/2012 ...
TTCGTCGATTTCATCTGGTGAATCTGGAATGTATTTTTCACTGACATCACATAGCGTAAATTCTGTTGTGTGCTCTTCTTCGTACTCTTCTTCGTCTTCTTTTGATAACACTTTTTTTAAAAAAATTGAAGATATATCTAATTTTAAAATGTTTTTTAAATAATCTTCATATGTAAATATTATCATATAACTCCTTCTTTCTTAATTATATTATTCTTTATTTACTTTGTCAATATTTATTTTGCAGTAAATATGATGTTTTTTTATTTTTATGCACCTCCCTTTTTTTCTTTAAATTTGTTTGAATTATTGCCCTGAATTGGACTTTTTTGAATTGTTTTTTGTCCTAAGTGGACTTTGAAATTTTTGATTTAAAAATTTGTGAATTTTAAAACTTTTTCTTAAAAGTGTATCTATGATATCACAGACTTTTTGTAATTGCAATAGTTTTTATAAATATCGTTAATTTTTTATGTTGATTTTACTGTTTCTATCTTTTGTTTTAATTAAAAAAAGGACTAAAGGTTTGCTCCTTTAATCCTCTCCTCTTGGGTAAGTACTATTTCTTCCAGAAATTAGCACCTAGCCAAGTGCCTTCGGCACTTATGATATTTTAGACTTTAAGACTGTTATAACTGGGCGCACCCCGCGGCCGCTGCCACCGATGCTTAAGCCGCGGAAGCCGTAGTTGTACAAGCTGCCGTCTCCGCCGCTCACATACCACACGCTGTTAGCGTCGAGCGCAGACCCAAGCCAATAACTCAAATAGCCATTAGCTGTGTTTGCTGTTCCTCTATACATTGCATCAATCTTTGTATTTGAATCTTTTTTTGCTTTTAATGCATTAGCCTCTTCATATGATAATAGCCTACTTGAAACTGTCCCTTTACTCCTTCCATAACTTTTAGCTTTCCCTATTGCATCTGTTGCTTCATATCCTATAAAATCATTTAAATTAAATGGTGAACTTGTAAAACTACTGCGCCAATAATTTGTACTTGAAAATGCACATTTAGTTGTTCCATATGCTGCATTTTGTTGTGCTGTTCCTGCTTGGTTTAAATTATATTTTGAAATTAAATTTACAGTATCACAATTATTGTCCCATTCTAATACGTAAAATTGTTCTCCTCCTACTGTTACTTCATCTCCTATTGATTTAGTTGGAACTTTTTTGTTTAACTCGTCTAATGCGTCTTTTACACTTACTGTTGTCCCATCAGTTTTTGTATAACTAACCTCTGTTGCTGCCAAAGCATATGCTGCATATACTCCAACATTAAAGCATAATACCAATGCTAATATTACTATAAAAATTATTAAAACAATTTTAATTCTATTTGATTTTGTTTTATCTGTTAAACTACCTGTGTGTGTGTGTGTGTGTGTGTGTGTGTGTGTGTACAGCCCCAAGGCTTTCCTTTTCTTTCATATTGTTCCTCCTAATATATTTTTTTCATTGTGTGCCTTTCGGCACATCTTAAATAAATTTTGGTGCAGTTGCCCAAAATTTATGGGCAGGTGCTATTTCTTCCAGAAATTAGCACCTAGTCAAGTGCCTTCGGCACTTATGATATTTTAGATTTTAAGACAGTTATAACTGGGCGAACCCCGAAGTAGATATAGTCTTTGCTGGAGTAGCTAATGTTCAAGAAGCCGTACCGGCCATTTACATATCACATGCTGAGCGTCGTTCGCAGACCCAAGCCAATAATTCAAGCAGCCATCAGCTGTGTTTGCCGTTCCTCTATACATTGCATCAATCTTTGTATTTGAACTTGCTTTTTGTAATGCATTAGCCTCTTCATATGACAATAGTCTACTCGAAACTGCCCCTTTACTTCTTCCATAACTTTTTACTTTTCCTATTGCATCTGTTGCTTTATATCCTATAAAATCATTTAAATTAAATGGTGAACTCGTAAAACTACTACTCCAATAATTTGTACTTGAAAATGCACATGCGGTTTCAGAACCGGCCGCATTCAATTGTTTTGTTCCTGCTTTATTTAAATTATATTTTGATATTAAGTTTACAGTATCGCAATTGTTGTCCCACTCTAAAACATAAAATTGTTCTCCTCCTACTGTTACTTCATCGCCTATTGATTTAGTTGGAACTTTTTTATTTAATTCGTCTAATGCGTCTTTTACACTTACTGTTGTCCCATCAGATTTTGTATAACTTACTTCTGTTGCTGCTAACGCGTATGCTGCATATACTCCAACATTAAAGCATAATACTAATGCTAATATTACTATAAAAATTATTAAAACTATCTTAATTTTATTTGATTTTGTTTTGTCTGCTAAACTACCTGTGTGTGTGTGTGTGTGTGTGTGTGTGTGTGTGTGTGTACAGCCTCAAGGCTTTCCTTTTCTTTCATATTGTTCCTCCTAATATATTTTTTTCATTGTGTGCCTTTCGGCACATCTTAAATAAATTTTGGTGCAGTTGCCCAAAATTTATGGGCAGGTGCTATTTCTTCCAGAAATTAGCACCTAGTCAAGTGCCTTCGGCACTTATGATATTTTAGATTTTAAGACAGTTATAACTGGGCGAACCCCGCTGTTGTAGCTGCTGCTGAAGCTGCCGTCGTACAAGTAGCCGATGAGGCCGTACACACTCCACACGTAGTCAGCGTCGTCCGCAGACCCAAGCCAATAATCCAAGTAGCCATTAGCTGTGTTTGCTGTCCCTCTATACATTGCATCAATCTTTGTATTTAAATCTTTTGCCTTTAACGCATTAGCTTCTTCATATGATAACAATCTACTTGAAACTGCACCTTTACTCCTTCCATAACTTTTTGCTTTTCCTATGGCATCTGTTGCTGTATATCCTATAAAATCATTTAAATTAAATGGTGAACTCGTATAACTACTCCTCCAATAATTTATACTTGAAAATGCACATGCAGTTGTTCCATATGCAGCATCTTGTTGTGCTGTTCCTGCTGTGTTTAAATTATATTTTGAAATTAAATTTACAGTATCACAATTATTGTCCCATTCTAATACATAGAATTGTTCTCCACCTACTGTTACTTCATCTCCTATTTCATGTGTTGGTACTTTTTTATTTAATTCGTCTAATGCGTCTTTTACACTTATTGTAGTTGAAGTACCCGGTTTTGTATAACTAACTTCCGTTGCTGCCAAAGCATATGCTGCGTAAACACCAACATTAAAACACAATACTAATGCCAAAATTACTATAAAAACAATTAATGCAGTTTTCAATTTTTTATTATTTTTCATCATGTATGCTCCTTCCTTTTATTTACTCTAAGAGAGATACTTACCTTGCAATAAGCCTCTCTTAGCATTTAAAATTTTTATCTATTATACAAGGCATCTAATGCTTGTTTAACATTTTCAACCTTCCAACTTGAATCACTTGGTGTATAAGATACATCTGCTGCAGTTGGTTTGGTTATTGTAATAGTAGCACTACCTGTTGCACTTGTGTTGGTGTGGTTTCCATCTCCTACAACATATGCTTGTACATATGTTGTTCCTATTGAAGTTCTTGTTGGTTTAGTTGTGCTCCAACTTCCCCATGTTTTGTTATCTGTACTTGTTCTATAGTAAATTGTACCACCTGAACCTCCGCTTACTGTTATCGCATGTGCATTTTTATCATATTTTGCACTTACTGATGTTAATGTTGGATTTGTTGCTGCTACTTTGTTAATTGTAAATGCTTTTGTATTTCCTGTTAATGTGTAGTTTCCGGCTTTTGCTCTTCCTCCGGTTACACTGCTTATGCTTGCTGTTGATGTGTAGCTTCCGGCATTTATTGCAGATGTTCTTGTTACATTTATTGTTTCTCCTGTTACTCCACTTGATGCACTTGCTGTTGGTGCTTGGACTCTTCCAGTATAGTTAAACGTTGTTGTTGTTCCCCATGTTACTGCTACACTCTTTGGATTTATCTTCCAGTTTATTGTTTTATTGGCAGTTGTTTTATCACTCCATTGATAATTTGATGTATTTGTTATTTTTAATACTATGTTGTATGTTCCTGCATCAGTTGCACTTCCTGTTGTTCCTGTTGTTTCTATTGCTGCCCCTGTTGGTGCTGTGTATCCGTGTGATATTGCACTTCCTGTGTATGTGTATGTTTTTACTGTGCTTCCTGGAACTGTTATTGTTGCTTTTGCTATTGTTACCATTCCTATATATTTTGCTGCTACCCCATTGTGGTTTCCGTCTGCATCTACTTTTGACCATACAAAATATGTTCCTGCATTTGTTCCTGTTACGCTTGTATTCCATGTAGTTGGTGCGGTTGTGCTGTTTGTTCCTAGTCCATATTTTATTGTTCCTCCTGATGCACTTCCGGCCTTAGATAATAGATTTTGTGCTTTTGTATTGTATACTAGTCTTGTTGCTAATGTTGGGTTTGTCATTGTTGCATTTACTTTGTTTATTGTAAATGCTTTTGTGTTTCCTGATAATGCATAGTTTCCTGCTTTTGCTCTTCCTCCGCTTACACTACTTATGCTTGCAGTTGATGTGTAACTTCCTGCATTTGTTGCAGTTGTTCTTGTTACATTTATTGTTTCTCCTGTTACTCCACTTGTAGCACTTGCTGTTGGCGCTTGTGCATTTCCGTTGTAGTTAAATGTTGTGGTTGTTCCCCATGTTACTGCTACTGTCTTTTTATTCATCGTCCATGTTATTGTTTTTGCTCCTGTTGTTCCATCACTCCATGCGTGGTTTCCATCTGGTGTTGCAGTTGCTGTATATGTTCCTGCATCTATTCCTGATGTTGTTCCACTCCATGTTATTCCGCTACCTGTTACACCTGTTTGGCTTTTTCCATTGTATGTTTTGTTTGATGCACTTGCACTTGCATTTTTTGCTCTTGCTACATTTATTGTGTATGTTGCATCTTTTGTTACTCCTGAATTGTTGTCTTTTGCGGTAATTACGTATGTATATGTTCCTGCTGGTGTACTAGCCGCTATATTAATTGTTGTTCCACTTATACTTATATAGTTTGTTGCTGTTCCTGATGCATTTTTTTCTGTTTTTTCTGTATATGTATAACTTCCTGTTCCATTGCTCGCTCCGGTAATACCTGCAGTTTGAGTACCTGTACTAAATGTTTTGTTTATTGTTTGATTTGCAAAGTTTAATTGATTTGCTGTCCATCTAGCGTAAAGTTGTAGTTTTCCACTTGCTATTCCATATTGTCCGTCTACATATTTCCATATTCCTTTCCAGTTTGTCCAACCATATCCATCATCTGTTCCATTAGTTTTAGTTGTCCAACCTGCAAATGTATATCCTGTTCTTGTATATCCATTTGATGCTATTGTTACATTTTGGTCATATGTTGCTGTGGTGTTTGCTGTACTTCCTCCTGTTGCTCCATTTCCGTTATATGATATTGTGTATTTATTTGGTGTCCATCTTGCATAAAGTTGCAATTTTCTATTTGCTATTCCATATTGTCCATCTACATATTTCCATGTTCCTTTCCAGTTTGTCCAGCCATATCCATCGTCACTTCCGTCAGTTTTTGTTGTCCAACCTGCAAATGTATATCCTGTTTTTGTGAATCCATTTGATGCTATTGTTACACTTTGGTCATATGTTGCTGTGGTGTTTGCTGTGCTTCCTCCTGTTGCTCCATTTCCGTTATATGCTACTGTATATGTATTTGCTGTAAATGTTGCAGTTATTGTTGTTGCTGTAGTTACTGTTCCACTGGCTACTGACCATTTACTAAATGAGTAACCTGTTTTATTTGTTGCGGTAACTACTTTTAAATCTTTTGTTGTTGTCCCGCTTGTTATTCCCTTTATTGTTAATTTATTTCCACTTGTAGTGAATGTTGCTCCACTTATAACATTATAACTTGATGTATCAACTGTTCCCATGTTTGTAGAGTTGCTATTTATTGTTGTTGTATAAACTGCAACTGTTTTGCTTGCTTTATCACTTGGTGTTGTGTAGTTATTTGCATTGCTATTTATTGCTCTTACATATACTGTTCTGTTTCCTGTTGTTCCTATTATTGTACTTAAATAATCTACTCCACTTGTTGCGTTTGTCCAATTTTGATCATCTATACTTATTTGATATGATGTTGCATTACTTGCTGATGACCATGTTACAATTCCTGCAGTTGATATAGCAAGATTTGTTGGTGTTGCTACTGTTGCTTTATTTATTGTAAACGCTTTTGTGTTTCCTGTTAATGTGTAGTTTTCTTTTCTTGCTCTTCCACCTGTTACGCTGCTTATGCTTGCAGTTGATGTGTGACTTCCTGCATTTATTTCTGTCGTTCTTGAGATATTTATTACTTCTCCTGGCACTCCACTTGCAGCACTTGCTGTTGGTGCTTGTGCTTGTCCATTATATGTAAATGTTGTAGTTGTTCCCCATGTTACCGCAACTGATTTAGGGTTTATTTTCCATGTTATTGTTTTTGCGTTTGTTGTTCCATCACTCCATGCATGGTTTGCATCTGGTGTTGCATTTGCAGTGTATGTTCCTGCATCTATTGCAGATGTTGTTCCTGTCCATGTTACGCTTGTTCCTGTTACTCCTGTTTGATTTGTTCCATTATATGTCTTGTCTGATGTTCCCGCATTTGCAGTTTTGGCTCTTTCTATTTTGATTGTGTATGTTGCTTCTTTTGTTACTTTTGAGTTGTTGTCTGTTGCTACAATTACATATGTATATGTGTCTGCAGGCGTGTTGGCTGCTATTGTTATTGTTGTTCCATTTATACTTATATAATTTGTATCTTTTTGTGCAGAATTTTTTTCTGTTTTTTCTGTATATGTATAATTTTCTGTTCCATTACTTGCCCCTGTTATGTCTGCTTTTTGCTCACTTGTACTAAATGTTTTGCTTATTGTTTGATTTGCAAAGTTTAATGGGTTTGCATTCCAGTGTGCATAGTATGTTGTATCTGTTACAGGTGTTTTTGTTGTGCTAGAAATTTGTGTTCCTCCTGTTGCTTCTGTAAACCATCCTGCAAATGTGTATCCTGTTCTTGTTGGTGTTCTTAGTGTACCTAATTCTGTATTATAAACTTTTTCTACTGTTTGTTTATTTGTTGTTCCGTCTTTTACGTAGTTTTCATCATATGTAATTTTTACCATTGGTATTGTTACTTTTTGGGTACCTATACATTTTCCATTTTCCAAATTATCGTATGCATAAATGTGTGTGTTATATTCTCCTGCTTCTGTTTTATGGTCTGTTATATTTACATGATATACCCATGTTGTTCCATCTGCTTGCTTTGTTCCTTTTGAACTTTCGCCTGTTTGCCAATTTGGTTGTATGTCATCTTGTCCTTTTGCTTCTGTCCATGTTGGGAATTGTACTCTATTTACTCCTGAGCCATTGTCCTTTACTCCATAAACATATACATCATATCCTGCAGGTGTAACATTCTTTATTTCTATATTTGTTGCTGTTGGTGCCGTTTTGTCTATGTTTGTTATAGGTTTATATATTTCTTCTCCTGCATTTGTTCCATCCCATAATCTTGCATATATTGTTCCGTTTTCTGTATATTTTTGAGAATTTGTTGTTTGCCATTCTCCATTGTCTTTTTTAGTTTGTAGTGCATAATTTTTTTCTGTTGTTGTTACTGTTGCAGTTACTTCTTGTGTTGTCCAATCATTTGGTAATTTTGTAATTGTTGTGTTTGCATCTGTTAATTTTGGTACTGTTCCTGTTTTTGTTGAAGCTACTTCACTTATATTTCCTGCTACATCTTTTACCCATACATAGTATTTGGTTGATTGTTTTAGATTTTCTACTACTGTGTTGAATACTTGCGTACTATTATCTAATTTTGTGAATGTTTTTGGCATTGTTTCACTTTCTGATATTGCATATGAGTATATTCCACTTGCTTCATCTGTTGCTGTTATTTTTATTGTGTTTGTTGTTACTGATAGACTTTTTACTATTGGTTTTGTTGTATCTATATTTGTAACTTCGTGTGAAGCTGCTATACCATAGTTGTTTCCGTCTGTTAAGGCTGCATACATTGTTCCGTTTTCTGTGAATATTTGTCTGTTAGATGCTATCCATCCTGATGTTGAATTTTTGCTTGTTGTTAATGTGAAGTTTTGTCCATCTACTGTTAGTGTTGCCGTTACTTCTACACTTTTGTTTGTCCATTCATTTGGAACTGATGCAAATTTTATTTCATTTGAGTCTATTTTTGGTACAAGACTTGTTTTTATTTCGTATTCTTTTGATACTTTTTTCTTTCCGTTTGTATTGATTGCTACTGCTTCAATTACATATGTTGTTTCTTGTTTTAATTTTGTATATTTAAATGTTTTTTGGTCTGTTGTTCCTGCTAAATCAAATTTTTGTGAACCTTTTTCTTTTATGTAATATTCTATTTTTCCGCCTTCATTTCTTCTTGTTGTTACTGTTGCTGTTATTGCATTTGTTGTTGCAGTGGCTTTTTTTATTTCAATTAGAGGGGCTAGTTCGTCTTCTTTTCCTAGATAATCTGATCCATCAAGTCCAACTTTGTAAACGTCTCCATCTACTTTAACCTCAAAGAACCATTCTGTTTTTCCATTCTTTTCTTCTGATGTTACTTCACTTACTTCTATGTCTTTTCCTCCGGCTTTTTTTATTTCTTCTAGGTCATTTTTGACGTCTTCGTATGTGGCTTTTACTATTTCCTCATCTGTTCCTCTTATTTGCTCGGTTTGGTTTATTTTTAGTTTGGTTTGCAATGTTGTTGCTATAGAGGCTCTTTTGTGTTCTAATTTTGTGTCTTCTGCTGCACGGAATATTCCTGTTTTTGTTATTCCTTGTATTGATATTGACGCTAAAATTAGTAGTACCACTATTGTTACCACTAGTGCTACCATTGTTATTCCGCTTTTTTTGTTCAAAAATTTGCTTGAAAAATTGTTGTTTTTCTTTTCTTCTAAAGAGCTTTTCTCTACAGTATCAAGGCTTTTAGATTTTTTCTTGTTTCCTGCTATTTTCATCTTTTTTCCCCCTCATTTTTGCTTTTGTTAAATTGCTTATTTATGTGAATTTTTTTCTTTTTTTCTCTCTTATATAGTATTTAAAATATAACATCTTTCGATTATTTTTGCAATTTTCCACATATCTCAATTGCCTATTTTTGATGGGATTTTGGCTTTTTTTGTATCTTAATTATTGTTACGGATTCAACGTTTTTCTTTGTTTTTTTTGGTTATTTTTTTATTATTTCATTTGTGTAATTAAAATGTTTTATTTTTGTAATATTAGGTATATTTTTTATTTGTGCCTTTACGCCGTAAGTTCTTTCTCTTTTTTATTGTACTTTATTTTGATTTTTTTGAGTTTATTTTTGCTTTTTTTCAAGTTTTTTAAATTAAATTATCTATTTTTTTATCTTTTTGCTGAAAGACTTACGGAATAGCGAAAAAAAAGATTGAAGGTACATTTTCCTTCAATCCTTATTTTTTTATTCTTTCCAGAATGCTTTGTATGTTTCGAAAGCAGAATATATATCAAATTTGCTTGTTACTTCATATGGTGCATGCATTGAAAGCACTGGTACTCCACAGTCTATAACATCTGTTCCCTTGTTTGCTAATATATATGCGATAGTTCCACCTCCGCCAATATCAACTTTTCCAAGTTCTGCTACTTGATATTTTATATCATTTTTTTCTAGTACATTTCTAACCCAGGCAACATATTCTGCGTTTGCATCTGATGCTCCTGATTTTCCTCTTGCGCCTGTGTATTTGTTTAGGCTTATTCCTTTTCCTACATATCCTGCATTTGTTTTGTCTGATACTGATGCATAAATTGGGTCAAAACCTGCGTCAACATCTGATGATAACATTTTTGAGAAGCAGAATACTTTGTCTAATAGATTTGGTCTGTTTACTCCTAATTTGTTTAACATTTCTGATATAAAGAAGTCAAACATATGTGATTCCATTCCTGTATTTCCCATACTTCCTATTTCTTCTTTATCTGATAAAATGCATACTGCTGTGTTTTTTACATTTTCTAATGTCATCATTGCTGCAAGTGATGTGTATGCACATACTTTGTCGTCTTGTCCATATGCTGCTACTAGCCCTGCATCAAATCCTAGGCTTCTTGCTTTGAATGCTGGTATTATTTCTAATTCTGAACTTTGTAAATCCGCTTCTACTATTCCGTATTTTTGGTTTAAGATGTTTAGAATATTTAGTTTTACTTTTTCTTTTGCGTCTGTGTCTTGGTATGGAATGCTTCCAATTAGAAGATTTAGGTCTTCCCCATCTATTCCGTTTTTTAGTTTCTTTTCCATTTGTTCTTGTGCTAAATGTGGTAATAAGTCTGTTATTGTAAATATTGGGTCATCGTCGTCTTCTCCTATATTTACTGTCATTTTTTCACCATTTGGTTTTACTATTACTCCATGGATGCTTAATGGAATTGTTGTCCATTGATATTTTTTGATTCCTCCATAGTAATGTGTTTTGAAGTATGCTAATTCTGTGTCTTCATATAGTGGATTTGGTTTTAGGTCTAGTCTTGGTGAGTCTACATGTGAGCCAATAATGTGAACTCCGTTTTCTATGTTTTCTGTTCCTATTATTGCTAGATACATGCTTTTGCCTCTGTTTATAAAGTATATTTTGTCTCCTGGTTGTAGTTTTTCAATTTCTGCTATGTCTTTGTATCCGTTTGCTTGTGCCATTTTTGTGGCTTCTACTATAAATTCTCTTTCTGTTTTTGCTTTATTTAGAAAGTTCATGTAGTCTTTTGAAAAATTGAATATTGCTTCTTTTTTTCTTGTGTCTACTGCGTTCCATCCGTTTTCTTTTTTGTGAAATAGTTTTTCTTCTAAACTTTTTTCCATTTTTTATCACGTTCCTTTCTTTTTTGGGTATTAATTTTACCCATTGTCTTTTGTTTTTTTCTTAGTATATCACTTTGTTTTTTATTTTTCCACTTTTTTTGGTATTTATTATTTTTTTTGAATTTTTTTGCTTTTTTTATTGACTTATTTGCTTGGTTTTGCTACAATTTCTTTAAATTCATATATTTATATTATTTTATTATTTATTGAACTAGATTTCTTCGGTATAGATTAATCTAGTTCTTTTTTTGAATTTTTATTTTTGTATATATGTCAATGATGTGAAACAAATTCTTTCAAATAGTATGATTGAATTCGTTTCATATTTATGCTTTTTTTATTCTTCTCTTTTTTCTTTTGGTGTCAAATATCCTAACACCGCCATTGGTATTCTGTTTGACCTTTTTAAGTATGCTGCTCCTTGTTTTCTTAAATCTTCTAAACTATAAAATTTTAAGTAACTGTAAAATCTTTCATTGTCATTTCTATGACTCCTTTCTACTTTTCCATTATGTTCTGGTGTTCTTGGTCTTATCTTGTGGTGTTTTATTCCTATTTCTTTCAATAATGTATCCATTGGATGTTCTCTTTTTACATCTGATCTATTAAAACGTAAATTCTACTCCATTATCTGTCTGTATTTCTTCTGTTTTGCATTCTTTTGGTACATATTTTACATCTATTTGCCATTTTTTCCTATCTCTGTTGGTGTATGATATTTTTGATTATGTTTCTTTGATGTTCCTTTTATTTCTGGATTATTATAATATCCTATTTTTCTTAATACTCTATATAATGATGCTGGTTTTCTTGTATATCCTTTATTTATTTTTAACTTATACCATATTTCATTTAATGTTATATGTGGATTTCTTTTTATTAAATCTTTTATCCATTTTATTTCTGTTTCTGTATGTTCTTTTGTATGCTTACTTAATGGCCTATGTGACTTATCTTCTAAACTCTCTTTGCTTCCATCATATTTTTATTCCATCTCCATAATGATGTCCTTGATATATGATATTTTCTACATACATATCCTATATCATTGCAATTTCTATACATTTTTACTGCATTTTCTCTTGTTTTTATTTCATGTGGTAAATATCTCTTTATATTTTTTTGATTTTGTGTTATAATATTATTCATAAGTGATTCAGGTCCTTTCGTATAATTTTTATTTTGACAATTCAATTATACTACTTGAATCACTTTTTTTCTATATTTTTTGTTTCACATCAATTGTAACACTACATTTTCAATATTTTGCTCTGTTGTTTCCATTTCCATAATTTTAGCCATTGCAAACATTACAAGTTTATATTTTCCAAAATTTATGATAGTAGCTCTATATTCTTCATCAATACTTTTTAGTAAGCTATCAAATTTTTTATAATATTCTTTAGTGTTGTATATAAGCCCTGACCATTTGCTTTGGCTCATACATATTGCTAGTCTTAATTTATCTTTTATATCCATATCATTTATCATATTTATTAAAAATTGTACTTTTTCACTTATCGCAAATTTATGCTATCAGTTCGAGTAGAAAATTTTGATTTTTTTTATAATTTGTGGTATTATATAAGTATGCAAAGCTGTGTTATTTTGCATGCACATTGAAAAAAAGATAACTTATGTTATCTCATAAAGTTACTAACTTGAGAAATCTTTTTTCCTAGTGCGAAACAATTATTATTCTAAAAAAGAAATGCCCCGCTAATGAAGCAAAAATATAAGGTTAGCCGACCTTATGTTTTGGGAACGAACGCCACAAAGTGGGTAGTAGGGAAAGGAAAAAATGGCTACATTACAAGTACGGATTGAGAATGGTTTTTTTGTAGGAACAAACGGCTGCTATGTCAGCATGGTTGAACCTACGCATATCATCGCAAACGGATGGGATTGCCTCATTGATGAGGACGGAAATATCAAATGTGATGCTGTCAGAGGATATTCCGATGGTGAGCATAGCATGAGATATGTTATCCAGCCGAATGGATTTGCAAAACTAACCCTTAAGGTTCCTTATGATAAGGTAAAAACTTTAAGGAAAGGTTTTGTAGTTCCTAAAGGTTCCAAACTGTCTGATGGACTTCTTGGATTAGCTGGGGGCTATATCGATGAGCGTTATGCTTATTTTAGAGATGGATCATTCCAGAAATTCTTGGAAGAACATGGGATTTCTGCTGTAAAGCATGAAGATCCAAATCAGACATTTTCTATTCGTAACGCAAGATATGGTGGTGGTGAATGCTATTCCCACTTGATTACAGATGGGAAAGTTGAACAACAAGGATACAATTTAGGAAGAACCGAAAGCTGGGAAGAAAGTTGCCCTGGTACATGTGCTTATGAGGGAAATGAGTACCTTAAAGTTACTGGTGCGACATGGACAATTCACAAACAGACTCAGCACGAAGGCAACAGCCATAATTGTTTCCGCATCCTTTATACTCTTGAAAAGGATTTGACCAAATTGGTTGGAATTCCTAATATAAGAGAAAAGGAAGAAAAAATCTCTCAGTTGAGAGAAGTTGGAAGCAAGGGCTTTCTTTCCCTGGAAGAATTGGAAAAATCTCTCCTTGAGATAGTTCCGAATTTGAAAGGAAAAAGAGAATGCAAGGACCCGGAGTATGTACAGGTGGAACGGGTGTACTATCACTTAAGTAGTATGCTTGAAACCAACAATGGGAGCTTAATTAGCTTTTCTAGTTCCAATGAAGCCAAAAAGGCTTTAGAGGAATTAAGAGGAATTAAGTTTGAGAACTCCGAAATGCTGGAAAACTATCTGCTCCAGCATGGATTCGAAGATGCTGGCGTTACTCGGTACTATGCTTATGTTTCCACAAATGATGAGAAAACAAAAGTATGGATTGAGATGTGTACAAGTACTGCAAAAGCTAATGGTTTTAATAGCTTTTGCAGAGACTTTTGGACTGCAGAAATCTAATCCAAGTTAGTTCTTTATGTTGCAGGAGCAGACCTTAGATTTAGGGTCTGCTCTTTGCATTCTATTTATAGAAACAAAAACAGATTGAAGATCATTTTGAAACATTAGACTATTCATCAAAGTATTTAAAAGATAGTAGACTTGTTTTAAAATTATCATTAGACCTTGTTGTAAAAGAAAAATTAAGACCAGATAATCCAGCAGAAAAAATTGAAATTGTTAGTGATAAAAAATCTCTAGAAATTGAAATAGAACATTTAGAACAAGACAGGCAAGAAGTATGGCTAGATATATTTGAAAAAGACAAAAGACAATGGGTATATCTATTTGAATCTATACTTTTGACTGGAGCAAGACCAGAGGAAGCTTGCGGCTTTAAATGGTGTGCTATTGATTTTGAGAAGGATATTGTACATATCAATAATGCTTATAAAGATACCATTTTATATGATGAAAATGGACAACCTTTTGTTTATGAAAATTTGACAAATAAGATGCCACAATTTATAAAAAAATATAATTTAGAACATCTTACTACATATGGTTTAAGACATTCATTTGCAACACTATGCTCAACTTTGGGTATGCCTCCTGAAGTATTACATGTTATTATGGGACATGCTGATTTTGACACAACAAGAAAATATTATATACATATTACAGAAGAAAGAAAAATGAAATGTTGAAATTATATAGATAACAAAATAGTGAGCTTGAATTACAAAAACTTATTGCAGAAAATGATAAATATTTTAACAATGTAATAAAAATAAGAATACAAGACATTAGGCCGGAAAAGAAATTAGCAAGTTAAAAAAATACACTTATAAATAAGTGCATTTTGGTGTAGCTGACAGGGATTGAACCTGCAACCGCCTGGTTCGTAGCCAGGTACTCTATCCAGTTGAGCTACAGCTACATATATTTTTAAATTAAAATAAGTATAACAAAAATTTAGAAAATATACAACTAAATTTATTGTTTTGGGGAACGAATTGGGGAACAGTTTGTAATCACTTCCTCAAATTCCCTATTATTAATGATTATGCACTACTGCCATATCGGTTCGTAGCCGAACACTCTATCCAACTATGCTACTGGTGCATATGTTATATTATAATGACTTTTAGCATAATTTGCAAGGGCTTTTAAAAAATTTATACAAATTATTTCAAAAACATTGTGAAAAAGCAAAAAATATGAAATAATTGACCAAAATAAAGGGGGACAAAAAATGAAAAAATTTTTAAAGCTATTCTCAGTATTTGTACTGAGTATTGCAATATTTGGTCTAACAAAAAGTGTTAAAGCGAATAGTATTAATAAAATATCAATGGATATTTATGTTAATAGTAACGGTGATGCAACGATTTCTGAAATTTGGGATTGTAATGCGACTCAAGGTACAGAAATTTATCATCCTTATTATAATTTAGGAAATTCAACAATTAAAAATCTTTCTGTATCTGAAAATAACACAACATATCAAACTTTATCTAGTTGGTCAACATCTTCTTCTCTTGAAAATAAGGCTTATAAATGTGGTATAAATAAGGTTTCAAATGGTGTTGAATTATGTTGGGGTATAAGCGAATATGGTAGTCATACATATACTGTAAAGTATAATATTACTGATTTTGTTGCTAACTTAACAGATTCACAAATGATATATTGGACTCTTATTCCTAAAGATTTTTCAAATCCTATTGGAAGTGTTTATATTAAGATTCATTCTAATTTTGATATTGAAGATTCAGTTGATGTTTGGGGCTATGGTAATTATGGTGGTACTGCTTATGTTTATGATGGCTACATTGAGATGCAGTCTGCTGGGCGTTTGGATACTAATGAATATATGACTATTTTGGTTAAGTTTCCACAAGGTACTTTCCGTAGTTCTAATTCTTTGAAACATGATTTTGAGCATTATTTTAATATGGCGGAAAAGGGTGCTAAGAAATATGCTAAAAAAAGTGGAAGTGATTTTGGTGATAGATTTGTTGGTGCTTTATCAATTATTGGGCTTTTGGTTGCTTTATTTTTTACTGTTTTGTTTACAATTCTTGGTGTAATGAGGTCAGAAGGAGAAAGTAAATTAACTATAAAGAAGGATTCCGCTATTTCGAATCGTGAAATAGAGTATTTTAGAGATATTCCTTGTAATGGTGATATTTTTAGGGCTTATTATATTGGTTATTCATACAAGTTATTAAAGAATAGAACTGATATTTTGGGTGCTTTGCTTTTAAAATGGCTTAAAGATTCTCTTATTACTATTGAAAAAAGGTCAGTTAGTTCTTTGGTTAAGAGAGATAGTGATGTTATAGTTATAAAAAGAGGTAAATTTGATAGTATTACTGATGAAACTGAACAACGTTTATTTAAGATGATTTCTGATGCTAGTGGCAATGGTGTTTTGGAGAAGAAGGAGTTTGAAAACTGGTGTGATTCTAATTATGATATGATTTTTGGCTGGTTCAAAAATGTTATGGATGATGAACGTTATAAACTTGAAAGTGAGGGGTTGATTAATGTTGTTGATACTAAGTATTTGAAATTCTATATTGTTACTACACATGAGGCTACTCCTGCTTTGAAACAAGAGGCTTTGGAACTTGCTGGTCTTAAAAAGTTTTTGAAAGAGTATTCTCTTATTGCTAGTAGAGAACCTATTGAGGTTAATTTGTTTGAGGATTATTTGATTTTTGCTCAGTTAATGGGTATTGCGAAAGAGGTTGCTAAAAACTTTAAGGATGTTTATCCTGATATTATTGAACAGTCTCATTTTAATGATTATGATAATATTTCTTTTGTTAATCATTGTATGTCTCATGGTTATTCTGCTGCTCAAAATGGTATGTATAGAGCTTCAAGTTATTCTTCTGGGGGTGGCGGTTTCTCTTCTGGCGGCGGAGGCGGTGGTTCCTTCGGTGGTGGCGGAGGCGGCGGTGGCTTTCGTTAAATTTTATATATTTAAAACACAGTTTGCATATTTTGTGAATTGTGTTTTTTACATTTCATGGTTTTAAAAGTTGTATTTCACGGTCTTAGGTTGCTATTCACAGTCCTTAATCTGTAACGTCTTTAAAATTTTTCTTAAAATTTTTTACTCAGTTCAAAAAATTAAAGCAACAAAATTAACATAAAAATATAGACACATATAAAA
>ERZ857972.1169-NODE-1169-length-16785-cov-4.282367_pt1 | contig 16785 bp, 17 predicted proteins | sample MGYA00519757_ERZ857972 | MGnify/ENA primary metagenome ERZ857972 (study PRJEB31778, sample SAMEA3449383) | human gut metagenome | biome: human gut; feature: human-associated habitat; material: faeces | place: United Kingdom | collected 2010/2012 ...
GAACAAGCAGGTATTATCTGAGAAGGAATACCAGGAAGAGTGCAAGAACTTCGGTGAAGACAGTTTCCGTGTAGGTATGGGTGCAGAAGCGATTATGGAGCTTCTGCAGGCCATTGACCTTGAAACAGAGGCTGTTCAGCTCAAGAAAGACCTGAAGACATCTTCAGGCCAGAAACGTGCAAGAATCATCAAACGTCTGGAAGTTGTTGAAGCTTTCAGAAGCTCAGGCAATAAGCCTGAATGGATGATCATGACCGTTATTCCGGTTATTCCTCCGGATATCCGTCCAATGGTACAGTTAGACGGCGGACGTTTTGCAACATCCGATTTAAATGATCTGTACAGACGAATCATTAACAGAAATAACAGACTGAAACGTCTTCTTGAACTGGGCGCACCTGACATTATCGTCAGAAATGAAAAGCGTATGCTTCAGGAAGCGGTTGATGCCCTGATCGATAACGGTCGTCGTGGTCGTCCTGTTACAGGTCCTGGCAACAGAGCGCTGAAATCTCTTTCAGATATGTTAAAAGGTAAACAGGGCCGTTTCCGTCAGAACCTTCTTGGTAAACGTGTTGACTACTCCGGCCGTTCCGTTATCGTTGTAGGTCCCGAATTGAAAATCTATCAGTGCGGTCTGCCGAAGGAAATGGCAATCGAGCTGTTTAAGCCCTTTGTAATGAAGAAGCTGGTAGAGGATGGTCTGGCTCACAACATCAAATCCGCTAAGAGAATGGTAGAAAGATTGCAGACAGAGGTTTGGGATATTCTGGAGGAGGTTATCAGAGAGCATCCCGTTATGCTGAACCGTGCGCCGACACTGCACAGACTGGGTATTCAGGCATTTGAGCCGATCCTGGTAGAAGGTAAGGCAATCAAACTGCATCCCCTGGTATGTACCGCATTCAACGCGGATTTCGATGGAGACCAGATGGCTGTACATCTTCCTCTGTCCCAGGAGGCACAGGCAGAGTGTCGTTTCCTGCTGTTGTCTCCCAATAACTTACTGAAGCCTTCCGATGGTGGTCCTGTAGCCGTTCCTTCCCAGGATATGGTACTCGGTATCTACTATCTGACCCAGGAGAGACCCGGTTCTATTGGTGAAGGTAAGTATTTCAAGAGCGTAAACGAAGCAATTCTGGCATATGAGAACCAGGCGCTGACACTGCATTCCCGCATTCATGTCCGCATGAGCAAGGTAAATGCAGCAGGTGAGACGATCACCGGCACGGTAGAGTCTACACTGGGACGTTTCATCTTCAATGAGATTCTGCCTCAGGATCTGGGATTTGTAGACAGAAGTGATCCCGAGAACTTCCTGAAGCTGGAAGTAGACTTCCATGTAGGAAAGAAGCAGCTGAAGCAGATCCTGGAGAAGGTCATCAATACTCACGGAGCATCCAAGACCGCAGAAGTACTGGATGACGTTAAGGCAATCGGTTATAAGTACTCTACCAGAGCCGCTATGACCGTATCCATTTCCGATATGACCGTGCCCGAGAAGAAGGGCGAGATGTTGGCAGCCGCACAGGCAACCGTAGACAAGATCGCAAGCAACTTCAGACGTGGTCTGATCACTGAGGAAGAGCGTTATCGTGCAGTCGTAGAGACCTGGAATGAGACCGATAAAGAGCTGACCGATGTACTGCTGTCCGGTCTGGATAAATACAATAACATCTTCATGATGGCAGACTCCGGTGCGCGTGGTTCCAGTCAGCAGATCAAACAGCTGGCAGGTATGCGTGGACTGATGGCGGATACCACAGGTAGAACCATCGAGCTGCCCATCAAATCAAACTTCCGTGAAGGTCTGGATGTACTGGAATACTTCATGTCCGCGCATGGTGCACGTAAAGGTATGTCCGATACCGCGCTGCGTACCGCAGACTCCGGTTATCTGACCAGACGAATGGTTGATGTATCTCAGGAGCTTTCTATCCGTGAAGTAGACTGCTGCGAGGGTCAGGCAGAGATCCCCGGTATGGTAGTCAAGGCATTCATGGATGGTAAAGAGACCATTGAAGGCCTGAAAGACAGAATCACAGGCAGATATTCCTGTGAGGATATTTATGATAAAGACGGTAACATGATCGTTAAACACAACCACATGATCACCCCCAGCCGTGCAGCTAAGATCCTCAGCGTAGGTGTAAATGCACAGGGTGAGCCTATTGAGAAAGTGAAGATCCGTACGATCCTGACCTGCCGTTCTCACGTTGGTATCTGTGCAAAATGTTACGGTGCCAACATGGCAACCGGTGAAGCTGTACAGGTAGGTGAAGCAGTCGGTATTATCGCTGCACAGTCTATCGGTGAGCCCGGTACCCAGCTGACCATGAGAACCTTCCATAGTGGTGGTGTCGCAGGTGACGATATCACACAGGGTCTTCCCCGTGTCGAGGAGCTGTTCGAGGCCAGAAAGCCGAAGGGACTTGCGATCATCGCTGAGTTCGGCGGTAAGGCGGAGATCCGTGATACCAAGAAGAAGCGTGAAGTAGTAATTACCAATGAAGAGACCGGAGAATCCAAGGCATACCTGATTCCTTACGGTTCCCGTATCAAGGTAATGGATGGCCAGGTATTAGAGGCCGGTGATGAACTGACCGAAGGTAGTGTAAACCCTCACGATCTGCTGAAGATCAAGGGAATCCGTGCCGTACAGGATTACATGCTGCGTGAAGTACAGCGTGTATACCGTTTACAGGGTGTAGATATCGCCGATAAGCATATCGAAGTCCTGGTACGTCAGATGCTGAAGAAAGTCCGTATCGAGAATAACGGAGACACCGAATTCCTGCCCGGTACTTTGGTAGATGTTCTGGATTTCGAAGAAATGAATGAGAAGCTGACCGCAGAAGGTAAAGAGCCTGCAGAAGGCAAGCGTATCATCCTTGGTATTACCAAGGCAGCACTGGCTACCGAATCCTTCCTGTCCGCAGCATCCTTCCAGGAGACCACTAAGGTACTGACAGAGGCTGCTATCAAGGGTAAGGTTGATAATCTGATCGGTCTGAAGGAGAACGTTATCATTGGTAAACTGATCCCTGTAGGAACCGGTATGAAGAGATATCGTAATACCAGACTGAGCACCGATGATGTGGAAACCATTGATTTCAGTGGCGACATGTATGGTGATGATGCAGAACTGAATCTGAGTGACGGAACAGATCCGGAAGCTGAGAATACAGATGTTAACACCGATGCAGAGACTGTGGAAGTGGGAACAGATGCTGATAACCAGTAAAAAAAGAAAAGATCTTATAAAAAAGCTCTCCGGGGATTCCCCGGGGAGCTTTTTTTAGCTGGAAATTACTGTAAGTCCTCTGTATTCAGTACCTGCCAGGCGGTGATCCGGTAAAAGGTGTCATCCGCAGACAGAGGGTATAAGATCTCAATGGTAACCTGTAAGGATTGCAGATCGGAAATAGGTATCACATATGACTTTCCGTGTCCTACGGAGCCGTAATACGCATCCTCGCTGTCGGAGGCTTCGTAGACGCGACGCAGCGTATTGTCCATACCGGCCAGAGACTGCTCTGCCTGATTGCAGGCATCATAGTAGGCAGTAGTACGTTCCAAAACGCGGGTGCTGAGCCTGCTGTCAGCATTAGCACTGACAATAGACAGTACGGCAAAGGATACCAGACAGAGGATCACGAATACCAGCAGGATCGAAGCGGAGCCAATATTCATACCAAATTGTTTTTTCTTTGAAGAATTACTCATGGTCCCCCCTCCTCTCTGCGGTGTGATGCATGACAGAAATTGTATAAATAGGCATCTCCGGTGCAGACAAGTCATACACGGTGATCTGGGCTTCCATGATACCGGTACCTTCCGCCGGAGTATGTACCAGCTCGGCCTGATAGCTGCCGCCATTTTCTGCGGAACAGAGGTTCCAGCAGCTGTCAAAAGTAAGTCGGAGTGTATCGTCGCTGATCTGTTCCGAAGGAGAGAACAGATCCTGCATGGCATTTATGTCGCCCTCTAGCGCGAGGTACGATTCCGCCAGATTCTGTGCCTGGATGACAGCATGGTTCTGATTTACTGTCTGTGTGCTCAGCAGATGGGACTTGGCAAACAGCTGGATACAGACGGCGCTGGCCAGGGAGAAAAACAGGATCGCTATGATCATTTCCATTAAAAATAAACTGGATCTGGAATGTTTCATAATAAGTTCGGAATCCTTTCTGCCCGGTGTTTATTCCGTGGCATTACAGTGAATATGGATATAAAAGGTGTGGAACTCTCCGGAAACCGTTTGCAGGGATGCACGGATCAGGTCATTGGAGACATAGGAAAATGTCAGGTCCTTAAGCTCCATGATGTCCGCACCGGCAGGCAGGACCTGTCCGCCGAGAGAAGTCCCTTCCCGCATAAAGAGCTCTTTTAAATGTCCGTCGTAGAAATAGAGGTAGGTACAGTAGGTCTCATCCTCGATCCGGGAAAGCATGCAGAGAGCCGGGGTATCTTCCAGCGTGGCCAGAGAGATACTGTCCGTGGTATCATTCTGCCGGACTTTTTCCAGGATATAGGACACGGCAGTCCTGCTTTCGTAATTGACACCCATATCTTCCACGGTGTGCTGGTATACATCCGCTCCGATGGTAACGAGCGCCAGCGCGGAGACGGCGAATACACCGAACAATGCCAGAACGAACAAGATATCCACAATAAAATGTTTTTCCTGATTTCTATTGTTCATAATGTCAGAAACTCCTTTAGTGAGCGCCGGTTCTGCGGAGTACGGTGACTTCCGGAAGAAGGTTGCTGCCATAGTATTCATAGTCGACAAAGAAACAGTTCTTATCATACAACAGACCGTAATGCTGCTCCAGATATTCCAGAGAAGGTGGATAACAGCCTTCTACGGCATAGCATTGAGAAATGCTGCGTCCCAGGGCAGTTTCCAGACTTTCCTGCTGCTTGGTCAAAGTAGATTCACTAACGGATCCAATTCCCTGTAAAAACAGAACAAACAATACCAGAAATGCCAGAATCGGAAGCAGATAGACCAGTTTGCGTCCGAAGGACATGCTTTTTTGCTCAAAACGATTCATGATATCACTCCTATCCGATGCTGGTCATAATACCCATAAGAGGCAGGATGACCGATAACAGGATCAGACCGACGATCACTGACAGAATGATGACAAGGGTCGGTTCCAGAACGGCGATGATGGACTGTAATCTGCGGTTGGTATTTTCCTCATAGCGGTCTGCGATTTTTCGAAGGACCATATCTACGTTACCACTGCGGAAACCTACGGATACCATCTGAGAATACAGGTGATTGAAAATACCTGCACCGGTCAATGCTTCCGCAAAATTGGCACCGGCATGAATGGCTTCTTTGCAGTTTAAAATCTTCTGTTTCATTTTCTCATTGCCTACCAGTGCAGCCACCATGTCCAGACTGGAATAGGTATCCATACCACTGCTCAGAGTCAGGGCCATACCACTTGCAAAACGCTCGCAGGCCACACTCTCATAAAAGCGTCTGGTGAGAGGAAACCAGTTCAGAAAACGCGCGGTAGTACGCTTGCCACCCTGGGTTCTGGTGGCGAAAAGATACAGAAGCAGTATCACGCACAGAATACTTACGAAGATAAAGGAATAACGGTTCAGATGATTGCCGAGACGTAAGAGGGACGCGGCAAACCCCGTCATCTCACTGCCAAGCTCCACATAGACCTGCTCGAAGATCGGCATAACACGGCTGACCAGCACTACGATGACAGCAGCCATCATGGCGATCATAATAAAGGGGTAAGTTACGGCATCCCGGATACTGTTGGCGATGGCATCTTCTTTTTCGTAATAATCTGCCAGAGAATTCATGCAGACATCCAGATTACCGGATTCCTCGCCCAGAGCGATCATATGCAGACAGTAATCGGGAAATACTCCCGTGGCTTCCAGAGCCTTGTGAAAACTTTCTCCCTGCCGGCATACGGTAAGGATCTGGTCGAAGATCGCCTTCCCCTCAGGCGACTGTGCATCACTTTGCAGGATGGCCATGCCCTCCACCGGAGGAATGCCTGCCTGAAACAGCATGGCAGCCTGATTACAGAAAGAAGCGATCTCTTCATTAGAAAGTAATTTTTGTTCTGTGGTCTTCATGTCGTTTTGTTCCCTTTCACTAATACATTTTCTGAAGGATATAATTGCTGCCGTCACCGATGAACTTTTTCAGCGTCTTGTTATCCGTGTTGGCACCGAAGGTAGGATCCACCAGGGTCCAGACATTGCCGTCGAATTCGATGATGCCGTTCAGCCAACCGGTGTCGGCGGTGTAGACGCTGATCCAGGCGTGATAGGCATCCTGCGCGTAACCGACCTCCAGCCTGGTAGGGATCCGCTGGCTTCTGAGCATGCTCGCCATAACGGCGGCATAGTCCAGACAGATACCGGTGCCGGAATCCAGAATGGCATCTACGTCGGAAGTATAGCCGGTGGGGGGATCGGAAGCCTTATCGTAGTCGTAGGTAATATTTCCGGTGATATAATCATAGATCCGGGTGATCACCTCCAGATCGGAGGATGCGCCTTCCGCCAGTTCCTGCCCCTTGGCAACGACTTTACTGTCTGCCGTAAAATTCACGTACTGATTAGGATAGAGAAAAGGACTGAATTCATCTGGGATCTGTACGTCCAGATCCGCATACAGGCAGGTGGCATAGTTCGTACCGGAAATATTTTCGTAGATCGTCACATCATAATATCCGTCGCCCGAGGAGAGAGGAAACGTCTCGTAGCCGCCTCCGTGCAGATCATAGGTATAGACAACGGTGTCGGGACCGGTGATGCGCAGTTTGACTTTGGGACAGGTGCCGGTATAATTGGCACAGACATAGCCATCGGACATATGAGAATAGTCGATGACAGCTACATCATTGGACACCACCGCGGTGCCGTCGGCCTGTGGTACGAGGCAGACGGGAGTGGCATCCCGCAGAGGTCCCGCAGGGGAAGTGTTTTCCGTGTCCGGGGAAGCAGTCTCCGGGGAAGAGGTGTCGGTATCCGCAGAAGCGGGAACTGCGGAGGACTGGTCGTCGTAAGTGCCCGTCACAGAAGCATCCACAGGCAGAGAGTCAGAAGCGGAACCGCAGGCGCACAGACCCATGGCCATACAATATGCAATTAATAAAATGCGCAGCCGCGCAGATGATCTTGGTATCCGCATAGAAATCATTACATCCTGTTGTTATTGTGCCAGGCCCGTTACATTATCGGGAGTAAAGAGCAGGTGGAGGGTCTCACCGTTTTTTACGGGAACATAAATATTGGCTTCCTCAGAAAGAAAAGGGAAATTGATCACACCCTTGGAGGTGTCTACGGAGAGCGGTTCGATGATCTCGCCGGACAGCGTCTCCATAAAAGCCTCGTCATAGAGAATGTTATCTCCGGTAAACTTAAGGCTTAAAACATTATTCTCCACATAATCCAGAGTAAGCTCCGCGGGAGCGGGGGCAAACATTTTCTCGTTAAATTCGGAGAGCGGAACGATGACTAAGGGCGACAGAAAGGTCAGCACGAAGATCACCGCTGTGGCAACGATCAGACGATTATAGGAAGCGGCATTTACTTTTTTACGAAGCACCAGCTTGTCAAAAGGAATGGTATTGACCGGCTGGTTACAGGTGGACAGGATATTCTGCAGAGCATTATTGGCAGTCGTCATGTCCAGTTCATATCGGTTCTTTTTATGAAAAAACATAATCTGTTATCCTTTCATTCTTTCTTTCAAATGATCCTGTCCGGAGGCAATATAGCGTTTGACGCTGCTGCGGCTGATCTCCATGGCTGCAGCGATCTCTTCGAGCTTCATGTCGTTATAGTAGCGCATGATCAGGACCTGCTTCTCATTGAAAGGAAGCTGCTCTAAGGCGTCCGCCAGCCGGGAATATTCATCCTTCTGCTGGTAGTGCAGTTCCGGATTGGTGTCCAGATGGGGGTCCTGGACGATATCCAGAATCTCCTGGCTCAAGACCTGGCAGTCGTTCTGTGGTCGGTTCTTCTGAGTCATGTCATAGCAGACGTGGAAGCAGATGCGGTTCAGCCAGGCGATAAAAACCGTGGGATCATTCAGTTTTCCAATGTTTTTCAGAGCCAGTATGTAGACCTCCTGCATAGCGTCCTGAGCGAGAAAGTCATCTCTCAGATAATGTCTGCAGTAGTTGTATACTTTATTATAGGTAAGAGCATACAATTCCGCGAAGGCATCCGAGTCGCTGTGCTGGGCACGGATCACAAGACCGGCAATGTAAGGAATGTTCATGTCTTTCATGCGTTCGTCTCACTGCTTGGTTAACGGGTTCCTTAAGCGTGGAGCTTATTGTATGTCTCTGTAAGCAGAGTGGAGAAATACTCTGCATGTGCTTCTTCATTTAAAATATATGCGTACTTGATCTGAATGGGCGCATTGCTGTGCTCTTCGTTATATTCTTTTAACTGCTGCGCCAGACTTTCGATAAAATAGTCCATGGTATCATGGGAACCGTGATTGACGATCATTAAGAATTCGTTACCGCCGTTACGTCCCACAACACCGAAGGCATCACCGACACTCTCTAAGATACCGGAGAAATCCTTCAACATCTGGTCGCCCACGACATGTCCCATGGTCTGATTGATCTCCTTTAAGTTGGTGATGGTAACCATATAGCAGGCTACATGCTCCAGAGATTCCGGGGAGTCGTAGGTCTCAAAGACCACATCCAGTCCGTGTCTGTTGGGAATGCCGGTCAGATGATCCAGGAAAGCTGCACGGTTCAGCGCGTGGCTTTCTTCGGCAAAGGTGCGCAATTTATAAAAATCGTATAACAGCCATATCAGATTAAATAAAGCAAGGATCCAGGAAAGTGTGCATAGAATAAACAGGGTCCGGTCTTCGAAAAGCTTCGTGCCCAACGCCGGGTTCAGGGTCAGCACCAGAACATACGTAGCTTCCAATAGAAGCAGAAGGACTAACTGCACGGTTTTGGTGTTACGGAAGGTTTTTACGAATTTCTTTTTCTGTATCATAGGGTCGCTCCTTTAAAAGCCTGTGTCATGATTTTCTTTGGATGTATTATAGCATATTGTCTGTCAGAAAAAAAGATAACGATGCCGGCGTTCACTAATTTGATTTTAAAAACTTAGATTTTTTGAAACTTTTTTTAAAATTAAATAAAAAAATTTGACCCTTTTTTTTGAGATGAACCGTCTTAATAATTAGAAAGACACAAAAGGAGCGGTTTTACCGGCAACTCCGGAAGAAAGGAGCAGAAGGGGACGATGGAAGAACGAAGGAGGATCGACCGTGTTGGCTATCAGGCTAAGAGCGTTATCGTAGTATGTGATTCGGGAGAGAGCATTTTTGTCGAAACATGCAATGTCAGCCCACTGGGCATAGCTTTTACGATGCCGGCCGGATCTCCTGACCTTAAGGGGAAAGACATCATAATCGTAGCGGATACGATGATCATGTATGCAGATGTCACCAGACAGGAGGAGCAAGAAGACGGAGATTTTAAAGTAGCTATTTCGGCAAAGAAGTTCACGCCGGAGGTACTGCAGTATTTATTTGAACATATTGTTGAAAAATAGAATGGAGAGGAAAAATCATATGAGAAAAAACAGTAAGAACGAAAAAGTGATTCGTGCTATGGCGATCGGCATTTCCGCAATGTTGATGGCATCTTCCCCGCTGACTGCACTGGCAGCAGAGGGAGAGGGCACCACGCCTGAAGGCAATGAGGATAAGAACATTACCGTGACACCGGAAGCCGGTATTGCTGACCAGGCACAGGCAGCTGCAAAAGAGGCTGACAAGGCAGTAGAAACGGCAGAAAAGAGTGCTACTGATGTGAAGTCGGAAGTGGCTGACCAGGTAGTGGCAGGGGAAGCTAAGGATACGCAGGGCAAGGATCTGTCTCAGGCTGTTCTGGATGCCAATGTCAAAGTAGAGGATAAGACCGTGGAGGGCGGTTCTTCTCTGAAGGACGCAGAGTCTGCTGTGGAGAGTGCAGATACCAAACTTGGCGTTGCAGAAGCAAATGATAAGCTTTCCGACGCAGAACTGAATAAGGCAACTGATGCAGCGGCAAATGCAGGACAGACTGCGGCAGAAGCAAAGGATGCCATGCAGGCTGCCCAGAATAAGGTAAATGGACAGATCGAGAATATCAAGGATGCTGCTTCTATCACCGATGCCAATGCGGCATATGAAGAAGTAAAGACTACCGTAGATCAGGCACAGGCTGATTTCGATGCAAAGCTTGGGGAGTACAATACCGCCAAGACAGCTTATGAAGAGGCAGCACAGAAGGTGGCAGCTTATGAAAAGGCTTATGAGGAGGCTGTAAACAGTGCAGATGCTAACGCTGCGGCAGCAGCAGCTGAACTGGAAGCAGCGAAGACAAATGCAGAAGCACTGGCAAAGGCTCTGGAGGCTGCAAAGGGTGCAGTGGATACCTCTGCGGCAGGTGCTCTGGATATTGCAGATAAGGAAGCCCTGACTCAGGGCGACAATGGACTGAACTGGAAAAATGAGGATCAGCTTTTCATTTCCATTATGCAGAACTACTATCTGCCCGAGGTACAGAAGATCACTGCCGATGATATTAAGGTTGTCCGCAGACAGGGTGAAGACAATAATACCAAGAATTATTTTGAAGTAACCTATACCGATGAGAATGGTAATAAGCAGACAAAGTATTACAACTATGTGATGGATGACAAACAGACTTCCAAGGACAATATCGTGATCTTTGAGAAGCGAATTGAGGAAGTAAACTGGAAGACGGCGCAGGAGACCAATCCGGATCAGTATGTGAAGGGAAACGGGGATACGATCACTGTTTCCGAAGTGGAAAAAGGTCTGAAAGACGGAACTATTATTGCAGTAGATGGAAAGAAAGTGATCAAGAACGACGGAACCGAGAGTATCATTATTTCTGACAATAACCAGAAGACCGAAAACGGCGAGGTTGATACTGATGTAAATGAGGCTACCGAGAAGGAATCCTGGAAACTGGATGAGAACGGCAACCTGATTAAGACCGTGACCGCTGATGTGACCACCATCACCTATACCGATGCAAAATTCACTTCTACCGAACAGTATCAGACAGAGGCAGAGAGAGATGCTGCAGCTGCTGCAAAGGAAAAGGATTTGAAGGACGCTGCCGGCAAGGATGTAACCGTTACAGGAACAGAAAAAACGGATTATACTTATACCGGTAACGGAACCTACATTCCTACCTTTACGAAGACTGTGAATGTGAAGGATGAAGAGGTTGAATGGAAGCATACAGATAAAAAGACGGATTATGGTGTAAGAACAGAGGAAGAAGCAGTAGCAAAGGTTACGAAAGAGCAGGAGAAGGCGTTAAGCAATAAGATTAACGATGATGACGACTTATACCTGATCGGTGTAAGCAGTGATCTTAAGGTAACCGGCTATACAGAAGATCACTGGTATGATGATTCCGACTTCCTCGTATCCGGCACTGTATCCGCAACTTATGCAAAGGTCACTAAGAAGACAGTAGACCAGAGTACCTTCGGCTCCCTCTGGAATGACATCAAGGCTCTGTTTGGTAATGGAGAAACTACGAACAAGAAACTGGAAGATGCAGCCAGAAAGGCAGTCGAGGCAGATGGCGGTATTTTCGTCAGCGCTAACTGGGATGACTGGAAGCTTGGCAAGGCAACCATCCGCTATGTAGCAGGTGTCAGTGTCAAGACCGATGAGAAGACCACCGCAGCGGAGGCACAGAATGCGGTACAGGATGCAGCACTGGCACAGGCAAAAGCAAGCGGCGCAACCGGTGTGTACAATGTGAAGACCACAGATACCGATACCATTGCGCATACCAGCTATTCCTATGAGATTGATTATCTGGAGAAAACCGGAGAGACCACAACCAATACTGCTGTCAGAACTGAGACTTATGCAAATGCAGAGGTGCTGACTGGTCAGATCATCCAGAACCTGAACTATATTCAGGGCAACATTAAGCTCACCCAAAAGGATGAAGCCTATCGTAAATTCGTAGATGATGCCAAGGCACTGACTGAAAAGTATCAGAAGCTGTTACAGGATGCAAAGGCAGCACAGGGTGAGGTGGAAGCAGCACAGGGCAAGGTAGATGTGCTGAAGGCAGAGATCGAAGCTCTGAAGAGTAACAGAACCAGTAACCTTGGAGCTCTGAAGGAACTGGAAGGAAAGCTGGCCGTGGCTGAACAGAACAAAAAGGATGCAGAAGATACTCTGAAGGAGATTCTGGACAGCCTGGATAAGGCAGGCGGAGAGCTGGATAAGGTGATCGAGCGTCTGACTCCCGCACCCACACCGGCAGCTCCTGCGGGCGGCGATAGCGCAGGCGGCAGCAGCGATACCGGAGAGACTGTTGTTAACCCGATTGTTCTGGCACCCGCACCGGTGGCACAGGCAACAGTAGTGACCCAGAATCAGGCAGCGGCACAGGGCGTGACGCAGATTGCTGATGAGGTAGCACCTCTTGCAGCCAATGTTGAGGAAGACACCCAGAAAACAGCAGAGGAAGCACCTAAGGCGGAAGAAGCAGTGAATATTGCAGACGAGGCTGTTCCCCTGGCAGATGTGGCTGTGGAAAGCGAACATGCAAAGATGTCCTGGTGGTGGTGGCTGATCATTCTGATCCTCGGTGCAACCGGATATGAAATGTACAAGAAGCACAATGAGAAGAAGCTGAAGGCTCAGGCAGAAAATGCAGGAGATATCGAAGAATAAAAGATAACAAAAACGACATCCATTGGGATTTCCCCTGTGGATGTCGTTTTTTAGACCTTGGAAAGCGGATTACTCGAAGAACTCTTCGACTTTTTCCAGATCACCGTCTCCGGTCAGCAGAAGAGTCACTGTGGTCTGGGCACTGCTGATATCGGTTGTCCCCTCAACGCATAATTCACCGTCAGTATTGTAGAGAGCCCATTGGAACTCATTGACAGAGGAGGGCCAGTCTGCTTCCATAGAGATCGATTCCTGATCCGACAGGGAATCCAGATTTACCTGTTCCCCGGTCACGGGATCAATGACCGCAACCATACCGACTTCGATGCCACACATATTGACTACCGACAGGGTGAGTGCCCTGGTATCCTCCGAAGTGGATTCTATGGCAGACGTATCGGAATCCGGGGAAACATCGGCGGGCAGGGCTGTAACAGTTTCAGACGGGGAGGTGGAAGCAGTCGTGGCGGAGGATGTATCATCTCCGGCAGAATTCTGACTGCATCCTCCGAATAACAGACAACAGGACAATATACTTACAGTAAAAATATGTCGTATGAAGCTTTTTTGCATAACAGTCTCCTTTGTGTGAAAATCTATATCACTATTATAGCGAATTTCCCATAAAAAGTAAATTTTCGCGATGAAAATTTCCGGAAGCAGACCGGTAGGAATTCCTGAAAAAAATATCGAAAAATGTGAGCCATTTTTCATGGATAAGTAGTCTTTATAGATAGAGACTAAGAAATAACGGAGGCGGTCGAGATGAGCGGCATGCTATATTCCATACCTGTGATTTTGACAGGTTATCGAATCGTACAAATTGAAGATGAAGCGACACCGCTTGCACAGACAGTAAAGAGTGGATATTACGGTGACACAGTAGCCGGAATGCTGGGCATTGGTGTTTTATTACTCTTGGTGATTTATTTTATATTATGCAGAAAATACCAGAAAAGAATCATAGAATTGCAGGAAAATGCACATCCCGGCTGGAACTGGTGGAAGCTTAGAAAGCAGGCAACCGAACTGGAGGATAAAAAGGCAGAAGGAATTGTCGAGGATATCCGGCGGGCAGCGCAAAGCTATATGACTGTTTAAATTGAAACAAATGAAATAGAGCTGATATAAAAAGGTCCGGGGAGTGTTCCCCGGATTTTTTGCGATACAATACAAAAATGAAGTATTTCGTTGCTGATGTCTGACGGTAATGTTATAATTATGTATGTGGTGGTTCCGGAGACCGGTGCCATAAGCATTAAGAAAGAAAAGGAAGGCATTCTATGAAAGTATTGGTAACAGGCGTAAAGGGTCAGTTGGGATATGATGTGGTAAATGAACTTACAAAGCGCGGCATTGAGGCGGTCGGTGTGGATATTCAGGACATGGATATCACGGATGCTGCCAGTGTGGAAAAAGTGATCGGTGAGGTAGCACCGGATGCTGTGATCCACTGTGCAGCCTATACTGCAGTGGATGCAGCGGAAGACAACGTGGAGCTCTGCCGCAGGGTCAACGCGGATGGCACACAGAATATTGCCAATGTCTGCAAAAAGTTAGACTGCAAGATGATCTATATCAGCACGGACTATGTATTTGACGGCGAAGGTACCAGAGCCTGGGAGCCCGACGATGAGCGCCATCCTCTGAACGTATACGGACAGACCAAATACGAGGGCGAGCTGGCAGTGCAGAATACACTGGAGAAGTATTTTATCGTAAGAATCTCCTGGGTATTCGGTGTGAACGGTAAGAATTTCATCAAGACCATGCTGAATCTGGGTAAGACCCATGATCATCTCACGGTGGTGAATGACCAGTTTGGTTCGCCTACTTATACTTATGATCTGGCAAGGCTTCTGGTGGACATGGTGCTGACCGACAAATACGGCATTTATCATGCGACCAATGAAGGTATCTGTAACTGGTATGAATTTGCCTGCGAAATCTTCCGCAAGGCAGGCATGAACGTGGATGTGGCTCCCGTACCGGCGTCCGAGTATCCCACGAAGGCGAAGAGACCGGAGAACAGCCGCATGAGCAAGGAAAAGCTCACAGAGAACGGTTTTGAGAGACTTCCTTCCTGGCAGGATGCGCTGGAACGATATCTGCCACAGATACAGTAGCGGTTCCTTATATAAGCAGCCCCTGTATAGGGGGAAATTTATGGGAAATACTTCATGGAGCGGTATCGGAAACGGTACTGCTCCTCTTTTGGTTATAATAATATGAAAAAGTCGTGAAAAACCCTGTAAATTTCACCAAAAACCAGTTGACAACGGAAGTTGGAACAAGTATACTATTAAAGCGTGCCAGAAAAGGTGCGTCTATTATACTATTAAGAAAGAGGTGAAACAGAATGCCAACATTTAACCAGTTAGTAAGAAAAGGACGTCAGACCTCTGTTAAGAAGTCTACTGCACCTGCTCTCCAGAAGGGTTACAACTCTCTTCACAAGAAAGCAACAGACGTTTCTGCTCCCCAGAAGCGTGGTGTATGTACTGCTGTTAAGACAGCAACTCCTAAAAAGCCTAACTCTGCTCTTAGAAAGATCGCCAGAGTACGTCTTTCCAACGGAATCGAAGTTACCAGCTACATTCCCGGTGAAGGTCACAATCTGCAGGAGCACAGCGTTGTTTTGATCCGTGGTGGTCGTGTTAAGGACCTGCCCGGTACCAGATACCACATCATCCGTGGTACCCTTGATACCGCCGGTGTCGCTAACAGAAAACAGGCTCGTTCCAAGTACGGCGCTAAGAGACCTAAGGATGCTAAGAAATAAGTAGTATCCGGGGCGTTTTGAACGTCGGACCGAGAGTTCGATGAAAATCCGCAAGGATTTTTGGAGACGATGCGGACATCGTCTTTGTACCACAAAAACGAAACTAAGAAAAGTGTTGGAATTCTGTGATACAGATATAACAGCGCGAACACTTGGGGAAACACATGTGAGTACCTATGATCTAACGTAAACAATTTGTTAAGGAGGGAAGAACCGTGCCACGTAAAGGACATATTCAGAAAAGAGATGTATTAGCAGATCCTTTATACAACAACAAAGTGGTTACCAAGCTTGTCAACAACATCATGTTAGATGGCAAGAAGGGTGTAGCCCAGAAGATCGTATACGGAGCATTTGCTAAGGTTGAAGAGAAGAGCGGAAAGCCTGCTCTGGAAGTATTCGAAGAGGCTATGAACAACATCATGCCTGTTCTGGAAGTAAAAGCAAGACGTATCGGTGGTGCTACCTATCAGGTACCAATGGAGGTTCGTCCAGCAAGAAGACAGACCCTGGGTCTGAGATGGCTGACCAACTACTCCAGAGCTCGTTCCGAGAAAACCATGAAAGAGCGTCTGGCCGGAGAGATCATTGATGCAATCAATGGAACCGGCGGTGCCGTCAAGAAACGTGAGGATACTCACAAGATGGCAGAAGCGAACAAAGCTTTCGCACACTACAGATTCTAATCAGGACAGTTGCAGAACGGCAGCGCCCGGACAGATTGCTTCGGGCCTGCTATTCTGGCTGATTCTGGTTTTTTACTACCCGAATGTGAATTGTGAAATATTGCGAAGGAGGACAATATGCCAAGAGACGTATCATTGGAAATGACTCGCAATATCGGCATAATGGCGCACATCGATGCTGGTAAGACTACCACCACTGAGCGTATTCTGTACTACACCGGTATCAACCACAAGATCGGTGAGACCCACGACGGTTCTGCTACGATGGACTGGATGGAGCAGGAGCAGGAGCGTGGCATCACGATCACCTCTGCTGCTACCACCTGCTACTGGAGCCACACCGAGACCCAGCACGATCCGGTTCTCTTCAAGAAGAACCGTCATCGTATCAATATTATCGACACCCCGGGCCACGTTGACTTCACTGTTGAGGTTCAGCGTTCCCTGCGCGTTCTGGACGGTTCCGTTACCGTTCTGGCCGCTAAGGGCGGTGTTGAGCCGCAGTCTGAGACCGTTTGGCGTCAGGCTGACGAGTATAAGGTTCCCCGCATGGTGTA
>ERZ857972.1179-NODE-1179-length-16722-cov-6.708406_pt1 | contig 16722 bp, 14 predicted proteins | sample MGYA00519757_ERZ857972 | MGnify/ENA primary metagenome ERZ857972 (study PRJEB31778, sample SAMEA3449383) | human gut metagenome | biome: human gut; feature: human-associated habitat; material: faeces | place: United Kingdom | collected 2010/2012 ...
CTGAACAGGTTATGAGCATTTCTACGAAATGTATTATTGAGAAATGCGGAAGAGTAAATAAGTGGAGCCTGGATCGGGTACTGAAAGCAGTACGGATTCAGATGGGAATGGAAGGAGAAGGGCATGACGGCAGAGGAATATAGAAACTATCTGGAAACGGATTTTGATGATGTAGATCTGAAGGAATTGAAGGACATCCGAAAAATAAGGATTGACCGAAATCAGACGAAAGAAAAAAGAATAGCTCAATATCTTAGACAAGTGGGAAATCCCTATCTTGTCTGTATAGGAAATGTAAAAGTGAAAATACGGTTTGCAAACAATGGAGTATCTTTTGAAGATGCATTTGAGGAACTTTTGCTTTCTGTATAAAAAGTGGTGGTAAAATCTGAAGAGTTATGTTAATATGGAGGCGAGGAATTCAGGACTCCTCATTTCTATTAGGACAAAATCGACTCACCCTCTGGGTTTTACCAATGTTGATGGAAAGGTAAAACTAAGGAGGATGAAGATGAATCAAATTAACAATTCAAAGAAAATCTATCATGCAGCCATTTATGTTCGTTTATCGAAAGAAGATGGCGATGTTGCTACTGCTGGAAAGCGTGAAAGCAACAGTATCTCAAATCAGAAAGATCTGATAAAAAATTTCCTAAAAGATAAAAAGGATATAGTTGTTGTATCAGAACGGGTGGATGACGGTTACAGCGGTTCTAATTTTGAACGTCCTGCATTTCAGATGATGCTGGAAGATATCAAAAAAGGAATTGTGGATTGTGTCGTTGTAAAAGACCTTTCCCGTTTTGGACGTGAGTATATTGATGCCGGAAAATATATCGAAAGATTATTTCCGGCACTTGGCGTGCGGTTTATTGCGGTCAATGATCATTATGACAGCCTGGAAGGGAAAAGTCAGGCAGACGAAATCGTGATTCCCTTCAAGAATCTCATTAACGATGCATATTGCCGTGACATTTCTATCAAAATAAGAAGCCACCTGGAAGTAAAGAGAAAAAATGGGGAATATATCGGAGCGTTTACACCGTATGGCTACCAGAAAGATTCAGATAATAAAAACAAACTGGTGATAGATGCATATGCGGCAGGTATCGTCAAAGAAATTTACCGCATGAAATTATCAGGTATGAGCCAGACAGCAATTGCCAATGCATTGAACAAACAGGGTGTTCTTTCACCAATGGAATACAAGCACAGTCTTGGAATAAGGATTCAGGATAATTTTAAAACACACGAACAGGCAGAATGGAGCGCCATGTCGGTAAAAAGAATCCTTGAAAATGAAGTATACACTGGAACTCTGGTGCAGGGAAAAAGAACAACACCAAACCATAAAGTAAAAAAATTGATGAAAAAGCCGGAGACAGATTGGGTTAGAATTGAAAAAAACCATGAGGCTATCGTATCAGAACGAGAATTTGCACTGGTGCAGAGATTATTAGGGATAGATACAAGGACTTCTCCGAACGAGGAAAAGGTATATCCATTATCTGGACTTGTGGTTTGTGGAGACTGTGGGGCAATGATGATCAAACGGGATGTTCCGGCAGGAGGAAAGGTATACGCTTACTATATCTGTTCCAGACATGCGGCTACGAAAGCGTGTGCAGCACACAGAATACCAATGGGCAAACTAGAAGAAACAGTATTGGAACTGGTAAAAATCCATATTGAAAATATCCTTGATATGAAAAAAATCATGGATTTTATCCATGAAGTACCATTTCAAGAATTGGATATAAAAGAACTGGAAATTAGAAAAGAAGCAAAAGAAAAAGAAGCCGTGCGATGCCGGGAGTTAAGAGATTATCTATATGAGGATTTCCGTGAAGGAATCATTTCAAAAGAAGATTATAAAGAGCTTCATGACGGGTACACAGAAAAACGGAAAAAAGCCGAGGAAGCAGTCCGAAGCATTGATCAGCAGATCAGTGAAGTCCTGGAATCAAAAAGTGATAAATATCATTGGCTGGATTATTTTGCCGAGCATCAGAATATACAGGAACTTACAAGAACTGTTGCTGTTGAACTGATTGACCAGATATTAGTATATGACAAAAAACATATTGAAGTCAGATTTAATTTTGATGATTGTTATCAATCTTTGTTACGGCAGATACAGTCGGTGGGATGCGATGTCAGCACAGGTATGGACGGAAGAATAGAAATTCAAAAGAGGGAGGTCGTATAAATGGCTCGAAAATCAAGAAAAGTAGATTATGTGAATGTTGGAAATAAAGAAAATTTGGTTACAGAAGCTGAAAACCAGTGTGAAAAAGTTTCACATGCAGCCCTTTATGCAAGGCTTTCCTATGAGAGTGAAAAGAACAGAGAAAGAAATACGATAGAAACGCAGATGGTTCTGCTTCATAATTTCGTAAAAGAACAGAAAGATATCGTGGTTGCAAAGGAATATTATGATATATCTAAAACCGGAACTAATTTTGAGAGAGATGGTTTTAATGAGATGATGCAGGACATCAAAGAGGGAAATATTGACTGTGTTATTGTTAAAGATCTTTCTAGACTTGGAAGAAATTATGTAGAGGCAGGAAGCTATATTGAAAGAGTGTTCCCATTCTTTAATGTGCGTTTTATTTCGGTGAATGATCATTATGATTCGTTCAGAGATGACATAAGCCTGCTGATCAGCATGTCAAACGTGTATAATGAGTTTTATTCCAGAGATTTGGCAAAGAAAATAAGAAGTTCATACCGGACGAGCTGGGCAAATGGCGAATTTCCTTCCGGTCAGATGGCTTATGGTTATGAAAAAGACAAGGATAATCCTCATCAGCTGATTCCAGATCCGGTAGCGGCACCAGTGGTGAAAAAGATATTTCAGTATTTTATTGATGGAATGACTTATGCAGAGATTGCCCGGAAATTAAATGCGGATGGGTATCTCTGCCCGAAAGCCTACAAGCTGGATAAAGCAGGAAAAGCAAATGAAAAGTCAGCGACATGGACATGGAGTGGAGGAACAGTCCACAAAATCCTTGAGAATCAATATTATGCCGGTGATAGTGTGCATAATCAGTTTACCAATGATTCCTGGGCAGCACAGAGACAGAAAATGAATCAGAAAGAAGAATGGATCATTATCAAAAATACCCATGAGGCACTTGTGAGCAGAAAGGATTTTGATGAGGTACAGGAAAAGATTGGTCATATCGTAAAACGGGTTAATGAAGCTCGTAAATCAAATGGCAATAATGTAAGAGACTTCAACTTTTTCAAGCAGAAAATTGTATGTGCAGACTGTGGAAAAACCATGTATTTATATGGGAAAACAAAAGGCAATCATCGTAGGTTTTACTGTGGAAATAATAAGCTCCACGGGAAGTGTACGCCACATTCTATCACTGATTTGGAAGTGAATGATTATGTACTGCGTGTGATACGTGCACATATCAATGTATATGTTGAAAATGTAGATTTGATTCGGCGGTTGAATCAAAGACAGGAAAGCATTAAAAAATATGATGTGTTTAACAGGGAAATCAAGAAATGCCGGAAAGAACTGGAAAAAGTGGCAGTACACCGGGAAAGATTGTTTGAGGATTATGTGTGCCGTATTATTGATGCAGAGCAGTATGAAACATTTTCAAAGCAGGATGCGGAAACAGAAAAAGAGATCCAGAATAACATGGAAATTTTATTAAAGCATCAGGTTGGATATGAAAAAAATTTTCACACAGAGGAAGAATGGGAAACATTGATCAATAAATACCGCAATACGAGAACCCATGGAATGGATATTGCTGTTTTTATACCGTATGGTATTCTCTGCTTCTTGTTTATGAATTTGTTTGGAACAATACCAAGAATGCGTATTTCTCCTGAAACTTATATTTGGAAAATAGAAAAAACATATATTTGGCGAGTGAAGAAGATAGGAAAAAGCACGGTACTGACGTTGTGTGTTGCGTTGATTTTATTTTGGGCTTTCCCAATGGAGGGAATAGTTTTGAGACAGTTTATTGTGGTTATGATCTGTAACCCAATCGTCAATATGCATACGGTTTTATCGACGCAATATAAATATCGGGATATTACGAATATATGTATGTTAGCAGTAGTAATGATTTGCTTTTTTAATAGAAGTGTATTTGTTGCCAGTGTACTATTGATCATTTACGGATTATATTTCATTTTATATCCTTATTTTAGCTATCAAGCAATTATCCCGTTCTTTCAACAATATAATCAGATGTTATATGGTTTTTTGAATAGGGAATATGATACAGTCTTGCAAACACAGGATGAAGTGTTTTTCCAAAATAATCAGAGAGAAATGAAGGGACTGATGAAGAAATATTATGGCAACCGCTACCGTTTTTTGATGGTTTATGAGGTGGTTAGTGTTATTAGAAGAAAGAAACAGATTATGTATCAGTATTTTGCGATTGTTTTAATCACAATGTTATTATCGCAGATAGAGGGAAAATATATTGAGTATGTATTATTGTTTTCTATATTGATATTAGGACAGAATGTTGTCAGCTATAATGTGCAAAATGAATTACGTTTAGTTAGAAAAGGATTTCCGCTCAGATATTCTTTAAAAGAAAAATTACAATGCAAGTCAGTTATTGGAATGTTCTTGTTGTTACTCCCGATGCTCTGTTATTGGATAGCGTATAAATTTGAATTATTTAGTATTCTCCTTTGGATATGGATGCCGATTCAGAGTATTATAATATATACAGCAAAGAACCGGCTGCAAAGGTTACTATATATACTTCCATTTTATATTTTGTCATTGTTATCTATGAGAGTATGGTAGATGTTTTTTTTACAATAAGCTTATTGATTTTCTAAGCAAAACCGCTTATAATTTGAGTCGGAACATATTGCTATTATCCACAGCAAATAATACTTTTGTTACATTAAATTTGCATATCTACATATCTAAAATAATTTTTGAACCATTCGGCTCATCCATTTCCCTTTATGATTAAGCACAAAAGACAGTATTTTTGAATTTATATTTTGCGTATTTCTCTTTCGGAGAATACGGAAACCTTTTCAAATTTAGCATAGAAAAATTGATTGACACCATATACGATACCACATATAATGTAAATAGGAGATATAAGAATGTCAAAATGGGATAAACTGATAACACGCATATGTAATTTATCAAAAGATCTTCGGTTTGATGAATTGCGAAAAGTATTGGAAAGTTATGGATATGAAATGAATGCTCCGAGAAGTGGAAGCAGTCATTATACATTTAGAAAGTCTGGATGCATGCCCATTACAATACCAAAACATGAGCCGATAAAGAAAGTATATGTAGAAATGGTAAGGGAAATAGTAGAAAGTGAGGCGAAGAATCATGAAGACACTGAATGATTATATGTCAATGTCCTATCGTATGGAAGTTGTAGAAGATAAAACCGAAGGAGGATTCGTAGTTTCGTATCCGGATCTCCCTGGTTGCATTACCTGCGGAGAAACAGTGGAAAGTGCAATTTCAAATGCCCTGGATGCAAAAAAAGCATGGCTTGAAGCTGCATTAGAAGAAGGAGTAGAAATCCATGAGCCGGATAGCCTTGAAGATTATTCCGGACAGTTTAAACTGAGAATTCCAAGAAGCCTGCATAGACTACTGGCAGAACATTCTCAGAGAGAGGGAATCAGTATGAATCAGTACTGCGTATATCTTCTTTCGAGAAATGATGCGGTATTCTCAAAATAGCGATTATAAGTAAGCAGCAAAGCGTGTTATTGAAAGCGGAGCGCACAGTAACATGGAAAGAGCCGGTGATTTATTTATAAAAATAAGCAGTTGACAAAAAATAGTCATGTTGCTATAATTGCCTACATGAACAAAGGCGTTCTTTCTATAGAAAAGTAACTGTAGAAAGTGCGTCATTTTTTATATCATTATAAAAAGAATTTATAAAACTTCCAGACAGGACAAAACTGTATCGAAGAATCATTAAGAAAGCAAAAACAGCAGAAACTATGCTGACAAGGAGTGAATGAAAATGGGGAATTATACCAGAGAAGAAATATTACAGATGGCTGAGGAGGAAGACGTGGAATTTATCCGTCTCCAGTTCACAGATATGTTTGGAACGCTGAAAAACATCGCCATAACTGCCCGGGAACTTCCCCGTGCGCTGGATAACCGATGTATTGTAGATGGTTCCTTTATCGCAGGAATCGCAGGAGAATCTGAACCGGATATGTACTTAAGACCGGATCTTGACACTTTTGCAATTCTCCCATGGAGACCACAGCAGGGAAAAGTTGCCAGACTGTTATGCGATATCTATTGTCCGGACGGAACCCCTCATGAGAGAAGTCCGAGATATATCCTGAAGAAAACCGCCCGGGAGGCAAAGAAGGAGGGATACACCTGTCTGGTAGATCCGGAATGTGAATTTTTCCTTTTTCATACCGATGATAACGGAGTTCCGACTACTGTAACACATGAAAAGGCCGGATATCTGGATGTCAGCCCTGTGGATCTGGGTGAAAACGCAAGACGTGATATTGTATTAAATCTAGAAGACATGGGGATTGAGGTAGAATCTTCTCACCATGAAACTGCTCCTGCACAGCACGAAGTAGATTTCAAATACGGTGAAGTCCGTACGATTGCAGATCGGATCATGTCATTCAAGATGACGGTCCGTACCATTGCCAAACGCCATGGACTTCATGCGACATTTATGCCGAAACCAAGGGCAGAAGTAAACGGCTCCGGAATGCACATTCATTTCTCCTTATTTAAAGATGGAAGAAATGTATTCGTTAATCCGGGAAATCCACAGGAATTAAGCGAAGAAGCTTATTACTTCGTAGGAGGTCTTCTGGCTCACAGCAAAGAGATGGCACTGATCACCAATCCTATCGTAAATTCCTACAAACGTCTGGTTCCGGGCTATGAAGCACCGACAGAACTGACATGGACGAAGAATAACCAGAATTCACTGGTAAGAATTCCGGGATCCAGAGGTATGGAGACAAGGATCGAACTGAGAAGTCCGGATGCAGCAGCAAATCCGTATCTGGTATTTGCAGTATGTCTGGCAGCAGGACTGGATGGAATCAATAAGAAGATTTATCCGACTAAGTCCTCCAGCAGAGAGTTATCCGAAACAGATCAGAAAACAATGAAGATTGAAAATCTTCCGGGAAATTTGAACGAAGCAATTGATTACTTCGAACAGAGTGACTGGATCAAAGAAGTACTTGGAACAGAATTTTGTAAAGAATACGCAGCAGCCAAGAAAAAAGAATGGCTGCGCTATACAAGAGAAATTTCAGCCTGGGAAATCGAGGAATACTTATACAGAATTTAACCGAATCAAACAAGTCCCCTGTAGAAATTGTAAAAGGCAATAAGCAGTGGGTGGGGACTTGTTTGTATCAGGAGGAGCGAAGCTTCTTCTGATAAACTGCGAAGCAGTTATTCGGTTATGAGCAAGTAGCGAAGCGGATTGCGAACATCCGCTTGATCAAAATCAAACAAGTCCCCTGCAGAGGTTGCAAAAAGCAATAAACAGTGGACGGAAACTCAGGCTGTAACAGAAATAGGAGTGGCAGAGTTATGAGCAGCAGCATTGTGATTGCGTTACCGAAAATTGAAGACGCAAAGAAAATCCGCACAATACTTAACAGACATGGGCTCACAGTAGCCTCTGTCTGCAGCTCTGTCTCTAATGCGCTGGCCAATATTTCAGAGCTTGACAGTGGTGTCCTGATATGCGGGTATAAGCTGACAGATGCCTATTATAAAGACGCTCTCGATGACCTGCCACAGTATTTTGAAATGCTGCTTCTGGCTTCTCAGCGTATTATAGATGAAGCACCGAATTCCGTCAGCACTGTACAGATGCCGATGAAAGCAAGCGCACTGATAGATACGGTCAATGACATGCTCTATCATCTGGAACGCCGGATCAAAAAAGAAAAAAAGAAACCAAAGCCCAGATCAGAAAAAGAACAGAATTATATCTCGAATGCCAAACGCCTTCTGATGGAAAAAAACCAGATGACAGAAGAGGAAGCATACAGACATATCCAGAAATGCAGTATGGATTCCGGTACTAATATGGTAGAAACTGCACAGATGCTGCTCATGCTGATGTATGATGAGATTTGATTTATCGTATGTACTGTAGCAATTCCGTAAAATAATAAGAAAAATTTTGTAAAAAATGACGATATTATTTTGACAGAATATGTGGTAATATACAGAATATATTTTTGTTCATATCAAGTTAGAGGCAAAATATATTTTGACCCTAACATCATATTATATATAGAAAGAACACAAACAAACATAAAATAGATAATAACAGGAAGAATGATTACAAAGGCGTAATCAGAGAGTCCAGGGGGATAAGTGTCTCCGGATTTTCTGATTACGCCTTTTTGATATTCCAGGGTTTTAAGCCAAAAAGTCGTTGTGCTTGCACGAAAAGTCTTTTGAACTTGAAACCAGTGAAGATATCACAAAGGTTTTCAGAAATGAAGAAATGGAGGATGAGGAAATGGAATTTATGGATGGAACATGGAAAAAAGAAATCAATACCTGGGAGGAACTCGTAGGTAATAATCTCCTGAACCAGGAAGCCGTAATCGAAGGCGCTGTTCACAGCATCCGTAATATGGGTGATGTGGCATTTATCATTCTTAGAAGAAGGGAAGGTTTATTCCAGACAGTCTATGAAAATGAAATGGCAAATGTTTCCATTCATGAATTGAAGGAAGCAATGACGATCAGGGTGAAAGGAATCCTGCATGAAGAGGAGAGAGCACCCCACGGAAGAGAGCTTCGTATTCGTCATATTGATATTTTATCAACACCGGCAGAGCCACTTCCAATGGCAATCGACAAATGGAAACTGAACACTTCCCTGGAAGCAAAATTAAACTACAGACCGATTTCCCTGAGAAATATTCAGGAGCGTTCCAAATTTAAAATCCAGGAGGCACTGACAAAAGCATTCCGCGATTATCTCTACGGACAGGGATTCACAGAAATCCACACTCCAAAGATCGGAGCCAGAGGAGCAGAGGGTGGGGCAAACCTTTTCAAATTCAGCTACTTCCACAAACCTGCAGTACTTGCGCAGAGCCCACAGTTTTACAAACAGATGATGGTTGGCGTATTTGACAGAGTATTTGAGACAGGCCCCGTATTCCGGGCTGAGAAACATAATACCAAACGTCACTTAAATGAATACACCAGTCTGGACTTCGAGATGGGATATATTGACAGCTTCGAAGAAATTATGGCAATGGAAACAGGATTCCTCCAGTATGCCATGAACCTTCTGAAAACAGAATATGCAAAAGAAGTACAGATCCTGAAGCTTGATATTCCGGACGTGTCCAAAATCCCGGCAGTCCGTTTCGATGTAGCCAAAGAACTGGTATCTCAGAAATACAATCGTAAGATCAGAAACCCATTTGACCTGGAGCCGGAAGAGGAAGCACTGATCGGACAGTATTTCAAAGAAGAATATGGCTCAGATTTCGTATTTGTCACACATTATCCGTCAAAGAAACGTCCATTCTATGCAATGGATGATCCGGAAGACGCAAGATTTACCTTAAGCTTTGACCTGTTATTCAAAGGCCTTGAGATCACAACAGGCGGACAGCGTATCCATGATTACAATATGCTGGTACAGAAAATTGAAGACAGAGGTATGACGCAGGAAGGCATGGAACAGTATCTGGATACCTTCAAACATGGTATGCCGCCTCACGGTGGACTGGGAATCGGTCTGGAACGTCTGACCATGCAGCTTATCGGTGAAGAGAATGTTCGTGAAACCTGTCTCTTCCCGCGAGATATGAACCGTCTGGAACCGTAAATAAGAAGTCGGAAATAAAAGCAATATAGAATGTTACAGGCAGTATATATAAGGAGAAAATCATGGCAAAGATCATAGATGATGAAACAATGGAAAATGTCTGCATCCTGGCCAAGCTTTCACTCTCAGAAGAAGAAAAGGAAAAAGCAAAAGCTGAAATGCAGAAAATGCTTGATTATGTAGAGAAGCTGGATGAACTGGATACATCGGAAGTAGAGCCTATGTCCCATATTTTCCAGGATGAAAACGTATTTCGTGAGGATGTTGTCACAAACGGAGACAACAAAGAAGCAATGCTGGCAAATGCACCGAAAGCAAAAGAAGGACAGTATCAGGTTCCGAAAACCATAGGATAGGAGACAGGACAATGGAGTTGGAAAAATTAACAGCCCTGCAGCTTGGGGAAAAAATAAAACAGCGTCAGGTCAGCGTCCTGGATGGAGTAAAAACTGTTTTTGAACAGATTGAGAAACAGGATTCAGAAGTACACGCTTATCTTGACACATATAAAGAAGAAGCATACAAACGTGCAGAAGAAGTACAAAAAGGCATCGAGGATGGTACTTATACCAGTCCTCTTGCAGGCGTACCGATCGCAATCAAAGATAATATCTGTATTAATGGAAAGAAAACTACCTGTGCATCAAAGATTCTTGAGAATTTTGTGCCTCAGTATAATGCAGAAGTCATTGATCGTCTGGAAAAAGCCGGACTGGTCATTATCGGAAAAACAAACATGGATGAATTTGCCATGGGAAGTACAACAGAGACCTCCGCTTACGGCATCACCAGAAACCCATGGAATCTGGAACATGTACCGGGCGGTTCTTCAGGTGGTTCCTGTGCAGCAGTAGCAGCAGGAGAAACTTATCTGGCACTTGGTTCAGATACAGGCGGATCTATCCGTCAGCCAAGTTCCTACTGTGGTGTAACCGGAATTAAACCAACCTATGGAACAGTATCCCGTTATGGTCTTGTAGCTTATGCATCTTCCCTGGATCAGATCGGACCTGTAGGAAAAGACGTATCTGACTGTGCAGCTCTTCTGGAGATCATTGCAGGACATGATACAAAAGACAGCACATCCATGAAAAGAGAAGACCTTCAGTTCTCCAAAGAACTGACAGGAGATATCAAGGGGATGAAATTCGGAGTTCCTGAAGAATATCTGGCAGAGGGACTTGATCCGGAAGTAAAAGCATCTTTTATGGGTGTTCTTGATACGCTGAAAGAACTGGGAGCAGAAGTAGAATTCTTCTCTATCAAAACCATGGAATACATGATTCCGGCTTATTATATTATCGCCAGTGCAGAAGCAAGTTCCAACCTGGAACGTTTCGATGGAGTGAAGTACGGTTTCCGTGCAGCAGAATATGAAGGTCTTCACGACATGTACAAAAAGACCAGAACAGCAGGTTTCGGTGAGGAAGTAAAACGCCGTATCATGCTTGGTTCCTTCGTGTTAAGCTCCGGTTATTATGATGCATACTATCTGAAGGCACTCCGCACAAAAGCCCTGATCAAGAAAGAATTTGATCAGGCATTTGGCAAATATGATGTGCTCCTTGCACCTGCATCTCCATTTACAGCACCGAAGATCGGTGAAAGCTTAAAAGATCCCCTTGCCATGTATCTTGGAGATATCTACACAGTAGCAGTCAATCTCTGCGGTCTTCCGGGAATTACAGTTCCATGCGGAAAAGACAGCAAAGGTCTCCCAATCGGTATCCAGATGATCGGGGACTGCTTCATGGAAAAGAAAATCCTGCGTGCAGCACACGCCTATGAAACCAGCCGCGGCTCCTTTGCCGTGCCAGGAGAAGGAGGCACCAGATAATGAAACAGTACGAAACAGTCATAGGACTTGAAGTCCATGTAGAACTTGCAACAAAAACAAAAATTTTCTGCGGATGCTCCACTGAATTCGGAGGAGCACCCAATACACATACATGCCCGGTCTGCACAGGTATGCCGGGTTCCCTGCCTGTATTAAATAAGAAAGTAGTAGAGTTTGCCCTGAAAGCAGGTCTTGCAGCAAACTGCCAGATCCATCAGTACTGCAAATTTGACCGTAAGAACTATTTCTATCCGGACAACCCACAGAACTATCAGATCTCTCAGTTATATCTGCCAATCTGTCATGACGGATGGGTAGAGATTGAAACCTCTGCAGGCAAAAAGAAAATCCGCATCCATGAAATGCATATGGAAGAGGATGCAGGTAAACTGATTCATGATGAATGGGAAGACTGCTCCCTGGTAGACTATAACCGAAGCGGTGTCCCGTTGATCGAGATCGTATCCGAGCCGGATATGAGAAGCTCTGAGGAAGTAATCGCCTATCTTGAAAAACTCCGTTGTATGATGCAGTATCTGGGTGTATCAGACTGTAAGCTTCAGGAAGGCTCCATGCGTGCAGACGTTAACCTTTCTGTCCGTGAAGTGGGAGCAGAAGAATTCGGTACCAGAACAGAGATGAAGAACCTGAACTCTTTCAAAGCCATTGCCAGAGCAATCGAAGGCGAAAGAGAACGTCAGATCGAACTGATCGAAGAAGGCAAGGCAGTTACACAGGAGACACGCCGTTGGGATGACAACAAAGAATATTCTTACGCCATGCGTTCCAAGGAGGATGCCAAAGACTACAGGTATTTCCCAGATCCTGACCTGCCTCCAATCCATATCTCTGATGCATGGATTGAAAAGATCAAAGCAGAACAGCCGGAGCTTCGCGAAGTGAAACAGGCCCGTTATCAGGAAGAGTACGGACTTCCGGCATACGATGCGGGAATCCTTACAGAATCCCGCCATCTTGCAGGTCTTTTTGAAGAAACAGCAGCAATCTACGGAAATGCAAAGAAGACAGCAAACTGGTTTATGGGTGAGGTACTCCGCCTGACAAAAGATAAAGCTATGGATGCGGAACAGGTATCTTTCTCACCGAAGCATCTTGCAGATCTTCTGGTAATGGTAGAAAAATCCGAAGTCAGCCCTCAGAATGCCAAAAAAGTCTTTGAGAAAGTCTTTGAGGAAGACATTGATCCTGTAGTCTACATTGAGGAACATGGTCTGAAGATTGTAGAAGACACAGGACTTCTGGAAGAAACCATCAACAGGATCCTGGATGCTAACCCAGGACCACTTTCAGAACTTCTGGGAGGTAAAGATAAAGTCATGGGCTTCTTTGTAGGTCAGATCATGAAAGAGATGAAAGGCAAGGCAAATCCTGCAAGCGTCCGCGAGACACTAATGAAAGAAGTAGAGAAGCGCAAATAAAATAAATCACCCCGGACATTATGCCCGGGGTAAAAAATGTTAATATATTACCAGTGAACAGTAATGTTAATATTAAAAATTATTCTCAGAAAACACTTTGAGACTTTACATTATTAAATAATTAAGTATAATAAAACTCGAATAAAATATATTTGCAGAAAAGACACAAATAGAAATGGAAAGGCAAAGCAGCAGCCTGCTGTAGACAGGTATATAAAAACTGCGAAACATGCCAGGGAGGAAATCAAACATGGTAACAGTAAACCACAACTATCTGAAATTACCGGGAAGCTATCTGTTTTCCACAATTGGAAAAAAAGTAAAAGCATATAAAGAAGCCAACCCACAGGCAAACGTGATCTCACTGGGAATCGGTGATGTAACCCAGCCTCTGGCTCCGGCAATCATTGAGGCACTTCATAAATCTGTAGATGAAATGGGTGATGCAGCTACTTTTCATGGTTATGCACCAGATCTTGGTTATGAATTCTTAAGATCTGCTATTGCAAAGAACGACTACAAAGACAGAGGCTGTGACATTGAAGCAGATGAAATCTTTGTCTCTGACGGTGCAAAGAGCGATTCAGGAAATATTCAGGAAATATTCGGACTGGATAACAAGATTGCAGTGTGTGACCCTGTATACCCAGTATATGTAGATACAAACGTAATGGCAGGCCGTACAGGAGAATACAACAAAGAACGTGGCAACTTTGATAACGTAATCTATATGCCATGTACAGCATCCAACGGCTTCCTTCCGGAATTCCCGGAAGAAGTACCGGATCTTATCTACCTTTGCTTCCCGAATAACCCAACCGGTGGTGCGATCACCAAACCGCAGCTTCAGGAATGGGTAGACTATGCAAATAAAAACGGTTCTGTAATTATCTATGATGCAGCATATGAAGCATACATTTCTGAAGAAGATGTACCGCACAGCATCTATGAGTGCGAAGGAGCAAGAAGCTGCGCCATCGAACTGCGCAGCTTCTCCAAAAATGCAGGTTTCACAGGTGTCCGCCTCGGCTTTACAGTTGTACCAAAGGATCTGGTTCGTGACGGCGTAGATCTCCACAGTCTCTGGGCAAGACGTCATGGCACTAAATTCAACGGTGCTCCATACATCGTACAGCGTGCAGGAGAGGCGGTATACTCTCCTGAAGGAAAAGCACAGCTGAAAGAACAGGTAGGTTACTACATGAGCAATGCCAAAGCCATCTACGAAGGTCTGGCATCAGCAGGCTATTCCGTATCCGGTGGCGTAAACGCTCCATATATCTGGCTGAAAACACCTGATAAGATGACTTCCTGGGAGTTCTTTGACTATCTCCTTGAAAAAGCCAACATCGTAGGAACTCCGGGCTCAGGATTCGGTGCTCATGGTGAGGGATTCTTCCGTCTCACTGCGTTTGGAACACAAGAGAATACACTGGAAGCAATTGAACGAATTAAGAATCTGTAAGCAGCTTCCTGATAGGGACGAGTGGGATTATAATTTCGCAAAATTTAGCCGAATCAAGTAAGTTCCCTGTGGAGCAGTTATTCGGTGTAGAGCTGCGTAGCGAAGCGGATGATTTTATCCACCTGACTATGAAAATGAAAAACGGCAGGACGAAAATCCTTGAAAATCAAGGGTTTCGGACCTGTCGTTTCTATTTTATAAAAATATATATGGAATTTGATTACTATTTAAGTATTAATGTTGTTTTCTGAGATAATCTGTCGAATTTGTTCCTTTGCAACTGCCATAAAAAATACTCCTTTTCGATAAGAATTGTCATATCTGAATTCTTACCAAAAAGGAGTTATTTTTTACCAAAAACACAAACTATTTTACACTACCTACTGGTATTAAAAGATGTAGAAACCTTCTTCGCCAAAATAATCATCCAATTCATCCTCATTTAGGAAATAATCCATATCCAGAAGTTCATCCTCGCTCATACGGCGAATGTCCTCGGATGTCATTCCTTCCGGCGGATTATCCATATATTTTTTTCGCAGTTTCTCTGTACTTGGATCCATATATACAGCCCTCCTTTAGGAGGAGTATACCACAGGAATAAGATTTGGAGAAGTCATGCAGAGGACCTCTTTCCACGAGAACGGGACATGGCTTTCTCGTACATTTCTTCCAGAGAAACACGTTTATGATTGAAATAAAGCTCTAAGAACAGCATGGTTGTACCGCATTCACATTTGATCGGGTCATAACCAAAGGAAGAAAGGATGGCGGTACGCCACTGGTTAAAACTCCTGTAAATGTGGTGTTTTTCCCGGGAAATGGTCCTGCGGAGTTTTTTATCAATCTCCCTGTGCCTGGCATAAATGCCGCCATAGCGGATCATCTTAAAATGTTTTTCCGGGATATGACGGACCAGACGCTGTATAAATTCCATGACCGGGATAGTCTCTTCCACATATTGATCATCTTCATGGCGATTGTAATGGAAGGTAACGAAGTCAGCATCATAGTTGTCAATGCGGGAAGTAGCGATCACCGGACGGCCGAGATAGCGGCCGATATATTTGATAGCAGTTTTCGGGTCACAGTTATTGGGTTTGGCATAGACATAGAAACCGTCTTTATGTTCCCGGTAGCAGAGAGCCTTGCTCTTTTTGAAAGAGGGGCCGATCCTGTGTTCCATTTCATTAAGGAGGGCGGTGCGGAAGGCGTTACGAAGGAAAGTATAGTTGAAGTGGCTGATATTACGCCAGAAGCCATTGTCACTGTAACCACCTTCAGAAATGAGGCAATGGATGTGGGGATTCCATTTCAAATCTCTGCCAAAGGTATGAAGGACCATGATAAAACCGGGAGTAAGATTCAAGGATTTATTCTGTTTGAAAAACATGCGGGAAACAACACTGTTGACAGCGTGGAAGAGGCAGTCGAGCAATGTCCGGTCATCAAGGAAGAACCGGCGGAGGTTTTTGTCAATGGTAAAGACACAATGCCGGTGGATAACGTTTATCAGCTTGAAGGACATGGAGGTGGTACGCTTCATGGAGTAGAGGTTTCCGCAGGTAGGGCAGAAGCGGCTGTGGCACCGGAAGGGGACAAATTTCAGTTTGCCGCATTTGGGGCAGCCGAACATTGCCCCGCCAAAGGCGGGATTGCCACAGTTGATCATTTTATCGATATTTTCCACCACAGTTTTTCTTGGGTGGAGAGTATATATAATTTCTTCATAATGGTCTGTAAAAATTCTTTGAAGGATATTCATAAGACTATTATGAGGGAAAATGAGAAAAAAAGAAACCCCTAACCCCTCAAGAGTGAGGGGAAGGGGAGTTGAAGTGTCGGAGACACTTTTTTATGAAAAAAGGAAGGAGGTGAGACCAGATGGCTGGAAAGGCTAAAGATTATGATAGAGGAACACGTATAGCTGATAGGCGAAAAGAATTGGGATTAACTCAGGATGAATTAGCGGACCGTATAGGAATTGGCCGACAGGCGTTATCTGCTATTGAAAATGGTGGTGAATTTAAGGTTCAAACTTTAGAGCGTCTGGTCTCATCTTTGGATGTGTCAGAACAGTATATTATGCATGGAAAAACTGAGGATACAAAAGTT
>ERZ857972.1182-NODE-1182-length-16624-cov-32.041946_pt1 | contig 16624 bp, 17 predicted proteins | sample MGYA00519757_ERZ857972 | MGnify/ENA primary metagenome ERZ857972 (study PRJEB31778, sample SAMEA3449383) | human gut metagenome | biome: human gut; feature: human-associated habitat; material: faeces | place: United Kingdom | collected 2010/2012 ...
GACAACTACAATCTGCACTGCGGTCGCTCTCCGCAAGGAGAGCGTGGATAGAAATGCCCAGCGCAGATGTCGGGGGTGCTGGGCAATGTTTCGCTCTCCGCAAGGAGAGCGTGGATAGAAATCGGGAATACTGCAGCAACACTTGACTATATCCCCGTCGCTCTCCGCAAGGAGAGCGTGGATAGAAATATCATGGGGCCGTCGGCATACAGTACCTCAAGCGTCGCTCTCCGCAAGGAGAGCGTGGATAGAAATCGCAACCCCTGTTGTTACCAGTACCGCCGGCGTGGGTCGCTCTCCGCAAGGAGAGCGTGGATAGAAATTCCGATACCTGGGCATTGAAACAGATCCCCTTGGTCGCTCTCCGCAAGGAGAGCGTGGATAGAAATACGTTTAATATTCCGACCCCACACCATCCGCAGCGTCGCTCTCCGCAAGGAGAGCGTGGATAGAAATCTGGCTTGGCATTGCATGAGCGATGATGTATCATAGTCGCTCTCCGCAAGGAGAGCGTGGATAGAAATCACTCGAAGGGCCCACTACTACGGTAGTGACTGCCGTCGCTCTCCGCAAGGAGAGCGTGGATAGAAATTTGCTTCCTCTGGTGTTGATTTCGCTGAAGATTGGTCGCTCTCCGCAAGGAGAGCGTGGATAGAAATATTGCTTGTCTATCTTGCGTTGATTCGGTATCTAGTCGCTCTCCGCAAGGAGAGCGTGGATAGAAATCGTTCGATGTGATTCGTCCGGCTATTGATGTGTTGTCGCTCTCCGCAAGGAGAGCGTGGATAGAAATTATCCACCGGGGCCCCCATCATATTTATCTGGGGCGTCGCTCTCCGCAAGGAGAGCGTGGATAGAAATCCCATCGCTGCATTTTTGCTGATGTGGTATCAGTGTCGCTCTCCGCAAGGAGAGCGTGGATAGAAATGCAAGATCAATTTCTGCGATTCGGACCCCGTGACGTCGCTCTCCGCAAGGAGAGCGTGGATAGAAATGTCAAAATTATGAATGCTTTGAGTGGATTAAAGAGTCGCTCTCCGCAAGGAGAGCGTGGATAGAAATACAAATTGAACATCGATAGGCCGACCATAACGAGTCGCTCTCCGCAAGGAGAGCGTGGATAGAAATCTTGGTTGCAATTACTCCTTCAAACTTTTCAAAAGTCGCTCTCCGCAAGGAGAGCGTGGATAGAAATTGACGTTTCCGGGCTTTGGCGTGGAAATTGACGGGTCGCTCTCCGCAAGGAGAGCGTGGATAGAAATCTGGCTTCCTGGTCAGCTGTATTAACAGAGCTGTGTCGCTCTCCGCAAGGAGAGCGTGGATAGAAATACCAATCCCGGCTCTACTATTCTGACGTTTCCGGGGTCGCTCTCCGCAAGGAGAGCGTGGATAGAAATTTGTATTATGGGGATGATCTGACATTTTCGGATGGCGTCGCTCTCCGCAAGGAGAGCGTGGATAGAAATATCCCGCGCGGCCAACTGCCAACACCGGAGCCACCGTCGCTCTCCGCAAGGAGAGCGTGGATAGAAATTTGCAGAAGTTGGCAGAAGCAATCAATCCATCATAGTCGCTCTCCGCAAGGAGAGCGTGGATAGAAATACAAGTTGAACATCGATAGGCCGACCATAACGAGTCGCTCTCCGCAAGGAGAGCGTGGATAGAAATTTTTACTGGCTCTTATCATCCGCATTTTCATGTTGGTCGCTCTCCGCAAGGAGAGCGTGGATAGAAATCTTTCCTTTAATTATATTATACGCCTTTATAGGCGGTCGCTCTCCGCAAGGAGAGCGTGGATAGAAATTATTATTTTATCCCCAGTATCGGCACCTTGCGCAAGTCGCTCTCCGCAAGGAGAGCGTGGATAGAAATAACACAGTGCAAATTAAAATTGTCAAAATGCACGGTCGCTCTCCGCAAGGAGAGCGTGGATAGAAATCATGCCAAAGCCCGGAAAAGTCAGGGAAGTAGAGCGTCGCTCTCCGCAAGGAGAGCGTGGATAGAAATAGAGCTACGGAGATAACCGACGAAGTCGGCTTGCCCGTCGCTCTCCGCAAGGAGAGCGTGGATAGAAATACGCCAATACATGACGGGCTGATCTGACGGATAAGTCGCTCTCCGCAAGGAGAGCGTGGATAGAAATTCCTTTGCCACTGGACTGTCCACCAAGTCAATCAGGTCGCTCTCCGCAAGGAGAGCGTGGATAGAAATGCATGAATTGGCTACGCACGGCAGGCGTTGAAGATGTCGCTCTCCGCAAGGAGAGCGTGGATAGAAATACATTTATCAGTTATACTATAGATAATGAAAGTAGTCGCTCTCCGCAAGGAGAGCGTGGATAGAAATAGCACAAGGTCGGCGAGTTTCAGGGCGTCCACTACGTCGCTCTCCGCAAGGAGAGCGTGGATAGAAATAACCCACCAATAAAACCCGCTGAAATTGGCCCAAAGTCGCTCTCCGCAAGGAGAGCGTGGATAGAAATTCCTGCTGGCTGTTGGCGTGATGCTCGCAGCGTGTTGTCGCTCTCCGCAAGGAGAGCGTGGATAGAAATTCGATATACGTTACACGACTACCCCGCGCCCAAGTGTCGCTCTCCGCAAGGAGAGCGTGGATAGAAATTATTGACGGACGGAATGGAAAACTTATCTTGATGTCGCTCTCCGCAAGGAGAGCGTGGATAGAAATTCGATATACGTTACACGACTACCCCGCGCCCAAGTGTCGCTCTCCGCAAGGAGAGCGTGGATAGAAATATATTTGCCGATGCCTCCAAGATCAGCAAATTAGGTCGCTCTCCGCAAGGAGAGCGTGGATAGAAATCGGCAGGAACCCGCAACCGTGCAGCGCCTCATGCGTCGCTCTCCGCAAGGAGAGCGTGGATAGAAATATGGGGCAACTATATTGTTGTCAAAATGAGCGAGTCGCTCTCCGCAAGGAGAGCGTGGATAGAAATGCAATGTTCCTATTGATTCGCTCGGCTCTCGTCTGTCGCTCTCCGCAAGGAGAGCGTGGATAGAAATCACTTGAAGGGCCCACTACTACGGTAGTGACTGCGTCGCTCTCCGCAAGGAGAGCGTGGATAGAAATAGACATCCCCCCCAACTTGGACGCTGACCACGCACGTCGCTCTCCGCAAGGAGAGCGTGGATAGAAATACGTTGTTATTGTCGTTCCTCCTGGTTGCTGGCGTCGCTCTCCGCAAGGAGAGCGTGGATAGAAATTTTATAGAACTCTTGCCTTGGGGGGGCTGGGGGGCGGTCGCTCTCCGCAAGGAGAGCGTGGATAGAAATTATATTATCAAGATAACAGGAATCGCCCCGCGGCGGTCGCTCTCCGCAAGGAGAGCGTGGATAGAAATTCATGTCCGTTGTTTTTCTCCTGCTGGCTGTTGGCGTCGCTCTCCGCAAGGAGAGCGTGGATAGAAATCCGCCGATGTGTATTATCAAGCCAACGCTGTTGACGTCGCTCTCCGCAAGGAGAGCGTGGATAGAAATATTGTGTCTGCGTTCGATGTTTTGGCCGTTTCGGCCCTGCCGGTCGCTCTCCGCAAGGAGAGCGTGGATAGAAATTACCGTCGTTGGTGTCCTCGCCACTCTGGTTACCGGTCGCTCTCCGCAAGGAGAGCGTGGATAGAAATGCATCCCGGCAAATATGCGCAGTTGCTTTCACCGTCGCTCTCCGCAAGGAGAGCGTGGATAGAAATCCTATGACCCCGTTCCGGCAAGAGCCAGCGACCGGTCGCTCTCCGCAAGGAGAGCGTGGATAGAAATTGGCCGATGGTGGTAAGGTCAGGGGTGCGGGTGGGTCGCTCTCCGCAAGGAGAGCGTGGATAGAAATCACCGCTATTGTTACGCAGCATCCACGAGGAACCTCGTCGCTCTCCGCAAGGAGAGCGTGGATAGAAATCATGATGTCATCAAGGCTGGCGATGCTCTGCGTAACGTCGCTCTCCGCAAGGAGAGCGTGGATAGAAATTAAGAATAAACGGCGGGACTATTGCCCCGCCGCCAGTCGCTCTCCGCAAGGAGAGCGTGGATAGAAATTTGTTGTGCCGTCTGGTTGCTGGCTCCCTGATCACTGTCGCTCTCCGCAAGGAGAGCGTGGATAGAAATCAGAGAATTGCAAAACCTTTTCGCGAACAATTCAGTCGCTCTCCGCAAGGAGAGCGTGGATAGAAATCTGAAGAGGTCGAAAATTATGAAGAACAGACGGAGTCGCTCTCCGCAAGGAGAGCGTGGATAGAAATTTCAGGCATCACAGCTTAAACCTCCCGTCAAGTGTCGCTCTCCGCAAGGAGAGCGTGGATAGAAATATCTGCGATTTGCTGCCTTGCGGAGGTATCTTTAAGTCGCTCTCCGCAAGGAGAGCGTGGATAGAAATACCGTACCAGTGGGGCGTGTGGACCACGGCCCACAGTCGCTCTCCGCAAGGAGAGCGTGGATAGAAATTGTTGATGTGGTATCAGTGCAACACGGTTGTGAGTCGCTCTCCGCAAGGAGAGCGTGGATAGAAATTCCAGCACTGCCGGAACGGTATAGAAGTGCGCACTGTCGCTCTCCGCAAGGAGAGCGTGGATAGAAATTGCAATCACTTCCGAATACGACAAGATGCAGGGGTCGCTCTCCGCAAGGAGAGCGTGGATAGAAATCACTTGAGGGGCCCACTACTACGGTGGTGACTGCCGTCGCTCTCCGCAAGGAGAGCGTGGATAGAAATTTCCCGGGCACGAATACAATATTGTTCATAACCGTGTCGCTCTCCGCAAGGAGAGCGTGGATAGAAATTAAAAAGAAAGGCCGGGCCAGAAGGCCCGGCCAAGTCGCTCTCCGCAAGGAGAGCGTGGATAGAAATAGCAGCGATGAATCCACGAAAACAGCGGGGTCACCCGTCGCTCTCCGCAAGGAGAGCGTGGATAGAAATATAAAATGCGCCGGTCAAATACGGGGTGATACCGTGTCGCTCTCCGCAAGGAGAGCGTGGATAGAAATTTTCAAACTACAGCGCTCAATAGATAAGATGTCACAGTCGCTCTCCGCAAGGAGAGCGTGGATAGAAATCAGCGTGTCGAAAAGCAGCTGATTGCATACTGCGGTCGCTCTCCGCAAGGAGAGCGTGGATAGAAATTGGCAGGATATCGACGACCGCGAAACGATTGCCGCGTCGCTCTCCGCAAGGAGAGCGTGGATAGAAATTTGGCGGATGATGCCCATTCCGTAACGGTCTGCGGTCGCTCTCCGCAAGGAGAGCGTGGATAGAAATAGCACAAGGTCGGCGAATTTCAGGGCGTACATTGTCGCTCTCCGCAAGGAGAGCGTGGATAGAAATTCTGCAAAGACAATTCGCAGAGATATTGCAAGTGTCGCTCTCCGCAAGGAGAGCGTGGATAGAAATAGCAGGGGCCGGGATTGTGGGTAATACGGACGTTGTCGCTCTCCGCAAGGAGAGCGTGGATAGAAATTGTAACGTCAATATTCATAGTGGTTATTTCCTCCAGTCGCTCTCCGCAAGGAGAGCGTGGATAGAAATCAAAAAAGGACAGGCAAAGTAGTAAAATTTAGCGGTCGCTCTCCGCAAGGAGAGCGTGGATAGAAATAGTGCTACCCGGATTTGCAAAAAGGTTAAAAACGGTCGCTCTCCGCAAGGAGAGCGTGGATAGAAATACCGGTCGGCCATTGAAAACCAGTACAGCGCCGAGGTCGCTCTCCGCAAGGAGAGCGTGGATAGAAATCAGAAGAAGCGGGCAAGCGTCAGCCAGCGCAAGAACGTCGCTCTCCGCAAGGAGAGCGTGGATAGAAATTGAACGCAAATATTACCGATGTTTCCCGCTGTCGGTCGCTCTCCGCAAGGAGAGCGTGGATAGAAATGGAGCTGGCAAAGAAAGCACCTGCTGAGCTTGCAGTCGCTCTCCGCAAGGAGAGCGTGGATAGAAATCGCTCGCGTTGCCTGTCTGCCCCTGCGGTCCGAGTCGCTCTCCGCAAGGAGAGCGTGGATAGAAATTAATGGCGCTGGTAATAGCGCCCGCAAGCAACTGGTCGCTCTCCGCAAGGAGAGCGTGGATAGAAATTGACTGGGCCAAAGCTCTTTTTAGGTATCTTGAGTCGCTCTCCGCAAGGAGAGCGTGGATAGAAATAACCAAATAATTTCAAACTAGCAAGCTGTCAATCGTCGCTCTCCGCAAGGAGAGCGTGGATAGAAATGGCTCGGTCCAGGTGTCGGGGGTTCCCAGCAGCGTAAGTCGCTCTCCGCAAGGAGAGCGTGGATAGAAATGGTAACGGGGATGTGATCAACGGCATTGCCTCCGGTCGCTCTCCGCAAGGAGAGCGTGGATAGAAATATCAGTCGCTTAAGCGTATGTTTACGCTGCTGGGGTCGCTCTCCGCAAGGAGAGCGTGGATAGAAATATCGCCAATGAATTGCTGACCGCCCTCAAAACCGTCGCTCTCCGCAAGGAGAGCGTGGATAGAAATCCGAAGTGTTCCACGATGGTATGCTCAAATATCGTCGCTCTCCGCAAGGAGAGCGTGGATAGAAATTCGTCTATCTTGCATTGATTAGGTATCTTATTAACGTCGCTCTCCGCAAGGAGAGCGTGGATAGAAATTAGCAGTAGTCTTGATGACATCCTTGCTGGTGTCGTCGCTCTCCGCAAGGAGAGCGTGGATAGAAATAAAATCAGGATTGCAACCATTGATAGCATCATTAAGTCGCTCTCCGCAAGGAGAGCGTGGATAGAAATCACCCACCAGGAAAACCCCTCGAAATTGGCGAAGTCGCTCTCCGCAAGGAGAGCGTGGATAGAAATAACATTTATCCATATAAACTGTAACATATATCCTTAAGTCGCTCTCCGCAAGGAGAGCGTGGATAGAAATCATATGGCATAAAGCCAAAATTAAAAAGTGAGGTAGTCGCTCTCCGCAAGGAGAGCGTGGATAGAAATCGTGGATACCGGCGAACTTGTAAAACAGTTTGATGGTCGCTCTCCGCAAGGAGAGCGTGGATAGAAATATCGACGTTGTTCAAATCATGTTCAACAATAGGACTGTCGCTCTCCGCAAGGAGAGCGTGGATAGAAATGCCAACCTTGTGCTGAATGCCTAAGACTGTAACACCCGTCGCTCTCCGCAAGGAGAGCGTGGATAGAAATGCCAACCTTGTGCTGAATGCCTAAGACTGTAACACGTCGCTCTCCGCAAGGAGAGCGTGGATAGAAATTTAATCCACTTGAAACACTCGTAATTCTGACGAGTCGCTCTCCGCAAGGAGAGCGTGGATAGAAATCACGCGGCAGACATATCATAGATACGAGAACCAGTCGCTCTCCGCAAGGAGAGCGTGGATAGAAATTGTTACTACTTCGGACGCTGAAAACCGAAAGAGAGTCGCTCTCCGCAAGGAGAGCGTGGATAGAAATTCATTTTATGCTCAATATAGGCACCTTACGAAGCAGTCGCTCTCCGCAAGGAGAGCGTGGATAGAAATTATCGATTACATCATTGATTACGCTACTGATGCGTCGCTCTCCGCAAGGAGAGCGTGGATAGAAATAATGGAGGACCTAGAGCCGTCCACAACACGAAGAGTCGCTCTCCGCAAGGAGAGCGTGGATAGAAATCGGCAAAAGTTGGCAGAAGCAATCAAACCATCAGTCGCTCTCCGCAAGGAGAGCGTGGATAGAAATGACAATACGCCTATAAGGGCATATAATATAATCAAGTCGCTCTCCGCAAGGAGAGCGTGGATAGAAATTGTGTATTGCCAAGCAATGCAGGAGAATTTCTAATGTCGCTCTCCGCAAGGAGAGCGTGGATAGAAATCTGATCGGCTGTATTAACAGAGCTATTGATATTATTGTCGCTCTCCGCAAGGAGAGCGTGGATAGAAATGTTGACGCGCAAAACCTTTGCGTAAGTATCATACAGTCGCTCTCCGCAAGGAGAGCGTGGATAGAAATAGGGGCTCTTCAAAATCGGGGTTGCTGCCGTTGGTCGCTCTCCGCAAGGAGAGCGTGGATAGAAATGTCGAAGATTACCTGCATGCAGGTGGCCTTGACGTCGCTCTCCGCAAGGAGAGCGTGGATAGAAATCTGATGACCGCCGGCGACGTGACCGCGCCCAGCGCGTCGCTCTCCGCAAGGAGAGCGTGGATAGAAATGCACATAAAAATAATAGGCCGTCTGTTGGTAGCGTCGCTCTCCGCAAGGAGAGCGTGGATAGAAATGCCGTTAGGCCCTATGATGCGCCGATGCGGCGCTGTCGCTCTCCGCAAGGAGAGCGTGGATAGAAATCAGGGGCATCCCATAATTTTTGTATCTTTTTGAGTCGCTCTCCGCAAGGAGAGCGTGGATAGAAATATCTATAATCAAAACACTGTCAGGTGGAATATTGTAGTCGCTCTCCGCAAGGAGAGCGTGGATAGAAATAGTACAAAGCACGAGGGCCTGCCGAAATCCGGCCGTCGCTCTCCGCAAGGAGAGCGTGGATAGAAATCTTGACAACGGTATTACACTGATACCACATCAGCAGTCGCTCTCCGCAAGGAGAGCGTGGATAGAAATCGAGGAAGATGGCATTTTATCCACCGGGGCCCCCAGTCGCTCTCCGCAAGGAGAGCGTGGATAGAAATTGAAATCACCATAACAGACATTGATTTTAGGATGTCGCTCTCCGCAAGGAGAGCGTGGATAGAAATGCCGTGCCATAGCCGCCCACCCAATACTCCCAGTGGTCGCTCTCCGCAAGGAGAGCGTGGATAGAAATCTGCACTTTTTGCAGGGCCTTGTTGGCCGTGGTTGTCGCTCTCCGCAAGGAGAGCGTGGATAGAAATATTGGCGTCGGGACGACGCGGGACAGGCGCGGAGTGGTCGCTCTCCGCAAGGAGAGCGTGGATAGAAATTTTCATGAGGCGCGAAATATCGTTAATGCGACCGGTCGCTCTCCGCAAGGAGAGCGTGGATAGAAATACCGACCTTGTGTTGAATGCCTAAGACTGTAACGTCGCTCTCCGCAAGGAGAGCGTGGATAGAAATAATAGAAGATTTAGAACCGTCAACAACGCGAAGATTGTCGCTCTCCGCAAGGAGAGCGTGGATAGAAATTATTATTGCGATCACGATACTGACTGGATTAGGGCGTCGCTCTCCGCAAGGAGAGCGTGGATAGAAATTGACGAAACAACTTGATAGAACGTCTCCATTGACAGTCGCTCTCCGCAAGGAGAGCGTGGATAGAAATACCCTCCCCGAAAATCCGATGATAGACGTTGATAGTCGCTCTCCGCAAGGAGAGCGTGGATAGAAATCGTGACGAACATGAACATCGGACAAACATTATCGTCGCTCTCCGCAAGGAGAGCGTGGATAGAAATACTAATTTAGCTTGTCAAGTTTGTGTGTTTTGCCGTCGCTCTCCGCAAGGAGAGCGTGGATAGAAATTACGGGGATGATTTGGTGTTTGCGGATGGCGTTGGTCGCTCTCCGCAAGGAGAGCGTGGATAGAAATTACGATAACCCTTGACAGTGGGGCCCTTCCCGGCGTCGCTCTCCGCAAGGAGAGCGTGGATAGAAATACCCGGATGGCCGGGTGACGTGCTGCGAATATGAGGGTCGCTCTCCGCAAGGAGAGCGTGGATAGAAATTTGTACTATGGGGATGATTTGACGTTTTCGGATGTCGCTCTCCGCAAGGAGAGCGTGGATAGAAATATACGAATGACTTTAATTTTCTTATTTTCTCCAGTCGCTCTCCGCAAGGAGAGCGTGGATAGAAATTCGGTGTGATAGGCTGGTTGCCGGTAGGCCTTAACGTCGCTCTCCGCAAGGAGAGCGTGGATAGAAATAATAGACGACTTAGAGCCATCCACAACGCGGAGAGTCGCTCTCCGCAAGGAGAGCGTGGATAGAAATTACTATGCAGACAAGGATTGTGATTGGGTGCGTGGTCGCTCTCCGCAAGGAGAGCGTGGATAGAAATTACAAGATACATATCATCACACAAATCGCGCAAGTCGCTCTCCGCAAGGAGAGCGTGGATAGAAATTTGTTATCTTGATAATATAGAAATATCTGAAGCCAGTCGCTCTCCGCAAGGAGAGCGTGGATAGAAATTGTTACCGCAGCCGATAAAGCGGCGCGCCAACGTGTCGCTCTCCGCAAGGAGAGCGTGGATAGAAATCCAAGCAATCCTTGTTAAGGTCGTACTTTTGCCAGTCGCTCTCCGCAAGGAGAGCGTGGATAGAAATCTCATAACAAAGACGGCCGTAATAATCAGAATTCACGTCGCTCTCCGCAAGGAGAGCGTGGATAGAAATTAGCATAAACCCCCAGCTAGAAGAAGATAAAGAGTCGCTCTCCGCAAGGAGAGCGTGGATAGAAATGGTGGCTGCCTGCCCGTTTTCCTGCTGCGGGGCGTCGCTCTCCGCAAGGAGAGCGTGGATAGAAATACATATCCCTCGCAGTGGCGGACCTTGGCAAGCGGGTCGCTCTCCGCAAGGAGAGCGTGGATAGAAATCGAAGCACCCACAACACAAGCTGGTATACATGCTGTCGCTCTCCGCAAGGAGAGCGTGGATAGAAATCTTACCCACATTGTTGCGGTCTATGCTGCGATAAGTCGCTCTCCGCAAGGAGAGCGTGGATAGAAATCCAACGTCATACCCCATCAACCAAAGAGGATTTGTCGCTCTCCGCAAGGAGAGCGTGGATAGAAATCTTGGCTTGGGCAATTTTATGCCAGTTGTCATAAGTCGCTCTCCGCAAGGAGAGCGTGGATAGAAATATTACTTAATACCCAGTATCGGAACCTTGCGAAGGTCGCTCTCCGCAAGGAGAGCGTGGATAGAAATCGCCAACTTTTGCCGGAATCGCTTTTGCCCTACTTGTCGCTCTCCGCAAGGAGAGCGTGGATAGAAATATTTGACTGTTGCCGCCCATTTTGGCAGGAAAAAAGTCGCTCTCCGCAAGGAGAGCGTGGATAGAAATATCATCACAATAATCGAGGAATTGAGCAAAACTAGTCGCTCTCCGCAAGGAGAGCGTGGATAGAAATTATATTATCAAGGTAACAGGCAACCGCCCCGCGGGTCGCTCTCCGCAAGGAGAGCGTGGATAGAAATATCAGGCGCGAAATGTCGTTGATGCGGCCATATGGTCGCTCTCCGCAAGGAGAGCGTGGATAGAAATATTGCAATGGGCAAGGGCTCGCCGGTACCCGGCAAGTCGCTCTCCGCAAGGAGAGCGTGGATAGAAATTGCAGCAGCGCTGCCATGAGCTTTTGAAATGTGGTGTCGCTCTCCGCAAGGAGAGCGTGGATAGAAATCTGAATTTACCCAACTCTATTCGGCGTTGTCTCATGTCGCTCTCCGCAAGGAGAGCGTGGATAGAAATCCTTATTTGCTTTGGCAGTTTTGGCCGGGCCTTTCGTCGCTCTCCGCAAGGAGAGCGTGGATAGAAATACATGGATAGATGGCTTGCGGGCCTAAAGGGCACGGTCGCTCTCCGCAAGGAGAGCGTGGATAGAAATGCAGTCACGGAGATAATAGAAGTCGAAAAGCTAGGTCGCTCTCCGCAAGGAGAGCGTGGATAGAAATCCTCTCTCGTGATGTGGATGGTGCTTATCTTGTTGGTCGCTCTCCGCAAGGAGAGCGTGGATAGAAATACAATTATCAGTTATACTATAGATAATGAAAGAAAGGTCGCTCTCCGCAAGGAGAGCGTGGATAGAAATGGAAAACACTCCCAGGGCCCTTTGCATCGTGGGGTCGCTCTCCGCAAGGAGAGCGTGGATAGAAATACCGAAAACGCGGTCCTGTTCCTGCTGACGGCCGTCGCTCTCCGCAAGGAGAGCGTGGATAGAAATAATTTTTTGCAGGGCCTTGTTGGCCGTGGTTGCGTCGCTCTCCGCAAGGAGAGCGTGGATAGAAATATCGGCGTCGGGACCACACGCGACAGGCGCGGAGGTCGCTCTCCGCAAGGAGAGCGTGGATAGAAATTCGGTCACGGTGTCTTTGTAGCCGTCCTGCGCCTCGTCGCTCTCCGCAAGGAGAGCGTGGATAGAAATACCACACGCGGCATAGGCGGGCAGCACGTTATTGGTCGCTCTCCGCAAGGAGAGCGTGGATAGAAATCCAAAAGTCGGGTCGATGATGCGGGCCGTAACCGGTCGCTCTCCGCAAGGAGAGCGTGGATAGAAATACAAAATCGTCAATGCTGACATTATAGCCACCCTTGTCGCTCTCCGCAAGGAGAGCGTGGATAGAAATTGACTGGGCCAAGGCCCTTTTCCGGTATCTTGGGTCGCTCTCCGCAAGGAGAGCGTGGATAGAAATTGCACAGCGGCCGGAGCCGGCTGCGCGGGTTTGTGTCGCTCTCCGCAAGGAGAGCGTGGATAGAAATCTTGGCAATAATCCTAAAATCAATATCGGTTATGTCGCTCTCCGCAAGGAGAGCGTGGATAGAAATCTTATATTCCGCTTGCCAAGGTCCGCCACTGTGGTCGCTCTCCGCAAGGAGAGCGTGGATAGAAATATAGGGGTTGACGAATTTCAACGTTGCAAAGTGAAGTCGCTCTCCGCAAGGAGAGCGTGGATAGAAATATTAGGATTAACCTCCTTTCTCCATTTGTAGGGGTCGCTCTCCGCAAGGAGAGCGTGGATAGAAATCTAGGGTGTTTTCATCCTTGGGCTGGACATCCAAGAGTCGCTCTCCGCAAGGAGAGCGTGGATAGAAATAAAGCATTAAAGTGCTTATATGTGTAGTGGTGGGGTCGCTCTCCGCAAGGAGAGCGTGGATAGAAATTTTTTGGAGTAGGAGGTGCCAACAATGGCAGTATAGTCGCTCTCCGCAAGGAGAGCGTGGATAGAAATAATATACCAGCAAGCAAAAGTTTGCCCTAATGTGTCGCTCTCCGCAAGGAGAGCGTGGATAGAAATTTGTGGTGGGGCGTTCGCAAGGCCGTTGGCAGCCGTCGCTCTCCGCAAGGAGAGCGTGGATAGAAATCAAATAGCATTGTACTGAGAGACGGAATCAGCCTGTCGCTCTCCGCAAGGAGAGCGTGGATAGAAATTTTTGACACGCTTGCCGGCACTTGAAGGTCGTCGGTCGCTCTCCGCAAGGAGAGCGTGGATAGAAATTGGTACTCATCCAGGATTATAATGCTCGTGTCGGGTCGCTCTCCGCAAGGAGAGCGTGGATAGAAATTTTCCAATGCGGCGTTGTAGCTGGCCGATTGTTCCAACAGTCGCTCTCCGCAAGGAGAGCGTGGATAGAAATTCTTCTGTGTCGGATTCTCTTCCGGCGCTAAGGCGTCGCTCTCCGCAAGGAGAGCGTGGATAGAAATCGCACGCCCCACCACATGAACACAAGGCCAATACCGTCGCTCTCCGCAAGGAGAGCGTGGATAGAAATATGAGAGAAGATGTATCATATAACATAAAAGAGACGTCGCTCTCCGCAAGGAGAGCGTGGATAGAAATCTCAACACAATGCAGATTGTAATTATCGTAATGTAGTCGCTCTCCGCAAGGAGAGCGTGGATAGAAATATAATTCTGCCGAAAAAGCTTAACAGAACGCCGCCGTCGCTCTCCGCAAGGAGAGCGTGGATAGAAATGTGGCAAAACAAGCCGATGCGGCCGCTGCTTTCGGTCGCTCTCCGCAAGGAGAGCGTGGATAGAAATCCATTGCCAAATCCCTCAAGAATCTGCTTGAACGCGTCGCTCTCCGCAAGGAGAGCGTGGATAGAAATAAACCGGAAGTTCGGGACTGGTTCAAGCTCCAGCGGTCGCTCTCCGCAAGGAGAGCGTGGATAGAAATTCTTCATGTATCCCAAATAGACGCTTGAAAAAAGACCGTCGCTCTCCGCAAGGAGAGCGTGGATAGAAATAGAATACCTTAAGGTTACTAATATTTGTCGTCATGGTCGCTCTCCGCAAGGAGAGCGTGGATAGAAATCTCCGTTTGGTGGACGTGTTTAAGGGCCCCGTACGGTCGCTCTCCGCAAGGAGAGCGTGGATAGAAATCATTACAACTTGAACCTCCCGTCAAGACCCATAGAGTCGCTCTCCGCAAGGAGAGCGTGGATAGAAATCGCTTGCATTGCCTGTCTGGCCTTGCTGCCCAAGTCGCTCTCCGCAAGGAGAGCGTGGATAGAAATGCGCCAGTACATGACTGGCTGATCTGACGGATAATGTCGCTCTCCGCAAGGAGAGCGTGGATAGAAATAAGAAGTTAAGCATTATGGCAAGTTACCACCCGGTCGCTCTCCGCAAGGAGAGCGTGGATAGAAATTGCGTAAGTGTAGCTCACGCGTTCGCCCTCAGCGGGTCGCTCTCCGCAAGGAGAGCGTGGATAGAAATCCGCATTTGCAAGAAGCAGTCCGGCGTAAAAACCGTCGCTCTCCGCAAGGAGAGCGTGGATAGAAATATCAGTCTTGCCGGACTGATCGGGGTTGATGCCAGGTCGCTCTCCGCAAGGAGAGCGTGGATAGAAATCCCTCGTAATGAAAAGAATCGAAACAATAAAGAGCGTGGATAGAAATTTACAGGCTTAGAAAAAACTATCGGAATTCGTTCTGTCGCTCTCCGCAAGGAGAGCGTGGATAGAAATGGTGTTATCCTGGATTGTCTTGATGGTGGCGTGCGTCGCTCTCCGCAAGGAGAGCGTGGATAGAAATTGTGTTTATGTTAATTTGGAATAATTCTCCGACGTCGCTCTCCGCAAGGAGAGCGTGGATAGAAATAAAGGCCCCGAAGAGCTGGCGCAGTTTTGGTCCGTCGCTCTCCGCAAGGAGAGCGTGGATAGAAATTTAAAAGATTCTGCGCCTGCTTTGTTGCCGGCTGGTCGCTCTCCGCAAGGAGAGCGTGGATAGAAATTGCACGCAGCTCGATATGATCCGCAAACAGAAAAGTCGCTCTCCGCAAGGAGAGCGTGGATAGAAATAACACAACGCGGGTGGGTGTTTCCGGCAAGCTCAAGTCGCTCTCCGCAAGGAGAGTGTGGATAGAAATTTCTCCCGGGTGATATCGCTGCCGTTCTCCTGCATGAGCCAGTTCAGCTGCTCCTCGGTAATGCCGGGGATCTTGTTCTTTACGTCTTCGCGTTTCATGGTGGAAACTCCTTTCTGTGGGTAAAACCTCGGTTTGGTGACGCAGTTCTCCGTCTACATCCGGTTGTGGATAGGGTACGCACTGCCCTCTGCGATGGTGCCCGTTCCGTCCTCATGCGGGCAAAATGGGCATAATAAAAGCACGGTGCGGTCTGCATCGTGCTAAAAATGGGTAAACAAAAACCACGGTGCGCGTGCATCGTGGTTCAAGTTGCATTATTTTTGTGTTGTTTCGGTTTGTTTTTGTCGTTCTTCGCGGAGTTTCTTGCCTTCCTCATATGCTTTCTCAATATAAGCCCAGCCTTCTTCCCAAGAGAGCTTATCTCCATCCAACATATGGCATCAACTCCTTCCTATACCGTAAGTATAGCCGTTTTTCAAGAAGTTGTCAATAACATCATCCCATTCCTTTTCCGCTGCACCGCGATATTTGCGCAGTTCTGCAAAAGCTGCATCGTAATCAAAGCGGGATGTTTTGGAAATCGTTCAGACTTTACCTTGATTTGTAACGATTGACATTGTGCCGATGAAATCGTTTTTTAAAAAGACTGCAACATCTTGCAGGGAAAAGTAACTTTGCCTGGGGTGATTATGGCAAAGCATAATGCTTCCAGGGTCGCTCTCCGCAAGGAGAGCATGGAATGTTTCTCTTTCTGACTGTTCAGGGTGGTTTTGTTCATGCGGATATCCGCTTTAATTTTAAAAATTGCTATAGTAAAAAACTCTCGCATAAAATAATATAAAAATATTATATTATTTACTTGACAGGGTACCCTGGCGGGGTATATAGTGAATATACCCCGCCGGGGTACCTTGCATGTGATGGGAGGGTAACATAATGCAGGAAAACGAAAAGAAGGAACCGTGTTGCTGCTGTGCACACAAAACAAAGCATCGCAGTGAAGAAGAGTATAAAAGCCTGGTCCACAGACTGAACCGGATCGAAGGGCAGATTCGGGGCATCCGTGGGATGGTGGAAAACGAAGTGTATTGTCCGGATATTCTGGTGCAGTCGGCGGCGGTAACGGCGGCGATGAACGCGTTCAACCGTGAGCTGCTGGCAAACCATATCCGCACCTGTGTGGCGGATGGTATCCGTGCCGGGAATGACGAAGTTGTGGATGAGCTGCTGAAAACGCTGCAGAAACTGATGAAATAAGCATTGCCTGCACAAAATAGCAGAAGCAGAACATGAAATAAATGCACGAGTGTTTGAGCCAGCAAAAATGCCATGCCAGTGCCCAGTACGGTTGTTTTTCTGTTCACAAACATCGGTAAAAGTTTGTGTAACATTACCAGAGCCATGAATAAATGCCAGTCATTCCCTGTGAGAGGGTGTGGATAGAAATGCCGCATCGGCCTTGGTTGCCCCCAACGTATCGCTCTCCGCAAGGAGAGTGTGGATAGAAATGGCAACCTCAATAATACGTCGAATTGCAGGCTAGCCGCTCACCAAAATGGGAGTGAGGATAGGGCAACACCGCACAATTCCCGCCTTGCGGCTTAAGCACCGCTCCGGCAGCTG
>ERZ857972.1187-NODE-1187-length-16502-cov-3.708336_pt1 | contig 16502 bp, 16 predicted proteins | sample MGYA00519757_ERZ857972 | MGnify/ENA primary metagenome ERZ857972 (study PRJEB31778, sample SAMEA3449383) | human gut metagenome | biome: human gut; feature: human-associated habitat; material: faeces | place: United Kingdom | collected 2010/2012 ...
CATCGGGCGGCACGCAGACCGCCTACCGCGACCTGTTCGTGTCGGAAGACGCCCAGCAGATCGAGGTCGTCCTCGCCCGCGATTACAACAAGGGGCTAAGCGTATTCCACAACAGCACCTTCTACTCGCTGAACACCTCCTACGGCCGTCCGGGGCTGACGCGCAAGATCGTCGCCAGCTATCTGATGGCCGACGGCACGCGTTTCACGGACAAGGCGGGCTGGGAAACGATGGAGTTCCGGGACGAGTGCCGGAACCGCGATCCGCGTCTGGCGCAATCGATCCGCACGCCGGGTTACACGCGCATCAACTCCACCAAGGTCGAAGTGCCGAGCCTGTCGACCTGCATGACGGGCTATCAGCCCATCAAGTTCGTCGCTCCCGCCGATTTCGGTTCCGACGGGTACAACCTCTCGTACACCGACCTGCCGATCATCCGCACGGCCGAGATCTACCTCAACTACGCCGAAGCCAAAGCCGAGCTGGGTACGCTGACGCAGGCCGACATCGATCTGTCGATCAAGAAACTGCGCGATCGCGTAGGTATGCCCAATCTGGACATGGATCACGCCAACGCCAACCCCGACCCGTACCTTTCGGCCCCTGAGACAGGCTACCCCAACGTGACAGGGCCGAACAAAGGCGTACTGCTCGAAATCCGCCGCGAGCGCACCATTGAACTGCTTCAGGAGGGCCACCGTTACTACGACCTCATCCGCTGGAAAGAAGGCAAGGCCTTCACGCAGCCGCTGCTGGGCCTCTACATCCCCTCCAAGGGCGAATACGACCTCGACGGAGACGGTACGCCCGACATCTATCTCAAAACCAAGGGAGAGACGCCCTCGACCAAAGCTCCGCTCATCATGGAGATCGATCAGGACATCTTCCTCTCGGAAGGCGATCACGGTTACATCTCGCCCCACAAGAAGAATCCGGGCGAGTGGAACGAAGCCCGTGACTACTACTACCCGATTCCGACCGACGACCGCTCGCTGACCGGCGGTGCCCTGACGCAAAACCCCGGCTGGAACGACGGCCTCGACTTTTAATTCTTAATGCTAACTTCAAAAACGAACGAAACGATGAACATTCTGAAAAAATATCTTACCATCATGCTGCTGCTCGGCCTCACCTGCCCGGCAACGGCCTGCAACAGCAGTTCCTCCTCCGAAGACGAAGTTCCGCCCCATCTGAAACCCGAAAACCCCGAAGAACCCGTCCGGGACTACTATCCCAAGACCGACGGCGCGACACGTCTGGTGACCTACAACGTCGGCGTCTTTACCAAGTACGTCAGCGACGGCAGCTACCAGATGATCGCCGATATGATGACCGAGGGCAAAGCCGATCTGGTGGGCATCAGCGAACTGGACAGCTGTACGGTTCGCACCGGCAGGGTCTTCCAACTCAAGAAGTTCGCCGAGTTGATGGGCAAGGAGTGGAGTTACGAATATTCGCGGGCGATGGCCTATCAGGGCGGAGCCTACGGCGACGGAATCGCCAGCCGTGAGAAACCCGTTCGTGCCTTTGCCGCTCCGCTGCCGAAGGGCGACGGCGCCGAACCCCGCGTGATGGTCGTCGTGGAGTTCGAGAAATATGTCTTCGCCACCACCCACCTCGACCATGTATCCTCGCTGGCTCAGGCAGGGCAGGTCGATGAAATCAACAAGGTCATCGAACGAGAATTCGGCGGCTCGAAGAAACCCGTCTTCCTCGGCGGCGACTTCAACGCCCGTCCCGATTCGCCCACCATCTCCAAATTGAAGACGGACTGGACGATCCTGACGCCCCACGGTGCGAGCGACTTCACCCACTCTTCGCAGGCGCCGGACAAATGTATCGATTACATCCTGTTGTGGAACGGCAACGGCGCGAAGTGCGAAGTGGTCGGCACCAAGATCATGCTCGACTTCAACAAAGGCGACATCAAGAGGGCCTCGGATCATATTCCCGTGCTGGTCGATGTCAAATTCTAATGCTGAGACGAACTCTTAAACGCAAACGATTATGAAACGATATGCGAACATGCGTCTTCTGGCCGCCGTCGCCCTGCTCATCGCAGCGGCGGGCTGCAAGGACGACGAAGGTCCGACGCTCGGGCAGCCTGCGCTGCTGAGCATTCAGGACGCCACGGCCGACGCCGAAGTGATTACGGTGGAAAGCCCCAAGAAGCAGACCCTCGACATCCGCGTGGAGGCCGAGCAGATCAGCGGCAACTACATAACCGTCGTATTCAAGACTGCCCCCGAACTGGTCGGGACCTATAACGCGGCGCACGGAACCTCATACAAGCTCTGCCCCTCGGAGGCCTACGAATTTTCGACCACCGAAGTCATGCTGCCCCGCTACAACACGCTCTCCTCGACGATGAAAGTGGAGCTGTTCAGCGAGCGCATGCCCGACGAGGAGCCGTACCTGTTGCCGATCACCATCGATTCGAAGGGCGACTCGCAGGCGACGGTCTCGCCGACGGGCAGTGTCCGTTACATCCTCTTCAACAAGCTCGTCAAGCCGGGACCGCCCGCACCCGTGCTGCTCGAACGCAGCGGATGGAAGGTGCTCGCCGCCCCCAAAGCCAAGCCCAACTACGAAGTGGAGAAGATGTTCGACGAAGACATCAACACCTTCGGCTACTGCAACGCCGACGAAGAGAAAGCCGATCCGCCTTACGACTTCGTCATCGATCTGCGCCGTCCTCCGGTTTGCCGGTAGTCATGTAGCGCTGATTGATCTGGGCAAAGAGGTGACCGTACGCGGCTTCCAGTTCAATCAGCGCTACATGACTACCGGCAAACCGGAGGACGGCGCACGCTACGGCATCGCCCACTTGGAGGTTTGGACCGCGAAGGAGATCGCCGGCGACGGCCTCGGTGCAGCGAACGACGCCAACTGGACCTACACCCAGACATACCGCGACAACCGGACCGATCCCGCCTCGCCGCTGGATCCGATGGGGGTGGTCATCAGTCCGATGCTCGACGACTACCAGCATGCGCGTTACGTCCGGCTGCGCATTCACGCCAGCTATACGAACAAGACTTATAACCCGACTTTCCGGGGATGGTGTATCGCAGAACTGAATGTCTGGGGTAACAACGAACTGCTCGAATAATGCGTCTGGACTTGCAAAGGGACCTGCTGGAGTGTTTCAGCAGGCCCCTTGTTTAACGCAGTCCCGATTGCAAGCGTTCCGCATTCCGCAGGATAACAGAAACTGAATAATTTCGAAATGAAAAATTCATACGTTCCGCATCCGTTTTATCCCCGAAAATGTCTATCTTTATTTGTCTGAATTTCTTTTAGCGATACGATGAGGCCGGAAAACGAACACGACATGGTTTTGTGGAAACACATCAGCCGAGGGAGGGGGGGGGAACCGCCGCTTTCAGGGAGTTGTTCGACCGTTATTACGCCCCGCTTTGCAGGTTCGCGGCCTGTTGGTTCCACGACCGCACCTCTGCCGAGGAGATTGTATTGGACACCTTTACGCACATCTGGCAGCATGCCGGGGAACTCCGTATCTCGACTTCCGTCCGGGCCTATCTGTTTCGCGCCGTGCGTAACCGCGCGCTCAACCGGCTTCGCGACGAACGAACCGACGGAATTCCCATCGGGAAGGGCCCTGAACCGCTCTTCACGAATCCGGAAGCATTGCAGCTTGAAGCCGACGAAATGCTGTTACTGATCGCCGAAGCGGTCTCGCAACTGCCCGACCGCTGCCGCGAAGTATTCCGCAAAAGCCGTGAAGAGGGGCTTTCCAACGCAGCGATCGCCAATCAGATGCGGATTTCGGTCAAGACCGTCGAAGCGCAGATCACCAAAGCCCTGAGACGCATCCGCGAAACGCTGCTCCGCACGTGATCTTCTCTCCGGACTTTCCGGACACTCCCGCCGAATGACCGTCTAATGACCGCCGAAGACCGGCCGGAAACCCGCATCGGTTGACCACTTCGATGCGGATGCCTTGCATCAGCGCGTTGGTCGTTGCGAACGTATGGCGCCTCAGATGGTAGGTGACCGCCTTGTCGATTCCGACCTCGACGGCGATTCTTTTCAGGATGCGGTTACAGTAGGCGATGTCGGGCACAGGCAGTACGAGGTTCGTTCCCGCGACCTCGCGTCTGTATTTGTCGATGATGCGTTTGGTAATGCCGCACAGTTTGATTTTGAACGGTATGTCGGTCTTCTGCCGTTTCTTGACGATTCATAAATCCCCGTCGAAACGTCGGTCCCTCGACGTCCTCCGCACTGCGGTTTGGCATCGGCACTCTTTCCGGCTGCTTCGTTCGCCGCGGAATCCCAAAGCGGGAACGGAACGGTCAGGCACGACGATACGAAGGTGCTCCTGCTGTTTCGGCTTTTACAGGGCTGTGCCTTTTTGCGGAGCGAACAGCCCCGTCATATCCGCTTTTTCGAGGGCGAGGAGCCGTACCTTCCGCTCGATGCCGCCCGCATAGCCCGTCAGGCTGCCGTTGCTCCCCACGACCCGATGGCAGGGAACGATGATGCTGACGGGATTGTGTCCGACAGCGCCGCCTACGGCTTGTGCCGGGACGGTTTTCGAGCCTTGCCGGCGGGCGATTTCACGGGCGATCTCTCCGTAGGTGATCGTCTTCCCGAAGGGGATTTGCCGCAGAATTTCCCACACGGCCAGCCGGAACGGTGAACCTTGCAGGTGCAGGGGCGGCGTCGGTCGCGGATCATTCCCTCCGAAATAGTTGTCCAGCCAGCGGCGGGTCTGCTCGAATATCGGCAGCATCGTCTCTTCGTGCCGGGCGTCGAGCGTCGCGGCGAAATATTTCTGCCCTTCGAACCAGAGCCCTGTCAGGCCTTCGCTGTCGGCAGCCAGTGTGATCGTGCCGAGCGGTGAGCGGTAGAGGTGGGTGTATTGCATCGTGTCCATGAAAGTTGAGTGGCGATTGGTAGTGTATCATCGTTTGCGTTCGACGTCTGGCAGGAATCCCGTGATGATCCCCATCAGGGGCAGCAGCGCGCTGACGCGGAAGATGAATTCGATGCTGGTTCGGTCGGCCAGCCAGCCGAAGAAGGCCGAACCCAGTCCGCCCAGTCCGAACATCAGCCCGAAGAAGAGGCCGGCGATCATTCCCACTCGGCCGGGCATCAGGTCGGTGGCGTAGACCACGATGGCCGAGAAGGCCGACGAGATAATCAGTCCGACGAGGATCGCCAGCGCCACGGCACCGCCCGATCCGGCGTAGGGCAGCATCAGGGCGAAGGGTGCCGCTCCGAGAATCGACCCCCAGATGACGTATTTCCGTCCGATGCGGTCGCCCAGCGGCCCGCCGATGACCGTGCCTGCGGCCGATGCCGCGAGGAATGCGAAGAGGCTGTATTGCGCGTCCTGCACCGAGAAGGCGAATTTGTCCATAAGGAAGAAGGTGAAATAGTTGGTCATGCAGGCGATGTAGAAATATTTCGAGAAGACCAGCATCGTGAGGATCAGCAGCGCACGGCGGATCTTGCGGCGGGGCAATTCGGCTGCTGCGGTTGTTGCGGTTACCGGTGCGGCGGTCGCGGCGGTCAGTTGTCGTTTGTACCAGTTGCCGATGCGGAGGAGGATGCCGATGGCCAGCAGTGCGGCCGGGGCGAACCACATGATCGAGGTCTGGCCGTAGGGAATGACGACGAGCGCGGCCAGCAGCGGCCCGAAGGCGCTTCCGGCGTTGCCGCCGACCTGGAAGATCGACTGTGCCAGCCCTTTGCGCCCGCCCGATGCGAGCTGGGCCACGCGCGACGATTCGGGGTGGAAGATCGACGATCCCCAGCCGATGAGTGCGACGGCCAGAAGGATCGGTGCGAAGCCGGGGGCGAGGGCCAGCGCGAAGAGTCCCGCCAGCGTGAAACACATTCCCGCGGCCAGTGAATAGGGTCTCGGATGGCGGTCGGCATAGCGGCCGACGAAAGGTTGCAGGATCGAGGAGGTCATCTGGAAGACGAGCGTGATGAGACCGATCTGGGCGAACGAAAAACCGAATTTGGCTTTGAGCAGCGGATAGACCGCCGGAATCACCGACTGCATCATGTCGTTGAGCAGGTGGGTGACGCTGACGAGCAGCAGGATCGGATAGACCGTGTCGGCGGTCGTTCGCCGGCGCGGTGCGGATATGGGTTTCGTGAGCGTGTCCATCGTCGGGGGATCAGGGTTCGTCCAGAATGACGGCGATCGTGTCGAGCGCCTGCTGTACGTCGGTGTCGGCGATGTTCCGTGCCAGCCGTGCGTGCGTCGGTTGGGAGGCGCGAAAACAGGCCGTGTCGCGGTAGATGTGACGGAATCCCTTTTGCAGGTGGCCGGTTGTCGTCCGGTAGAGTTCGCTCAGGATTTCGTTGTGCGTGGCTTCGGCTATGGCTGCATGGAAGGCGATGTCGGCGGCGATGCACCGTTCCAGGTCGCCCGCTTCGGCGGCCTCGCCCCGTTGGGCGAGCAGAGATTCGATCCGCTCCATGTCCTGCGGCGTGCGGCGGCGCGTTCGACAATGGCCGCTTCCAGAATTTTCCGTACTTCGTCCAACTCGCGGATATCGGCGCGACGCAACCGCTGCTCCACGAGGGCATCGGACGCTGCGGGGGCTGCGACGAATGTCCCTGCGCCCTGCCGCACGTTCAGGAATCCCCGGTCGGATAGCATCCGTACCGCTTCGCGCACCGTCGAGCGGCCGACGCCGAACATGCGCATCAGCTCCGATTCGGTCGGCAGCCGTTCGCCCGTGCGGAATTTTCCCGCTGCGATACGGCGTTGCAGCCGTTGGGCCAACGTATCGGCCAGCGAGTGTTTGCGAAGGGGCGTTTTCGGACCTGATTTCATCGTATCATCTGATGTTTTACGCAAAGGTAAACGATTTTTTCGAATCGGCGAAATTTCCGGTGCGGAGTTCCGGCGGCGAGTTCGTTCGCAGTGGAAGAACGGATCGCGGGAGTGGGAGGGGGGGGGAACGGCAGGAAGCGAGCATGTCGTTTCCTGCCGGAATCCATCGGTCGGCGGCGCCGTTGATCTACTGACGGATAGATACCAGACCGTTCCCGTGCAACCGGCCGGGACGCATCTTCGTGTGCGGCGTACGAAACGACCGGCGGAACGTTCTTCCGCCGGTGCCGATTCCGCCGATGTGCGGTCACTCCTTCTGCTTCGGTTCCTCGCCGTCGCCTCGGGCACCCTCCTTGAACGAGCGGATGCCCCGGCCGATGCCCTTCATCAGTTCGGGAATCTTGCGGCCTCCGAAGAGCAGCAGTACGATCAGTGCGATGAGGACGATCTCCACGACGCCCAAGTTTCCGAGAAAGAGGATTTTTGCCATATTCGTCAGTTTTTATCCGGTTATCCGGCCGTTTCGAACGTCGCTGCGACCCGTTTCAGATCGTCGACGATCGGCAGGTGTTGCGGGCAGCTGTGTTCGCATTTGCGGCAGCCGATGCATTCCGAGGCGCGTCCGTGCGTCTGGGCCAGGTTGTCGTAGTAGGTCTGCTGGATCGAAAAGAGGTGGTTCACCGACTGGCGGTCGGCGTTGTAGAGCGCGAAGTAGTCGGGAATGGCGATATGCTTCGGACACCCCTCTACGCAGTAGCGGCAAGCCGTGCAGGGGATGGCGATCGCATCGTTGATGATTTTGACGGCTTCGGCCACCGTGGCGCGTTCGGCGTCGTCGAGCGGTCGGAAGTCGTGCATGTAGTCCGTGTTGTCGAGCAGCTGCGCCATCGACGACATGCCGCTGAGAACGGTCATTACGCCGTCCAGACTCGCGGCATAGCGGATCGCCCACGAGGCGGGCGAGAGGTCGGGATGCACGGCGCGGAAGAGTCGTTCGGCGGCGGGCGGAACCGTCGCCAGCGAACCTCCCTTGACCGGTTCCATCACCACGATCGGCTTGCCGTGACGGCGCGCCACGTCGTAGCAGCGGTGCGACTGGATGCTGGGATTGTCCCAGTCGAGGTAGTTGATCTGCAACTGCACGAACTCCGTTTCGGGGTGCGCCGCGAGGATCTCGTCGAGCAGCTCCGCGCTGTCGTGGAACGAGAATCCGACGTGGCGGATACGCCCCTCGGCTTTCATGCGGGCGGCGAAGGCGAAGCTGTCGAAGCGCTCGACGGTGCGGTAGTTCGCGGTGTTGAGATTGTGCAGCAGGTAGTAGTCGAAGTAGTCGACGCCGCATTTCGAGAGCTGTTCGGCGAAGATCCGCTCCTGATCCCCTTCGGCTTTGAGGAACATCGTCGGGAGCTTGGTGGCCAGTGTGAAGCTGCTGCGGGGATGACGCTCGACGAGCGCCTCGCGCACGACGCACTCGCTGTGGAAATCGTGGTACATGTAGGCCGTGTCGAAGTAGGTGAAGCCCCGTTCGAGGAAGGTGTCGACCATGCGTTCGACCTCGGCGATGTCCACGGCCTTGAAGTTGCCGGCCTCTGCGAGCGGCAGCCGCATACAGCCGAATCCCAGTTTGCGCATCGTCTTACTTGCGGATTATGAAATTGATGAATGCCCAGCCGCCGAAGATTTGCAGCAACATGCCCGGCAGGCCGATGCGGAAGTCCTGCACGGCGGTGTGGAACGAACCCGCGAGGGCCCATTCGCACAATGTGCCGGCCGCCTGGTAGAAGAGTACGACGGCTGCCAGCAGTGCGAGCGACGCACGGCGGAAGCGTGCGGCGGCATAGCCTGCGGCGCCGGCCAGCAGCACCGATTTGAGTACGATCGCGGGCAGTGCCGCCGCGGCGGGCATCCCGAAGAGCAGTGCGTTGGCTACGGGCGACGCAAGTGCCGTGAGCAGCCCCGCGCGCCAGCCGTACTTGTAGGCGCCCACGAGCGTGAAGAAGTAGATCGGCAGCCATGTCGGCCCGCCCAGACGGATCGTGTGGAAGAGCTGCGGCAGGACGATGTTGCCCGCGAGGAAGAGGGCGGCCGCCAGATAGGTTTTCGCTTCGCTGTATTCCAGCGAATAGAGTTTTACGGAAGTCGTTTGCATATCACTTTTTTATGAATGGTTGAATGAAAGTTCCGGTATTTCGAGTAATTCGTTAAAAGTGCATGTCCAGACCGCCCAGCACGGTTGCACGCGGCATGGGGAATCCGGCGTTGATCTCATAACGCTGCGCCAGCAGGTTCTCTCCGTCGACGAAGATACGCAATTTGCGCGAGATGCGGAAACCTGCGCGCAGGTTCCACAGGATGAAATTTTCCTGTGCGTCGCTGCCCGTCCCTCCGACGACGATCGAAGTGTAGAGACCCTCCACGTATTGCAGGCCCGTCGAGACCGACCAGCGGCCCTGCGTGAAGGAGGCTCCGACGTGGAGTTTGTGTTCGGGAGCGGCCAGCACGGGATGCTCCATGTGCAGGAAACTGTAATTGGCGTCGACGCTCCATGCCGCCGAGATGCGGTATGCGATTTCGGCTTCGACGCCCGCATTCTCGATCCGGCCGGTGTTGACGTTCATCTGCCGCCCGTTGACGGGCATACGCAGGATCAGGTTTTCGCCGTCGATATAGAAGAGATTGATGCCGTAGGAGAGCCGTCCCTCCCATAGCCGCTGCGAGAGCGACAGTTCGTAGCTCCACAGCCGCTCGGGACGCAGGTCGGGGTTCGCGGGGCGGAACATGTAGAGTTCGCGGATGGTGGGGTAGCGGAATCCTTTGCCGGCCGAGAGCTTGATCTCGGCGCTGCGCGGCAGGTGGAACGAGACACCCGCCTGCGGCACCCACTCGGTGCCCACATGGGAGTGGCGGTCGACGCGGAGGCCCGCATCGAGCGTCAGCCATGTGCCGAGCGACTGTCGGAAGTCGACGTAACCGGCCACCTCGTCCTGCGTCTTGTCGACCTGCGGCTCTTCGTGTCCGTCGAGAAACCGGTTCCACGATTCGCCGCCGAAGTGGAAGTAGTCGAAGCCTACCGTCAGCCGGTTGCCGGCGAAGAGCTGCGCACTCTGGTACCACGACACCCCCAGCATCCGGTCGCGCGAGTTGAACCGGTAGTCGAGCGGTTCGCTGCCCGCGGCATAGCCGTCGTCGATCTTGTGCCGCCCCCAGTTGTAGAAGAGGCTCAGGGCGCCCGACGTGCGGTCGTAGCGGTTGGCCAGGGCGGCGGAGGCCCGTCCGCGCGTGATGCGCGAGTCGTTGTCGATGAGCGGCGCCGTCACCTCGCCCGGATTTGATGCGTTGAAGTGCGTCAGGTTCACGTCGCCCGACAGCGTCCATGCTCTCGAAAGCTCGTATCCCAGCTTGGCGTAGCCGCCGTACTGTTCGAAGCCCATGTCGGCGCGGTGGCCGTCGGTGCGGTTGTAGGAGCCGGTGACGACGCTCGTGAAGCGTCCCTTGCGGATACGGTTCGACAGCTCGGTCTGCAACGTGTTGTAGGAGCCGTAGGCGGCTTGCAGGTCGGTGCGGATGCCCTCCTCGCGCTGCTTGCGCGTGACGATGTTGATGACGCCGCCCATGGCGTTGGAACCGTAGAGTACCGAGGCGGGGCCGCGTACGACTTCGACGCGCTCGGCCAGCATCGACTGGTAGGCGTCGGCGATCGGATGTCCCATGAGCCCCATATACTGCGGATGGCCGTCGATGAGTACCAGCAGGCCCGTGGTCGGCAGCCCCGCCTGCGGTGCGCCGCCGATGCCGCGCAGCGACATGCCGCCCGCCGCTCCGGTCGAGACTCCGTAGCCCATGATCCCGCGCGCGGTGGCGAAGAGCCCCGGCACCTGTTCGGTGAGTATGGGCAGCAGCGATTGCCGGCCGCTGCGTTCGATCGCGGCGCGGTCGACCACCGAGACGGTCATCGGAAGGAGGCGGACGTCGGTTTCGTTGCGCGTGCCCGTGACGACGACCTCCTCGATCGGGTAGACGGGGCGCTGCCGCACACTGTCGGGCAGCTCGTCGGCGACGGCGGCCGGGACTGCGAGCAGCAGCGCGGCTGTCAGTATAGGGTGGAAAAAGGCTTTCATTTTTGTTCTTCGATAAAGTTGCGGATCAGCGGCAGCGCTTCGGCGGCGGTGGCGCAGTCGCGGCAGAGCGTCTCCACGGGGCATTGCCCCGTTCGTGTCCGGTTGACGATATAGGGTACTTCGAGCGTGTAGCTCACGTGTACGGGCGATGCGGCGAGCAGCAGCCGCGCCGGCCGGCTGATGACGTCGGCGTGGAGTTCGCCGACGCCGCCCAGAATCATCAGCGCCGCCGCGCCTTTACCCACCACCTTGTCGGCGACGAAGGCGCCGTCCAGCAGTTCGGGCTCCTCTTCGAGCAGGCGGTAGAGGTCTTTCACGCCTCGTTCGCGGAAGATGCGGGTCACATCGCCGTTGCGGATTACGCACGAGCACGCTTCGGCATGCAGCAGGTCGATGAGTTGCAGCCGCTGGTCGTCGGTCAGAAAGGTCGTGTTTCGTTTCATGGTTTGTCGTTTCAGTATCCGAACCGTTCGACGGCGCGGCGCATCGCCTCGACGATCTCTACGCCGAACGGGCATCGGGGTTCGCACAGCCCGCAACCGATGCACTCCGAGGCGTGGTGCGCGAGCGTGCGGTAGTGTTCGCGCACCGTTTCGGGAATCTCGCCCTGCACTTGCGCGAGGTTGCGGAATTTGTTGACTGCCGCGATGTCGATGCCCACCGAACAGGGGGCGCAGTGGCCGCAGTACATGCAGTGTCCCCGCCACGAGAAGCGTTCCAGCCCCGTCATCACCGCAGTGTAGTCGCGTTCGGCGGCCGGAGCGCCGCACCACGCCAGCGCCGCTTCGATCTCCGCGCGGCTCTTGCAGCCGACCATGACGGCCGCCACGGCGGGGCGCGTGAGCGCATACTCGATGCACTGCACGGGCGTCAGTGCGCGGCCGAAGGGCGAGTTCGCCTCGCTGAGCAGGTCGCCGCCGCCGTAGACCTTCATCACGTCGATGCCCACGCCCGTGCGCTCGCACAGTTCGTAGAGCCGTTCGCGTTCGGGATCGACGTTGTGCAGCGTGCGGGCATAGCTTTCGTCGGCCCACAGCGCGTCGACGTTCTCGCTTGCGGGTTGCAGGTCGTAGGCCGGATTGATCGAGAACATCAGTACGTCGACGAGCCCCGTTTCGACAGCCATGCGCGCCACGGCGGGGTTGTGGCTGCTCAGACCGATCGAGCGGATGCGCCCCTCGGCTTTGAGCCGCTGGGCAAGCCGGATGATCGGCCCGTCGAAGACCGTGCGCAGGTCGGCCTCGGCGTCGACGTAGTGGATCATCCCCACGTCGAGATAGTCGGTGCGCAATTGCCGCAGCTGTCGTTCGAACGAGTCGGCGCTCTTCTGCGGATCGCGCGTGCGCAGGTATTGGTCGTTCTCCCATACGGTGCAGAGGTGGCCCTGGATGATGAACTCCCCGCGCCGTCCTTCGAGCGCCGCACCGATGTCGGCGCGCAGGTCGGGGTTCGACGAGTAGATGTCGACGAAGTTGATGCCGTGTCCGATCGCGAAGTCGAAATCGGCCTTCACCTCTTCGGCCCGCTTGTGCATGAAGCCCTCGCAGCCGAGTGCCACGGCGCTCACGCGAAGCCCCGTTCGTCCCAATGTCCGGTATTCCATAGGCCGTCAGAATTCCCTGTTCTGTTTGAGGTCCTCGACGAAGCGGTCGATTCGCTGCATCTGCGCGGGGATGTCGATGTTCTGCGGACAGTGCGGCACGCATTGGTTGCAGCCGATGCAATGGTCGGCCTGCCGCAGGCGCGGCACCGAACGGTCGTACCCTACCAGAAAGGCGCGCCGTGCCTGCCGGTAGGCGCTGTCGCGCGACGACGAGGGCATCCGTCCTTCGTTGATGCACTTGTTGAAGTGGAGCAGGATGCCCGGGATGTCGAGCCCGTAGGGGCAGGGCATGCAGTACTTGCAGTCGTTGCACGGAATGGTCGGGTAGCGCAGCAATGCCTGCGCCGTCTCTTCGAGGAATTCGCGGTCGGCATCGGTCAGCTCGTCGAGCGGCGAGAAGGTGCGCAGGTTGTCCTGCAAATGCTCCATGTAGGTCATGCCGCTCAGCACGGTCAGCACGCCGGGAAACGATCCCGCGAAGCGGAAGGCCCACGAAGCGACGCTCTGCTCGGGGCGGCGCTGGCGGAGTTTGGCGGCGATGTGGTCGTGTACGTTCGACAGGCGTCCGCCCAGCAGCGGTTCCATGATGACGGCCGGAATGCCGCGGCGGCTCAGTTCGCCGTAGAGGTATTCGGCGTCGGTGTTGCGCGTGTTGACCTCCTTGGCGTGGCGCCAGTCGACGTAGTTGAGCTGGATCTGCACGAAATCCCACCGGTAGCGGTCGTGCTCCGCGAGCAGGCGGTCGAAGACCGCGATGTCGCCGTGGTAGGAGAATCCGAGATTGCGGATGCGTCCCGCCTCGCGTTCGGAGAGCAGGAAGTCGAGGATGCCGTTGTCGATGTAGCGTGCTTCGAACTCCTTCATTCCGCCGCCCATTCCCACGCCGTGCAGCAGCAGGTAGTCGATGCGGTCGACCTGCAACTCCTTGAACGAGTTGCGGTACATGGCCATCGACGCTTCGCGGCTCCACGTGGAGGGGGCGAAGTTCGAGAGCTTGGTGGCGATGTAGTAGCTGTCGCGCGGATGGCGTTTGAGAGCGATGCCCGTGGCGCGCTCCGAGCGTCCCTTGCAGTAGGCGGGCGAGGTGTCGAAGTAGTTCACGCCGTGGGCGATGGCGAAGTCGACCAGCCGGTTGACCTCCTCCTGGTCGATCTCGTCGGCGCCGTCGCGTGCGCTGCCGCCGCTGAGGGTCGGCCAGCGCATGCACCCGTAGCCCAGCAGCGATACCTTCTCGCCCGTCTTGGGGTTGGTGCGGTAGGTCATCCGGTCGGTCGGAATCTCGCCCTGCGCCGTGCGGTCGCCCGTTGCGGCGTTGCGGCGCGAATCGCATCCGGTCAGTGCGGCGGCCGTGGCGGCCGTGCCGACGCCCAGCCGTTTGAGGAATTCGCGGCGGGCCATGCCTTTCTTATCGTTGGTCTCCATGGGTTTCGGGGGTTAAATGGTTCGGTGGCGTTCGTGCCCTTCGACGTAGATCGCGCTGAACGGGCGTGCCGGACAGAGGTTTTCGCAGGCGCCGCAGCCGATGCAGCGCTCGGTGTTGACGACCGGAATCTTCGGCGAGTCGGGATCGGCGGTGTCGGACGGAACCATCGTGATGGCCTCCGACGGGCAGTGGCGGGCGCAGTTGCCGCAGTCGACGCCGTCGGTCAGGGGTACGCAGTTGGCACGTATCCAGACGGCATGGCCGATCTGCACGGACGACTTCTCGGCCGCCGTCACGGGGAGGATCGCTCCTGCGGGGCAGACCTCGGAGCACTTCGTGCATTCGGGGCGGCAGTAGCCGCGTTCGTAGGACATTTCGGGCTGCATCAGGGACGTGAGTTTTTCCGAGGGCCGCAGCACGCCGTTGGGACAGACGGCCACGCAGAGCTGGCAGCCGGTGCAGTGGTGCGCCATGTTGCGCAGGCTCGCGGCGCCGGCCGGGACGATCGGCGTCGCACGGCGGGGAATTTTTTTCTGTTCGATGACGGCCAGCCCGCCGTCGGTGAGCTTCTCCTGTGCACGGAGAGCCGTGTGTGCGGCGAATATGCCCGTAAGCGACAGAAAACTGCGGCGCGAAAGACCGGCGGGGTTCTCCTCTCTTCCCGACTCTCTCTTCTCTTCCTTCCCCGGCTTGCGGGTTTTCGGCCGCAGTTCGTAGGCGATGGCGTTTTTGTGACAGGTGTCGATGCAGTCCATGCAGACCACGCAGCGGCTGTAATCGATCCGGTGGTGTTCGACGTCGATGCACGACGCCTTGCAGTTGCGTGCGCAGCGGTTGCAGCCGACGCACTTTTCGGTGTCGATCGCGGGGCGCAGCAGCGAGAAGCGCGCGAGGAAGCCCAGCACCGTACCCACGGGACAGACGGTGTTGCACCACGTGCGGCCGTTGCGCCAGGCCAGCACGGCGATGAGGGCGAAAGTCGCGGCCGCTACGGCGAAGGTCGCCGCACTGCGCACCCAGACGTCGGTGCGATAGAAGGCGTAGCTGTCGATGCGTTCGGCGAAGTAGGCCAGCAGGTTGTTGCCCCAGCCCCAGAGCGGAGCCAGCAGGTTCTGCGCGATGCGGCCGTAGGCGCTGTACGGGGCCAGCAGGGCGACCAGTGAGCCGATGCCTGCCGCGAGTGCGGCGATGAAGAGGGCCAGCACGGTGTAGCGCAGCGCCGTTTTCGCGGGCGAGTAGCGGAAGCGGTTCTTCGTGCGTCGGCCGGCGAGGTGCGATATGCCGTCCTGCATCACGCCCAGCGGGCAGACGACCGAGCAGTAGACGCGGCCGAAAAGCAGCGTGGCGACGACGAGCGCCGCTACGACGCCGACGTTCACGGCCAGCAGGGCCGGCAGGAACTGGATGCGTGCCAGCCAGCCGAACCACGCGTGGAGCGTGCCGGTGAAGTCGAGAAAGAGCAGCGTGACGAGCGTGAAGCAGACGACGGCCGCTGCGATTCTGAGTTTGCGTAGCATTCGATTCGGTTTTGGTTGTTCGTTGTTTTCCGTTCAGGGGCAAAGATAGGAAAATCCGGATGACGACCGATGCGTTGTCTGTATTTCCAACGGTCGTTTTATGTGTTTTTGTGTTCGTCCGCAAAAATGGCCTTCGTCGGTTTCGGTGGGCTCTCCAACGTCTGCTGCCCTGCGCGGCGGATTGCGACTCGTATTCGCCCGCGCGGTTCCGACCGTCGGCGTGCCGTCCGCACTCAGCGTCCGGCCGCCTCGACGAGCTGTCGGATTTCGCGGTCGGCCTGCGCTGCACCGCTGCCGCGGATGGGGACGCCGCTGCGCACGGTCGCGCCGGGGCAGAGTCGTCGGATGTCGGCTTCGCTGCGGCCCATGCGGCTCCCTTCGTGCGTCATGAAGGGGATGAGGGTCTTGCCCGTGAAGTCGTGCGCTGCGAGGAAGGTCGCGACGGGCGGTGCGACGGTCGACCACCAGCAGGGCGAACCGATGTAGATTACGTCGTATCGCCCGGCGTCGGGCAGGTCGGTTTTCAGCGCCGGACGGTAGTCCGCGGCGATCTCGCGCCTGGCCTGATCGACGACGGCGCGGTACTCCGCGGGGTAGGGCTTCTGCGGGACGATTTCGAAGAGATCGGCACCCGTGGCCGCAGCGATCCGTTCGGCCACGGCGCGCGTGTTGCCGCTGTGGGAAAAGTAGGCCACCAGCACTTTTTTATCGTTCGGCGCCGTTTGGGCGTCGCCGCTCTCGGCGGCAGCGAAGAGGGTGGTGAGCGTCAGAAGAATCGTTTTCGTTTTCATGGTTCTTGTCGTTTGTCTGCCGGTCGGTGCCTCCCGACCAGCGTTTCATCTGCAAAGATAGGGCGGCGGATCATGCCGGACGATAGACGGATTACGGAGATTCTTACCATTTTTACCGCTCGGAACAGTCGGCCGGACAGCCGGTTGCGCAATGCGTCAGTTGATGTTTCTGTACCTGTTGGGAGTGCAACCGACCACGTTCTTGAAGAGTCTGGTAAAGTGCGCGG
>ERZ857972.1189-NODE-1189-length-16454-cov-44.780170_pt1 | contig 16454 bp, 16 predicted proteins | sample MGYA00519757_ERZ857972 | MGnify/ENA primary metagenome ERZ857972 (study PRJEB31778, sample SAMEA3449383) | human gut metagenome | biome: human gut; feature: human-associated habitat; material: faeces | place: United Kingdom | collected 2010/2012 ...
AGCTGCCGGAGCGGTGCTTAAGCCGCAAGGCGGGAATTGTGCGGTGTTGCCTTTAGTATAGCACATACAACCATACACAGCAAATGCGGAGTGGAGCAGTTTGTTTGCCCTCAAAGCGTTTTGGGCCAGCCCTGGCATACCACAAATATACAGGTTCATTGCGAATCATCACCACAATATTCCGCAGTAGGGCGGCCAGCCCCCTGGCCGCCCTACTGCCGTACTATACATTAAAAATCCGCAGCATACCAAGCCCCGTCCTACGGACGGGGCTTGGAAGACAAATTTATATTGAAAACCGGCAGTTCTCTGTTTCCAAAGATCTGCCGGTCATACTTCTTATTTACCCCACACGGTCTCGGCGATTTCCTTGACCAGTTTGAGCTTGTTCCACTGTTCCAGCTCGGTCAGCTTGTTGCCGATCTCACAGGAGGCAAAGCCGCACTGCGGACTCAGGCAAAGACGGTCGAGCGGGATATACTTTTCTGCCTCATGGATGCGGGTGATTACAAAGCATTTCCCTACCCTAACGGTGCGGTTGTGATTGACAACCCGCCGTATTATCGCGGACTGCCAGATCACCTACGAAAACGGCGCAAGGGTAGAAACATCATTTGTGACGAGCTACAGCGGCGGGATTGTGGCGCAGACCGCACCGGATTTGACAAAGGCAATCAACCGGGAAAATGACAGGTTAATTAAAGCAAATACAAAAGAACTGCCGAAATATGACTACCCCATGAATGTTATCACTGCGGCCATGATGCAGAGGTATGCAAGATACGGGGTAGACCTGAAAATTCGGGCAGATGACTGCATCCAGGTTGGAAGCCTGGACGCACAAAAGCAGGCCGGGAAAAGTATTTTTGGGTCCGGGCTGCTTTTGTGCGATCGCGCAGCGGCAGTCAGATGGGAACTTTCGAACCGAGAGAAAGCCATCATACAGCAGCTTGGCTAGTACCGTGCGGCGGGCGGCGGCATCAACAAAATGCGCCGCATCGACTACGCCGCCCGGAAGGATGCCATCAACGCCCAGAAGCGGGCGGCGTATGCGGCAAGGAAAAACTTCTCTGTTTATTCGAGCTTGAACATGGAGCCAAAACCTGTTACAATGCAGTCAATCAGCAATATCAAGTCGTTCAACTGCGAAACTCTGGACGGTGCAAAGCAGCAACAACTTCAAAGCGCCCACAAACGACTGCTCATGACTGCGGCAAAACAGCCGCCTGGTGTTGAAGTCGGCAAGGCGTTCGACCTGAACATGAAGCCGTTGACGCAGGATGTCGTCGGCAGCGCAGAGGGGCACTCTGTCAAGCTGCCCAACTTTAATGTACCCTATGCCGTCATACATACGCACCCGGCGTGTGGTGTTTTCTCTCCCGGTGATCTGTTAAGTTTCGTGGACAACGAAAGCTTAAAGCTTATGATTGCAATAGGGCATAACGGCCATATTTTTGCAGTTGAAAAAAGTTCCGAGTACAATTCAAATGAGGCAAACGGTATTGTTTGGCAGTTGAGCGCTGAAATAGACAGGCTGAAAAATATCCCTCGTGCAGAACTGCCCGACGAGCAGCTTCTTGAACAGACTGAAAAACTTGTCTGGCAAGCCATCAGAGAACTTCAAAAGAATGGAGTGAAATTCTATGAGTAGTTGGCTTACACCGGAACGTATTGCCGAAATGCAGAAATGGCTTCTTGAACATCCGATCGACCACAAATACGACGAGATGTGTGATATGCTGGACAGCCCTGCACCGCCTGCCCAGCTTGCCTCTCGCGCCGCATATAATGCTTTGAAAGGAATCGGGAAACTCCCTCCCGGCATTGAATGACCTTTATATTCTGACCACGATGCAAACCGCACCGTGGTTTTCTTTATGCCCATTTTTACGAAAAGGATTCAAGGAGGACGACATGGAACTGAAAGACACTGTAAAAGGCATGATGAGTGACGACTACAAAGAGCGCATGGCAGCCGAGTATCACCAGACCAAAATCCATTACGAAAAGCTTAAAAAGCTGAATACCAGAATCTCAAGGCAAAAATAAATCAAGCCGTCAGACAGGGTCTGTCAGCAAGGCCCCCGCCTAATGAAGCCCTGTCTTCCCCCGTCCTCTCCAAAGTGCGAAAATAGTACCATGAAAAAATGTATTTTTGAGAGTAGTCTAAAAAATACAGAAACGCAGCAAGGATGACCCCATGGAGAAGCACGCATTGGCAGTATCTCCTGACTTATTCCAATGGCAAGTATTCTTCCAGCCGTTGTCGGATCAGGGGCAGGTCCGGCACCAGCACGGACATTCCACGAATGTTCGCACTATAATAACAATCGCTCGCCGGGACTGTGTGGGAGCTTATTGATATCGAAGAAGCCAAGGGGAGCAGCCGGTAGGCTAACGACAATATTTCGCTATCCGTCAAGTCCGTAGTCAAATATGGAAGTGCATTATCCATAACGATCAATTTCGGATTCCCCAGCAATACTCTGGCCAGCACGACCCGCTGCCGTTCACCACCGGAAAGACGGATCCCGCCATCTCCCAAGACTGTATCCATTCCGTGGGGCAGTTTTTCCACCACATCCCAGATTGTTCGCTCCCCGCTTTCGCTCACGCTCAATCATGGCCCCTGCCCACAAACCCGCAGCCATTTTTAGCGACCAGTCTCCGCGAGCGAATGCGAGCCGTAGGCGAAGCATGAAGCCGTCCCGAAGGGAATGGTGCAACAAAAAAGCCGCAACATTCGTTGCGGCTTTTTCTGGTGCACCAGATTGAACCTTCTTTGAAAGATTGCAATAAAAAACGCGCTGCAATTTCTTGCAACGCATTCTTTGGTGCACCATCGGGGACTCGAACCCAGGACCCACTGATTAAGAGTCAGTTGCTCTCCTTAGTTGCTCACACTCATGGTGTATGCTGTTGTAATAAAAAGCACTTTTCTAACGATCAAAATCACTAAATATATCCTATGCAAAGTCATTGACCAGCACCGTTTTTGTGTGGCGCTGGTCTATTTTCTTTTACGCACTAATCAGCGGTATAAGTTTCTGTTCTTCTGTGATTTCCAAGAATTGCTGATATTCCATATTTAGCTTTATCGTAACCTGATACTTTCTTCCGACCTCCACTCTTTCTATCAGTTGGCTCAGTATCATGCGTTTGATTTCTAATGGTGCCGCATCGAATTCTTCTGCCCAGCCTCTAAATTCATCATAGTAGGTACGCAGTTTTCGAATCTCTGCAGCTTCGTTCAGCCTCGCATTTTGAAGTGCAGCATACTCTGCTTTCGCATCATCCAGTTCTTGTTGGTATCGCCGGATTTGCTTGGCAATCATATCCTCGGTAAAATTGCTTGTTCCATCAAGGCATTTCAGAATCTCACCTTCAAAGCGTTCCAAAGCATGCTGTGCAGTTTTAATTTTCTTTTCTACCGAAGCGCGTTTAGATTTTTGTAGATTTGATTCCTGCCTTATTCGGTTTTCTGCCATCCTTGAGTACGGTGTATCTCTAATCTGCTCAAATATCTTTGATACCGCTTGCAGAACGATAGCATCTACCCTCTCCGCAAGATATAATGCCTGTCCATCGCAGTCTCTGCCGCCTTTGTTTCGCTGACCGCGCTGAAAGCAGTTATATTTGGGCTGGACTTTTTCGCGGATACTGCCATCCGCCAGTTTGTAGCGATCCGTATGCATAAATCCCGACATCTTCGCACCACAGTGAGCACAGTACACGATGCCCGCCAGCAGCGTTGGATTCTGACTGGTGTGGGCGATTTTTCGTTCTTGCTCCGATTTGGCTTTTCTGCGGTTTATTATGTCATTTGCCTTATCGAATGTTTCCCTGTCGATGATCCGCAATTCTGGAATATACTCAGAACGAGCATTTTTCGTAATTATGTAGCCTGTATACCCCTCGTGGCGAATAATTCGGATTATATTGCTCGACTGGAACTTTGCTCCGGCACGGGTACGCAATCCTCGGTTATTTAACATTTCAGCCAGAGCATATCCGCTGGCGCCTTCTTGGATAACCTTATAAAAGAGCTCCCGAACCCATGTAGCTTCTTCCTCATTGATGACCAGATCCATAACAGGCTTATCACGCTTGTTTCGTCTACCTTGGTCTTCTAACTTGTAACCATAGCATACGAAACCACCTGTGTAGTGACCACTGGACACGATTTGCCGGATTCTATCGCGGGTTCGGATGGATGTTTTCTCCGACTCCCCTGCTGCCTGCCAAAAGCGGATGTAGTTCATCAACTTATCGCCATGTGTCTCGATTTTCTGCTGACCTTCGTGGGTACTCCACATTTGAATTCCATGCTGGACGAACCATTCCAGCACAAAGGGAGTTTCGCTTTCGATTCGTCCGAGACGGTCAAACATATAGACCAGCAGAATATCAAATTCGCCGTTGGCGGCTTCTTCTTTCAATTGCTGGATGGCATCGCGTTTTGATGCCGACACCTTAGAACCGGAGACGCCCTTTTCGGCCACCTCTTTTACCACCCGCCACCCTTGCTTTTGTGCAAACTTTCGGCAGTCAATTTTCTGCATTGGAATATCATCGTGGTCTACCTGCCCTTTTGTCGATACTCGATAAGCCAGTGCAACGCGCGGTGCATCCGCTTCAAGATGCATCTGCTTTCCCTTAAAATAGGCATCATCCAGCCACATCTGGTCCGCTACCGAAATTTCAATAGCTTGACCATCCGCTGAATGAGGCAGTGCCGCATTTTTCCACGGTGAGCTACAACTTCAAGCACCGGTTCAACCATGGCACGGTGGAGTATGTATTCCGCTGGGTGCTGAAAGCGGCGGCAGAGGAAGGGTATCTGGACACAGAAGCGATTTTTGTGGATGGAACCCATATTAAGGCAAGTGCCAATCTGAAAAAGCAGGCCAAAAAGGCGGTTCCCAAACAGGCGAAGCGGTACGCAAAAGAGTTGTTTGCTGAGGTAAACAGAGACCGGGAAGAACACGGCAAGAAGCCCTTTTCCGACGACAGCGACAAAAATCCGCCCCAGGAGAAGCAGACGAAGGAAACGGTGGTATCCACCACCGACCCGGAAAGCGGCGTGTTCCACAAGGGGGAACACAAAAAGTGCTTTGCCTACGAGGCGCACACGGCCTGCGACAAGCACAATTTTGTTCTTGGTGTTTACGTCACTCCCGGCAATGTCCACGACAGCGTAGCCTTTGATCCTTTGTATGATGAAGTGTGCAGAAACTACCCCGAGCACAAAACCGTGGTGGCGGACAGCGCCTACAAAACGCCTTGGATTTGCAAAAGGATCTTCGGGAGCGGCCGCGTTCTTTCCACTTGCTATACCCGTCCCAAGACCAAAGAGAACGGCCATCCCTGGTGGATGTATGTGTATGACGAGTACTTTGATGATGTGATCTGCCCGGAGTACCGTGCGCTGCATTATTCCACCACAAACCGGGAGGGCTACCGGGAATACAAAAGCCGGGCTTATCTTTGCAAAAGCTGTCCTACCAGAGGGATATGTACCGAAAGCTCCAGGTGCGAGAAAACGGTGATGCGCCATATCTGGCAGGACTATGTGGAGATGGCGGAGCATGTCCGGTATATGCCGGTGTACAAAGAACTGTACCGGCTGCGAAAAGAGAAGATCGAGCGTGTATTTGCCGATGCGAAAGAAAGGCACGACATGCGTTACACCCAGTACAGAGGCTTGGCCCAGGTGACAAACTGGGTGAAGCTTAAATTTGCTGCCATGAATCTGAAAAAGCTGGCCACCTGGAAATGGAATGGCCGCCATCCGGCACCGGATGGCGGCAAACGGTCCAGATTGCGCGAAAATGCGCCTGACATTTCACTGCTTTTTCCACCTGTCTTCTTGTTTTCAAACAGAACACCTGCTCTGGCCTGATTGCCAAAGCAGGTTTTTCTACAGGCTGAGCCCGGCCTTGGGGGCCGGGCTGGGGATAGCGGAGATCAGATCACCACGGAGTGAGCTCCAGATACAGGTCTTTGTACTGCTTGGCCGAGTTCTCCCAGGAAACATCCTTGGCCATATCCCGCTGTACCACCTCGTCCCAGTGGTAGCGGTTGAGGAAATACTCGGTCTTGGCGCGGTTGATGGCGTCCAGCAGCAGACCGGCGTCGTAGCGGTCGAAGGTGAAGCCGTTGCCGTCGCCGTTGAAGACGTTGTAGGGCTGCACGGTGTCCTTCAGGCCGCCGGTTTCCCGCACGATGGGCAGAGTGCCGTAGTGCATGGCGTTGAGCTGGGTCAGGCCGCAGGGCTCGAAGCGGGAGGGCACCAGCAAAGCGTCGGCGCCGGCGTAGATCCGGTGGGCCCGGGCCTCGTCGTACTGGATGCAGGCGCTGAACATGCCCTTGTAGGCGTTCTCGTAGTAGCGGAAGGTGTCCTCATACTGCTTGTCGCCGGTGCCCAGTACCACCACCTGGGTGTTGCCGTCCATGACCTGGGGCACGATGGCGTTGACCAGATCCAGACCCTTCTGGTTGGTCAGGCGGGAGATCAGGCCGATGACGAATTTGCCCTCGTCCTGGACCAGGCCCAGCTCCTGCTGCAGCGCCAGCTTGTTCTCGTGCTTGTGCTGCAGTACGTTGGTGATGTCGTAGTTCACCGCCAGGGCGGGGTCGGTGGCGGGGTTCCACATGCCGTAATCGATGCCGTTGACGATGCCCCGCAGCTTGTAGTTGTGGTAGCGCAGATGGTTTTCCAGCTTTTCGCCGTATTCGGCAGTCTGGATCTCCTGGGCATAGGGGCGCTGGAGGGGCGCGGAGCTTTTTGCCTGAAAAAAAGCGGGCGGCAGATGCCGTCCGCTTGGGGGCTGATTTTCTTTTACATGCCCGCTTTGGAAGGTGCGGAGAGCTGGATGAAAAGCTCGATTTCAAACGGGCGATGCCAGGGAAAGGAAATTTGGCTGATTTCCACCTGTGCAGGGAGAGAAAGCCCTTTGGCCAGCCGGCACATCTGCCGTGTCACATATTTTGCAAGCAGCTGTTCCTGCCAGGAGCCGTCAAAAGAGAGCCCTTTTCGCTGCGCGTATGCAGCAACGTCCCGGCGCACCAGGCTCATATAAAGCCAATCCTCCAGAATCCGATGGCAGGTGAACAGGGCACTTTGTGTGCTATCTTTGCCGCAGAGCATTCCCTGGGCGATGCAGCAGCCGGCAGCATTGGCCGCTGTGTTCCAGCCTGCATAGGCATAGAGCGTTTTCAACAGATTTTGCTGCTGCAAAAGGTCCATCCATTCCCGGTCGGCTCCGTTTGTGACAGCCAGGTCGGCCAGAATCACAGGCTTTTTGGCGGCCAGCGCCCGCAGATTGGCGGCGAGATCGGGCAGGCATCGTTCGCCAAAAGCAGAGTGAGGGGCGGGAGATTTGGCGTCGCCCATGGCGCTTTGCCCTTCGGTGGGGGCGTTGACAACAAGGATGTAGTCGGCTTCTTGCAGGGAAAAGCAGGTTCTGCCGCCGGCCGCGGCGACCAGCCATTTGAGGTTTTCGCCCAGCGGCCGGTCTTCAAAGCGGGGAATAACCATAGGTGCGCCGGCGCTGCTGTAACAGATGTGCACCGACGGGGTTATGCCGCGGCTGTGGTTGACCGCCCGTGCCAGCAGGATGCAGCCGGCCTCATCGGCGCCGGAGTAGCTGTATATGCGGCTGCCCAGCGCGTGGCTGCGGATAGCGGCGGCGAGCTGCTGCCGCTCTGCGGCGGCCCATCCCAGGAGAGCACAGTCGTCCAGGGGAATGGTGAGAAAATCCAATACCCCCTGTTCCGCCAGAAAAATAGTTTGCAGATTCACCGCGTGGTTGGTGCTGCGCCGGCTGCAGAAATCGGAGAGGACGGAGCGCGGAATGCTCTGTTCCAGGCCGGAAAGCTCGGATTTTTCTTCGGCTGTGGCCAAATTGCGCTGGATTTTGTCCCGCAGCACTCCCACACGGAAGAGGGAGCTCCCGTGCTCGGCATAGTAGTCCGGCTCCTCGTCGGCAGAATTGTAGCAGGGCGCCCGCATGATAAGGCTGAAGGCAAAGAGCTTGACCTGGGGATATCGCGCGCGCAGATCGGCCAGAAGATGCAGGCGATCCAAACATTCCCGGGTGGTTTGATGGTGCAGCCGGGAAGGGACGATGCCGCCATATACGAGCATATCAATCGAGATCACCGCATAGTCACAGCAGGAAAAGTTTTTTCCCAGCCATTGCGCCAGCAGCAAAAACGGGGCAGGCCGCTTTTTGCTGCCCATCAGCTCTTTGGGAGGGAGCAGCAGCTGGACATCGGTGCATTTTTCGACCATTAACGCGGGATAGAGAAAGTTGCAGGGGCGCTCATCCAATGGCAGCAGTAGGATACGGGGCATAGCCAGTCCTCCTTTTTATGGAGCGAGAATCTCGTCGATGAGCTTGTCCGCCATGGAAAGGCTGCGGGGCACGTGGAACGGGCCCTTGAAGGTGCTTCCCTTGCAGGCAGGCAGCGTGGGTTTGCCGTCCCGGCGCAGGTATCCATACCACTCCCCGTATGCAGGGTCGGCGAAGTGGTCGCGGCAATAGGCGATGGTTTTGTAGAACCAGTCCAGATAGGTTTCGTCCCGGGTGTCGCGGTAGGCCATGAGGCTGGCGATGAGGATTTCGTTGTGGGGCCACCACAGCTTCATGTCGTGTTCATAGGCTTCGGGGGGCAGCCCCATGCAGTCAATGAAATAGAGCAGACCGCCGTATTCCTGGTCCCAGCCGGCGTTGATGGCAAAACGGAACACATCCTCGGCCTTCCGGTGCAGGTCCCGGCTGCCGATGCGGTTGGCTTCCTCCATCAAAAACCAGCTGCACTCGATATCGTGGCCCGGGTTGACGACGCGCCCCGCGGAAATGTCGCTTTGAAATTCTCCGTTCATCCCCACCGATTCCAGGGTGCAGTGCAGATCGGGTTTGTGGTGGTAGGCGAAGATGTCGTGGACGCACTGGGCGGAATACTGGTCGTAGAGAGCGGCCTGTTCCGGGTCTACACGGCGCAGAACGCTGGTCATGTTCAAAAAGATCATGGGGTCGGCCAGAGCGCGCCCCTTTCGGGTTTCGGGGATGGTTTTGGGGCCAAGGCCGGTGGGGTCGGGAGCGCCGTGGTTCAGATCGTATACCAGCTGATAGGCCCGGCGGGCTCGTTCCAGGCATTTTCTGTCGCCGGTAATGCCGTAGTATTCCGCATTGGCGATGGCATAAAATTCCTCGGAAAAGCAGTACCGGCGCTGGCGCAGGGGCTTTCCGTCTGCCGTCACGGTGAAGTACATCCGGTTTCCGGCACTGCGGTTGATGCAGTGGTCTTCCATAAAATCCAGACAGGACCGGGACGCTTCCAGCCATTCCGGCCTGGTGCCGTACAGGCGGCACATGTGGGCAAAAATCCAGCCGCACCGTCCCTGCATCCAAACGCTTTTATCGGTGGAAAACACCTTGCCTTCCCGGGTCAGGCAGGTGTAGATGCCGCCGTGCTCGGGATCCATGCCGTTTTTGAGCCAAAAGTTCACAGAGGATTCAAGTTCGGTGCGAATCCAGCTTTGCCAGCTGCGCAGTTTTTCGGTATCCATTGTTGTAAAAACCTCCTTGTATGTGATTGCCGCCCTGGTTGTCTGGTCAGGGCGCTGTGGGGGCGGAGAGCCCCAGCGCCGTTTTGATGATCCGCCCGGCACAGCTGCGCAGCAGCCGGCGGTCCAGCCTGCCATCGCGGAGAGCGCACAGCAGCGCGCTGTACTCCCGCCGGTTGCCGGGCATCAACAGGTCGTTGCCGGCCTGGATGCAGCCCTCGGCGGTGCAGCGGCGGCTGGACGTGGTGTCCCAGTCGGTCATAAAGATGCCGGCAAAGCCCCATTCGCAGCGGGCGATGGCTGTGCAGAGGGCGGCACTGTTTGCCGCATGGACGCCGTTTACCAGATTGTAGCTGGTCATAATGGCACTGGGCTGGGCCGACTGTACGGCGATTTGAAAACCCCGCAGATAAATTTCGCGCAGAGCCCGTTCCGAAACCAGGCTGTTGGATTCCAGCCGTTCGGTCTCCTGGTTGTTGCAGGCAAAGTGCTTGAGGGTGACGCCGCAGCCCGGGCAGGACTGGACTCCCCGGGTGATGGCGGCCGCCATCTGGCCGGACAAAAGCGGGTCTTCGGAAAAATATTCAAAATTGCGGCCGCAGAGTGGGCTGCGGTGGATGTTCATGCCGGGCGCCAGCCAGAGGCTGACCCCAAACAGAGCCATTTCGTAGCCCACGGCGGCCCCCACTTCCTGCAAAAGGCAGGTGTTCCAGGATTGGGCCAGCATGGTTCCAATGGGAAATGCAGTGCAGTACTGGTAGTGCCGGGTGCCGCCCGGGTTGTACTCGCCGCGGGCCAGAAAGCCGTTTTCAAAGCACTGTTCCAAAGGCGGGATCAGCGGCTGCCCTTTTTGGGTGAAATAGCAGCTGGCCAGCCGCAGGCCGGCGGGCCCATCCGCCAGGACCAGAGAGGGAACCCGGATGTCCCCGCCGATTTCCTGGGTTTCGCCGGCAGACCCGGGCACGCTCACCCCGGCGGACCCCAGTTGGCTTTCGTCGTCTTTGTGCCATTGGCCCACACAGAGCCGCACCAGCGAATCATCATCCAGCTGCGAGGCGATTGCAAGGGCTTTTTCGGCGTTGGGGTCGGGGTGCGGACGAGAGCGGGCGGAGCCGAGCAGCAAGCCCGGGCGGACCGGCAGGATGGGCAGCCCCTGCTGCAGGAGTTCTTTTTCCAGAGAGCGGCGCTTTTCCAGGCAGTGCTTCATTCCGGGAGAAAACCAGTCCTGCGGTGCGTCCGGCCAGCAGAGCGAAACCTGTTCCAGTACCTCCCGCTGTTCCAGCTGTATGCCGCCAATCAGGCGGCAGCTCTGCAGCGAGTTTCCCAGCCAAAGGCCATAGGTTTTGGCGTCCAGTACCCAGCCGCCCGCCTGCGGATCAAAAGAGGCGAGAGCATCGGGAGAAAATTCCAGTGCAAGTGTCTGTTTCTGCCCGGGCGCCAGCAGGCCGGTTTTGGCAAAGGCGACCAGCCGGCGGTATTCTTTTGGCTGCAGGGCGCAGGGACAGGTGGCGTAGAGCTGCATCACCTCTTTTGCGCTCCAGCGGTCCCCGGTGTTTTGCACGGTGCAGTCCAGCACAAACCGGGGCCGGTTTCCCCGTTCCAGGCGCAGGCAGCCGGCCTGGATGGAAAACTGCGTGTAGGAAAGGCCATCTCCAAATCCAAATCGAACCGGTACGTCAAAGGTGTCAAAGTAGCGGTATCCCACAAAAATCCCCTCATGGTACCGAACGGTGCGGGGGTCAGGGGAAGGCTGCTGCATACAGAGGCAGTCCTGCAGCCGCAGCGGCCAGCAGTCGGTGAGCCGCCCGCTGGGGGACACGGCGCCGCGCAGCACGTCGGCCAGGGCGTTTCCGCCTTCCATGCCGGGCTGTGAGAGCAGCAGCACGGCATGGATCCGGGGCAGCTCGTCCAAAACCGAAAGGTCCACGATGCCGCCGGTGTTCAGCACCAGAATGACAGAGGGATAAAAGCTGCACAGACTGCGCAGGTCCTGCATTTCCCATTTCGAGAGCAGATAGTCGCCGGGCTCGTTTTTGCGGTCTGCCCCTTCTCCCGAGGACCGGCTCAATACATACAGTGCAGCATCGCAGGCCGCTTTGGCAGGCGCACAGGCGGGAGCCTGAAAGGGCGTGTTGACATACGCGGCAAAAAAGTGGGGCTGCTGGCCGGTTTCCAGCTGTTCCCAGACGCGGTCCCGCCATTTGCTGCGGGCCTGGCGATAGATGGTGTCACAGTGCTGCAGCCAGGCTTCGTTGGCGATCTGAAAGCCGGCGGCGTACAGGCCGTCGCGGATGGAAACGGTTTCCCGGGCGTTTACATCTCCCGATCCGGTCCCGCCCTTCAGGGTGTGCAGAGCGCCTGTGCCGTAGAGGGCAATGCGGCAGCCGGAGGGCAGAGGAAGCGTGTGGTTTTCGTTTTTCAAAAGGATTATGCCTTCCTCCGCAGCCCGGCGGGCAAGGGCGCGGTGCACTTCTTCGTAGGGGCGGGGGGAGCAATCGGTGCAGCGGGGCAGGTGACGAACACATGGCATGGGGAATACCTCCGGGGAAAAATCAGGTGCGGCGGGCAAACTGAAGCAGGTCGATGCAGGCGCCGCCCTCCAGCCGTGAACGCTCGGCAGCAAGCGCCATGATATGGCTGTCGATGGAAACGTCCACCGAGGTGAGCGAGGCGGGGTCTTCCCGCTGGAAAAGTGCGGCCAGGGCGTCCATCATCCGGTCATCGCCGCCGCCGTGCCCGGCAAAGCGGTCGGTGAGCTTGTCCAGCTCGATGATCTGCTCGGGCTGCCCAAAGCGGCGCAGCATCACGCGGTTGCGGAGCATGTCGATCTCCAGCTCTCCCAGCGAGCCCATGGCGCGCATGGTGCGGCAGCATTCCTGGGTGAAGGCGGTCACGGTGAAGGTGGCGCAGACGCCGTTGGCAAACTGCATGTTCACACACTGGTGGTCGGCCACATCGTTGTCACAGGCGTAGACACTGCCCCGTCAATATATGCACAACAAGGAAAATGCCGTAACCATGCGGCTTTCAGCACATTAAAGACAATTAAACAACCCCTATAATTACACCTAAAACGCCGTAGCAAGGTTGGACAAGCCTTGATATGGCGTTTTTAAGTGAGTAGGATATGTCGCCGCAGCTTGAAAAGAGTTGCGGTTTTTTTATGCCCGAAAACAGGCGGTAACGTGGAACGTTAGGCGCGAAAAAGCCCTTGCAATACAAGGCTTTTCAGACACAAAAACGGCAAAGGCATACTGCAATACCAAAACCGCCGAAAACGGCTTTCTAATATTCCACGCAGACCGAGAAAGGAAGTGATAAAAAATGGCAGTTTTCCGAGTTGAGAGAAATACGGGCTATACCGTTATGAGCAACCACCACTTGCGCAATAAGGAACTCACCTTAAAGGCAAAAGGCTTGCTTTCGCAAATGCTGTCTTTGCCCGAAGATTGGGATTATACCCTTGCGGGCTTATCTCACATCAACCGCGAGAAGATCGACGCAATCCGCGAAGCGGTCAAAGAACTTGAAAAAGCCGGATATATCGTCCGCAGCCGGGAACGCGACGAGAAAGGACGTTTGCGCGGTGCGGATTATGTCATATACGAGCAGCCGCAGCCCAAAGAGCCGGAAGCAGCTACCAGCAGCGAACAGCCGCCTACATCGGATTTACCTACATTGGAAAATCCAACATTGGATAATCCAACGTTGGAAAAACCTACGTTGGAAAAACCTACGTTGGAAAATCCAACGCAATTAAATAAAGATATATCAAGTAAAGAACAATCAATTACTGATTTATCAAGTACCCATTCCATTCCTTTCCATTCCCTAAATCCCTTGCCTTATGAGCAGGACGAAGCGGCTACGCCGCCGGAAAGGAAAAGAACGGAAGTGAAAACAAACAGCGCAATAGAGATTTATCGGGAAATCATCAAAGACAACATCGACTATGACATTCTCATTCAAGACCCCAAAATGGATAAAGACCGTTTGGACGAGATTGTAGAAATCATGCTGGAAACCGTCTGCACAGCCCGAAAGACAATCCGTATCGCCGGGGACGACTACCCCGCCGAACTTGTCAAATCAAAGTTTATGAAGCTGAATAGCAGCCACGTTGAGTTTGTTTTGGACTGCATGAGGGAGAACACAACCAAAATCCGCAACATCAAGCAGTATCTAAAAGCGGTGCTGTTCAACGCACCGAGTACCATTGACAGCTACTATACCGCCCTTGTCAATCACGACTTTTACGGCAGCAAATGAGCATAGCCGCAGTTTACCGGGAAAGGAGTTGATACCTTGCAGGAGGAAGTAACCCAAAAAACGATTGCCCTATCCGTCAATGTGGGAAAAGGCGCGGCAAGGCTTACCGAACAGGCGTTGCAGAAAGCAATCAAGAAGTTTTTGGAGCAGAAAAGCAAAGCCCCGCATGGGAAACAGACCATGCGGCAGCTTATGAAGCAAAATGCGGGTGTTTCCAACATCGAGATCACCGACAGCAATATCAAAGCCTTTGAGAGTACCGCGAAGAAGTACAACATAGATTTTTCGCTGAAAAAGGTTAAGGGCGAACAGACCCGTTACCTTGTGTTTTTCAAAGGCAGGGACGCGGACGTTATGACCGCAGCGTTTCAAGAGTTTTCCGCAAAGAAGCTGAACAGGGATAAAAAGCCCTCTATCCGCAAAGCCCTTGCCGCAGCAAAGGACAAGGCGAAGCAGCTTAACGCCGCCCGCGACAAGGTAAAGAAAATAGACAGGGGGCGCGAGATATGAAGCAGATGAACTACAAAAAGTTGATAATCCCGAATATCCCCTATGTGTTCTTTGTCTATCTCTTTGATAAGGTGGGACAGGCGGTGCGGCTTGCCCCCGGCGCGGATATTTCCGAAAAGATACTCAATATCACACAGGGATTTTCCGAAGCGTTTTCAAATGCCTTGCCGAGCGTTCACCCGCTGGATTTGCTTATCGGCATTGTCGGCGCGGTGGTTATCCGTCTGATTGTCTATGTCAAAGGGAAAAACGCAAAGAAATACCGCAAGGGCGCAGAATACGGCAGCGCACGTTGGGGCAACGCCGAAGATATAAAGCCCTACATCGACCCGGATTTTCAGAACAACATCATTTTGACGCAGACCGAACGCCTTACCATGAACAGCCGCCCGAAGCAGCCGAAATATGCGAGAAATAAAAACGTCGTGGTGATCGGCGGCAGCGGCAGCGGCAAGACAAGGTTTTTCGTAAAGCCTAATTTAATGCAGCTTCATTCTTCCTACGTCTTGACCGACCCAAAAGGCACCGTCCTAATCGAGTGCGGAAAGCTGCTGCAACGGGCAGGCTACCGCATTAAGGTACTGAACACGATAAACTTTCGGAAAAGTATGCACTATAACCCCTTTGTCTATATCCGCAGCGAAAAGGACGTGTTAAAGGTTGTCAATACCCTTATTGTCAATACCAAAGGCGAGGGAGAAAAAAGCGCGGAAGATTTTTGGGTGAAAGCCGAGAGATTATTATATTGCGCGTTGATCGGCTACATTTGGTATGAAGCCCCCGCCGAGGAAATGAGCTTTACAACGCTGCTTGAACTTATCAATGCAAGCGAAGCACGCGAGGACGACGAGGAATACCAAAGCCCCGTTGATCTGCTCTTTGCCGATTTAGAAGAACGCAGCCCCGACCATTTCGCGGTGAAGCAATATAAAAAATACAAATTGGCGGCGGGCAAAACGGCAAAGTCAATCCTTATTTCTTGCGGTGCGCGTCTTGCCCCTTTTGATATAGAGGAACTCCGGGAACTCATGTCCTATGATGAATTGGAACTTGATACATTGGGCGACAGGAAAACCGCGCTTTTCCTCATAATGAGCGATACCGACGACACCTTTAATTTTGTTATCGCTATTCTGCAATCGCAGCTTTTCAATTTGCTTTGTGATAAAGCGGACGACGAATACAACGGCAAATTGCCTATTCATGTCCGGTTTTTGCTTGATGAATTTGCCAACATCGGGCAGATACCCCGCTTTGATAAGTTAATTGCGACCATTCGCAGCAGGGAAATGTCCGCTTCTATCATTCTGCAATCGCAGAGCCAACTAAAAGCCATTTACAAGGACGCGGCAGAAATCATACTTGATAATGCCGACAGCACCTTGTTTTTGGGAGGACGTGGGAAAAATGCAAAGGATATTTCGGATAACTTGGGACGGGAAACAATCGACAGTTTCAATACTTCCGAAAATCGCGGCACGCAGGTTTCTCATGGACTTACTTATCAAAAATTAGGAAAGGAGCTGATGACACAGGACGAAATAGCAGTTATGGACGGTGGGAAATGTATTTTGCAGCTACGCGGTGTGCGTCCCTTTTTAAGCGACAAATACGACATCACGAAACACCCGAACTACAAATACCTTTCCGACTTCGACAAAAGAAACGCTTTTGACGTGGAACGGTATATGTCTACCCGTCCGGCAATCGTAAAGCCCGATGAAGCCTTTGACATATACGAAATAGATTTGTCCGACGAGGACGCAGCCGCCGAGGAATAACGGCGGCATTTTCATTTTCAACAACTTTTTTTGAGCCGCACAGCGGCAGAAAGCGAGGTTTATATGGAGTTTTTCAACAGCGCAGTTGGTGTATTGCAGACTTTGGTTATCGCGCTTGGCGCAGGTCTTGGCATTTGGGGTGCCATTAACCTCATGGAGGGTTACGGCAACGACAATCCGGGCGCAAAGAGCCAGGGCATGAAGCAGCTCATGGCGGGCGGCGGCGTCGCTTTGATCGGCGGCACCCTTGTTCCCCTGCTTTCTCAACTTTTTGGATAATGCCTAAAACAAATACCACCCGCCGCGCCCTCTCGGAAACG
>ERZ857972.1197-NODE-1197-length-16311-cov-3.682825_pt1 | contig 16311 bp, 13 predicted proteins | sample MGYA00519757_ERZ857972 | MGnify/ENA primary metagenome ERZ857972 (study PRJEB31778, sample SAMEA3449383) | human gut metagenome | biome: human gut; feature: human-associated habitat; material: faeces | place: United Kingdom | collected 2010/2012 ...
TTTATCGTTTAAATGCATTTTGGCTCGTAACTGTGAAGGTACTGAACAGTTACGAGTTTATTATACTTGAATCATCAGTCAACAACAAGTTCATAAATGGATAGGAAGCCAGAAAGAGTGAACAAAGAAAGAGAGGTAGTAAAATAAGACGAACAAGAAGTGACAAAATTTGCATTTTGTATATTGAAGATGTAAAATGAATTCTTGCGGAAGGAGAAATAAGACAATGTCAAAAGATGAATATTTAATCACAGATGCGCCCCTTAAAGCACTGACTGTTTTTGCAATGCCGATGATTCTGGGCAGCTTTTTTCAGCAAGTATATAATATGGCGGATTCTATTATCGTCGGTCAGTTTGTTGGCTCCTCTGCACTTGCGGCAGTTGGTGCCTGTGCTGCACTTACGAATGTCTTTATTTGTATAGCATTGGGTGCCGGTGTAGGTGCCGGTGTGCTTGTGAGTCGTTATTTTGGAGCCAGAGATTACAGCAAAATGAAAACAATCGTGTCAACATCACTGATCAGTTTCCTGATTCTAAGTATACTTCTGGGTGTCTTTGGCTTTTGCTTTTCCCATTCGATGATGAGGTTATTACAGACACCTGCTGATATACTGGAGGCAGCAGTACTGTATCTTCGTGTTTATTTTGTGGGCTTTCCGTTTTTGTTTATGTACAATATCCTTTCAACGATGTTCACATCGATCGGAGAGTCAAAAATTCCACTGGGTCTTTTGATATTTTCTTCTGTTTTGAATATATTTATGGATCTTTGGATGGTGGCAGGACTTGGCCTGGGTGTGTTCGGTGCAGCCCTTGCAACTCTCATTGCACAGGGGATTTCCGGAGTGCTTTCACTTTTGATTTTCTTTAGTCGGATGCGCCGGTATAAAAGCCATTTTGCCTGGTTTGATGGGAGAGAGTTACGTTCTATGCTTCGAATCGCCGTACCATCAGTTCTCCAGCAATCCACAGTATCAATTGGTATGATGATCGTACAGGCAGTTGTAAATCCATTCGGTACACAGGCACTCGCCGGTTATTCGGCAACAATGCGGGTAGAAAATGTTTTTTCACTGATTTTTGTATCCATTGGAAATGCAGTCTCACCGTATGTATCTCAGAATCTTGGCGCAAAGAAAATAGAACGTCTCAAAAAAGGATATCACGCTGCACTGGTGTTGGATCTGTGGTTTGCAGTTCTTGCTTTTGTAGTCATTGAAACACTGCATACTCAAATTTCCTCGTTATTCCTGGGGAAAGATGGAACCGCTTTAGCATATCAGGTGTCTGGGGATTATATGAGATGGCTCGGTTACTTTTTCATTTTCATGGGTATCAAGATGGCAACGGATGGCGTTCTTCGTGGACTTGGAATCATGCGGCCTTTTCTCGTTGCAAATATGGTCAACCTGGCAATCCGTCTGTCAGTTGCTTTGATCTGCGCACCTCGTTTTGGCATCGTATTTGTCTGGCTTGCTGTACCTGCCGGCTGGTTGGCTAATTTTTTGATTTCTTATGTGGCACTCAGAAAATCGTGGCCAACTGAAAGGGGAGAAATTTAACAACTATACTATACTCGGATTTCCCGTTGACATACTACATTCTATTTGATATTATTTATCAAGTAATAAAATATTCCATGAGGGAGTAGTTAGCGCGAAAGTGTGGTTTGTCAACATTCTGATTGTAGCACAGAGTACAATCTGGCAAATCTTAAATAATGAGACTCATGTATATCTTTGCTTCGGAATAAGAAGTTTGATCCGAGGTGAAGATATACATGAGTCTTTTTTTACGCAGGCAGCGGGTCGACGTCGTATCTGTACCAACCAGCAGAGTGCTGTAAGCTGCTGGAAGACAGGAAAAGATGTTGGGATGACGGAAACTCATGGAGAGAAAAAAGGAGGAAACTATGGAAAACTTTATTAACAATGCTCCATTTGCGCTGGTTCTGGTTGCACTTGTGATTGGGTTTGTGCTGTTGATCAAAGGAGCGGATTATTTTGTGGAGGGAAGTTCAAGTGTGGCAAAGCGTCTGCATGTGCCGGCAATCATCATCGGACTTACGATCGTGGCGATGGGAACGTCGCTTCCGGAGACGGCGGTCAGTGTGTCGGCTTCTCTTACAGGAAATAATGAACTTGCTGTGAGCAATGTCGTAGGTTCCAATATCTTTAATCTGATGGTGGTTATTGGTGTCTGCGGCGTGCTGGCTACGGTCAATGTGGCAAAAGAGACGATTCGAAGAGACATCCCGTTTTCACTGATCTGTGCCGGAATGTTACTGCTCTTTGGAATCGCCGGAATCGGAGATACATCTTCGATGATACTGGGGCATCTGGATGGCGTAATCTTTCTGGGATGCTTTGCCGGTTATATTTTCTATATGATCCGTACAGCGATGAAAGCCAGTAAAGAAGGAAAACAAGTGGAGATTGAAGGTGGTTCGGACGAAGAGATCAGGCTGATATCCATGCCGTTAAGTATTCTTTTTATCGTTGGAGGTGCGGTTGCTATTGCCATTGGTGGAGATGTTACTGTTGATGCGGCAGCAAGAATTGCCGGTGATCTTGGGATGAGTCAGACGCTGATCGGACTTACGATCGTTTCCATCGGAACTTCTCTGCCGGAACTGGTAACTTCAATCGTTGCAGCGAAAAAGAACGAAGTAGATATGGCACTTGGAAACGCAGTGGGATCCAATATATTTAACATTCTGATGGTTCTCGGTATCGCATCTGCGATCAGCCCGATTACGCTCATCAGAGAAAATATCATCGATCTGTGTGTGCTGATTGTATTTACCGTATGTGTGTGGATCTTTGCGGCGACAAAGAAACGGATCGGAAAAGTGGAAGGGTTCTGTATGATCGCACTTTATGTGGCGTATGCGATTTATATTGTGATCAGATAATAATTAAAAACAATTATTGAATCACAGAGAGGGAGAACATGTTATTATTTTTAAAGGTATTTTTCACGGAATTTATCGCGGAAATGGGTGACAAGACGCAGCTGATGCTGATCGCGCTGACTTCCAAGTATAAGTTAAAAGATATTATCATGGGAACGGCGGCAGCGATCCTGGTGCTGAATGGTCTTGCGGTACTGGCGGGCGGACTGGTCAGCGAATTTATCCCGGAATGGCTGATTAAGATTGTTGCAGCTTTTGCCTTCCTTTATTTTGCGGCATCGACGCTTGCAGGAGACGAGGATGAAGAGGAAGAAGAGGGCGGAAAGAGCAAGATCAAATTTGCTCCTCTGGCAGTGTTCTGTACGTTCTTTGTAGCAGAGCTGGGAGATAAAACCCAGCTGACAGCCATTACCTTTGGTGCCAATGAAGGGATGGGGGCTGCGTTTATCGTATGGATCGGATGCTCTCTGGGACTTTTTTTGGCGGACATTCTTGGTATGCTGGTGGGATATCTGTTAAAGAGCAAGACTCCGGATGGACTGTTAAATACGCTGGCATTTGTGATCTTTGCAATCTTCGGTATCTACACAGCCTATCAGGCACTGAACCTGATCAGTGAAAACGTCTGTCCGATCACCGTATGGCCGCTTCTGTCAGCTGTTACGGTGGTTTTCGTGGTGATTTGCGTCTGGCTTTATATGAAAAAGAAAAAGGGCCAGGATGTGTCAGCGGATAAAGGATAGTTTTTGAAGGATAAGAAGCCTGTGGGTGATCGAGGATACGATTGCCGGACAGATTTCTGAGTAAAATATAAGGGAACAGATCGTTGTACAGGTCTGTTCCCTTATATTTTTGCCTTATATTATTTTAATGTGAATTCAAGATATACCGGATCATGATCCGAATAGGTGTATCCGGTGTTGATGTTGTCGTAGGAGACGCATTCGATATTGTCTGAGATAATAAATCCATCCAGTGTTACGGTATACGTTTCACCCGGCACATATTCCATGTCGGCGTTTCTGGCACTGTCCCATAGGGAATCCCGTTCCTCGTCCGTCAGCTGATCGATGCAGAAAGAAAAGTGGTCAGGAAGGCTGGCTCTCGGGAAGGGATATGCCCAGGACTCGCGATTTTCGGAATCGTCCTCGGAGGCTTTCAGATCATGGTTGAAATCACCGCCGCACAGGACGTAATTGCCGGCCTCGTATTCTTTCTGCATGTCATCGGCAAGCATACGGATCTGACCCTCACGGATTGCGTCGCTGTTGCCGTAGGCGGACATGTGGAGTTCAAAAATTACAAGTTCTTTTCCGTTATCCACAGGCAGTCTGGAAATACTGTAGCAGCGATCCAGGTCAAAAAATTTACTGAAGGATGTAGACACCGGGAAACTTCTTCGCAGAGAATCGGTCACCAGATATCTGGAAAACAGAGCAAGCCCCGATTTGCTGCTTCCATGTGGCTGTGTAAACGGATAGAAAAGAAACGCGGAGTCATAGTTCTGTGCGAAGACAGAATTGTAGGAACTCAGACAAGTCTTTAAGATGGAATATTCGTTTACATGATAACTTCTGGTGGAATCAAGATCTACTTCCTGAAGCAATGCAAAATCAGGTTCATAAGAAGCAATGAGTTCACCGGCTCCCTGTATGGTGTTCTGCACACTTTCTTTGCTTTTTGCCCAGGAGGATCTGCCGCCGTCCATGAAGAAACTGAAGTCCGGTGTGTAAGCACCGAAACCAAGGTTGTAGGTCAGTGCGGAGTAGGTTTCCCCGGTAGTCAGTGCCGTGTTGTACCGTGCGGATGCAGAAGCCGGGCGGGCTCCGGAAGTCAGTCCCTCCAGATCTTCTCCGGCGTCAGGGGCAGATTCCACTTCCAGAACCAGATTGTCTTCGATGCGATGATAGCTGGCATAGAGATAGATGATATAAGCGATCAGCACCAGCAAAATCACCCCGAGTACGATACCAAGTACTTTAAAAATTTTCTTTACGGTTTTTTTCATAGTATGCCTTTCTCTTTATAAAATCCAGGTAAAGTTTTTATTTCTTTGAGTGTATCATATTCGGGGTGAAAACTCTATAGTTCTGTTATCCGATCGGTTCAAAATCAGCAGCTCCGTGTTTACACAGCGGGCAGATGTAGTCTGCCGGAAGTTCATCGCCCTCGTAGATATAACCGCAGACTTTGCAGACAAAACCTTTCTTTCCTTCGGTTTCCGGTTTTGGTTTTACGTTGTTCTGGTAGTAGGTGTAAGTCATGGTTTCCTGATTGCTCATCACGCGGGCTTCGGTCACGCTGCAGATAAACATACCGTGGGTACCGAGATCTACATAGTCTTCTACTTTGAGAGACATAAAGGCATTGATGTATTTATCCAGGAAGACCAGTCCGTTGTCGGAACGGTGTACGGTCTGACCGGCAAATTTATCCACGCTTCGTCCGGTCTGGAAGCCGAACTGCTCGAAGACGGAGAACGGTGCTTCCGTGGACAGACAGTTGACATTTAACATACCGGTCTGTTTGATGACATGGTGTGAATAGTTTGCTTTGTTGATATTAACTGCTACACGGTTCGGGGTATCGGTCAGCTGAATGACGGTGTTTACGATCAGACCGTTATCTTTCTTACCGTCGTTAGAAGTTACCACATACAGGCCGTAACCGATCCGGAACAGTGCGGTCAGGTCATTTTTATTGGCAAGGGTGTCGTTCTGGGCAATGTACTCTTTGCACAACTCATCTGCCATGGCTTCCAGCTGATCCTGATTGTCCTGATTGATGGCAGAGAGGATCTTTACGGTGGTATCGAGCCAGTTGATCTTTTTACATTTTGCCATCATCTCACGCATCACTTTGGCAGCCAGCGGAGCCCAGGAACCGTTCTCGATCAGACCTACCGTACGGTTCTGGAAGTTGTGTTCCACCAGACGGGAGATATAGTCGTGCATAAACGGATAGATGCTTGCGTTGTAGGTTGTGGTGGCAAGGATCAGTTTGCTGTAGCGGAAAGCATCGGAGAGAGCCAGGGACATATCGTCTCTTGCCAGATCGTATACGACAACCTTCGGACAGCCTTTGCTTCTTAATTTGTCAGCCAGCAGATCGACTGCTTTTTTCGTATGACCATAGACGGAAGTGTAGGCGATCACGATGCCCTCTTCTTCCGGTGTGTAGGAGGACCAGGTGTCATACAGACCGATATAATGTCCGAGATCTTCTGAAAGTACCGGTCCGTGGAGTGGGCAGATGATCCGGATATCGAGGGTTGCAGCCACTTTTAAGAGGGACTGAACCTGTGTGCCGTATTTTCCTACGATGCCGATGAAGTATCTGCGGGCTTCGTCATCCCAGTCTTCTTCCACATCCAGAGCACCGAATTTGCCGAAGCCGTCAGCGGAGAAGAGCACTTTATCAGTGCTGTCGTAAGTTACCATAACTTCCGGCCAGTGTACCATCGGAGCAAATACAAAGGTCAGCTGATGGTTTCCAAGACTTAACGTGCCGCCGTTGGTAACTTCGAGCTTCTGTCCCTCCAGAGTAAGTCCGAAAAAGTTGTAGATCATCTGGAAGGTCTTCACGTTGGCGACAACGGTGGTGTCCGGGTAAACTTTCAGAAAATTAGCCACGTTGGCTGCATGATCCGGTTCCATGTGCTGCACGATCAGGTAGTCCGGTTTGCGGCCATCAAGTACCTGCTCCAGGTTATCCAGCCATTCGTGGGTGAAGTTTGCATCTACGGTGTCCATGACAGCGATCTTTTCATCGAGGATCACGTAAGAGTTGTAAGCCATACCGTTGGCTACCGGGTACTGTCCTTCAAATAAATCAACTTTGTGATCGTTGACGCCTACGTATTTGATAGTATCTGTGATTTTCATATATGAGAACCTCCTGTGTGTGGAATCTGTTTTCTTGTTATCGTTAGTATACCCGGAAAAACCGGAAAATTCTGTTGCAAAAGCAACAAAATAGGAGTATGTTAAAAAAAACACAAAAAAGAAAGATGGGGCAATACAGATGGAGAAAGTGACATTGTTTTCACATATCCTGCCGGAAGAACAGGAGCGAATGTGGATATGTTTTCAGATGCGTGAGATTGTATATGAAAATAACGAGATCATCATGGAGTATACGAATACGATGAAAAAGATCGGTTTGATCGCGGAGGGACAGGCTTCTTTATATGGCAGCGATGCGGAGGGCAATCAGTATCTGATGGATGAACTGAAAAAAGATGATGTCTTCGGGGAACCGCTGTTGTTACCGGAGATGTCGCAGCATTATTATGTCTGTGCGAAGGCGAAGACGCGTGTGATCTTTATTGATTATGAGCATGTGATCAAGCGGTGTGAAAATGCATGTAAATTTCACAGCCAGATGGTCAGCAATCTGTTACAGATGATCGCCATGCGTGCCAGCCAGCAGGCAAACCGGATCTATGTCTTATCGAGAAACAGTACCCGGAAAAAAATTATGGCGTATCTGAATGAAGTGGGAGGAGGGAAAAAGAAACAGGTATTTACACTGCCGGTATCTTATACGACTCTGGCAGAATATCTGTGCGTGGACCGGAGTGCAATGATGCGGGAATTTAAAAATCTGTCGGAAGAGGGAGTTTTGTTCCGGGAAGGGAAAAATATACGGATTTTGTTGTAAAATGGAAGAAAAGAGATCTATAATTAAGAAAAATAAGGAAAAGAGGTACGTGTATGAAACTGACATTTTTAGGAACAGGAGCAGGGGAAACATATCCGGGATACTGGTGTGAATGTCCTCATTGTACTTATGCAAGAAAACACAGAGGAAAAAACCTGAGAACAAACAGCAGCATGGTGATTGACGAAGAGCTGCTGATCGATATCGGACCATCGTGTTTTGATAATGCAGCCCGGTTCGGAGTGAATTTATCAAAGCTCAAGACACTTCTGGTCACACATCCTCATGAAGATCATCTGTATCCGCAGCATCTGCACTGGAGAAATACAGACGAAAGCTTGCTGCCGCTTACTTATGTCGAAAAAATGAGACATGGAGGTCCACGGTTTACCGATATCCCGCAGCTGAATATTTACGGGAATTCTTTCGTGATGGAAACACTCAGAAAAAGTCTGGATGACATGGAAGAACTGAAAATAAATCTGCATGAGATCAGAGAGGGAAAGGAAGAGAAAACGGATGGGTACAGAATCTTGCCGGTTCGCGGAAATCATGGGTCGCAACGGGGATTTTCCCACAGTTATATCATTCAGAAAGATGGAAAAACGTTATTGTATGCGCTGGATTCCGGAAGTTATGACGAAGATCAGTTTGCATTGATACAGGAACATCAGTACGATGCAGTTATTATGGAAGGAACTACAGGACTGAATGAACAGTATGGCGGACATATGTGTCTGATGAACAATATCCGGATAAGGGACCGATTGAAGGAAAATAAGTGCCTGCGTGAGAATAGTAGATTTCTTTTGACGCATCTGTCCCCACACTGGTGTCCGCCGCATGACTGGTACGAATCGATTGTGGCGTCAGAAGGACTGGAACTGGCTTATGACGGTTTACAGATCGAGGTCTGAAAGGAAATAAGAGGTTCTGCATAAAAACAATGTGAATTTTTTGTCAAATATAGTGAATTGACCGGTAGTCAGTGTAATGTTACAATGAAGGAAACCGGGAAACTGTTCTCAGTTTCCCGGTTTCCTTTTTCGCTGAACCGTAAATGAGAACAGGACAGGAGAGAGAAATGAGAGAAAAAATCATTGATACAGCAATTGAAGAATTTACCAGGAATGGTTTGAAATTTACGATGAATGATGTAGCGAAAGCGTTGGGGATCAGTAAAAAAACCATCTATACGGTGTTCGAGAGTAAACAGGATGTGCTGATGGCGATTGCAGACCGATATGCCCGTGATTTTACGGATATGCGGCAGGAGATCGAGGCGGATACCGAACTGGATACACTGGAAAAGCTGGAACGGCTGTTTTGCGCAATTCCGACCAAGTATTATAACATCGGACTTAGCAGGATCTTCGAACTGGCACAGAAGTATCCAAAGCAGTATAAGTACCTGATGGAAGCAGTCAGTCAGGGGTGGGCACTTGCCGAGCAGTATCTGGAGAAAGGGATCCGGGAAGGAAAGATCCGGGAGGATATCTCGAAACCGGTCGTTATGGCGATGATCCGGGGAACGGTAACCTGCTTTCTGGAGAGCGATATTCTCTACAAGAACGGACTGACCTACGAACAGGGAAAAGAAGAGATGGTACAGATTATCATGAAAGGGATAAGAGAAGCGTGAAAGAGGTAAGAGTCCTTGAGATCAAGGAGAGCGTATTTGCAGACAATGACCGGCAGGCGGATAACCTCCGCCGGGAGTTAAAAGAACAGGGAGTATTTCTGATGAACCTGATGTCTTCACCGGGATCCGGAAAGACTACAACACTGAAAGGAACAATCGAGCGGTTAAAGGATCGGTTCCGGATCGGTGTGATGGAAGCGGATATTGATTCCGATGTGGATGCAAAGGCGATTGCAGAAACAGGTGTCAAATCGATCCAGCTGCATACCGGAGGTATGTGCCATCTGGATGCAGAGATGACCCGGCAGGGCGTGGAGGGTCTTGGCGTGGCCGATGTGGATCTGGCGATCCTGGAAAATGTGGGCAATCTGGTCTGTCCGGCAGAATTTGATACGGGTGCATCGAAAAATGTGATGATCCTTTCCGTACCGGAGGGGCATGACAAACCGCTCAAATATCCGTTGATGTTTCAGATCTGTGATGCGGTGCTGATCAACAAGATCGATGTACTGCCTTATTTTGATTTTGATATGGAACGGGTGAAAGAGTATATCCAGCAGAGAAATCCACAGGCGGAGGTATTTCCAATCAGTGCGAAGACAGGGGAAGGCATGGATGCGTGGACCGAGTGGCTGGCAGAGCAGGTAAATGCATGGAAAACCGGTGTCTGAGATGATATGACAGTGACAAAAGGGAAGTGTCGGCTATTCAAACTCAGCGATATCGGACGGTCTGTCCGAAAGGAGATAAGAAGCCGGCGCTGTGTAGGAGGATGAAAATGAAGAAAGAACTGGATAAAGAGCTGTATCCGGATTATGTCTATCCGGAATTCACTCCGGATCCGAACGAACCGTTCCGGGAGCCGATCGCGAAACTGGGCAAAAAGATCACAGACCGGATCCCGCAGAAACTGGGATTGAAAAAGATTACCAGAAACGATCCGGAGTACTGGGGACTTGCCGGTGTGCTTACCGATGAGGAAGCAGAACTGGCAGTAAAGCTTGGTGTGAGAAAACCGAAGACACTGGCAGAGATCGTGAAACTCTCCGGTCTGGAAGAGAAAAAATGTGAAGCGCTGCTGGAAGAAATGTCAAGAAAAGGTCTTCTGGAATACAACTGGGAGAATCCGAAGCACGAAAAACAGTATGTGTTACCGATGTATGTACCGGGATGTGCAGAATTTTTCAACATGAACGCAAACATCCTGGACTCTAACCCGGAGATGGGAACTTTCTTTGAACATATGTCCCGTCTGCCGCTGGAGAAGATCACACCGTTCGTGCCGGAAGGCGGTGCCGGTATCGGTATGCATGTTATCCCGGTGGAAAAAGCGATCGAGATGGAAAATGAATCCGTAGATCTGGAACATATTTCCCACTGGCTGAACAAATATGAGGGAAAATATGCGGCAAGCCCGTGTTCCTGCCGTCGTTCCCGCCTGACCCACGGAGAGGGCTGCGCGGACGATCCGGAAGGCTGGTGTATCGCCGTCGGAGATATGGCAGATTATGTAGTGGAAACACAGAAAGACGGACGCTATATCGATAAAGCGGAGGCACTGGAGATTCTGAAGGCAGCAGAGGACAACGGATTTGTACATCAGATCACAAACATCGACGGTGCTAACAAAATCTTTGCAATCTGTAACTGTAACGTGAATGTCTGTTATGCACTGCGTACCTCCCAGCTCTTTAACACCCCGAATATGTCCCGTTCCGCTTACGTGGCGAAGGTAGAAAAAGCCAACTGTGTAGCCTGCGGAAAATGCGTGGAATTCTGTCCGGCAGGGGCGGTAAAACTGGGTCAGAAGCTGTGTGATAAAGAGGGCTGCGAAGTAACCTATCCGCGGATCCCACTCCCGTCGGAACAGCCTTGGGGCGAACACATGTGGTCACATAACTATCGAGATGTGAACCGGATTAACTGCTACGATACCGGTACTGCACCATGTAAAACTGCCTGTCCGGCACATATCGCTGTACAGGGGTATCTGAAACTGGCAAAAGAGGGACGTTACGATGACGCACTGGCGTTGATCAAAAAAGATAATCCGTTACCGGCAGTCTGCGGACATGTATGTAACCGCAGATGTGAAGATGCATGTACCAGAGGAACCGTCGATGAGGCGGTAGCCATCGATGAAGTAAAACGATTCCTGGCAGAACGTGACCTGAATGCGGAGACGAGATATATCCCGAAAAAGACGATTCCGTCTCTGAAAGGTGGATTTGATGAGAAAATCGCGATCATCGGTGCCGGTCCGGCGGGACTTTCCTGTGCATATTATCTGGCGCTGACCGGATACAAACCGACTATTTTCGAGAAAAATGAGGAACCGGGCGGTATGCTTCGTTACGGAATTCCTTCCTATAAATTAGAAAAAGATCTTCTGGCAGCAGAGATCGATGTGATCCGGGAACTCGGTGTGGAGATTCGCTGTGGTGTGGAGATCGGAAAAGATATCACGATCGAAGAACTGCGGGAACAGGGTTATAAAGGTTTCTACGTGGCGATCGGATGCCAGCGTGGAAGAAAACCGGGTATCACAGGAGAGAATGCAAAAGGTACTTATGCAGCCGTTGATTTCTTGCGGGAAGCGGGAGCGAAAGAAAGCTTTGCACTTGAAGGTGATGTTGTGGTTGTCGGCGGTGGTAATGTAGCCATCGATGCGGCGAGAATCAGCAGCCGTTGTGTGGATGCGAAGATCTCCATGTTCTGTCTGGAACAGCGGGAAAATATGCCGGCAAGTAAGGAAGAGATTGCGGAAGCACTGGAAGAAGGTATCGAGCTGAACTGCGGCTGGGGACCGAAAGAAGTGCTGGAAGAAGACGGAAAAGTGGCCGGTGTGGTATTTAAAAAATGTATCCGTGTACTGGATGAACAGGGAAGATTTTCACCGGAATACGATGAAGAGCAGACTGTGACCATACCGTGTAAGCATGTGATCTTTTCCGTAGGACAGGCGATCGAATGGGGTAATATGCTGGATAACCTGGATCTGAAGAGACGGCCGAACGGCGGTGCACTGGCAGATAAACTGACCTATCAGACCTCTGAGCCGGATATCTTCGTCGGCGGTGATGTGTATACAGGACCGAAATTTGCCATCGATGCGATCGCAGCAGGACGGGAGGGTGCGATTTCCCTTCATCGTTATGTACATGAAAACTGTACCCTGACCATAGGAAGAAACCGTCGTGATTTTGTGGAGCTGGATAAAAACAATATTTCCGTGGACAGTTACGATACATCCAAACGCCAGATCCCGGCGAAAGCAGATGAAAAAGCACAGGCAGCGACCTTCCGCGACCTGTCTCACAGTCTGACGGAAGAACAGGTAAAAGCAGAGACTTCCCGTTGTCTGTCCTGTGGAGCTTCTGTAGTGGATCCGAATAAATGTATCGGCTGTGGAGTATGTACCACAAAATGTGTCTTTGATGCGATCCATCTGCACAGAGAGATTCCGGGAGCGTCTGTGATGCGGGCATCTGAGGATAAACTGAAGTATATTCTTCCGAATATGGTGAAACAGTCCATCAAAGTGAAGTTTGCGAAGAAGAAATAGGAGAATGCAGATATGCATGAACTTGGCGTGACATTTCATATCATGGATCATCTGGAAAAGGTGGCAAAGGAGAATGAAGTGGAAAAAATACGGAAAGTAGTGCTGGAACTTGGGGAGGTCTCGACGGTGATCGAATCCTACCTGCAGAACTGCTGGACGTGGGCGGCGAAGAAACGGCCGCTGTTTGAGGAAGCAGAACTTATTGTGGAGACACTTCCTGCAATTACATACTGTGAGGAATGTGAGAAGACCTATTCGACCATAGAATATGGAAAGATCTGTCCGCACTGTGGCAGTGAACACACGTATCTTTTGCAGGGAAGTGAATTCAACATTAAGGAAATAGAAGTGGAATAAAGATTCCGCGTAAGAAAAAGGAGAGTGAGTGTATGTTTTTTCAGATTTATGGAGAAACAGCAGGATGGCAGCTGCTTGGCTGGCTGTTAGTCTTTGCAGGACTGGTAATCATGAATGAGATCGCAAGGCGGTCGAAATGGGGAGGAATCGCATGTTTCCTGGTACTCCCGGCGGTATTGTCTGTGTACTTTATTGCCATCTATATCGGTGCGGCATCCGGTGCGGAATGGGCGCTGAACAATGATACTTACGTACATATGAACAGCTGGTTCCATTATGCGAAACTGTATGCGGCAACCGCAGGCTGTATCGGATTTATGATCCTGAAGTACCACTGGGGAAAACTGGGAAAAGCACACTGGTTCAAAGTATTCCCGTTTGTTATTGTAGCAATCAATATCCTGATCGCAGTAGCATCTGATTTTGAATCCGCGATCCGCGCAGGTTCTCTGGCAGGCGGCTGGTGGATGTCATCTGAAGGTGTATGGCTGTACGGCGGCTGGTGGAATGTACTGAACGGTCTGGCAGGGCTTTTCAATATTGTTTGTATGACCGGCTGGTGGGGTATCTACTCTTCCAAAAACAAGCAGGATATGCTGTGGCCGGATATGATCTGGGTATATGTTCTGGCTTATGATGTCTGGAACTTCCAGTATACTTACCTGAACCTGCCGACCCATTCCTGGTACTGTGGTCTGGCACTGCTTCTGGCACCGACCTTTGCTGCAGCATTGTGGAATAAAGGCGGCTGGATCCAGAACCGCGCCAATACGCTGGCGCTGTGGTGCATGTTTGCGCAGGTGTTCCCGCTGTTTCAGGATAAGAGCGTGTTCTCCACCATCACGTCCGTCTATGCCGACGGCTTCATGACCCCCGCCGTCCGTCCCACCGCGGCCAGCCCCACCGCGCAGGGCATCGTCGCCATTGTGGCGCTGGTCGTGAACGTGGTTATTCTGTCGAGCATCATCAAGCGCGCAAAGGCGCAGAAGAAGAATCCCTACAAGCAGGAGATCTTCACCGATCAGCGCGACTTCCGCGAAGCGATGGAAAGGGCCTGACCGCATCAAAAAGGGCTTCGCCCTTTTTGATGCGGTGGATCCCGCCGCATGTAAACTCCCTATAATGTAAAGAGCGCTGTGCCGCCGGCACAGCGCTCTTTGTTTGTATAGTCTCACAGAGTTCGCGCTGCCGCATGCAAGAACGCGCGGAATGCAGCGAAGTCCCACCCCGTTTAAAAAGGCTTCGCCCTTTTAAGCAAGCGCCAGCATGACCATATAGGCCGCGTAGATGACGAGCATCAGCAGACCCTGCCAGCGGTAGAACTTTCCCTTGAGCAGCGGCGGCAGCACCGCCACGCAGCACAGCGTCAGACACGCCGGGAGATCCAACATTGTCGTCTGCGCGCTGAACGTGAGCCTGCCGCCCGAGACAGCGGAACAGATCGGCAGGATGAGCGTCAGGTCGATGACATTCGCGCCGATGATGTTGCCCACGGACATGGACGCCTCCTTCTTGGCAATCGCCGTGAGCGTCGTGACGAGCTCCGGCAGGCTCGTACCGATGGCCACCATCGTCACGCCGACGATGCTCGCCGGGACGCCCAGCAGCAGCGCCAGCTCGCTGCCGTAGTCGATCAGCAGGCGCGAGCCGAGCACAATCGCCGCGCAGCCGAGCAGGAACATGCCGATCTTGCCCGCCACCTTGCGCCGGGATGCCTTCTGGCGCGCCGGATGCTCCGCGCGGTTTTCCTGCACGCTCGCGCGCGCATCCGCGACGTTGTTCCACAGATAGAACGCGAACACCACGAACATCGTCAGGCTCGGCAGAATCGGCAGCACACCCCCGCGGCACAGCAGCGTCAGCAGCGCCGCACCAGCTACCATTAGAATGGCCTTCAGGCTGAAGTGCTTCTTGCTGACGAGCGCGGGCATACACAGCGCGGAGATGCCCAGAATCAGGCCAAGGTTCGCCGTGACCGAGCCGACGGCGTTGCCCACCGCCAGATCCACCTCGCCCTCCATCACGCCGATGATGGAGACGGTCAGCTCCGGCAGCGTCGTCGCCAGCGAGACGACGGTCGCGCCGATGATGAAATGCGGCACGCCGGTCGCCTCGGCGATCCAGACGGCGCCGTCGAGAAACCAGTCGCCGCCCTTGACAATCAGCACCAGACCGACCACAAACAGCAGAATTGTTACCCAGATACTCATATTCTTGTCCCACCCTCAGAAAGCTTCCGTTTGTATGCTAACAGAATTTTTATTATATACGCTGCCGCGCCGCTATGCAAGACAAAAACGTTTGAACCGCGCGTTTTCGCGTGTTATAATAGAATTTATACGGTTATTCTTCCCACAGGAGGCGCAATACAATATGGAAATGCCGGGATATTTTGAAAAAAACATCGTTTTGCCGCCGGATTACTGCGGCCAGACGGCGGAGCTTTCGCCGCTCGCGGCATTTACGCTCTTTCAGGCCATCGCCTCGGAGCACGCCGAGTATACCGGCGTCGGCAACGACGCCATGGCCGCGCGCGGCCAGTTCTGGCTGACGCTGCACACGCGGGTGGACTTTTTCGGCAGTGCCCGCATGTCGCAGGAGGTCACCGCCGCCACTTGGCCGGAGCCGTGCAGCCATCACGCGCTGCGCTGCTACCGTAGCTACAGTCTCCGCCGCGGGGACGAGCTGCTCGCCATCGGGCGGACGCAGTGGGCCGTGCTCGAGCCGGAGGGACGCCTGCTCCCGCTCGTACGGGACGTGTTCCCGGCGGATTATGCCTATTGCGGCCGCACGGGCATCACGGACGCGCCCACGCGCTTTCACGACGACTTTACCCCGGCGGACGAGGTGTTCACCCACACCGTCCGCTCGACCGACATCGACGCCGGACACCATATGAATAACGTCGCCTACGTCCGCGTGCTGCTCGACTGCTTCCCGGCGGCGGTGCTCGCGGGCGGGGATATCTCCTCCATCGAGGTACACTATGCGGCGGTCTGCCGCGAGGGCGAGGTGCTCACGGTCTGCAGAAAGGACGAGGGAAACCTCTGCCGTCTGGCCATCAAAAAGCCCGACGGCACCGCCGCCGTCCTCGCCTCCGTCCGCTTCAAAACCAAAGAATAAAGAACCAGCGGAGACGTCGTCTCCGCTGGTTCTTTATAGGTCTCAC
>ERZ857972.1204-NODE-1204-length-16219-cov-6.469995_pt1 | contig 16219 bp, 19 predicted proteins | sample MGYA00519757_ERZ857972 | MGnify/ENA primary metagenome ERZ857972 (study PRJEB31778, sample SAMEA3449383) | human gut metagenome | biome: human gut; feature: human-associated habitat; material: faeces | place: United Kingdom | collected 2010/2012 ...
CTTCGATGCGTCGTGGTCTTCAATGTCTTTTTTTGTTGCCGTTACTACGTTCGGGTCGATGATAAAAGAGATAGCGTCCGCGTTGGAAATCTCAATGTGCATCGTCAATTCGATTTCGCCCGCCGCTCCGCTTGAAATGATGACTTTTTCCGTGTCAGGGGTATTGCAAACCGCGATAAGGGTTTCTGTTTCGTCCAGAACGCCCATTTCGCGGATTGTCCACCCGCCAACATCGGACGGAATCACCGCTACTACGTCAATCATGTTTGGGGATTTCTCGTTGATCTCTACGCGGTTTACTTTTCCGCGCCACTTTTCGCCCTTTAATGCGGTCATGGTAGAATTCGGCTTGTAGTAGCTTCCGCCGCCGTCACCCACAGCAAGGTCCGTAATATTGATTTTCTTTCCCTCCATGACCGCCGCCGCAATCAGTTGTATTCCGCAGTCGGTCACAAGGGTTCCATACGTTTTATCTTCCATTTCTTCACCCTCCGTTCGTTATTTATTTGGGAATACTGCAAGTTTCCGCCCGTACTGCGTATAGCCGCCGCAGTAGAACCCGCCGTGCGATTCCATATTTCGCGCCAAGTATGGGTAGACTTCGACGCGTTGCCCGATAGCGTGGACGGCGGCAACCTTGACCGCTGTTCGCTTTTCGATTTGGTAACTGATTGCTTCAAGGTGTGACCGCAGGTTTTTATAAAAACGCACACGGTCGAGGACCGCCGCTTGACGGTCTGCGGTGATGCCCGCTTCCGTTGCGCCGATGACGACGCGGAATTTATACGGGTCGCCGCCGTACTCGAACCACTCTTCCACTTTCGTTCCGGGGTACACAGCCCCCAACGCCTTTTCAACAGCATACTTCGTTCCCAATCTGCGGTGGACCTGTATGCTGTCCCGGTCGCCCTCCTCGCGGAGGGCGTGGATAGAAATACGTCCGTATCAGCGGGGAAGCAGGCGGTTTCGTGTCGCCCTCCTCGCGGAGGGCGTGGATAGAAATTTGTCCGGCTTTCCTGCCGGGTCAGTGTTATTTAGTCGCCCTCCTCGCGGAGGGCGTGGATAGAAATAGCTTGCAACCATGTACCGTGTCGCCCGCTGTGGGTCGCCCTCCTCGCGGAGGGCGTGGATAGAAATAGCCATGAGCGCGGCCCAAACGGCACGCTTGACGTCGCCCTCCTCGCGGAGGGCGTGGATAGAAATAATTCGGTTTCGTTGTCCACGGTAAAAAACCAGGTCGCCCTCCTCGCGGAGGGCGTGGATAGAAATACTTAACGGCATCTCGCTGCAGTGGTAAGGGTTAGTCGCCCTCCTCGCGGAGGGCGTGGATAGAAATCTTGTAGGTTTGCGTCAGTTCCTGCATGAGGTTCGTCGCCCTCCTCGCGGAGGGCGTGGATAGAAATTCATACGGCGCACCGCGCCTAGCGCGTGGCATTTGTCGCCCTCCTCGCGGAGGGCGTGGATAGAAATGAAAACGAGAAGGAGAATATCTACGATGGCGTATCGTCGCCCTCCTCGCGGAGGGCGTGGATAGAAATCAGATGCCGCCGTCAGCCTCGAAGAAGCCGATCCCGTCGCCCTCCTCGCGGAGGGCGTGGATAGAAATCTTGCCGATGTCGTCGATCACGAGGAGTTGGACGGGTCGCCCTCCTCGCGGAGGGCGTGGATAGAAATATTGTCTACTGCCAGAGTGCGCTGAATTTCAGAGTGTCGCCCTCCTCGCGGAGGGCGTGGATAGAAATCTCAAGTCTCTCGACCGCAACCAGCGCGACCAGGTCGCCCTCCTCGCGGAGGGCGTGGATAGAAATCTCGGTATCCCTCTGAACCAGAAGCGCACCCTCGTCGCCCTCCTCGCGGAGGGCGTGGATAGAAATTACGATACCAAAAAATACAGATACATCAAAGACGTCGCCCTCCTCGCGGAGGGCGTGGATAGAAATAACAAGTTATCCACAAAAGTATCAACATTAAAATGTCGCCCTCCTCGCGGAGGGCGTGGATAGAAATATTTTTGGTTGGCTTTCTTCCCGCACCGCCTGTGGTCGCCCTCCTCGCGGAGGGCGTGGATAGAAATAGCTTGCGCCTGTTCGGCCCGAATGCCGTCATGTGTCGCCCTCCTCGCGGAGGGCGTGGATAGAAATAGCAACACAACCGGAAGCATAACAAGCAAAACAAGGTCGCCCTCCTCGCGGAGGGCGTGGATAGAAATTCAAAAAGGAGCTGTATCTCACTGGTACGAGCACCGGTCGCCCTCCTCGCGGAGGGCGTGGATAGAAATGTTATTGTTAATTATTGTTATCCCAAAATAGCAGTCGCCCTCCTCGCGGAGGGCGTGGATAGAAATATTATGGTTTGGAGATACCAGACCTCAAGAAAAAAGTCGCCCTCCTCGCGGAGGGCGTGGATAGAAATCTTGTTGAGTATCGCTTGTTCGCCGATGTTTGCGTCGCCCTCCTCGCGGAGGGCGTGGATAGAAATCTGTCCGCTGTATGCGCTCCTGAACTTACTCATTGGTCGCCCTCCTCGCGGAGGGCGTGGATAGAAATTACACGGGAGTAAGCCTCGGCGCAGACCTATCAAGTCGCCCTCCTCGCGGAGGGCGTGGATAGAAATTGCTGGCTCTCAAAGAGTCTGCTTGCAACCGCGTCGTCGCCCTCCTCGCGGAGGGCGTGGATAGAAATAAATAGATTGGCTTACTCAAAAAGAGCAGTCACGTCGCCCTCCTCGCGGAGGGCGTGGATAGAAATAGAGCAATGAGACCCCCACGGATAACAAGTAATCGTCGCCCTCCTCGCGGAGGGCGTGGATAGAAATTACTACCGCGAGCTCGGCCTTTATGCCGAAGATCCCGTCGCCCTCCTCGCGGAGGGCGTGGATAGAAATAGCACGTCGGCCGTCGTCCGCACGCGGTAGCTCGGTCGCCCTCCTCGCGGAGGGCGTGGATAGAAATCGCAAAGACCTATACCGCTGCGGTTCAGGCGAAAGTCGCCCTCCTCGCGGAGGGCGTGGATAGAAATCGTACCCGCCTGACGGCGTCTGTGCTCCGAAGCCGGTCGCCCTCCTCGCGGAGGGCGTGGATAGAAATAGAGAGACTGCAACGGCAAAAGCTACCGAGGCCGGGTCGCCCTCCTCGCGGAGGGCGTGGATAGAAATTGTTGGCTTTGCATATTGCCTTGAATTGCCCCTGTCGCCCTCCTCGCGGAGGGCGTGGATAGAAATTGCGCTGTTGTAGGCCATCGCCGCGTTGTTGCTGTCGCCCTCCTCGCGGAGGGCGTGGATAGAAATTCCCAGGTTTGCAAAGACCGGATAATAGATGTCCGTCGCCCTCCTCGCGGAGGGCGTGGATAGAAATTACCCGTACTGGTTTGCATGGGCTGAGTTCTCCGGTCGCCCTCCTCGCGGAGGGCGTGGATAGAAATACTTTGGTTACTCCTTGGGCTTTTCGTTGCCCTCGTCGCCCTCCTCGCGGAGGGCGTGGATAGAAATCGTCTCTTTCTCCGTTGCCAGCGAAGGCATAAAATGTCGCCCTCCTCGCGGAGGGCGTGGATAGAAATTGGTATGGCTGCTCTCTTGCCGTTGGTAAGCTGTAGTCGCCCTCCTCGCGGAGGGCGTGGATAGAAATTTCGAAGCTCTTAGTAAACATACTGCCGTTGTACGTCGCCCTCCTCGCGGAGGGCGTGGATAGAAATTAGCTCCATCCGCGTTGCCCAGTCTTTTCGTTTGGTCGCCCTCCTCGCGGAGGGCGTGGATAGAAATACAGCCTGATGCCCCCTCTCATGGCGCCGCCGCTAAGGTCGCCCTCCTCGCGGAGGGCGTGGATAGAAATATTCTTTAGCCTCTGCTGCCTCTGCTACCTCTGCGTCGCCCTCCTCGCGGAGGGCGTGGATAGAAATATGCCGACCCTGCAAAAGCTGATGGAGCAGATCAGTCGCCCTCCTCGCGGAGGGCGTGGATAGAAATATCCTCGAGGCACTCAGCAGAAGGGAGGGCGGCGGTCGCCCTCCTCGCGGAGGGCGTGGATAGAAATGTTTGCACGGACATCACGAGCAACCCCTTCCAGGTCGCCCTCCTCGCGGAGGGCGTGGATAGAAATAGCATCAACGCGCTGCCCATGAGGGCGTATGCTGTCGCCCTCCTCGCGGAGGGCGTGGATAGAAATAAGACTGGAATAGTATGCTAGGTGCCATTCAAGAGTCGCCCTCCTCGCGGAGGGCGTGGATAGAAATAGAAACCAGAACGTCACGCAGCCAACGCTTGTAGGTCGCCCTCCTCGCGGAGGGCGTGGATAGAAATAAGGAAATAAACGCGCTGTTTAACAACATCCGCAAGTCGCCCTCCTCGCGGAGGGCGTGGATAGAAATACCTTGGTCACTCCTCGGGCTTGTTGCCCTCTACGGTCGCCCTCCTCGCGGAGGGCGTGGATAGAAATCGAAGCTTGCGATGAATTTGTCCACATCGTTGTCGTCGCCCTCCTCGCGGAGGGCGTGGATAGAAATATCGTCGTGAGCAGCGAATAGTCTCGCTTGAATGTCGCCCTCCTCGCGGAGGGCGTGGATAGAAATACACGGCAGCGTTCTCCATGACCACGATGTCCCGTCGCCCTCCTCGCGGAGGGCGTGGATAGAAATTACTATCCCGTCTTTGCAAACCTGGGAGAACAGGTCGCCCTCCTCGCGGAGGGCGTGGATAGAAATCGGTCTATCATGGCTCACCCGTCTCCGCCATCAGGTCGCCCTCCTCGCGGAGGGCGTGGATAGAAATGATCCGTACCATTGCATTTTTCTCCCTTTACGCACGTCGCCCTCCTCGCGGAGGGCGTGGATAGAAATACCCTCGACATCTCCACCACCGACGGGCGGGTGGGTCGCCCTCCTCGCGGAGGGCGTGGATAGAAATAGAAAGAGGTGAACTGCTCTGACCTTCAAGGAAAGTCGCCCTCCTCGCGGAGGGCGTGGATAGAAATAACTTCCGCATTTCCGTCAGCCGTGGTGCATCCGGGTCGCCCTCCTCGCGGAGGGCGTGGATAGAAATAGAGTGCCATCGGCGCGGACGAGGCGGGCGAGTGGTCGCCCTCCTCGCGGAGGGCGTGGATAGAAATTTGATGATCCTGAAACCATTTGTCTCCGAGTCCTGTCGCCCTCCTCGCGGAGGGCGTGGATAGAAATCCGTCCACGCTGGACGAGGACGGCGCCCGCTGCACGTCGCCCTCCTCGCGGAGGGCGTGGATAGAAATTCAAAGACGATGTTCACGCCTTTCTGCACCTCGGGTCGCCCTCCTCGCGGAGGGCGTGGATAGAAATCGCTTGGTGGCAGCCGTCGAACCAGAGCGCTTGGTCGCCCTCCTCGCGGAGGGCGTGGATAGAAATTGTCGGTTTTGCTGTCGCGGTCTGCCGGAAGTTACGTCGCCCTCCTCGCGGAGGGCGTGGATAGAAATATATACTGCGCCACCTCCTGCAGGGTACGTTTCCCGGGTCGCCCTCCTCGCGGAGGGCGTGGATAGAAATGGTACATCCAAATACAGGCGGCAACAACTGCGCGTCGCCCTCCTCGCGGAGGGCGTGGATAGAAATTTTTTTCCCTCTGGCTCTCTATGTCAATTTTACCGTCGCCCTCCTCGCGGAGGGCGTAGATAGAAATTCCAAGCGCAGCAACAAGGCAGCGCAGGGCGACAAGTCGCCCTCCTCGCGGAGGGCGTGGATAGAAATTATGGTCGGAGACCGCGTGGCAAAGCTCCAGGCGGTCGCCCTCCTCGCGGAGGGCGTGGATAGAAATCTGTATTTTTCGTCATAGGCACGCCGCATCACAGGTCGCCCTCCTCGCGGAGGGCGTGGATAGAAATCATACTCTCTCGTCTTCCCACCCAAAAAATACAGTCGCCCTCCTCGCGGAGGGCGTGGATAGAAATTCGGTAACGGTCAGAGTATCGCCGTCGGCATCGGTGGTCGCCCTCCTCGCGGAGGGCGTGGATAGAAATCACACACCGGTCACGGTCAGGCCGTCCAGACTGCGTCGCCCTCCTCGCGGAGGGCGTGGATAGAAATAACCTGTCCGCCAAACAGAACAGCAGCTTTTCCAGGTCGCCCTCCTCGCGGAGGGCGTGGATAGAAATGGATTCAGGACATCATTGCAGCCTACAAGGATGCGTCGCCCTCCTCGCGGAGGGCGTGGATAGAAATCGAGATGTTCCGGCGCAGCACCCGCAAGCGGCGTGGTCGCCCTCCTCGCGGAGGGCGTGGATAGAAATTACTTGCAGCAGCGTCCGCAGCCTACCGCATCAAGTCGCCCTCCTCGCGGAGGGCGTGGATAGAAATTGAAATGCAGGGCGCCCGCATTGAAAGCTGTGAGGTCGCCCTCCTCGCGGAGGGCGTGGATAGAAATAAGCTCACCTACGGCACGGTGGAAGATCTGCCGTGTCGCCCTCCTCGCGGAGGGCGTGGATAGAAATCTATATCGCTCTCGCCGGTTTACCATATCTCAGGTCGCCCTCCTCGCGGAGGGCGTGGATAGAAATACTGGCTCTCTGGCGGGACTTGCTGGCCCGCTGACGTCGCCCTCCTCGCGGAGGGCGTGGATAGAAATGTCCTCCTCCTAGTCGATAGTCTCCCGTGTTGCGCTCGTCGCCCTCCTCGCGGAGGGCGTGGATAGAAATCGAATAGCCGTTCTGTTGACTTCGATTGTAAAGTGTCGCCCTCCTCGCGGAGGGCGTGGATAGAAATATCACGGAAATGGAACGTGACGACAAGACAAAGCGTCGCCCTCCTCGCGGAGGGCGTGGATAGAAATATCCGGCGCTTCGTGCAGCAGCACTGCAGTTCCGGACGTCGCCCTCCTCGCGGAGGGCGTGGATAGAAATAGGCCGGTCTCGGTGCTGCCGCCTGCGTCCGTGGTCGCCCTCCTCGCGGAGGGCGTGGATAGAAATCGGCGCGTCTCCGGTTGTCCACTGATGCACTGCGGTCGCCCTCCTCGCGGAGGGCGTGGATAGAAATATGCTCTACCGCCCGAAGCCCTGCTGGTACAGCCTGTCACCCTCCCCGCGGAGGGTACAGATAGAAACCAGTTTTCACCGCGAATCGGGCATCGCCACAATTTTTCCAAAAAGGAGTTTTCCATGCATACAGTTTCCCTCACCCATCAGCTCGTCGCCATCCAGGACGACTTTGACCTCGACAAGATCATCGAAAGCGGCCAGTGCTTCCGGCCACAGAAGCTGTCCGACGGGCGCTACCGTTTTCTTTCCGGCAGCGCACTTCTTTATCTGACTCCGCTGGGCGATGGTCAATACGACGCCGCATGGTATGGCTCAGATCGGGAGTACTGGGCCGACTACTTTGATTTGGGCCGGAACTATGCCGCGCTGCGGTGCAGCTTGGCGGGACAGAGCAGCTATCTGGACAAATCGCTCGATTTCGGGCAGGGCATCCGAGTCCTGCATCAGGATCCATGGGAAATGCTCATCACCTTTCTCATCTCCCAGCGCAAGAGCATTCCGGCCATCCGCACCGCCGTGGAACACCTTGCCCGGTGCTGCGGCGAACCGCTCAGTGCCGAAGGCGATGAAGTTTTCCTCTTTCCTACCCCGCAGCAGCTCTGCGGCCTCTCTGAAGCGCAGCTGATGGGCTGTGGTCTGGGCTACCGCACCCGTTACATCCAGAACGCTGCCGCTCAGGCTTCCAGCGGCACACTCGACCTCGGTGCTCTGGCGGCGCTGCCCGACGACGCTCTCTTTTCCCGCCTCCTCGAGCTGGACGGCGTCGGCAAAAAGGTAGCAAACTGCGTCTGCCTCTTTGGCTATGGCCGTACCGCGATGGCTCCCATTGATGTCTGGATACAGCGACTCATTGATGAGGAATTCGGCGGCCGCGACCCTTTTCCTTCCTATGATCAGCAGGCTGGCATCGTACAGCAGTACTTGTTCTACTACAAGCGCAGCACCAGCCGCAGCGTCGCTCACAAAAAATAAAAAAAGTTATTGACAACTCTCCATTTTGCTGGTATAATAACACACGTCGTCAGGGACGGCACACCAGCTATGGGGGATTAGCTCAGCTGGGAGAGCGCTTGCATGGCATGCAAGAGGTCAGCGGTTCGATCCCGCTATTCTCCACCAAAAAAGCACTGTACTTCGTTTGAAGTACGGTGCTTTTCTTTTTACGGAAGCCGATTTTTGAGGCTGCATTGCTTCGCCTGCATGTCTTTTAGGCTTTTTGCGGAAAACCGGGATGTTCCCGCAGATAAGCGGGTCCCCATAACAAAAGAGACCGCCGTACAGCAAGCTGCTGTACGGCGGTCTCTCCTTCTTTTTTCAGTTCCGCGGGATGGCCATTCGGCGCTCTGCTTTCTTTACGAGCCATGCTCCCGCCCATCCGCAGGCGGCTCCCAAAATGGCACCACCCAGAATATCCGTCGGGTAATGGACACAGAGGTACATCCGCGAGAATGCGATGAGAACGCCTACCGGCAGAGCTGCCATCGCCCACTGCTTTTTCCCGGCCATCCAGAGAGCTGTCACCGAGGCGAAGGACGCCGCTGTATGGCCCGAAGGAAAGGAGAAATCGTCCGGGTACGGGATAAGCAGCTGTACCTCCGTAAGGATGCCGCATGGACGGACGCGGGCCACCAGCGGTTTGAGAAGAAGATTGCAGAGGACAGCGTCGATGAGGAGCGCCGCTGCCAGCACACATCCGACCCGCCGCGTTTTGCGGAACACCAGCAGCACCGCTGTCAGCGTCACCCAGAGAATACCGGAGTCTCCCAGACGGGTAATAAAACACATGCTTCCATCCAGCATGGGGCTGTGCAGGGATTGCAGGAATTGCAGGAAAGTGAGTTCGGCGTTCATAAAGCTCCCTCTTTCTCGTTTCGTTATGTACAGGATACCAGAAGTTTATGAACAGAAAACCACAAAGTCTTAAACAGTAGTTAAAACAGCCGGCTCCGCCGCTGAGTTTTGCAGCATTTCAGTTCCCGGCGTTCCTGATGGACAAGGGAAAAATTAAAAAGAAAAGCCGACTGAGAACACCTCTCAGTCGGCTTTTTCTATGCCGGTGGTGGGGGTCGAACCCACACGTGTTATTAGCACAAGGGATTTTGAGTTTTTATCCTCATCTTCCATCTGGTGTCATCCAGTGATATCTAGTGATATCTGGTTCCCACTGTGCAAAGGCAAAATTCACGCCTCAACGAACAATAATTTGAAATATCCACGATTTTTCGATGCGTTTTTCCTCTACTCTGTTTTTTCGGTTTGGACCGCCCAAATGGAAATTGGAGGGATGTTCAGGAGGGATGCAGGGCAAAACGCTCCTCTGCTTAGGCACAAAACGAAAGGAAAGTCAAGGATAATGAATCAAAATCAAGCAAAAGAGTATTATAAAAAATTATTTGTGAACTATCCTGATGTGCTGTCTGTCGAAGAAGCAACAACTTTACTCGGTTTCAAAAGCCAGACTGCCATCATCAGAAGAATCCATCAACATAGAATTCGCTGCCTGAAAGTCGGACGATCTTTCATGATTCCGAAAGAATATCTCATCGACTATCTTTTGGATAGCTAAATTATATAGCCATTATATTACATAGCGCACCACTTTTCAATAAGAAAAGAGTGCGCTTTTTATTTTCAAACGAAAGGCGGTTGATTTTTTGAACACAAGCTGGAGCAAAACGTTGAAAAAGCCACATGACCCTTGACTACTTTTACGGACAAGCCGGAGAACTGTTTTCATTCTACCGCATTCCCAAGGCTCTTTTTCAGGAGCCACGGTTCCAGAGTCTGTCCACCGATGCAAAAACCCTGTACGGCATCCTGCTGGACCGCATGAGCCTGTCTGTGAAAAACGGCTGGCTGGACGAGCAGAACCGGGTGTTCATCATCTTCACGATAGAGGATGTCAAGAGGGCGTTGTGTTGCGCAGACAACAAAGCGACCAAGCTGCTCCGGGAACTCGAAAAGTTTGGTCTGATTGAACGAAAACGCAGAGGTCTGGGAAAGCCAAGTTTGGTGTATGTGAAGAACTTTTCGGCAGAATCGTCAAAATCAATATTCCAAAATCGTGATTTTCACGATTCTGGAGGCTTCAAAAACGCAAGTCAAGACCCTTCAAAATCACGATGTAATAAGACTAAAGAGAATGATACTGAAATGAGTGAGACTGATCCATTCAATTCTGAAGAAGCGGATGGGATGAGCAAACGCACCCAACTGGAAGAATATTTTTCTCAGTCTTTGGAGATAGACCTTTTGCTCCGGCTCTGCCCGGATGACAAGGACATTATCTACCAGATCGTAGACTTGCTGGTGGACACCTGCGCTACCAACCGTAAGCTGCTGCACATTGCTGGGGACGATAAGCCCGCCGAGGTGGTATGCAGTCGGTTTATGAAGTTGAACGCCGACCACATCCGCTTTGTGCTGAAGTGCTTTGCAGAGAACAGCAGCCCGATCCGTAACATGAAACAATATCTGCTCGCTTCTCTGTACAACGCGCCCACCACCATGCAGCTTTCCTACCAGAACCAAACCAACCACGACTTAGCGAATCGGAGGTGATGAAAATTTCAAAGAAAGCAACCACGATAGCCATCGTCAACCAGAAAGGCAGCACCGGCAAGACCACCACCTGTGAAAATCTGGGCATCGGGCTGGCGATGGAGGGCAAAAAAGTTCTGCTGGTGGACACTGACCCGCAGGGCAGTCTTACCATCAGCATGGGCTGGCAGCAGCCGGACGAGCTGCCTGCCACATTGTCTACTCTGATGCAGAAAGCCATGAACGACCAGCCTATCCAACCCGGTGAGGGCATCCTGCACCATGCAGAGGGCGTAGACCTCATCCCTGCCAACATCGAATTGGCAGGATTGGAGGTGGCTCTGGTAAACAGCATGAACCGGGAAAAGATGCTCAAACAGGTGTTGGACGGAGCAAAACGGGAGTACGATTATATCCTGCTGGACTGTACTCCCTCCCTTGGTATGCTCACCATCAATGCACTGGCGGCGGCAGACACTGCTTTGATACCCGTACAGGCTCAATATCTTTCTGCCAAAGGTCTGGAGCAGCTTTTGCAGACAATCTGTAAGGTACACCGGCAGAAAATCAATCCGAAGCTGAAAATCGAGGGCATCCTGCTCACCATGACGGACAGCCGCACCAACTATGGAAAGCAGATCGACACTTTGATTCGTCAGGCATACGGTAGTAAAATCAAGGTGTTCGACCAGACCATTCCCCGGTCTGTTCGTGCTGCTGAAACCAGTGCCGCCGGCAAGAGCATTTTCCAGTATGACCCCAAGAGCAAGGTGGCAGAAGCCTATCAATCTCTTGCGAAGACTAACTATTAAAAGTCAAGCCCTAAAATAAAAAAATCCGCCAACCATCCGCTGCCCATGACAAACATCATTCAAATGCTGGCCTTGGAGTAGCGAGGGTGACGGAGAGAACAGCAAAGCAAGCCCAGCCAACCCTCGCAAAAACAGAATAGCATTTGAATGCTTCGGTTTGTCAAGGGTTCGCTGCGCCAGCTAAGTTGTTCTTAGGTTTAACTCAAGCTCTGGAGAAAATCAAGTGATGGCAAGATATGCTTTACCGGACTTCTGCAAAGCGTAAATAAGTCGTACGAGTTTCTTTGTGGCATGAGATAGGGCAACATTGTAGTGCTTGCCTTCAGCTTGCTTTTTGGTAAGGTATTCAGTAAAAACAGGATTCCAGTAACAGACGTATTTGGTTGCAGTGTAAAGAGCGTATCGAAGATAACGAGAGCCACGCTTTTCCATGTGTGCATAGCAGTTTGTGAGTTTTCCTGACTGGTATGTGGACGGAGAACATCCGGCATAAGCCAAAACTTTATCAGGAGAGTTGAAATTTGAAAAATCCCCCACCTCTGCAAGAATCATCGCAGCAGAATAAAATCCCATTCCGGGAATCGAAAGGATTGGCGGTTTCAATTCATCCATGATTTTCCGAATGGCATCTTCTATTTCGTTGATTTCGGAGGTGAGTTCTTGAATGAGCTTAATGGTGTGCTTTAATTCCAAAGACTTAGCAGGCATAACAGAACCAATGGATGTTCTGGCTGCATCTCGGATATGAGTAGCTCGGTCTTTTCGGTAATGGCCTCTGGATGTTGTCACGAGGATGTTAGCCAATCTGGTCAGATGAGCTTCTGAAATCTGCTTTGCACCGGGATATTCACTGAGAAGAGCATAGATTGAAGTGCCGTGGATAGACGAAACAAGCTGTTCTAATTCTGGAAACAGGATCGTAACCAATCTGGACACCGACTGCTTTAGTTTGGCGCGTTCCTGAACTTTATCAAATCGGTATCTCGTGAGTGACTTTAGTTCTTCGTTGTGATATGCTGTATCTGTGTAGGACTTGAGGTCTACATCGGACAATAGCATAGTTGCAATCGTTTTTGCATCCACACGATCGGTTTTAGTTTTGCGAAGACTGAGGCTCTTTCGATACAGGTTGGTATGCAAGGGATTCATGACATAGACGGGCAGGTCGTTGTCAAGAAGAAACCCAAGGATATTGCAGCTGTAATGTCCGGTAGCCTCAAGCCCTACTTTTATTTTGTCTGATTTTTGAGTACAGTCTTTAATCGTTTGCAGCAGCCTTTTAAACCCATCTAGGTTGTTGGGGATGGTAAAGCAGTCAGCGAGGGTTGTTCCTTCTGAATCAAGGATGCAGCAGTCATGCTTATCTTTGGCAACGTCAATTCCAACACAGATCACTTTTGATACCTCCGCTATAGTATTTAATGCTGCTTAGGACCACAGACTTCTTTGCAGTTGTAACCTCGTTCTAAATAAACCGTCTGGCGGTATCTAACTGATTAACATTTCAACAAAGAAGCTGTGGTTGGAGCCTTTGTCAAACCGTCTTTGCGGTAGGAGGTGTTCACCAATCCACAGCATCCTATACAGTGTAGCATACCGCTGGAGAGCGGTCTATAAATACTACTCTTTTATAATACGAGGAGGTGTTGGTGGATGCCGAAAAGCGGCTTAAACGTAGCACTGAAAGGTCTCGATGATATTTTTTCGACCGAAGAGTCCCGGCAGGAAGAACAGCGGGAGCAGGTACAACAGATTCCCGTCAGCGAACTTTTCCCGTTCAAAAACCACCCGTTCAAAGTTCTGGACGATGATTCCATGACCCGGACGGTGGAAAGCATTTCGCAGTTCGGTGTGCTTGCGCCGCTGATTGCCCGCCCCAGACCAGAGGGCGGCTATGAGATCATCTCCGGGCATCGTCGGAAACACGCCGCAGAGCTTGCAAATCTGGACACCGTGCCTGTCATTGTGCGAAATATGGAGGATGATGCCGCCACGATATTGATGGTCGATTCCAATTTGCAGAGAGAACACATCCTGCCCAGCGAGCGGGCATTTGCGTACAAGATGAAGCTGGATGCAATAAAAAATCAAGGTGCTAGGTCAGATTTAACTTCGTCCCAAGTTGGGACGAAGTTGAGAGCCGATGAAAAAGTAGCAAAAGATTCAGGCGAAAGTCGCAATCAAGTCCAGCGTTTTGTGCGTCTGACGAACCTTGTCCCTGAATTGCTCGACATGGTGGACGAGAAAAAAATCTCTTTTAACCCTGCGGTAGAACTGTCCTATCTGGACGAAAAACAGCAACAGGATTTTTTAGAAGCAATGGATGCTTCCCAGAACGCACCATCTCTTTCACAAGCCATTCGGATAAAAAAGCTGGCGCAGCAGGGTGAGTTTGACTATGATGCAGTCTACAACATTATGAATGAGGAAAAGAAAAGCGAACTGGACACCGTGACCATCAAAAACGAAACCCTGCGGAAATACTTTCCACGCAATTACACGCCCCGGCAGATGGAAAGCATCATCATCAAGCTGCTCGACCAGTGGCAACTAAAAAAGCAACAGGCAAAACAGAAGAAGCAGGAAGAAGCGCGCTGATCGCAGACTGAACCAAAAGACCCAGTTCCGGGTCTTTTATTTTGCAAAAATTTTGGAGGAAACGTCTATGAACTTTACTACCACTCACATCCGTTCCGAGAAAGTCACCATTGATACTCGCATCTACACGATTCTGAACGGCAGAAAAAAGCCTGGTGAAGTCTATCTCGCTGCCATTGCCCCGGATATGGAGCTGACCATCATCACGCTGGACGAGGCTCCCGGCATCCTGCCCTGCTTTGAGGAGGATGATGCCTGCCTGAACCTTCCCAACACCTCGCTGCTGCTCTGCTACAACCCGGCGCAGGTGCTGAAGATGGGCGGAAAGCACTACCTGACCGGCCCGGTGATTCTTGTTCGCACCAACATGGACGGCGATGTCATCTCGCTGACCATCGATGAAGTCTACCTGTTCCAGAAGTATCTGGCAAGCCACAGCATCACCCTGATGGCAGACGACCAGAAGCTGCCCTGCATCTGCATGGAGTGAGGTGTGCCATGCTGAACTTTTTTATCGGTTTCGCATTTTTTGAAGCCGGCGCTTTTTTCGGCTTCTTCGTGGCAGCTCTGTTGAACGCCGCCCATGCCTGGCAGGAGATCTCTATCAAATTCGAGGAGGACGATAATGGAACAGAACGAGAACACCTTGTCGGTGCTGAAAATTGCACCGGGACAGTATCCGCAGCAGGTCGAGATTGACAACAACCTGAAAGCCTTGCAGGAGGCGGTGGGCGGCACGATTGCTGCTGTTTACCCCTTTGCAGACCCAGTGGCTATCATCTGCAATGACGATGGTAAGCTCATGGGTCTGCCCCTGAACCGTGCTCTTCGGGATGAAAACGGAGAAATGTATGATGCCATTGCCGGAGACTTTCTAGTGGTGGGATTGGGCGAGGAGGATTTTGCATCCCTGACCCCAGAACTGGCGCAGAAGTACGAGCAGCTTTTCCATCAGCCGGAAGCCTTTCTGAAGCTAGGCAACCGTCTGTTGGTGCTGCCGGTGCCTGATGAACCTCCCGCAGAAAAGCCCCGCACCAAGCCCCCGGCAGAGCATGACCGCTAAAATCACCCTGCTGCACGGGAGGTGATGGCATTGCAGGAAGAAATCGAACAGAAATCCTTCAACCTGATGATCTCGACCACGAAATTGTCTGCCCGGACTGTCCTGCGGGCGATAAAAGCAGCACTTCGGCTGTACCAGTCCAAGGCATCCCAAGGCAAGCAGAGCGTCCGCACCCTTCTGCGGCAAAACCGGGGCGTGTCCAGCGTGGAGATCAGCAAGACCGGCATCCGTGGCTTAGAGCGGTATGCCAAAAAGTACGGCATCGACTACGCCATCCGCAAGGACACCTCCGAGGTGCCGCCCCGGTATCTGGTCTTTTTCAAAGCCTCGGACGCAGAAGCCTTCAATTCGGCGTTCAAAGAGTATTCGGCATCTCTGCTGAACAAAGACAAACGCCCCTCGGTGCTGGCAAAACTGCATGAACTGGTGCAGGCGGCGGCAGAACTCCCCGGCAAAGTCCGGCATAAGGAACAGGAGCGTGGACTGTGACCACGAAAAAGCTGACAAAGCTGCTGGCACTGTATCTGCCCTATATTTTGCTGGGGCTGGTGGCAACCAACTTTGGCGAAGCGTGGCGGCTTGCCGAGGGCAAAGAGCTGGGGGATAAGATCATGTCCATGATGGGCACCGTTCCGCTGGCGTTTGCGAACCCGCTGCCCAGCTTGCATCCGCTTGATATTCTGGTGGGTTTGTGCTGCGGCGCAGGGCTGCGGCTGGCAGTTTATTTGCGTAGTAAAAACGCCAAGAAGTACCGCCACGGCATGGAGTACGGCTCTGCCCGGTGGGGCACCGCCAAGGATATTGAGCCGTTCATGGCACCCAAGTTTGCAGACAACATCATCCTGACCAAAACGGAACGGCTGATGATGTCCAACCGCCCACCGGACCCCAAAAACGCCCGGAACAAAAATGTGCTGGTGGTGGGCGGCTCCGGCAGCGGCAAGACGAGATTTTGGCTCAAGCCCAACCTTTTACAATGTCACAGTTCCTATGTGGTTACTGACCCGAAAGGCAGTATCGTGGTCGAGTGCGGGAACGCCCTCCTGAAGAACGGTTACAAGCTGAAAATCCTGAACACCATTAACTTTTCCAAGAGTATGCACTACAATCGTGCGACTTGTTCGCCGCTGAAAAGGTGGCGCACAGTGCTGTTTCAATCAGTACTGTGAACTGATAATTCGAGAGGTGGAATGAAGGAGTAACGCCCTGAAACGCCTC
>ERZ857972.1229-NODE-1229-length-15873-cov-22.541219_pt1 | contig 15873 bp, 13 predicted proteins | sample MGYA00519757_ERZ857972 | MGnify/ENA primary metagenome ERZ857972 (study PRJEB31778, sample SAMEA3449383) | human gut metagenome | biome: human gut; feature: human-associated habitat; material: faeces | place: United Kingdom | collected 2010/2012 ...
CTACTGTATTAAATACACGAAAATCCGAAAACTTAGGGTTTTAAGAAAACATAGTAAAAACGAAAAAGAAAACACTAAAAAACGGCTTGAATACTGAACAATCAGAATTCAAGCCGATATTTTTATAATTTGGAAAACATAAATTTCAAAATAATTTTCAAAATCGGAGCAAAGGGCGTTTTATGGGACACCTGTTTTGGTAGACTTGATAGTGAGGAGGTGTTGATTATGGAAAAAATCAGTTTTTTCAGTGCCGATTTTCGTGACGGAAGAATACGAATCGGCAACAAAACTTATCCTGCAGGCACGTTTGCTACGCACCTTTTGAACCAATATTATAAGGACGATACAGCGGCTCGGTTGGCTGTATACAAACAATACAGCTGGCATTTATACGATACGATCTCTGCCGGTTATCTTGATAACAATGATGTTTTACACTCCGGGTGGGAGATCCAACAAATCTTAAAAACCTTGCCTAAACTGCAACCGTTCACTAAACTGGATGTTGAATCAGAGCGTATAAGAATATCTGAACTGTTCACAGAGGATAACGCAAGCTTTATCCGAGAGTATTTCAATGCAAAGGCTCAAATATTAGCTATGGGCATCAATGAATCCGCTCTGGATTTACTCCCGATTGATATAGATAAGGAACAGCAGAAAAAAGCGGACAGTCTGATTGATGATATGATGACAACGCTGACTTTCTATGATCGTATCAGCAACGATATGAGAGAAGCGTTTGAGGGCTTAGCCGAGTTTTGTAACAGACTTGATGAAGCGGAACGGTTTGACGAGCCACATCTATTACCTATTGCACTGGATATATTCGGCAACGAAAAGCTTGATGTAACATCCGAGTATGTCGCTATGCGAAAGACAGCTAAAAGCAAAACGATGGTTACGGCGAGAAGGATGTTTTTTGATAATTACTACAGCTTTGTTCTGACAGATTTCTTCGAGGGCTTGCACTACGGTCATTATCCGAGAAGGTGTCCGATCTGCAAGCGATATTTCCTGATGACTTCTGCAAGACGGCAGGTGTATTGCAACGGAACGGCACCATTCACGCTGAAAGGCAAGCCCATTACTTGCCGAAAATATGCGGCGAGGATGAAGGAAAAGGAACTTTCCGAGGGCAATCCTATCAATCCGATTTACAAGAGCCGGTGCTCTGCAATTCGTGTAGAACAAAAAAGAAGCACCATCACAGCAGAGTTTGCTGCAATGGCACTGAAGGTTGCTAAAGATTATTGGCAAAAAGCGAAGTATGACGATAACTACGCTAACGGTCAATTTAAAATGGATATGAAGCGTGAGAATTTGTATAGAGAAACAGACAGGAGAACCAAGCAAAAGTGAGCCATATCGAGAAAAAAGAATTTGAAATATACCGCATTACGCCACCACCGCCTAAATGGGATTTCCAGGAGTATATTCGTCAGTATATACAGAGCGGAGACGACAAATATTTCTACTGGTTCTTACACTATTACGAGCCTACGCTTAACGACAAGGCAAAGTCTTTTAGGAATAAATACTCAATGGAAGAACATTTTGCCGATATAAAGCAAAGTCTTGTGACAGGCTTATGTAGGGCTTTGCTTAACTACGATATTTCCATATCTCCGTTTTTGCCGTATGCGCAGCGGTATATGGAGCGTGAGGCGCATAATTATATCCGCACAATGCGGACGGGCTATTCCGTGCAGAGCGAATTTGAATATGCCCGACTTCGTAAAGCAATGGATATTTTCAATCATTCAGGCGGTGAGTTTACGGAGGAAACCATTTCACAGGTCGCAACGCAAATCGGTGAAAGCTATGAGAAAACAAAGTCTATCATCGAGGGCGGTATTCTTACCGAAAACTATACGGATGTTCAGAGTAACGATGAGGATGATACAGGAACGACCGACTTCCTTCTGCCGGATTCCTCGCTCAATCCCGAAAATATTTATTTCAAGCAGGAACTATATGACAAACTGTATGAAGCCTATGACAGCTTGGAATACACAGAAAAAATAATGCTCGCCCAACACCTCGGCTTTTGCCCGGAGTGTTTCAGCACTCGCTACGCTGACAAGACAGATTTAGACGAAAATGGCAAGCCAAAAGAAAAGCCGATCAAGCCGCTGCCCTATACCGACATCGCCACCGATCACGGGTTTAGCGATGCCGATACTGCGAAGAGAGTTTGTAGAACAGCTATTAAAAAAATCAAATTTCTTGTATGAAAATCATCAAATTTGATTGAGCTTTGCAAAGATTTATGCTATAATTTTCATATGTTTATATGAGTTTTCTATCAAGGAGGTTGCACTTATGGCTGTTAGTTATAAAAAGCTTTGGAAATTGCTCATTGATAAAGATATGAAAAAAAGCGATCTTGAACGAGAGGCAAAAATCACTCATTATTCTTTGAGTAAGCTTTCACAAGGCAAGGATGTTTCTACTGAAGTCTTAGGCAAAATATGCGAAACGCTGAATTGCACGATAGACGACATTATGGAGTTCGTACCGGAAGAAAAATAATGGTTTTTATATCAAAGGATCATCTGCATTTGGTACGATAAAAAGGAGTTATATAAATGAACAAACAGCAATTAGCGTCTTTAATTTGGGACACTTGTAACGATATGCGCGGATCAATTTCCGCCGTTGAGTATAAGGATATTATTTTAGGTTTTATCTTCTACCGTTTTGTATCCGAAAATGAAGTCTCTTTCCTAAAAAAGCAGGATTGGACAATGGAGATTATGGCAGAGGAACTGACGGAAGAAGATAGTGAAACCGTCAAGCAGTGCAAAGATCACCTCGGCTATTTTATTGCCTATAAAGACCTTTTCTCTACTTGGAAGGATCACACGGCAACATTCACGGTGTCTGATGTAACTGACGCCCTAAATGCATTTGTCAGAAATATTGGCAGCAATCCCGATCATCAAAAGCTTTTCAATGAGATTTTCAAATCCTTGTCTGAAAAGCTGAGCAAAATGGGTTCTATCAGCAATCAGACCTCTCATATCAAGAACATCATAAAGATAGTCAGCCGTATTCCTATGGATGAGAATCAGGGCTACGACGTGCTCGGTTTTATTTATGAGTTCCTGTTGAAGAACTTTGCGTCCAACAGTAAAAAAGACGGAGAATTTTACACGCCACACGAGATTTCGATATTGATGTCCGAAATCGTTGCCCATCATTTGCGTGACAGGGAACAAATAAACATTCTTGATCCCACAAGCGGATCGGGTTCTCTGCTTATCAACATCGGTCAGAGCGTGCAAAAATATTTGCAGGACAGCGGCAATATCACTTATTATGCGCAGGAGTTGATTCAGGAAACCTTCAACCTGACGCGAATGAATCTTGTTATGCGCGGCATCAATCCGTCCAACATCAAAGTGCGTCGTGGCGATACATTAGCAAACGACTGGCCGTATTTTGATGACAATGATAAAGAAAAGAGTTATAGGTATGTCCCTGTTGATTGTGTGGTATCCAATCCGCCTTATTCGCATAAATGGGATGCCGATAACCACACAAACGATCCTCGTTATAAAGAATACGGTATCGCTCCTGCTTCAAAGGCTGATTACGCTTTTCTATTGCACGATTTATACCATCTGAAAGACAACGGCATTATGTGTATCGTAATGCCGCACGGCGTTTTGTTCAGAGGTGGTTCCGAAAAAGACATCCGCACTCAGTTGGTAGAAAACAATAATATAGAAACTATTATCGGACTGCCGTCAAACTGCTTTTACGGCACCGGTATATCAACCATTATTATGGTGCTGAAAAAGCACCGTGAAGCCAGTGATATTTTAATTGTTGACGCTTCAAAGGAATACTTTAAGGATGGCAACAAAAACCGTCTGTCCGGTCATCATATCAAAAAGATAGTAGACGCAGTTTTGAACAGAGAGAACATTCCGTATTTTGCATCTCTTGTTTCTAAACAAACAATTAAAGATAACGACTACAACCTCAACATCCCCCGTTATGTTGAATCGGAGGAAAAGGTTCCTGTTGATTTACACGCAACCGTATTCGGCGGTATTCCGAATTATGAGGTGGAGCATCTCAAAAAGTATTGGGAAGCTTTTCCGTCACTATGTGATAAGCTGTTCACTCGCATTAATGAACACACTTCAGAAGTATCCTGCGATTCCGTTATAGACGCTATCAAACAAAATGCTGATGTTATTGCATTTGAAGCGAGCTACAAAGAGGCTTTTCAAGCGCTGGAGGCACAGCTCTATGAGCTTTTGATCGACAATCAGGTAAAAAACGTTGCGGCCTTGAAAAAAGAAATCACAAATCGTATTTTTGAGTTGTGCAAGCAATTCGGTATTGTGGACAAGTATCTTGTATATAAAGCCTTTGATGATATTTGGGCACAAATCAGCCTTGATTTGGAAGCGATTCGCTTGCAGGGCTTTGACGCCGCACGCAGTATAGAAGATATTGAAGTATATGATAAAAAGGAAAAAAAGGCTGTAAAAAAGGGAGAAGAAGGCAGAGTCATTCCCTTCGCCTTGATTCAGAAGCATCTTTTTGCCGATGAATATACGCAAATGGACAGTTTGAATAAAGAGCTGTCCGGCGTAACGTCGGAATACGAATCCTTCTGGGAAGGGCTGGATGATGAGCTCAAGGAAGAATTGAAAAAGAAAGATGACGGCGATGAGCAGTCCGAAGCAAAGCTTGATACAAAGCAGCTAAAAGCAAAGTATCAGGAAGTTTTGGCAACGCTCTCTGACGATACAACGAAGATGTATGCGGAATATGCTGCGCTGAAGCCGAAGCAAAAGGTGGAGTTTCAGGAGAATCACCCGGAACTTCTGTGGCCCGATGAATCGGAAAAGGCTAAAAACGGCACCTATAAACAATCGGCAATCAATGCGATTATTGAGCAAATCAAAAACAACATCGAAATTGACGAGGAAGAAGATGATTATAAGATTCGTCATTTGTATCTACTCGGTCAGCAGATATCCGCTCTGAAAAAGCAAATCAAAGAGCTCAAAACCGACCTCGATATCAAGGCACAAGAAGCTATCGTAAAGCTGTCGGACGACGAAATCAAAATGTTGCTGAAAGAAAAGTGGCTGACGCCTGTGATGGAAAACATCAACGCGATTCCGAACGCAATTATTTCCGAATTGAACAGTTCAGTGAATGATATTATTGCAAAATACGAAAACCCGATTCTTACCCTTGATACCGACATAGCAAAGATCGAGGAATCATTATCCGAAATATTGAATGATTTAACAGGTAGCGATTTTGATATGGAAGCAATTCAGCAATTCAAGATACTGTTGGGAGGAAAAGAAAATGAATAAAACTCCGGCAGTTCGTTTTAAAGGATTCACGGAAGATTGGGAACAGCAGAAACTTGAAGAAATTTCTGATGTTAGAGACGGCACACACGACTCACCGGTATATCAGGATGAAGGACATCCATTTGTTACATCTAAAAATGTTAAGAATGGATATATAAATTTTGATGGTATACAATACATTTCAGATTATGATTTTTTTGAGATTAACAAACGATCAAAGGTTGATATTAATGATATTCTAATGGGAATGATTGGTACCATAGGGAACCTTGCTCTAATCAGAACAGAACCCAACTTTGCAATTAAGAATGTTGCCTTGATTAAAGACACTAAAAACGTTTCATATCTATATCTATATCACTATCTTAAGTCTTCAAGCATAGAACGGCAACTGTTATTTGGGATGGATGGTGGAACACAAAAATTTGTATCGCTTAAAAAGATAAGAGAATTAAAAATCCAAATACCTGATGATGATGAACAAATCAAATTAGGAACATTTATGGAATCACTTGATAATTTGATTGTGTTTTACCAACGCAAGTACGAGAAACTGGTAAACATCAAAAAATCAATGCTTTACAAAATGTTCCCGCAAAACGGTAGCAAAGTACCCGAAATACGATTTACAGGTTTTACCGACGATTGGGAGCAGCAGGCATTTGAAAAAGCATTTGATTTTCTTCAAAATAACACCTTATCAAGAGCGGAGCTAAATAATGAAAATGGTGTTGCAAAGAATGTTCACTATGGCGACGTACTTATTAAGTTTGGTGAATATTTAGACATCTCTAATTCTGTACTACCTTATATTACATCACAACTGGTAACGAATAGATTTAGATCTTCCCTCTTGAAAAATGGTGATGTTGTTATGGCTGATACTGCCGAAGATGAAACCGTAGGCAAATGTACAGAATTAGCTGGAATTAGTCACTACCCTATAATCTCAGGATTACATACCATTCCTTTGAGACCAAAGATAAAATTTGCTGCAGGATATCTTGGATACTATATGAATTCCAGCAGATATCACAATCAACTTTTACCGCTAATACAAGGGACAAAAGTATCATCAATATCAAAAAATGCACTCAAAAACACAAGCATTTTATTTCCATCTAAAACAGATGAACAAAGACTAATTGGACAGTTTTTTATTCAATTGGATGATCTCATCATTTTTCATCAGCGCAAACTTGAAAAACTAAAACAATTAAAGCAAGCAATGCTTCACAAAATGTTCGTGTAAGTAGCGGAGGCAACTATGTCATACAAAAATGAAACAGAATTTGAGAACGCCTTGATTGCCAAGCTAACGCAGCTCGACAATCAGTGGTCAAGAGAGATTCTGGAATACAAAACCGAAAAAGAGCTGATTGAGAACTGGGCGAAAATCCTTTTCAGCAACAACAATACAACCGATAAGCTTAACGGCTGTCCTCTGACCGAAACAGAGATGGGACAGATCATCACTCAAATCAACGGCGAAACACCCTTTGCGATCAACCGCCGATTGAACGGCAAATATATCTCTATCATACGAGATAACACTAAGGATACACAGCACGTAGGAAAACGTGTTGACCTGTTCCTCTTTGACAAGGATGAGATCGCCGCAGGAAGAAGCGTGTACCAGATCGCCCGTCAGCCGAAGCTCCCCATCTCGTCGGAAATTCTCGGCGACCGCAGAGGCGATTTGATGCTGTTGATAAACGGTATGCCGCTGTATCATATTGAGCTCAAAAACAACCCTGTACCTGTTGAACAAGCGTGTAATCAAATCAGCAAATATATGCAGCACGGCGTATTTACGGGATTTTTCTCGCTTGTTCAAGTGTTTGTCGCAATGACGCCGACCGAAACGCTGTACTTTGCAAATCCCGGACGTGAAAGAGCTTTCAATTCCGACTACTATTTTCATTGGGGCGACTTCAACAATAAGCATATTGATAGCTGGGAAGAAGTTGCGGAAAAGTTTCTTTCCATTCCGATGGCGCACAGACTGATTGGTTACGGCACAATTGCGGACGGAACGGATAATATCCTTAAAGTAATGCGCAGCTATCAGTATCACGCTGCTTATAAAATCTATTCTCAGGTAGTAAAGCGAGTTGACTGGGACGACGAAGGTCAAAAGGGCGGCTATGTGTACCACACTACCGGTAGCGGTAAAACAATGACGAGCTTTAAATGCGCACAGCTGATCAAATCCTCCGGTAAAGTTGACAAGATCGTTTTCCTGATGGATCGTGACGAGCTTTGGAAACAAACTTATGATAATTACCGAAACTTTTCGGACTGTGATGATATTGAAGATACCGCAAACACGAACAGTCTGCTTTCTAAACTGGAAAACGATACTTCTGACTTGTTGATTGTTACGTCCATTCAGAAGATGAGCAACCTGACAACCGTAAACCCCACTCCGAACGCTGCTCGCATCGCAAAGGTACAAAAGAAAAAACTGGTGTTTATCGTTGACGAGGCTCACCGCTCCACCTTCGGCACAATGCTCCGTGATATCAAACTCACTTACCCAAGAGCGATGTTCTTTGGCTTTACGGGTACTCCTATTATGCAGGAAAACGCTATCGACGGTATTACAACCGATGGCTTATTCGGCGTGTGCTTACACAAATATACTATCTCCGAAGGAATCAGAGATAAAAATGTTTTGGGCTTCAAGCCTTCAAAAGTCGTAACCTTTGAAGAGGAAGATTTCAGAGAAAAAGTCGCCTTAATGAAGCTTGGCAAAGAAAACGTCTCAGATCTAACCGATGAAGAATTCAAGAAATTCCACGCTCTTGCTTCTCGTGATATGGATAAAGTGGAAGCAGACGTCAGTAATAGTCTGTATGCTGACGGAGATACCGGAAAAGATCATCGTAAAAACGTGGTTCAGGATATCCTCAACAAATGGGATCGAATCAGCTTCCGTGGTAAATTCCATTATATCCTCGCTACATCCTCCATTCGTGAAGCGATTGAATACTATCGTTTATTAAAAGACAATGAAAAAGGCCTGTTTGTCACTGCTGTTTTTGATCCGCATACAGATAACACAAACGATGATATCTTCAAAGATAAAGCAGTAGAAGAAATCCTAATTGACTACAATAACCATTTCAACTTCAAGTTTACAGTCGGCGCTTATCGTCGATTCAAGGATGATGTTTGCTCTCGTCTTGCGCACAAAGAACCATACAAGGATATCGACACAAGAAGAGAGGAAGCGGTTAATATCGTTATCGTTGTTAATCAGATGCTTACCGGATTTGATTCAAAATGGATCAATACTCTGTACTTGGATAAAGTAATTGATTACGAGCAGTATATCCAAGCCGTCTCAAGAACAAATCGTCTTAACGGTTATGAAAAGCAGTACGGAATCATCAAGTATTGCAGAAAACCGTACACAATGGAGAAAAACGCAGAGGAAGCTCTGCGACTCTATGCGGAAGCTGGTTATCAAGACGTTTATGTTCCGTCTTTAGGACAGAACATCATTGGAATGAATAACGATTATCAGAGTATTATCAAGCTGTTCGAAAAAAACGGTATTGAGAATTTCAGCAGACTTCCCGATAATCAGGGAGACATCAAGTTGTTTGCCGACTTGTTCAATAACATCAGTAACTATTATTATCGCTCTATTCCTCAGCTTTTTACTTGGACGAAGAGAACTTATATCACAGAGGATGCCGGAGAGGTAACGGTTGACCTCGATGAAAGAACATACGAAATTCTTCATCAGAGATACAGCGAAATACCGAGGACTGTTCAGCCCGGCGGCGATATGATTTATGACATCAAGGCTTTTCTTACCGAGGTATCATCAAATGAGATTAACCGTGCGTTTATGGAATCTCAGTTTGCCGAAGTATTGAAAGACCTTTCCAATGGTGCAAAGCCGGAAGAAATCAAAGCATTGCTCGATGATTTGAAATCCAGTTTTGCAGAATTGCCGGCAGAGGATCAGATTACTGCCGAAGCTATTTTGGAAGATATTTACTCCGGTGCGCTAAAAGATTTTGACGAAGGAAAAACTCTCGCAGAATACATCGAGATTTATAAAAGGAACACCCTTAAAGCTAATGTCGAGAGATTCAGCGACGCTTTTGGCTTTGATAAAGATAAGATTGCACGAATTATGGTTTTCCACTTGAAGGAAGAAAAGCTGTATGAAGGCGGACTTTTCGATCAGATAATGGAAACACTTGACCGCGCAAAAGCTAAGGAAACTATGGAAAAACTGGAGGATTGCACTATCAGACCTCACCGAGTAGTTCAAAAAGCAGAAGGATATTTGAAAAAGTTCATCCTATCCGGCGGGGATGTTAGCTTTATGGAGAAGTAATGTTTTTGATGTTTGCAGTCTCGCAGCTGCTTATGCTAAATAATTCAAATTGTTTAATATACGGAGGAAATGATGCCAAGCATAATAATTCGTTTCTTAATGAATCACGATAAAGTAAAAATTGAGATATCTGATGAAGAATGCGAGATTATAAAGCAAAGCGCCTCAAAAATTAATATGATTACATCAGAAACAGACTATTGCCTTATGCTTCGTGACAACTTGTTGGATGCATTTAATGATTTTGCAGCAAATGGGCCTGGTACTGATAAAAATTTTAATCGTCTAAATCGTTATATAATGAATTGGCTAAATAGTTTTTACGCTTGGATCGGTTTTCACGAAAGGCATTATAAAGATTTGTTTTCCGTGTTAAAAACAAAATATTATGATACATATTTTGAGTATCGCTTTGCGTATGCAATGAGGAAATTTACAACTCATCAAGCTTTATGTGTGCGAAGAACAACATTCGACGCACTAAAAGAAACAACAAGATTTGAAATTCCAATAAACGATATTTTAAAGTATAGTAAAGAAATGAAGAAATCTTTTATAGTAGAGTTGATTTCTTTGAAAGATACTTGCGAATTCATTGATTTAGAAAAATTCACAAGAGGCTTCTTTACAATGTTTGAATTGTTTCAAAATGAGTTATGGGAAGCTATAATACCGCAAACCGATATCGAGTGTGAAAAGCTTTGCAGCTATGCAATGCCTTATATGGATAAACCAATAACAAGGTATTATTTAATTGACAATAATGGCGATGAAACAAATATGAATACCGTAATTAATCATTATTTCAAGAAGAAAAAAACGATTTCTTTATCTGAGGAAATGAAAAAGTTTTTACTATCGCCAGATGGTAGCTAGATTCGTCTCTTCTATTATTCACGGTAATACTATACCTGTGTTAGGAATACTTGAGCAAAGGGGTTAAGAAATGGAATCTGAATACACAACACTTGAAGACTTGGTCAGAACACAATTCGCCAATGTTTTTTGGACTCACAAGATACAAGAAAAGCAAGCAGAGATATATGAAGCTCGGCATAAGTTGTTTTCTTGGATTAATATAATCTCTGCGTCGCTTACTTCTGCTGGTATTATTTCAATTGTTTTTGTTGATCAGTTTTGGATAAAGTTAGTTTCTGCTATTGTATCTTTCGTTACTACAACAATAAGCGCTTTATTAGCGACTTTTGATTATAAGAACTTAGCAAAATCGAATAAAACCACAGCTACGAAACTTGTATGTTATAGAAATGAATTATTATCACTGCTTGCGAGAATAAGAATTAAAGAAAAAACTGCAAAAGAATTGTTCGATGAATTTGAAAATCTGCAAAGCAGTATACACGAAGTATATCAGGATGCTCCAAATACAACTAATCGTGCAGTTGTAAAAGCAGGAAAAGCTATCAATGAAAGTAAAGATGGTACATACTCTGATGAAGAAATTGATAGACTTTTACCTGATACACTAAAGAGGAGGAGTACAAAATGAGCTATAATGTCAAAAAACACGGAGAAGTTATTTCGACAGATATTAGAACAAGCATCTCAACTCGGTATAAAGCGGTCACTAAAGCAATTAACCGTGAATTTTGGAATTCTCAGAGTGACAAAGAACATAGCCTTTATGTTGGTTCCTATGGACGGGGAACAGCAATTAATACCAGTGATGTTGATATTCTTGTTGAATTACCTGAAGATGAATACAATCGCCATAACGTTTATAAGGGAAATGGGCAGTCCAGGCTATTGCAAGCTGTAAGAGAAGCAATACTTAATACATATCCTCGTTCAGATGTGCGAGCTGATGGACAAGTTGTTAAAATAGCTTTTTCCGATGGTATGAAATTTGAAATACTACCTGCGTTTGTTACATATGGATGGAATGGTATAATTTATAAATATCCAGACACAAATATGGGTGGAAATTGGCGTTCAACTAATCCAAAAGCAGAGCAGGATGCTATGCGTGATAAAAACAAATCAAGTAATGGGTTATTATTTGACACCTGTAAACATATGAGATTTATTCGGGATAACTACTTTAAAAGTTACCATCTTTCCGGAATAGTTATTGATAGCTTTGTTTATTCTGCAATCAAGGACTGGAGATGGACACCACCAGAAGAATCTTCATCCGCTGCTGCGGCAGGCGAGTACGAGAAGACACTTTATGATTATTACTTTAATAACCTGCGATATTCAACAACAATTAATGCTCCGGGCAGCAATGATTATGTCGATATTAAAAGCAGTAAAGATTGCTTAGAAAAAGTTTTATTGAAAATGTGTGAATAGATCACGACTATCAACAGATAAGTGATAAGGAGGAAATAGATTGAAAAAAAGTGTCCTTTTAGGTAACGGAATAAATATTCAATTTGGTGGCTATACGAACTATTCTGGACAAGCAATAATGCAAAGAGTTATTAACAATATCGCTAATGGAAAGTACAACCCGTTAGTCAATTATGAAATTAGCCAAGATGAAATGTTGGGAATTCTGGAAGGATTAGTTAATATAATTAATAAAGTTAAACGTGGTCAATTAACCCAATATGCAGATGGTTTGTTTTTTATTTTGGAAATGGATAGAATAAAACGAACTTATCCAGATAATAGTACTATAACATCTGTTTTTCTTGAAGATTATTTCTTAGCCGCTGAAATATTCACTAATATGTACAAAGAAACGGACGGAGAAGAAAAAAGCGAGTTTTATAGAAAAAGTATCTTTGATTTTTTGCATTATATTATTGTTGACGGAATTTATAATGACGGATTAATAAATGAGATGCATAAAAACTATTCCAGCAAAATGGAGATTTTTCTAAAAAAATATGATAATATCTTTACTGTTAATTATGATTATAATCTAGACAGATTCCTTGGTGATCAAAAAACAATTTATCATCTTCACGGAGAGTTTGATAAACTTGCTCCAGAGTACGAAAACGATGATGGCTTAATTGATGAATTGCGGCACGTTTACAGTAATTCTATAATGAGTTGGTCTTGGCTAGATAAATATGGTGGATTAACTGAAACTCCGTTTGCTCAAGTTTATAACGAATTCTGTAGCATTAATGGTGTTCTGGAAATAATTGGCTTAGCTCCAGCTAATGACGAACATCTGTTTATAGCTATTAACAATAATCCTAGTATTACGCATATAGTTTATTACTATTATGATGAGAATGATATTTCCGAAATCCCTCACCACATCAAAAAGTCTGTAAGTTTTAAAAAAGTTCAAAACTTATGGAGTGATTTATTAGATGCGGAAGGATAATTGGTTATGGCTAAAGCAATCAAGAAAGACACCATTCACGCCGGTGGAATTGATATTGGTATCTACACAACCGATTTTAAAAATGAGTATATCTCACTCACAGATATAGCGAAATACAGAAGCATTCAACCTTCGATTACCATACATAACTGGCTTCGTGGCAGGGATGTAGTTGAATTCTTGGGTTTATGGGAATCGTTGCATAATCCCGAGTTTAAACTTATCGAATTCGATAAGTTTAAAAAAGACGCCGGCACCAATGCCTATGTGTTCTCTATCAAGGATTGGACGGACGATCTTGGGGCAATCGGTTTAAAATCGAAATCCGGTCGTTACGGCGGCATATATGCTCATATAGATATTGCCTTTGAGTTTGCGTCTTGGATTTCACCGGAGTTCAAGCTGTATATCATCAAAGATTACCAGAGATTGAAGTATGACGAGAACAATCGATTATCATTAAGTTGGAATCTTAACAGAGAAGTAGCCAAGCTGAATTATCGTATCCATACAGACGCTATTCAAGAGCACTTAACAGTTCCTGAGTTGACTCAAAGTCAAAAGTCCTTCATCTATGCAAACGAAGCTGATATGTTAAGTGTCGTGTTGTTTGGCAAAACTGCACGAGAATGGAAAAGCGAGAATCCGAACAAAAAAGGAAATATGCGTGACTTTGCTTCCATACATCAATTGTTGGTGTTAGCGAATATGGAGAGTTATAACGCCATCCTTATCGGTAAAGGAATATCCCAGCCTGAAAGAATGGAAAAGCTGCACGTCAGTTGACTGTCTTAGACTCGGTGAATTTGGATGATTTGCCGCAGTTGCCCGATAGTAAAAAAAAGTAGACCGCCATTGTTATCAAGAAAAGGCTGATGTAATTCAATTCAGAACCACATCAGCCTTCGTGTTAGTTACAGATTATTTCAGCGTTTACAATTTCTCTCGCTCGTTGAGCGGCGTTGTTCATCTTACTCACCCACAGCATTTGATTGGTAGCTTTCAGCTGCTCGGTGCAGCCTTCCTCCTTTGCGAAAGCTTGTACAAGCTCGCCGTACATCTTCTGCGCCTGTTCATCAACATCGGCAAGGTATTCGTTCAGCTTGCATTTGGTGAGCAAGTTGGTGTAGAGAATCGGGCGACTGTGTTTAATATAGCGAAGGTGTTGTTGTCCCCACAAACCGATTGGTCGCTTATCCTGTTCGGGCAACGTTAAATTCGGCAGCAAATAATCTCCTTGACGTGTATATGTAATCTCCATTGTCAAACCTCCTTGATCTTGATATTCTTGACTTTGGCTTTTGTGAGCTTGATTATAAGTTCATCTATGATATCGGTGTATTTGCCCCGTGAGATGAGGTCGTTCCTCAAATCAATCAGGCTGTTGATAACCGTGCGCCGCTCATCCGGCGTTAAGTAAATGTGATATTTGGGATTTTTCATTGCGGATTCCTCCTTGACTTGAATTTTTCATTCACATTATAGGAAGAAATTGAATAAATCACAAATGTGCGAGCGAGAAATGTGTGTAACTGCCGATAAAACCTTATTTTTTCATAAGTCCGTTATGAACACTCGCACCAACAGCCGTTTCTTATGCAGGGACGGCTGTTTTCTACCACATTTTCGGTCTGTTTTATGGTGATTTTCAAAATATTTGAATTAATTTTGAATAAAAAACGAAAATTATGTTGACAAATCCGAAAATATGGTATATAATAATCAAGCTGTTGTTATTAAACAACATTTCGAGGTGTAGCTCAGTTTGGTAGAGTGCTTGGTTTGGGACCAAGATGCCGCAGGTTCAAGTCCTGTCACCTCGACCAGTATGAGTGTTCATAACGGATTTATGTTATGGGCACTCATTCTTTTTATTCAATTTCATCCGGTTTGTATGTGGTGAGCAGGTTTTGTGCCTGCACACCTTTTTTCTTATGCGGATTTAGCTGTGGGGATATACTCCACGTCTACGCCTTTTCGGGTGTTGGCTTTGTAGTTCTCGTCTTCTGATGACGGTAGCTCCAAGTAGCCGACAAAACGATAATAGATCACAATGCGTTGAGTGTAGTTCTTTTTGCCGCCTTCTTTTTCGTACACATCAATGTGGTCAATAAGCTCACGGAGCATTGGTCCGGTTAAGGATTCCATCTCCATAAACTTTCTGACAGCCTTAAGAAAGTCATCCTTGTTCTGCTCCATCTCGCTGATTTTGGCAAGGCGTTCCTTGTACTCAAAAATCTTTGTTTTCAGTTCAAGGCGTTCAACCTCATATTTGTGCGATAGCTCCATATACATCTCGTCGCTCAGCTTGCCGGATAAATTGTCCTCATAGGTTTTTGCGAAAAGCGAAGTGAGCATTTCGTTTCGAGCGGTTGCCCAGTTCAGCTCTGTTTCCAAGGTTTTCTGCTCCGCCAACATATCGGCGTTGGTTTTCTCAGCAAGGAGCCTTGCAAATTCTTCTTCGTGAGATTCGAGATATTTCGCTAAACGACGGAGTTCCAGCATTACGACCTGTTCGATAGCGTCGGAACGGATATAGTGCCGTGTTTCGCAATTGCCACGGGTATCCTTCTTATAGTTGGAACAGCTGAAATAATGGATTTCCTTGTTGGTAGTATTCGTGTGATACCATAACTTGCTGCCGCAATCAGCACAGTAAAGAAAATCGCAAAACATATTCTTCTCGCCGTTTTCCTGTTTAGGAGCACGGCGCTTTGTCTTTACGACAAGCATCTGCACCAGCTCAAAATCATCACGGCTGATAATCGGCTCGTGAACATCCTTGAAAATAACCCAGTTTTCTTTAGGATTGTCGTAGCGTTTCTTATTCTTGTATGATTTGGAAT
>ERZ857972.1230-NODE-1230-length-15859-cov-6.958238_pt1 | contig 15859 bp, 18 predicted proteins | sample MGYA00519757_ERZ857972 | MGnify/ENA primary metagenome ERZ857972 (study PRJEB31778, sample SAMEA3449383) | human gut metagenome | biome: human gut; feature: human-associated habitat; material: faeces | place: United Kingdom | collected 2010/2012 ...
AGACCGGGCAAGCGGTATTGACCGCTCCGGCCTGGCACTTCTCCGTACAGGTGCAAACAATAGGCGTTTCCGCCTTTTCTCCGTCCTCCGTGAGTGCCGTGAGGTCGGCTTCATCCACCTGGTTCAGAAAATGCACGGTTTCCTCGCCCTCGTCGTCACGGTCGATAATGAGATAGAACACATTGCCGTTCTTCGTTTCCACTGTGATAAACTGTTTGCCACTGGTGGTAGGGCTGCCGATATCGTCGATCAGCGAAAGGTTCCCGTCCGGCGTCAGGGCGGCACCGCCGCTGCCGCCCATAAGCTGCTCAAACAGCTCGCTCAATTTATCGGGATCAATGGAGAAGGAAAAGCTGCTGTCATTTTCGCCGCCCGTATCGCTGAGCGTCATATAGCCGGAATAAACATAGCCGATCTTCTCCGGCAGCCGGACCATATACCAGTCGCCGTCCGTGCCGACGACCTCTACCACCGTCCCGTTCGGAAGCTGCGTAAAAGCGTAGTTATCCAGCCCGGCGCCCGTGCGAACATTCAGCTTGCCGCCGTTGGTGGTGACGATTCCTGTTTTTCCGGATTTCTCCGTGCCAATAGAGCCAAACAGCGCGGAGATCAGTTCGGAGAGATCGTCCCCGGTGATATCCGCACTGTCAGTCGGTTCCGTTTGTGCCTCGGAGGTGGTGGCTGTCTCCCCATCACTTGCAAAAGCGACCGTGGAAAAGGCCGTCATGTAGAGCATAACGGCCAGCAGCACCGCCAATGTGCGGATTATGTGCTTATTCCTCATCGTCGGCACCCTCCATCGTATCGGGATCAGCGGCGGCCTCCTTTTCCATCATCCCTTCCGGCAGGGAGATCATGCCGCTGGCGTAGGCCCGCAGGAAAGCGGTCAGCTCCTTGTTGTCCATGTGGACAGCCTTCACCATGCGGACAATTTCCAGATTTTCTTCCTCCGCAAGCTGCGCCTCCAGCGCACGAAGGCGCTTCTGCTGCTCCGTGATCTTCTCCCGGACCTTCTCAATGTCACGACGGATCTTCTCAGTAGTTGCCATAGTCAAATAAACTCCTTTCCAAATCGTTCTCTCCATGAATAGTTGCGTCCAAGTCCCTGAACGGTTTTCAGATTGGCCCTTGCGTTATCCTCCATTGCCAGCGCACGTCGGAACAAATCCGGGTAATGCTCCCGCAGGTCGATGATCTCCTCCGCCCGCATACTGGGGCAGAAAAAGCAGGAGGATTTTCCCGGCTGCGGCAGGCCCGCCGCCTCGATCGCCCGGATACACGCCTCCCGGTCCCAGCCCCATTCCATCAGGGGATACCACTTGCTGTACTTCGGGTCTGCCAGATCACGCAGAAGGACCTTATCGCTGCGGTAGTGCTCGCCAGCGTCATAGCCGATGAACTTGACCACCTTTTTCCCACTGGCCCAGACCTCACGGCATGGAGGATAGTTGTTGCAGAACTTTTCCTGCGGTCCGATCTTGTGTTTCAGAGAACACCGCTTGAAGCCGTAGGCGATAGAGGGCAGCGTGCCGCTTTTCAGACATTCATCCTCCAAGGTCAGCCGCCTGCCGTCCTTCGTGGTCTTATAGACCCGTGTGATCTCCGGCATACCGTGATCCTTCAGCCAGCGATCCATGATATCCAGATAGGCGTAGGTATGGGGATGCTCGCCGCCCGTATCCGCAAACAGGATCAGGTCAACGGGGATACGGTGCTGGTGCAGCCCAATAAGAAGGGCGGTGCTGTTTGCACCGCCGCCATAGGAAACAATATTGATATGCTCACCTCCATCAATCATACGGCGGTCTGCCGTAGGCGTAAAAGTGCTGCTGCCAGTAGCTTGTATTGAGCCTTGTGTACTGGATCGGGTCGCCGCAGTGCAGAAACATGGGGTTGCTCGCTTCATCCAGCCCCACATAGAATCCGACATGGGAGATGCCTGCGGTATCATAGGTCCCAACGAAAAACACCAGGTCGCCCGGCTGCGGATCGGATACCCGCGTGGAAATATTGTATAGGCCCTGGGCGCCCAGCCGCCCGGTATTGCAAAGGCCGCTGTCGGTCAGAACATAGCTGACAAAGCCGCTGCAATCAAACGAGGTGGAGGGGCTGCTGCCGCCCCAGACGTAGGGATATCCCAAGTATTTTTCCGCCTCCGTAATAAGCGCCGCAAAGCGTTCATCAGACAGGTGTTCCGCAGGGATTTCATAGTCCTCCGGCGGGTTCGTGATGTACTTGTCCACATACCCGGATGACGGGAACAGGTCAGAGCGGTTCCCCAGCGTGGACATATACACGGCGTACATGGAGAGCGTTTCGGTATCCATGATGTAAACGGGAACGTGGCTCAAATCGAAGTTTTCAAGCTCCACGGTGCAGATGTAATACGTGTACGGAACGGCCACTTCATATTCGTTGCCCTCGCTGTCTGTTCTCGTCTCGGTGCGATATCGGGTCTCCGTGGTGATCGTCTCGGTAAGGATATATTGCTTGTCAAACAGCATTTGAAGATCGTCCTGTACCTGGTCAATGGTGAACTGACCCTCATGGAGCGCCGACAGAATGGACAACAGCACATAGGGATCGTGCTTGATCTCGTCCAGATCAAAATGGTATTCGTCATAATCGTGGGTCTGCTCATAGGTGTCCAGATACTCCCGCAATTCATCCTCCATCGCGCAGTAGGCGGCCTCTGCCGCCAGCAGGTCAGAATCCTCAGAGAGATAGGAGGACGCGACAATGTTGGACACGCCTCCGCCGAAGATGGAGGAACAGGATTGCAGCAGCCCCAGCAGCATGACCAGCAGCAGGCCGATTCCGCCCACAATCAAAAACGCCTTTTTGTGTTTGGAAACAAACTCTCCGGCCTTCTTCGCCGCGTCTGCGCTTTTCTTTGCGCCCTTCGCTGCCGTCTGCGCCGCTGCCGCCGCGTCCCCGGCGCTATGCGCTGCCCGGTATGCGGCGGCATACTGCTTTTGCAGCTTCTTTTTCTGCCACATCCGGGAAATGAGGTTGCTGGCCGCAAGCTGCGGATTCTCCCGCAGTGCCTTTTGATACAGCGCATCCGCATTGGCCTGGACCGCCGCCTGCTCTGCGCTGGATACCTCCCGCCAGGGTTTCAGCTTGCGGTCTGCCTGCCAGTTTTGGAGTTTGCGGTTTCCGTAGCGGACAGCCTTTTCCATGCCGCGCTCCGTCAGGTGCCCCGCCTCCACGCCGACATTTTCCTGTTCCACCTCATGCACCTTCGCATGGGCGGCGTGGCCGATCTCCTGTAACGGCCGCGCCAGCGGATTCACCGGCTGATGGAGCGAGGGCTGCTTTTCGGGGACGGCGGCCCGTACCGCGTCCAGCTTGTCTGCCGCCTTGTCGGATTTGCGGATCGCCTTTTGCAGCTCCGGCGCGGCGCGGTCCTCCTCGGTGAATTGCAAACGGGAGGATGGACGGTCGTTGGCCGCCGTACCCTCCCGGTAATTTCTGCGCCGTTTCCGGCGCTTTTTCTTTTCGCTTTTGTGGATGCGCCGGTCGTCCAGCCGCTCCGCCGCGCTGTGAACAAACGCTGCGGAATCGCCGGAGGGAGAATAGTCCTGCTCCGGCGCACGGTCTGAAACATGGCTCGCCTCGCCTGTGACCATGTTGACGGAAATGGCTCCGTCGCGGGTCATCTTCTGCGCCTCCTTCTCGGAGGCCTTCCATTCCTTCATGCGTCACCACCTGCCTTTCCGTAGGGGCAAATGCTCACGCACTCGCCCGTCTCGATCATGGAGATATACTTGAAAATGGGATATGCCTGGGGCGGACAGACCGCGTTGCCCAAGGTTTTCAGCCGTAGGGCGCGGTCCGCGGTGTTTTCGGTGATACGCGGGACTCCCTCTGGTTCGGCGGCCCAGAGGATACGTCCGTCCATTTCCGGGGGAAGCCCATGAGCCATTCCACCCAATCCGGGTTCAGCGCCGCCGTCTCGGATATCGGACGCTCCTGCCGGATCACCTGGGATGACAGGTTGGCAGACGGAGCGCTGTTGCGAAACGCCGCCGGTTTCAGCGTGGAGCGGTAGCCCTCCGATGCTGCCGGGGTCAGATAGAATACCGCCGCCGACAGGCTGAGGCTCCAGATCGCGCCGCTCTTGTTCACCTTGCGGAATATTCCGTTGTCGGAGAGGTACACATCCAGGTTGGCCGCGTCCCTGCAGGTGTTCTTGTCGGAGGCAAGGGGTGTGGGAAACATCAGCCGCGACGATAAAAGTTCGCTGGCGCTCATGCCATGCGCCGACACCGCAAGCCGGAAATACGAATGGGAGAACAGCGTATCCCGCTTTTGCCAGGTCAAAGATCGTTTTGTCGAGCCCCATATTGATGAAGCCAGCAACATTTTCCCCAAGCACCCAACGGGGCCGCAGCTCGGTAATAACGCGGCACATTTCCGGCCACAGGTAGCGTTCATCCGCAAAGCCCTTTCGCTGCCCTGCGGTGGAGAAGGGCTGGCAGGGAAAGCCGCCGGAGAGGACAGTAACGGTTTCAAGTCCTGTTTTTTCAAAAAACGCCTCCTTCGTAAAAGTCGTGATATCCCGGAATTTCGGCACCTCCGGCCAGTGCTTTTCCAGGACGGAATAGGGATAGTCCGCCCACTCGCATTGACAGACGGTGCAGAAGCCCGCCGCCTCCGCTGCCAGATCAAGCCCGCCGATGCCGGAAAACAGGCTCACATGGGTCAGTTGATTTGCTATTTTGTGTTCACCTCCTGATTTTGGGCATAAGAAAAGCGCCACTGCTTTCAGTGACGCTTTTCTGTAAAGTAATGAAGAATTCAGTCTCCAACAACTTCATCTGCACTATCGAAAGGCTTTGAATCGCGAGTATCGCAGATTTCATTATAATGCTCGTTCAACAAATAGTTTGCCGAACTGAATTGTTGCAAGTCAGGGGAGATACTATTGTCAAAGCCAACAATGTAGAGTTTTTTATCGTAATCTTCTACAATGTATCGGATAAAGTCCTCAAAGTCCCCATCTCCAGCAGACAGCACTATTACATCATATCGTTGAAACAAGCGTAACGCGGTAGTCGCAATACCCACATCCACGCCTTTTTGCACTTTGATCGAAAATTCTGTACCACAGTTCCGACAACGAATTTTCTTTTCCTTTAAGTCATATAGCTTTACTCTAATATTTGGTCCTTTAGGTTCTGTGGTTTTTAGCCAACGATGATAGGCATTTTGCGCATCGGTTGCTGGATCGGGTGTCGAGTTAAAATACCAGCTATCAAGATTATCAATTTCAAATTCCTTGCATATGCAGTCTTTTAACTTTTTGTAGTCGATCCCCCTTTTTTCGTAGGTTGGGTTATCTGCTTGAAATGACTTTCCGGCCTTATAAACATATGAACCATCAATTAGCCATAATCCGCGCATGATATCTGCCTCCTTTTTGTTTATTATAGCACATACACCATCTTATGGAAAGAACTTTTTATAGCGTTGGTCGGCTATTTGTGATGCTGCAAGATTTATTAGTCTGAATGACAGCCATAAAGGCAGAATTACGTTGCTATAAACTCTGACTTGCCATACAGTTCTGTACTGCCAATGTTTATGGCTCACGCTATTATCGTCATTGCCAATGCCGGAAAATAGGCTCACATGGGTCAGCTCAGTCATCGTCGTCCTCGCTGCCGTCCGGATCATAGGGCGTCAGGTGCGTCCGGCGAATGGCACTTTCCAGCATATCGAAGGCCGTGATGCCTGTGCTGTCCGGGATGCCCCATCTGCGGTACATCCTGCGGATCGCAGGATGCTCGCCAGAAAGATTCTTTTGCAGCCGCGCAAGTTGCCGCTCCGTTTTCACATCCAGAACACGGTTGCGGAGATATCCGTACTGTGCCAGCAGGTCAAACAGATCACCCACCAGCATACGGAAGGCGCTGCCGGAAATGATGTAGGCGGGATCGTTGGTGGCGGCGGCACGCTGTTTTTCTTTATTTTTTGCGTCATGCTCTTTCAGCACGGCGGTCAGCGGCGTGAGCTCCGCCGCTTTCAACTCGGAGAGATCGGCCCGGTCGCCAAACACCAGATAGCGGCCGGGAATGAGCCAGTCGTCAAACTTTTCCTCCGCGATCTCGCCATAGTGCTTTGCCGTCTCGACCAGATTTGCCATGTCCTCCGCATCCTTCACTTTCCCGGCAAGGAACGCAAGCTGATGCAGCAGGCCGTAAAGATGTACCTCGTCACGGATATGCTTTTCGTAGGTTTCGCTGTCGATCACATATTTCATATCTTGTCCCATCCTTTCCTTATCCGGTTTGCCCGTCGTGAGTAACCTCGCTGGGCTTCGTGGTGAGAAGTTTATACAGCTCCGTATCCTTCGGGAACTCGTCCCGGAAAGGCAGGATCACATTCTGGAAGAACAGAAGGCCGCTGCCGGGGTCTGCGTTGGTCACATAGGCAAGCTGCTCGGCGGAGATGTTCAGCCGCTCCGTCATCAGCTTGCGGTCGCCCGCGGAGAGGTTCAGCAGGTAGATGAAATCGCTGTTTTCCAGAATATTTTCGATCTCCGGCGAGGAAAGCAGGTCTTTGGGGTTCTGCGTCGCTCCGGTCGGGACGCCGCCCCACTTCCTGAAACGCTTCCAGACCTCAGCGCTGTACGCCGCCGTCTGTTCCTCCTTCAAGAGCAGGTGAAATTCGTCCACGAAATACCAGGTGGCCCGTCCAATGGAGCGGTTCACCGTGACGGTGTTCCACACCGCGTCCTGGACAATGAGCATCCCCGGCTTTTTCAGATTCTTGCCGAGGCCCTTGATATCGAAGCAGACAAGGCGGTTTCGGATATCCACGGTGGTCCGGTGGTTGAAGAAGTTGAGCGAGCCGTTTACATAGAGGTCCAGCGCCTGGGCTACACGCTCCGCCTCCGGGATGCCCTGCGCCATGAGTGCGTTCAGCAGATCGCCCAGCACAGGCATATTCTCCGGCCGCGGGTCCGCGAAGTACGGCTGATAGATCATCTGCACGGCACGGTCAATGACGGTTTTCTCGATAGCCTCCAGCCCCGTCTTGCTGCCCATGATAAGCTCACAGAAGGACAGCACGAAATCACTTTTCAGCGCCAGCGGGTTTTCCTCCTCGCTGTAATTGAGGTTGATATCCAGCGGGTTTACATAGTCGCGGCTGTTGGGCGAGAGCCGGATCACCTGGCCGCCCAGCCGGTTCACCAGCGGGGAATATTCATCCTCCGGGTCACAGATGATGACGTTATCCTTCGTGGTCAGCATGACATAGGTGATCTCCCGCTTGCAGCTCATGGACTTGCCGCTGCCCGGCGTACCGAACACAAGGCCGTTGGGACAACGGGACTGCTTGCGGTCCAGCAGGATCATGTTGTTAGAGAGGGCGTTGAGCCCGTAATACATGGCATTGCCGCCCATAAAAAGCTCATGGGTGACGAAGGGGACGAACACCGCCAGCGCCGATGTGGTGAGGCTCCGTTCGATCTTGATACGGTTGAGGCCCAGCGGCAGCGAGGACATAAGCCCGTCCTCCTGCTGGAAGTCCAGCCGGGTCAGGATGCAGTTGTGCGTCTGGGCGACGCTGGCCGACTGCGAAACGGCAATCTCCAGCTTTTGTTTCGTGGGCGCCAGATGCAGCATGAGGAAGGTCATATTGAACATTCTCTCGTTGCGACTCTGTAAATCCTGCAGGAGATTTTTCGCCGCGCCGCCGTAGGTGGAGAGGTCAGAGGGGAGGATATCCAGATCGTAGCCGCTGCGTGCGGCCTTCTTCTGCTCCTGGATCTTCATGGCGTCCAGATCGGTGATCTTGCGCTTGACCATCTTGATGGCCTCGTTCTGGTTGATGCCGCGGACGTGCATGGTGATAAGAAGGTTTCCCTCCACATCCATGAAGTCCGTGAGGATACGGTCCTGGATCTCCGGGGCTAATATCTGCAAGAAGGACACCGCACCGTACATTTCACCCATGCGGAAACGCCGCGTCTCGCCAAACTCGAAGGAAGAAGGCGCGATAAAGTCCTTGACGGACAGACCGCTTGCCGGGAGCCAGTCCCATTCAAAGGCGAATTGTCCGCCCTCCGGATGGAGAAGACCATGCAGCAGCGCCAGCCGCTCTTTGCCGTCCAGTACCCTTGCGCCCGCGCCCATGACCTTGAAGCGGTTCAGGGTGTCTGCCTCGATCCGGGAAAACCTTGCCCGCGCCGCCGGAAGATTTTCCGCCTCGATGGTCAGCGTGACATATTTGCGCTTCACAAAGCCGTTGTTGCCGCGCTCATACTGCATTTGCAGGATACCGGACGCCTCCACGCGCATATCGTCCAGCGCGTCGCCCTGGGCGTCCATACCGAACAGGTTTCCGTTCTTATCCTCGTGGCGGCTGCTCAGGGTCATTTGCACGCCGATGGAGGGATCATAGCCGTTATAGAAATCGCAGAGGCGTTCAAAGATATCCCGCTGGTCGTCCGGCCCCGCCAGACGGTAGTTGACATCCTCATAGGCTATGGTCTTGGAGAAAAGCCGGTCATCCAGCCTGCACAGGCCGTCCGGGTACAGGTTCCGAAATGGGATGCTGTCCTGCACGGTATGGGGCTTGCCATCGCCCTTCGCTTGCCGGATGATGGCTTCAATCTGTTTTCGCTCTGCCCGCGTGAGCTTACGCTTTGCGGCGGACTGCGTGTTTTCCGGTTTTGCCGCTTTTTTCAGCAATCGCCCGTACCTCCTTTTCCAGTTTTGCCTGCCGCACCAGGGCGGAATAGGCGTTGTTGGTCTGATAGATGCGCCGCTTCGGACGGATGAACTTGCATTGGATCAGGTGCCCCAGGATCACTTCCAGCGTTTGTCCGTTTTTCTCATAGAGGGCAAACAGGAAGAACGGGAGCATGACAAGGATCATGCACAGCGCCGCCGAGGTCGTACCCATGCTGCCCTTGCTCAAAAAGAAAAGCGGCACTCCCACAAGCGCCGCCGATCCGAAACACACAAGCTGCCGCTTCGTCAGGCCGAACAGCATCTTGCTTTTGATTTTTGTCAGGTCCTTCGGGACCGTTACGTATGCGATAGAACTCACCTCCGTGGAAAAGAAAAACGCCCTTCCGGTTTGGAAAGACGTTTCTCACAATCGTTATTGATTTTCTTCTTTCAGAAGTCTCTTGAACAGCGTGGGATAATTGCTTGCGCCGTGGGCGATATGGTAGACATAGACCGTCTCAGCGATCAGCCGATACACACAGATATACTTTCCCGCGATCACATAGCGGTATCCGCCGTTTCGCAGTTCCTTGTCCCGCGGGATATGACCGGACAGCGGAAACATTTCCAAACGGGAAAGCGTATCCAAAATCAGATTGGTAATATTCCTTGCTGAGTTTGGCCCCACAAGGTTCATGTGGAGCTGCGCAATTTCTTCCAACTCCCACTGGGCGGGTTCCAGAATCACAAGATCAGCCACGCTGATAGATCGCCTCCAGCCGTTTTCTGGATTCCTCCAGCGTATAAGTCGGTGCGCCGGAAAGCCGGGCTGTTTCCGCTGCCTCCAGCTTTGCGCGCAGCTTCAAGGTTTCTTCGCGCTGTTCAAAGGCTTCGATGCTCATAACGACAAGGTCGCCCTCGCCGTTCTTGGTGATATAGATAGGTTCTGCTTCATCATGCGCCAGATCAGAGATCATGCCGTAGTCGTTGCGAAGCGCGGTCGAAGATTTTATAATCACGGGTCAACACCTCCTGAATTATTCTACGATAATTCTATCAGAATTATTCGGAGATTGCAAGAGGTCAATGCGCTCCGAACAGGCTTTTTGCAAGGCTGCCGGTTTTGAACAGCGTGTAGCACAGCAGTACCGTGTAGCCCATGCACTCCCAGATCGCCACGGTGATATCATCCCCCACGGCGATATTCTGAACCAGCACCGCGTAGATGCCGACGCAGACCATGATAAGAAACGCCTGAAAGCCCAGCGCCAGCAGGGACTTCAAGTAGTTCTGCCCGGTATGGCCCCATTCCCGGTTGACCATCGTGGCAAATGGGATCGGCCCCACGGATACGGTCAAATACACCTCGATCATTCTTCCGTAGATCACAAGGAAGATGGCAATGGTGAGGATATGGGAGCAGAGGCCCACAAAGACGCTTTGAAACCACAGGCCCAGCAGAGAACCTATGCTCCAATCCGCCAGCGTCGTTTCCAGATCGCCCACGACGCCGGAAATGTCGATCCCCGCGTCGGAGATGATGACGCCTGCGCTCTGATCGACCACGCTCTGTGCCACGTCGAACACCGCCATGACGATATTCCAAGTGTTCGTGACAATCAGCACCGCGCAGAAGGTCTTGAATATCCACTTCCAGAAAAGCCAGGTGTCAAAATCATGGAGATTGTTTTTTTCGACGATCAACTGGATCAGCTCATAGCACATGACGAAGGTGAGGATGATGCCGGCGATGGGAACGATGACCGTTTCAGAGAGGCCGCGGATCATGTTGAAGATGCCGCCGTTCCAGCCGGATGGCGTCATGCCGACCTCGCCTGCGATCTCGGCCACCTTCGTATTCACGGTATCAAAGGTCCCGGAAAGGTTTGAGATGATGCCGTCGATCAGCACCTCCTTGAACCATTCCTGGATCGTGTCGATTATCACGGGAGATCACCTCCTTAGAGGCAGCTCCCGCCGTGAAACGGGAGCCGCCTCTGAGATTTTGATAGGGCTCAGCCCAGCAGACCGGACAGCAGGGGGATCAGGGTCACGCCGATCAGCGCCACACCGCCGCCCGCGACGAGCTGCTTGACACCCTGGCTTTTGGCCGCAGGGTTGTCCTGGCCGTAACCTTCCAGAAGGTTGATGCCGCCCCACACGCACAGGCCGCCGCCCAGGGCGATCACGAGAGTCTGCAATACGTCAATAGCACTGTTGAAGAAATCCATAAATCATTTTTCCTTTCGTTTTGTAGAATTGTTGTTGTCGGGTTCCAGATCGGATGCGTTCAATTCGTACATATCGAAAGGCTCGTCCGGCTTTACAATGGCCGGTCTGCGTTTCATGTACCGTTCTACGTCAAAGACGTTTCTCTTGTCGGCGTCGGACAGGTATTGGTAACGGGGATGCTTCGTGATATCAAACTTATCGCTGAAAAACGGACGCACCCCTCGAAGCTGCAAAATACACTTGCCGCCGTCCATGACTGCAATTTCGTCCTGAGTCATCAACTCCTTTCCTAATTTCTGATAACTGAGGCCGTGAGAGGTCTGCGCGCCGCGATTTTCGGACTGGCTCAGGCTGTCGATGGTCTCTTTGCCCAGCAGCTCCGAGATCTCTTTCAACGTCCCTTTCTCCTTGCCTCCCAAAAACAAGGTGCAATCGCAGTTGCCGACGATGGTATCTGCCGCGTCCTTGTAGATGGTCTTTAGCTGGCTTTGCGACTGCAAAATAATAGAAGCCGATATCTCACGGCTTCGTATGGTCGCGATCAACTTATCAAAGTTCGGTATCTGACCGATGTTGGCAAACTCGTCCAGGAGGCACCGCACGTGGACAGGCAGCCGCCCGTTATAGAAATCGTCCGCCTTGTCGCAGAGCAGGTTGAAAAGCTGGCTTTGCAGCATGGCAATGACGAAATTGAAGGTGGTATCGGTATCGCTCATAATGAGGAACAGCGCCGTTTTTCGGTCGCCCATCGTGTCCAGCTCCAATTCATCCTCCGTCATAATGTCTCGCAGCTCCTTGATATCGAAGGGCGCAAGGCGGGCGCCGCAGCTCACCAAAATGCTTTTGAGAGTTTTGCCCGCCGCCATTTTGAATTTGACATACTGCTTGACGGCGAAGTGCTCCGGCTGCTTTTTCGCCAGATCGTCAAAGAGGATATCCACGGGGCTTTTATAGGTCTCGTCGTCCTCCCTGGCTTCGCAGGCGTTCAGCAGATCCAGAAGCGTGATGAAGGTCCGTTCCTCCGGCTCCGCCTCATACCAGATGTAGCCAATGAGGGCGCAGTATAAAAGGCGCTCGGCTTTGACCCAAAAATCTTCGGAGGATTTTTCGCCGTCGCCCTTCGTGTTGGCAATGATGACATTGACCAGTTTGAGGATATCCTTCTCGGAGCGCACATAGGCCAGCGGGTTATATTTCATGCTCTTGGAAAAGTTGATGGTGTTCAGGACTTTGATACGGTAGGGCTCATAGATGATCCTGCCGTGCCGGTCCCGCACCGGCTTTCCGTTCTCGTCCAGCTTCGGCGCGCCGTGCAGGAGCATTTTCCCCGTTTCCTTCAAAAGCTGCCCTTTGGGTTCGGTGATGACATAGGAGCTGTGCATCTGCATGATAGACGGTTTGACAAAAAACCGCGTCTTGCCGCTACCGGAGCCGCCGATGACGAGGATATTTTTGTTTCTCGCATACTTTGGCTGCTTCGGCCGACTGGTCATGGTGAGGCTTTCCGTCCTGGTCAGAGGAATGTTCCAATCGGGAATGGGGTCTACGTAGGGCGCGATATCCGCCGCCGTGCCCCAGCGGGCAGAGCCGTATTCAATACCCTTGCGGTATTTCTTCGCATTCTTGCCCTTGACATACACCGTCAGCCGGACGAGGACTGCGCCGAGGATGCCGACGCAGATATCCAGCGCGTGAAAGCTGGGTGCGGAGCTGGCGAAGGCCGTCTGAAAGCCCTGCCCGATATGCAGCAGCTTTTCCGAGGCGTCAAGCCCCGGCGCCAGCCGCACCGCTTGGCAGAGCTTATCGAAGAGATACACAAAGAACAGATACGGCAGGTTCGGCAGAAGATATTTCCTGAGCTTATCCTTCATCGCTCCACACTCCGTTCTCTGGTTTTGACCTTCTCGCCGCGCTCCTGCTCCCTGTGCTGCGTTTTGGACTGCTTCTGCGCCTTTTCCAGCTTGCGGCGAATGGAAGGGGACTTCTCACGGCTCAGATTTTTAGCGGAGAACTCCCGGAAGGCCGCCGTAATCGCATCGGCATCCCGACCCTTGAAGAATACCAGGTACCGGGTATGCTCGCCGGAGGTGTCCTTCTTCAAAGCAAAATCCAGGCCGTACTTCTTCGCCGTGGAAGAAAAGGCCCGGATATTCTGATCCGTGATCTCGATGTTGGATACGCCGGTGTTATGCTTCATAAGCTGCCGGAGCGTCTGCTTGCCGTGCCGGAACTGGGAATTTTTCTTGTGCTTCTCCATATCCGCCAGCACCTTCTTCATGGCCTGCTGCAAGAGCTGGGCGGTCATTTTGCTGGCCTCCACACAAAGCGCGAGGGTTTTCTGCGTGATTTCTTCCTGCAAGGCGTTCACCTCCGATCTCCGCTGCCGTACAGGTCATGGCTGACAAGGGATGTGTAATAGCTGTCCATCGTGACCGGGGCGTTATACAGCGCCGCCAGCAGATATTTCTTGATGTTGCGGACATAGGTGGTGTTCTCCCGCATTCGATCAAGGACATACTCAATGTGCGAGGCGTTCAGCTTCAGGAACCGTGACCGGACGACCTCAGCCGGGTAATCGTCCCCAGCCACACGAATCATCTCCCGGTTGGAGCAGACGGTATCCACCATGAGTTCCACCAGCTCGTCCAGCCTGTCTTTATCCAACTGCACATTCTGCGAGAGAATGTCATACTCGATGTTCTCCAAGATCAATGCCCGATAGCTTTCCCGCTTTCGTATCCCGTCCTGTCCGATCCGCTCCCTGGGGGCTGGGGGACTTGATAGGATAGGACTTGATCCTTCCGTAATTGATAAATCTGTCTTTGATAGATAGTTACTTGATTCTTCTTTATTTAATTGGGCGGGGTTCTCCTGAATTGGAGCGTCCAACATTGGATTTGCCTGTACGGGATTTTCCAGTATAGGTTTTTCCTGTGTGGGTGACGGCGCTTTAGGCTGTTCCAAAATGGTGTATTCGATAGAGCCGAGCTGTCCGTTTGCGCCACGGACACGCGCACGGACGAGGTAGCCGTGCGCCTCCAGCTCCCGGATGCCGCCGCTAATGCTGTCAATGCCATCCTTGCAGATACGGGCAAGCCCTTTCATGGTGTAGTCCCAATTCTCCGGCAGGGACAGCATGAGGGATAAAAGCCCCTTCGCTTTCAGGGACAGCGACATATCCCGCAGGTGGTAGTTGGACATGACTGTGTAATCTCTGGTCTTTTCGATACGGAATACAGCCATCTTCGCACCTCCTTTCTCTGAAAATGAAAAGTGTTGATTTTTGGCGTTTTGTCTGCCTGCACGCCTCCGCCGTCTCCCGCATGGGAAAACACCCGCACCCTGTTCAGAGCGCAAGCCACGGCGAAAGAAAACACAGATTTTCCACCCTAATCACAACACTTGAATTTGGGTATAGAAAAAAGGCGGCTGTCTGAAAAACAGTCGCCCAAAAAGGGGATATATACAAGTTATTTGCTACTCGTCCGCCTTGAAAACCGTTGATATTACTGGCTTTTCAAAAAGTTCTGTATCACCACTCGCACCAATTAAAAACCGCTTGATTGTCAAAATCAAGCGGTTTTTTGTTTACCGTTTTATCTCCTATATAAGCAAGCTCTACGAATATATTCTATTAAATATAGCACACTCACAACCCGACATCTCCTGCCTATGCACTTATTCAAACCGTTTCGCTTTCTTTTTCCTTTTCTCCGTCTTTATACCTCCGGTCGCCGTTCTCTCTGTCATATGCCTTCACCGAATATTCGCTGACATTCTTTACCGTTTCACCGTCTATCTGCAATGCGGCAGGCGAATCAAACTGCACTGTGATTTCCTTTCCGGTCAGCACCTCTACCATCTCGGTATGGCTGATATGCTCCCCCTTGAAGATTGAAGGGAACACCATAAGCGTTTTCAGCTTCCCACTGCCGTGCATCACAACAACCGACAGCTTCCCCTCGGGATTGTTTCGGTCCTGTTGCGGAGCGGTCATCATACCGCCGCCGTAAAACCTGCCGTTCATTGTCGGCGCAAGCCATACCTTCTTATAGCTGTACTCCCTGCCGTCAACGTTTATAACCGCATTCGCCGGTCTGAAATGAAACAGCAGACCTTTAACCGCAATAGATGTATAATTTATCGGCTTGTCGGGTTTTTTTCTCAGCTCATCGCCCGTTTCACAGCAATATCCGTCAATTCCGTAGCCTATAGCATTGATAAACCGTGAGCTTTTGCCGTTTACCGTTACGATCGGCAGATTTCTGACATATTCATTTATCCTTACAGGCTCACAGCCCTGCTCCTTGCCGAGATCACGCAAAAAATCATTTCCGCTTCCCGTACCGTAATAATACAGCGGATTTTCATAAGGATACCCGTCGCTGTCGTTTATAAAACGGTTAAGCGTACCGTCACCGCCGCACAGCACAATATCGCTTTCGGACGAAATACTGTCAAAAAATGTGCCGTACCCGCTTATCTGCGTCATATTGCAATATTTCAGTTCATCGTCCTTGTATATTTCCGTCAGCTTTTGTGCAAGCTCCGTTCCCTTCCCGTTGCACGATAAAGGATTATACAGTATGTATTTCACGCTCATATATGCCCTCCCCTTAAAACCGACAGCCGATTGCTTATGATGTTATCGGTCCTTCGGCTCTTTCGGTCTTTTAGTCTTTTGGTCCTTTTGGTATAGTATAACAAATTTAAACGGATTTTGCAATATATTGTTGTAATTTGTCAACACTTTGCATGAAAAATTATATAAGTTGTTGCTTGTAAGCATCCTTGCTTAAATCCTCTGAGCGTTCATTTTATAAGGCATCCTTGCCCGTTTCTTGTCAAAGGTGAGGTGCTGTCGCCCACAAAAATTCGGGCAACTGCCGGAGGGGATGCCACTCCATCAGCCCTCGCCCCGCACCAACCCTTCCAAAACC
>ERZ857972.1242-NODE-1242-length-15734-cov-10.891766_pt1 | contig 15734 bp, 10 predicted proteins | sample MGYA00519757_ERZ857972 | MGnify/ENA primary metagenome ERZ857972 (study PRJEB31778, sample SAMEA3449383) | human gut metagenome | biome: human gut; feature: human-associated habitat; material: faeces | place: United Kingdom | collected 2010/2012 ...
TAGCGGGTGGTTCAAAGCTGGCCGCTGCGCGGCCAGCAGACTAAAGTCTTGAATAGGTTCCATGCCGGTCATTGTACGGCATGGAGGCGTGGGACGCTGCGCGCAATTCTTCGCCGCGGTCCCCCGTCATGCAACCAACGGTTGCTTGGAAGGGCATCTGCCGCCGCGTATGCTTAAGCCATCAACCAGCAGAAAGGAGCCGCTATGGCCTTTGCAGAAAAGCTCATTGCCATTCGTCGCGCCCATCACCTTACCCAGGAGCAGCTCGCCGCCAAGCTCTTCGTCACACGCCAAGCCGTCAGCCGTTGGGAGCGCGACGAGGTCACCCCGGGCATCGACATGATGAAGCTCATCGCCGCCGTGACCGGCGAGCCCCTGTCTCACCTGCTCGAAATGCCCGAGCACTATTGCCAGAGCTGCGGCATGATACTCACGCCCGACGACTGCGGCACCGATGCCACGGGCGCCGCGACCGATCATTACTGCAAGTGGTGCTACGACCACGGCAAGTACACCTACGACACCACGATGGAGGCAATGATCGAGGATTGTGCCCCGCGGCTGGCACAAAACACCGGTATGTCGCTCGACGAAGCCGTCTCGCTCATGGGCGCCGTGCTGCCGCAACTGGAGCGCTGGCGCTCCGTGCAGGAAAACGAGGAGCGCTACGGTGCCGAGGCGCGGGCGCGCTATGGCAATGAGGCTATCGATGCAGCAAACGAAACGTTACTGGATATGGATCCTCAGACATGGAACGACATGAAGGAACTTGAACGCGCCATTTTGGGCCAGCTCTCGATTGCCATGGGCATTGGCGACCCAGAGAGCAACGAAGCCCAAAAACTGGTTACAATGCACCGTCGATGGATTGCTCTCAACTGGGGATGCGAGCCCCAAGACGAGGCGTACCTGGGCCTCGCCCACGGCTATCTTGCCGACCAGCGCTTTGTTGACTACTACGACAAGCCCTGCGGCACCGGAGCCACGACGTTTCTGGTTCAGGCAATCGAGTCGTCGCTGGCTCGCGCATAGACCGCGGCGGCTTTGGGTATTTCAATCGAAACCTCAACCGATTGGAGACCCATGGCTACTAATCATGAGCTCACGCTGTACGTTATGACCGGCTGCCCGTATTGCATAAAAGTCAAGCGATTCCTTGCCGATAACGGCGTGACCATTCCCGAGCGCAATATCTCGACCGATGCCGAAGCCGAACAGACACTCATCGCCGTCGGCGGAAAGCGCCAAGTTCCCTGCCTGTTCATCGACGGCAAGCCGCTTTACGAGTCGAGCGACATCATCGCGTGGGCGAAGGGGAACCTGCTCTAGCACGTCCATTGCGGCCAACTCGCCCCAAACATGTACACCAGCATCCAAAGTCGACATTTTTCGACATCTTTGGATGCTGGTGTACAGCTTTTTAGTCGTTTAAGAACGTCCCCAGCGACCAACTAGCCGTGGAAGCGGGCAACGGGCGCGAGGGGTTGTTCGCGGAAGACGCGGTCGACGGCGGCGCGGTATTCGTCGACCTTCTTGGTTTTGCGAACGAGCTTGTGGACGGTGGCTGGATCGGCGAAAGCGCACTTGGCGTAGAACCACCATTCCTTCATGCGAAAGACCGCATTGCCGCCAATCTCGTCCGCATAGGCAGCGAACAGCGTGTCATGGAAACGCTGCAGCTCGGCGACGGTGGCGGCAGGGCCGCCGTTTACCATGCGTGCCAGCGCAGGGTTTGCAAGCAGACCGCGACCCAGCATTACATGGCGCGTGTCGGGATAGGCAGCAACCAGCGCATCCATGTCCTCAAGGTCAAAAATGTCGCCGTTATAGGCTACCGGGAACGACGCCCGCTCCAGCGTCTCGCCATAATACTCTTTGCGCGGCGAGCCCGTATAGCGATCCTTTTGCACGCGCGGATGCACGATCAGCTCGGCAAGCGGCATGCGGCAATACAGGTCGAGCACGCGCTCGTACTCGTCATCGCTCTCAAGCCCCAGCCTGGTCTTGACCGACACCGGCAGTGGCGAGCGCTCGCACGCGTCGCTCAAGAACACCTCGAGCTCATCCAGGTTACGCAGAAAGCCCGAACCCTTACCTTTGGCGACAACCGTACCCGAGGGACATCCCAAGTTGAGGTTGACCTCGTGGTAGCCCATATCGGCAAGCACCTGCGCCGCCCACACAAACTCATCCGCGTTCTTGGACATGAGCTGGGACACCACGTTAAGCCCCTGGTTGTTGGCAGGATCGACCTCCTTAAACGCCTTGCCGCCAAAGCGATTGCCCACCCGCGGCGGCGGCAAAAACGGCGTGTAATAACAATCGAGCGCGCCGAAGCACTCCGCATGCACGCGGCGGAACACATGCCCGGTAATCCCCTCCATGGGGGCCAGCGATAGAATCATCAACATCAACTTTCAAATCAATGTGACAAAGGGGCTGTCCCTTTTTCACATTTGTACATCATTCGAGTGTTTATTTTGGCACAGCGGCGCAGGCAATCCCATGCATGTTATTCGTCCTTGGGCAGCGGTTTCATGCTCCAAAAGACGACATTCATAATGATGACAATCACCAGGACAACGCCATTGGCCACCCAAAAGCCCATGTTGAGCCCAAGCCACTCCGTAGTCCCAAACAAATCAATCCAAATCAGAGCCCAGTTCATGTAAACGCTCCTCTCTACATCGAAATCAGCTACAGCAGCTCGCCGTAACGCTTGACATAGGCCTTCTTAAGGCTCGTCGCCAGCGCCATGTACAGCAAGATGCACGGAATCAGGAACAAGAAGTACTCGACGGGCAGCGCTCCCAGGCCCAGCGTGGGGCCAAGCGGGCTAAACGGGATCAGCGTGAGCAGTGCAATGCCGGTCATCGTGAGCAGCATCACCGGAGCCGAGGCACGGCTCTGGATAAACGGAAACTTGGGCGTGCGAATCATATGGATAACCAAGGTCTGGCTCCACATGGATTCGACGAACCAACCAGCCTGGAACAGCGCGATGTAGGCCAGCTGCATCTGCTCCAGTGTGGCACCCGAGTAGACGCTCGCCAGCTCGTTGAACAGCACGCCGTGGCTCACAAACAACGGGCAGAAGACAAAGTACATAAAGATATAGGTCATAAAGTCGAAGATGGAGCTGGTGGGCCCAATCCAGATCATGAACCTGCCGACACTCGACGCATCCCAGGTACGCGGCACGCGCAGGAACTCCTCGTCCACGTTGTCCCAGGGAATCGCCAGGCAGCTGCAGTCATAAATCAGGTTGAGCAAGATCAGTTGGATGCTCATCATGGGCAAAAACGGCAGCAGGGCAGACGCGGCAAGCACGCTAAACATGTTGCCAAAGTTGGAGCTCGCGGTCATCTTGATGTACTTGATCATGTTGGCGTAGGTCTTACGCCCCTCGATGATGCCCTCCTCGAGCACCATCAGGTCCTTCTCGAGCAAGATGATGTCGGCGGACTCCTTGGCAACGTCGACGGCCGTGTCGACCGAGATGCCGATGTCGGACGACTTCATGGCAGAGGCATCGTTGATACCGTCGCCCATGTAGCCCACCACATGCCCGTTCGTACGCAGGACGGAAACGACACGCGCCTTTTGGTCGGGCGTGAGCTTGGCGAAGACCTGCACGTCCTCGGCCCGGCGAGCGAGCTCGGCGTCATCCATGTCAGCGATGTTGCCGCCGAGCAACATGTTGTTGACCTGTAGCCCCACCTGCTTGCAGATGGTGCGCGTGACCTTCTCGTTGTCGCCAGTCAGGATCTTGGTGGCAACGCCATGATTGCGCAGCGCCTCAATCGCATCGGCCGTGGACTCTTTAGGCGGATCCAAAAAGGCCAGGTAGCCGATTAGGACCATGTCGCGCTCGTCCTCGGCGCTAAAGGCACCGGCGGGTGACGGGTTGGACTTTTGAGCAATCGCCAGCACACGGAAACCGTCGTCATTAAGGTCGGCAACTGTTGCCAGAATGCGCTCGCGCACCTCGTCGTCCAGCACGTGAACGCCGCCGTCGATCTCGGCATGTGAGCACACCGACAGCATCTCCTCGACCGCGCCCTTGGTAACCATCTGGGTCTTGCCGCTGCGATCGCGCACCACCGTGGTGAGGCGACGGCGCGTAAAGTCGAACGGCACCTCATCGACCTTCACGTATGCCTCCGAAAGATCGGTGAGACTCGGGTCGTTTTGCTCCTCTTCCTCCGTGCACTTGATGATCGCCAGATCCATCAGATTCTTATAGCCCGTCTGGAAATAGCTGTTGAGGTAGGCGTGGCGCAAAACGCGCGAATCCTCCTGGCCGTCGATATTCCAGTGATACTCCAGCACCACCTGGTCCTGCGTAAGCGTGCCGGTCTTGTCCGTGCACAGCACGTCCATCGCGCCAAAGTTTTGAATCGAGTTGAGGTTCTTAACGATCGTCTGCTTTTTACTCATGGCAACCGCGCCCTTGGCAAGGCACGTGGTAACGATCATGGGCAGCATCTCGGGCGTCAGACCCACGGCAATGCTGATGGCGAACAGGCCGGCATCGAGCCAATTGCCCTTCGTGACACCGTTGATCAAAAAGACAAACGGAACCATCACCATCATAAAGCGGATGAGCACCCACGAGACGCTGTTGACGCCTTTGGAAAAGCTCGTCTCCACAGCGTCGTCGGACAGGCTCGACGCCATGGAACCAAACAGGGTCTGCTCGCCCACACTAAAGACGAGCGCCGTCGCGCTGCCCGAGATCACACTGCTGCCCATGAGGGCGATGTTCTCGAACGACGTGGCCGAGTCGGACTCGGTGCAGGTTGCGGGAACCTTCTCGACCGGCTCGCTCTCGCCCGTCAGGCTGGCTTGACTCACAAAGAGGTCCTTGGCCTCGATAATCCTCACGTCGGCGGGAATCATGTCGCCGGCGGACAGATGCACAATGTCGCCGACCACCACGTCGTCGATGGGAATCTCGGTCCTGGGGGCATCCTTGCGGGTGACCGTCACGCTGGTCGTGATCATGTCGAGCAGCTTTTCGGCCGCATTGCCGCTGCGCGCTTCCTGGATATAGCGCAGCGTGCCCGAAAGAACCACCATTGTGGTGATGATAATCACCGTCAGCGAGTCAAAGTCCTCCGGCGTGCTGCCCATCATCGACAACGCCGGAAACACCATGTCCGTCGTTGCCGAAATAATGGCCAAGAAGAACAGAATTGCCGTAAAGGGATTGACGAATGCATCCGCAAGCTTGCGGGCAAGCGACTTTTTCTTGCCGCGCGTGACCACGTTGCGTCCGTTATCGGCCTCGCTGCGCGCGACCTCATCACGGGTTAGACCACCCAGGTTCGAGCCCACCCAGGACATGGCGTCCATCAGCGGGATAGTTGCCGCATGCTGGATGCGGCCCTCTGCACGATGCCTGATCAGTTCGTTTTGCGCCTGGACTGTAGATGGCGTATGGCGCATATTCAGCTTCTTCAATTGCCTTGCTCCGTTCTATCGATCGGATGCAGAGCCGTCTAGCCGCGACGCCCGCCATTAAGGTGGACCCGCGCCGACAGACATCGCCCTGCCTTGCTGGTACTGTCACTGCCGCCCACGGTCCTCACCTTCCCTTCGCGTCTGCGACTGTCTTTAGAATAGAAAAGCCGCAAGACCGGGCACATGGCTGGTTTCTTGCGGCTTTCTTGCGATTTAGCAAGGATTGTCAGAGTGACTTTTGGGGTCGATAGAAGCGAACGATTCAACGCGTTACTCGGCCATTTTATAGCCCACACCCCAAACAGTCAGCAGGTAACGGGGATTGTCGGGCTCGGGTTCAATCTTCTTTCGGATCTTGCGGACAAAGGCCATGATGTTACTGTCATCGAGCAGATACTCGTCTTGCCATACCGCGCGATAGATTTCCTCTTTGCTAAAGACTGTGCCCCGGTTGCTCGCCAAAAAGGCCAGGATATCGAATTCTTTGGGCGTGAGCGAAACAGGCGCGCCCGACACTTTAACGGTGCGCGAAGCCAGATCGATGGCAAGACCGTCGATAACGATGGGCTCCGCAGCAGCACTTGTCTGCGAGCCGGCAACTGCCAGTTCTATGGCGGTCAGCCTGCCCGATGCGATATCGGCAAACACGGGTGCAAGTTCGAGGGCGGCAGCGCTACCGGACGAGAACAGCGCGCTGCTGAGCTCGGCTGCCTCGGCGGGTGTAATCGCTATGTTGGTTCTGTTGGTACGCATAGAACCGCCCTAGAACAGACTGCTCGAGCGGGACAGGTAAACCCGCTTGATCGTCGAAACAACAACAAGATACAACACGCTCAGCAGTGCAACGATTCCCAGATACCACATGGGCAGCGTGGCAAGGCCGAGCAGTTGCGCGGCAGGACTCAGCGCGAGAAGGGCCGAGGCGATAAGCATGGTGGCGACCATTATCACGAGCGGACGACACGGCCGGTCCCCGTGGCGAACATTGCGCGCTCGCAAGACGAGGAGCACGAGCGATTCGGTCCAAGCGCACTCCAGCAACCATCCGGTCTGGAAGGTCGCGATAAAGGCCGCTTGGCCCGCAGCGCCCAACGTGGCAAAGGACCCACCGCACACCGCAGGGCAAACGCCCAGGAGCAAGATGGCAAACGTGATGATGTCAAACGCCGAACTCGCGAAGCCAAAATGGAGCATAAAGCTGCCGAGGCCCTTGCCCGACCATGCCTTGGGACGAGCGATCTCCTCCCCGTCGACGTTATCCCACGACAGAGCCAGGCAGGTCGCGTCGTAAAGCAGGTTGAGCAGAAGCAGTTGAGTAGCGGTCGCCGGCAAAAACGGCAGGAAGATACTCGAGGCGGCAACCGAGCAGATATTGCCAAAGTTGGAACTCGACGCGATGCGAATGTACTTGGAGGCGTTGGCGAACGAGGCCCTGCCCTCGCGTACGCCCTCGGCGACCACGCCCAGGTCACGCTCGAGCAGTACGAGGTCGGCAACCTTCTTGGACTCGGCGGCTGCAGAATCCACCACGATGCCGACGTCTGCCGACGTAAGCGCCGGCACGTCGTTCACGCCGTCGCCGATATAGCCGACCGTATGGCCAGAGAGTCGAATGAGACTGACAATATGAGCCTTTTGCGCGGGCGTGAGCTCGGCAAACACACGAGTACGCCCCACGCGAACAAGCGCCTCGGACTCCTCCATGGCATCGAGCATGCTGCCGGTGATAACGCTATCGGCAGGAATGCCCAGGCGCGAACAGGTTGACCGGGCAACCGAAGCCGAGTCACCGGTAAGCACGCGCACCTCAACGGAAAGGTCAGACAGCGCGCGCACGGCGGCGCGAGCGCTTGCCTTGGGCCGATCGAAAAAGCCCAAAAAACCGCAGAGCACCAGGTCGCCCCAGTCCGAAGACGCTGTGCTGTAGGCAACGGCAAGGACCTTGATGCCGTCGGCACGCATGTCCTCGGCAACCTCATAGGCGCTCTGGCGGCCCGCGGCGTCCATGGGGACGAGTTCGCCTTTAAAGCTGGCCCAGGCACAACGAGCGCACACGCTTTCGACCTCGCCCTTTACGATGGTTAGGTGATTGCCAGGGCGAGCCTGCAGCCCCAGGCAGCCATGCGCCCCAGGCGTGGCATCGAGCTTAACGCCCGAAGCCTTGGTGACGTGGTCGAAAGGATCAGATGCGTGCAGGGTAAATGCGCCTGCGAGGTCTTTGGCGGCAAGACGCAACTCGGGCGCAGTGCACGCGTCGACAATGGCCCGGTTGAGCTGGTTGGCGGCAGCCCCCTGGCTCGTACTCTCCAAATACGCCAGGCTGAGCGTTTGCTCGCTTTCGTTGCCCAGGATATCGGTATAGTACTCGAGCACTGCGGCGTCATCGGTGAGCGTGCCCGTCTTGTCCACGCACACCACGTCCATGGAGCCCAGTGATTCCATGGCGTCAACGTTTTTAACAATGACCTGTTTGTTCTTAAGGCGGTGCGCGCTGCCCGAAAGGCACACGCTCGTGACGACTGGCAGCATCTCGGGGACCAGGCCAACGGCCGTACCCAGGGCAAACAGCAGGGCCTGCGCCCAGTCGCCCAGCACAAAACCTCGAATCATAATGACAAACGGCAGCACGATGAGCATGCACCTTACCAGAGCGGCACAGATGCTCCTGGCACCAGCGCCAAACTGCGTGCCTAGCCGAGCGCGCCGCGGCGATGTGGGCGGCTCCTCGGCAACGCGAGTGAGAACGGTTGCCGAGGCCTTTCCGTCAACGATGGTCGTTCCAGCACGGACGGCCTCCCCTTCTCGCTTGACGGTCTGACCGTTCTCGCCCGTAAGCGACGATTCGGAGACAAGGATGTGGTCGCCCTTGGCGAGGACCGCATCGACCGGGCAGAGCATGCCGGCATACAGGCGAATCACATCGCCGGGCACAAGCTGGTCGGCATCGACTTGGATCCAGCAAGCGTCGACACGTTTCCAAACGGCCGCATGGTTCGCCTTAAACATGTGCCGGTCGAAGCTGCGCTTGGCTTCGTTTTCGTAGAACAGGCGCACCAGGCCGCCGACCAGCCACATCAAAAACAGCACGGCAGGTGCAAACGCGCCTGTCTGACCTTGCGCCTGCGGTACAACGTCGACCAAAAAGGCCAAGCCAGCAAGTGCAAGCAGCAGCGACGAAAACGGATTAAAGAACGATTTTTTAATCATCGAAGCCTCTTTCTAGCATGGCTTCGATTGTATCCGAGGCGTATACCAGCATCCCCGCCCCAGACCTTGCGACTTCCTTGCTTTTACGCGTGACAAAGGGACAGTCTAACGCCCTCTATATCTCGAGGTCTAATACTTTCCCGAGAAGTGAACGGCTGTATCTGGACCCCCGGAGCATTGACATTTTTAGACGTCAAAACCGCAGGATTCGACTGACAAAACCGCAGGAAATTGCACGCCAAAAGTGCCGATGCTTCGGGGGCCCGTTTCCACTCGTTCACTTCTCGGGAAAGTATTAGACATCGATTTCGCAAGGGTCCCAATGCGGCAAGCGAGCCGCCGTAGCACTTTTGCCGCATGATCGAGCACTCATCGATGGCGGGATTCTCCATACTGAGTCACATATGCCGCGCGCCGCAACGACCGCCACGACACCAAGGACCGGCTATGGCTACACTTTCCGAACAAGAACGCAAGCGCATCCAGCGATACTGCATCTACCCCAAGATTGCCGGTGCGGCGCTTGCCATGGCATTCGTGCTGCCATTTTTGATCATTCCCTTCGAAATGATTGACGACATCGTCTTTCATCACGAAGGCTTCCAAGAGACGGGTATGATGACCGCTCTGGTGCTCACCGCCATCGAGCTCGTCATATTCTGCTACTGTACGCTCGCGCCACGCTTTGGTATGCGCGGCAAGCAATGGAAGGAAATGCAGCGCCGACTCGTCGTCGAACAGACCGAGAAAGACCGCTCGGCACAAATCGCAGGCGTTGTCGGTACGCAGGCCGCCGCACGCTTACTCAAGAACAGCGACAACGAGACCGCACGCAATCTAGGCGGTGCGGCAGAAGTCGCCGCTGCCGTAGGCGCCGTTGCCACCGCGGCAGACGTGCTTACCGAGAGCTTCGCCAACGCAAAGGCCATGGCGGAGGCCTGTGGCTTGCCTATCCCCCGTGCAAAAAAGTGGATCATCGCGCTTGTGGCGCTGCCCCTCGCAATCGTATGCGGTGCCTATATCCCGCAGCTGGCGCAGGGAAACACCGAGATGCAGGAGAACGCCGCGGCCGCGGCCGAGCAGATCGCCATCGCCCGCAAGACGTTAGAGCCCGCATGCGAGTACGTGTCTGCCGATGACCCTTACGAGCGATATCAAGATTACGGCTATCACGTCCGCGGCTACTTGCACGACAGCGACTCCGATACCCAGAAGACCTATACGTACCTGGATTTCGACAACAAGGGAACGCTCAAGGAAGTGAGTTACATAGCAGAAATCGACCCCGATGCGAGCCTTGAGGACAACCTCACCCGCATCGAGCTCGACTTTGACGAGCTTTCCTCTGTCGTCCAAACCACAGACGTCAAGACCGTGAGTCCCGAGCTCCTAGCACCGCAAAAGCTCCCCGAAGAGTTTAGGCAGGCTTTTTTGAACGGTTCGCTCTACGAGAGAATCTCCATCAGGACGAGCGACGACCCCATCAGAGCGTATTGCTCGTTTGACACGGATCCCGAGGACGAGTTTGACGAGTACACCCATCCAAGCATCCGTATCACATTGATGGGCAAAACGAGCTAGGCGCAGGAGAGGGGCCGTCCCTTCCCCAATGTGGCAAGGGGACTGTCCCTTTGTCACATTATTCGGAGCGCAGGGCTTCGACGGGGTCCTTCTTGGATGCGCTGCGGGCCGGCAGCAGGCCGGCAACGACCGTCAGCAGCACTGAAATTGCGATGAGCACCAGCGCATCCTGCACGGGCAGGCTCATCAGATTGGGCACCTGTTTGGCCGCAAGCGCCCAAGTATTAACCGGAAAGCTCACGAGCACCACGACGACAATGGCAAAGACGCCGGCGATGAGGCCCTCGATAAAGGTCTCGGCATTGAATACGTTGGCCACGTTGCGCTTCGACGCGCCGATCGCGCGCAGGATGCCAATCTCCTTTTTGCGCTCCAGCACGCTGATGTAGGTGATGATGCCGATCATAATGGAGCTCACCACTAGGCTGATGCTCACGAATGCGATGAGCACCAAGCTGATGGTATTCACAATGTCGGTCACCGAGCCCATAATGATTCCCATATAGTCGGTGTACGAAATCGCCTGCTCATCGTGGCCAGCAGCTTTGACCTGCTTGTTATACGCATCGATATGGTCGAGCACGCGCTCCTTCGCCTCAAAGTCGCGCGGGAAAATCTTGACCGAGATGGGGTCTGCCTCGTCCGCATAACCCAGTGTGGTCAGGTTGTTGTCATAGGTAAGCTGCGATGCCTTGGCATAACTCATCATAAGCGAACTCAGGTCCTCGGCGTCCATGTTGAAGTGGATGGCGCGGGCAAAGGCGCTCGCATCCACACGCATAGCGCTCGCCAGGTTGGCAAAACTCGATGACATCTGCGTCGCCATCTGGCCCATGAGCCCTGCCGCGCCTGCCTTGAGCTGAGTTGACACCGTCGTCGCAATCTGGTCGCTGACCGACTTCATCATCTGATCCAGAGCCTGCTGCAGATACGGAGCCAGCTGCTTTTGTACATAGTCGGTCATCGCCTGCTGCAGGCGCTCGGCCAGGGCATCGCCGCCGGGTGCCTTGAGCTGAGCCAGGATTTGCTGGGCTGCCGTATCACTCTCAAGATACGTCGAGAACGCGGCGGCAAGCTTTGACGCGTCCTTAAGATCTTCGGGCGTCAGCGCCTTAAACTGTTCCGACTGCATAAAGCCCGTGAACAGTTGGTTGGCGAGCGCCCCCACTTGCTGCATCTGCTCGGGTGTAAGCTCCAACCCATCGAAGACACCCGAGAAATCGGGGGCTGGCGCCTTAGACATGATGTCGCTGAAGTCGATATCCTTCCCTACGCCCGAAAGGTCAATGTCCAGCTCGGACAAGTCAAGACACGACGGGTCCATACCGCCGGCAACACCCGAGAGCACGGAGGTATCGAACGAGAACGCGCTCTTGAGCGCCGCCTCGTCCACACTGAACATGCTGCCCAGATCCACGCCTTGTTTGGCCTCGCCTTGCAGTTCGTCGAAGGTTTTGCCCGTAAAGACATCCGTCTCGGGGTGGGCGAGTTGCTCCCGCACAATCTGCGAATCGGCGGCGCGCTCCATAAGCTGGCGAGTCAGCGCATGTGTATAGGCAATGCCCGGAGACAACGCACTCGCATTGGCCGTCTCGTTAGGGCGCACCACACCCACGATGTGTACGTCGATGCCATCGGCAACCTTGGCGGCCATAAAGTCGGCGTCACCAGACATGTCGGTCCACATGCCGGTCTCTTCGTTTTTGCGATAGGCATCGGCCGGCGACAGCACCTTAAACGTCGTGGACAGCGCATCGTCGTAGGTAAAGTCGGTGCCGGTCTCGGGTGCTTTGACCCCACCGTCGGCCGTCATGGCACTGTTTACCAGATCGTTGAGCTCATCGATATCCAGCGCACCGATGCTGTAGAGCGTATAGTCGCCCACCGTACCGCGGCTCGAAAGCACCATCACGGCTTCGTTGGCAGACGTGGGCCAATGACCGGCGACGACATCGTACTGGCTGTCGAGCAGGCTCTGGTCGTCAATCATCTCGTTAAAGACCGAGGTTCCCATGGATTCCATGCTCACCGTTGCCGCCGAACTCGCGCCTCCGCTCATAGCCTCGGTCATTGCGTTGGGAACAAGCCGAACGGGCTTCTCATCGCCCTTGCCGGCACGATAGACAACCGGCGATACACCGTAGCCGTACTGAATGGCGTTGACCTCTTTGTCGATACCGTCGCCGCCGTCGTCAAGCCATGCCTTAAAGCTCGTCATGTCGTTGGACTTAACGCTCACAAACATATCCTTTACGGCCGTGACCACGGGAATCTTATCGGTTTCGGCACTGTCGTCGGACGAATCCACGTTTTCAGGCGAGTCATCATCCGCAGCCCCCTGTCCGCCCATCATGGACGACAGGTCGTAATCCTGCTTGGAAATGGTGAGTGGGTAGCTCGAGAGCGTATCCTCCTCGACCTTTTTGATGTAGCCGTTTACGCCGTTGGACAGCGCCAGAATCGCCGCGATACCGATAATGCCAATCGAGCCCGCAAAGGCCGTCATGGCCGTGCGGCCCTTCTTGGTCATGAGGTTTCGGGCAGAAAGCCCCAGCGCCGTCACAAAGCTCATCGAGGTTTTGCGCGTAGGCTTGGCCTCGCGGCGCGTGGCGTCAGCGACATCGAAAGGATCGGAATCATCGGTGATCTTGCCGTCCGCCAGGTTGACGATGCGCGTGGCGTATTGGTATGCCAGGTCGGGATTGTGCGTGACCATGATGACCAGACGGTCGCGCGCAACTTCTTTGAGCAAATCCATAACCTGCACGGATGTCGTTGAATCCAAAGCGCCAGTCGGCTCGTCGGCAAGGACGATCTCAGGGTCATTGATCAGGGCGCGGGCAATGGCCACGCGCTGCATCTGCCCGCCCGATAGCTGGCTCGGGCGCTTGTTAACGTGCTCGCCCAAGCCGACTTTCTCCAACGCCTCGCGCGCACGCTGGCGACGCTCGGCATGCCCCACGCCCGTGAGCGTGAGCGCCAGCTCCACGTTTTCCAAAATGGTCTGATGCGGAATGAGGTTATAGCTTTGGAACACAAAGCCGATGCGGTTGTTGCGGTAGGCATCCCAATCGCGATCGTGAAAGTCTTTGGTCGAAATACCGTCGATCAGCAGGTCGCCAGAATCGAAATGATCGAGCCCACCGATAACGTTGAGCATCGTAGTTTTGCCCGACCCCGAAGGTCCCAGAATGGCCACGAACTCGTTATCGCGAAAAGACAGGCTCACGCTGTCGAGCGCTACCTGCGTAAACGACTGCGTAACGTACCTTTTGCAAATACCTTTGAGCTCCAGCATGGACGGCAACCTCTCCTGCGCAGGCACCCTGCCCGCTCTCCTCCGCCGTTCGTATTCGACGCTTTTGTCCTACTCTATCCCCATTTTTTGCCGACGCCAGTGAGGAATGTAACAAACCGCGCCAAAAAACGAACGGGACGGCGCCCAAAAGAAGAGGTCCCGAGCGGGACCTCTATATGGTGGAGCTTATCTTGAAAGGCAGCAGACTACTTCGCACAGCGACACACGATCCTCGCTATGCTTTACGCGGTTTTTACTGCTCGCTATTCGCAATCGCCTGGTCGATAAGCTTGTCGAGTGCTGCGCGCTGCTCGGCGGAGCTGATGGCTCCCACGATTGGATCCCCTACGATGTTGCCATTCTGATCGATGACATACGTTGTCGGGAACGAGAACAAATTTGACGTAAACTTACCGGCCTCGCTATCCGACTTGAACCAGATGTTCTTATATGTCACGCCCTTCTTGCTCAGCACGTCCTTGGCATCTGCAATCTCGCCCTTGTTGCCATCGAGCGTAAAGGAATTGACGCCCACGACCTGGCCGCCCTTCTCGGCAAGCTCCTGATTCAGTTTCTCAAGATCGCCCAACTCACCCACGCACGGCTTGCAAGTGGTGAACCAGAAATTCATGACGGTAACCTTGTTCTTAGAGAACAGCTCGTCGCTGCTCACGTCGTTGCCGTCCAGGTCCTTGCCCGTAAAGCTGGGGAACTTCGTCGCCTCGCTCGAAGCATTGGCACCAGCCGTCATGCCAGCGGTCGAAGCGTCGACGCTCTCGCCTGCGCTCGGCGTGCTTCCACAGCCGGGGAACTCCTTCTCCAAGCTCTCGAGCTTGTCCTCGATTTCCTTGATCTGCTGCGCACCGGCCTTGAGCGTCTTAAGCTCATCCGCCGTAAACTCATCCTTGGCGCCGTCGATGGTCTTGAGCAAGAAATCGCCGTAATTGCTGCCGTCCTCAATCATTGTCGAGTCTTTATTTGCCGCATTGAATACCTTTTCCCACAGCGCGTTATCACTCGAAAAGATCTCGTTCTCCTTCTGCATGAGTTTTGCATACAACTCGGCGGCCTCGTCGGCATTGGCCGGCTTCTGCGCAGTGAGTTCTGCGATCTTAGGATCGGAGCTCGCAGATTCGCTCGCATTGCCACCGGGCGCCGAACATGCCACAAGGCACAAGGCCAATACCGGCACCATAAACAGGGCCGCAATCTTAGAAAGCTTCATAGTCATTCCTCCGTTTTGTCGAAGCTTGTTTACTTTTTATCGACGGTCAAGGGAAGCTTTTCCGCCGACACATCCAGGCCATAGCGATAGCTGATGGCATCGACAGGACAGGCCCCGATGCACTTTCCGCACCGGATACATTCGGCATGATTGGGCGCGCGGACCACATCAACGTCCATCTGACAAACCCTTGAGCACTTGCCGCACGAGACACATTTGCACGCGTCAACCTGAATCCCCAACAAGGACACCCTATTCATGAGCGCATAGAATGCGCCGAGCGGGCAAATCCATTTGCAGAAGGGGCGGTAGAACAAAACACTCAGCACTACCACGGCAATGAGAACGACAAGTTTCCAAGTAAAGAGATGTCCCAACGCAGATCGAATGCCGGCATTGGCAATGGCCAGCGGAATGGCGCCCTCGAGCACACCCTGTGGACAGATGTACTTGCAAAAGAACGGGTCCCCCATCCCCACATCGTTAACCACCAAGACGGGCAGCAGCACCACGGCAAACAGCAGCACGACGTATTTGATGTACGTGAGCGGCTTAAGCTTTTTCGTGGAAAGCTTTTTGCCGGGAATCTTATGAAGCAGCTCCTGCAGCCAGCCAAACGGGCACAGAAAGCCGCATACAAAGCGTCCCAGCAGCACGCCGAGCAAAATGAGCGTACCGGTGACGTAGTAAGAAAAGTTGAACTTGGATGAACCTACCACCGACTGGAACGACCCGATGGGGCACGCACCCGATGCCGCGGGGCACGAATAGCAATTAAGTCCAGGTACGCAGACTGTTTTCCCCGCGCCCTGATAGATGCCGCCTTTGGCAAAGTTTGACAGGTGAATATTGGTGACCAGCGTCGCCGCCGCCTGAATGAATCCGCGAAATCGGGCCAAAACATGCGACGCAGTGTTTTCTCTTTTATCCAATTCCGATACACTCCAAGCACAGCCT
>ERZ857972.1243-NODE-1243-length-15726-cov-4.374322_pt1 | contig 15726 bp, 15 predicted proteins | sample MGYA00519757_ERZ857972 | MGnify/ENA primary metagenome ERZ857972 (study PRJEB31778, sample SAMEA3449383) | human gut metagenome | biome: human gut; feature: human-associated habitat; material: faeces | place: United Kingdom | collected 2010/2012 ...
AAGTACTTGGCCGGAAGCGGCCCGGGAGGATAGGAAGCTGCTGATAAAGGAAAAGGACTTGCAGAGATGTGAGTCCTTTTTACATGCATAAATTTGAAGGGAGTAGGATAAAGGTGTCCGGAAGAATCCGTGAGAGATGTCATCCGAGTAATAGATTCTTCACTCCATGTCATATTTCCGCTTTCCCGTCTTTCTTACAAAGCATTCTTGTCTCCGTTCAGAATGACCGCGGCATGGAAGTCATCATAATGAGGGGGAAATGTTAATCGTCATCCTGAACGAATGTGAAGGATCTGTACCCGTGGAGGGAGAAGCGGTAAGGTGTCATCAGGGTAATATTCTTCACTCCATGCCACTGTTCCGTTTCCTGTTTTTCTCACAAAGAATTCTTACCCCCTTCAGAATGACAGGAGTCAGGAAGGGCTGCCGGCTTCTGGTGTCCGGTATTAAAGCATGGGGCGATGCAGGAAACGGTACGGAAGGACGGTGTGAATGTCTTCTTTTTGTGAACTGATCTTTTTCTGTATTTCCTGTATACTAAGGGCAGGGCAGTATTATTTTTATGAACTTGAATTTTTGTCATTGCGGAAAGGAGAGGGAAATGAAAAAGCTGGTTTCGGTTTGCGTGTTTCTTTTGGCTTTCATGACAGGTGCTTTTGCCATGGCGCAGGAACCTGTTTATGGCGTCCTGTTCATCCCGAAGAAAGGGTATACCCTTGAAAAGGGAAAGTTTAGGGCAACTGTACCTCAGGTGCAGGCAGTCAGTTTTATAGACGGGCGGACGCCGGTGAACGAGTGCAGCGGGGCGGCGAAGGCGGTCAATAAACAGCTTCGCGCTTATGTGGACAAAGCGTATCAAGACTATCAGAAAGAGGGAGAGCCGGGCACATGGATCTATCCGATGATTACGAAAAACGGGGATAATATTTATTCTCTTGTCATGGTCAAGCAGATTCTTCACGGCCAGTTGGATGTATATATGGACGAAGCGTTTACCTTTTTGCAGAATACGGGGAAGCGGGTATCATGGAAGGATCTTGTCCGCAAGGAGGATGAACGTTTCATGACCGTGGAAAGTCTGGAAAAGAATATCCGGGCGGGAATGTTCTTTTACAAGGATGGGGTATGGATCTCGGAGAGGCCTGACGGCTGCATTCCGGACGGATATCGTCCGGCAGAAATGCCCGGCCCTTACCGCTTCTATGTGGATGAGTCCAACCTCATTATATTTATGCTTCCCTGCGGGGAGAGCGGAGCTTCGCGGAAACGTTGTTTCGAATTAAATTCAGGAGCGGCTACGAAGTATTCGAGAGCGGTAGGATAAAGTAAGATACGGGGAAAGCGGGAATTACAGGTCGTTTATGCTGCCTGGCGGAGGGCGGTGGAATGGAGGATATTATGAAAAAGAAGATGGCTGCGTTTTTGGCAGTGTCCATGCTGCTTTGCGGACAGGCGCTGGCTGCCGATTTTTCCAATCTGGTTATTATCCACACCAATGATACCCACGGTTTTGACCGGCGGGCGGAAGGAATCAACGGTATGGCCACCGTGTCCGCCCTGCGCAAGCATTACCTGTCACAGGGAAAAGATGTGCTTCTTGTAGATGCCGGCGATGCCATACAGGACAATAATCTTGTAAATTTCAGCAAGGGGAAGTCGGCAATCGCTTTCATGAATGCCGCTGGTTATGATGCTATGGCATTGGGCAATCATGAATTTGATTACGGGCAGGAGGTTCTGGCAGAGCGTGTCCGGGAAGCGAAGTTTCCCATGCTTTCCGCCAATGTCATTGTAGAAGCGACGGGAAGGCCGCTTACCCGGGATTCTGTCATATACAAAAAAGGGGATGTAAAGATCGGAATCATCGGTCTCACTACGCCGGAAACCGTGGTGACGACCAATCCGAAAAATGTATATGGGTTGAAATTTCTGGACGATAAGGCGACGATTGCCGTTACACAGAATCTGGTGAAGAAATTAAAAGAAGAGGATAAATGCGATCTCATCGTGGCAGTTGGACATCTGGGCAGTGAAGATGCCAATAGGGGGCACCGTTCTGATGATATTCTCATGAATGTAAACGGTATTGATATTTTTATCGACGGACATGACCATACGGCAAAGAATAAATATATCAATGGGGCGCTGCTTGCAGAGACAGGGCACTATACGAAAAATATCGGCGTCATTACCCACATGGATAATAAATGGACGGAGAATTTCTGCAAGTATGGCGATTTTAATGAAGAAGATCCCGTCGTCAAAGAACTGGTAGACAAGACACAGCGGGAAGTGGATGACGCGATGGCGTTGAAGCTGGGGGAAACGCCGTTGCTTTTGAATGGCAGCCGCGACCCCGGTGTGCGTACGGATGAAACGAACCTGGGAGACTTCGTTGCAGATGCGTACCTTTGGCAGGCGCAGCAGGCAATGGCAGCTTCAGGCGTCAGCGTGGACGGCTGTCTGTTCAATGGCGGCAGCCTGCGCCAGTCTATTGAAAAAGGAAATATCACCGTAGGAAATATTTCCGGTGTGCTTCCTTACAATAATCAGCTTTATGTGATGAAAATTAAGGGCGAAACGCTTCTGGAAATCATAGAAGCTGCCACCTGTTCCCTTCCGTCCCAGATCGGCGCTTTTCCCCAGGTGTCGGGAATCCGCTACACTGTGAATACAAAAGTGCCTTATGAAAACGGGAAGCAGTATGAAAATTCCACCTATTTTGCGCCTGCCAAACCGGGAAGCCGCGTCACTATCCATGAAATCGGCGGGAAACCATTCGATGTGGATAAAGTTTACACTCTTGTTACGACAGAATTCATCTGCCGCGGCGGAGACGCTTACGGGAAACTGACGGAACCGGGGGCTGTGGACATCCAGGCCATCGGTTATGTGGATACGGAAGCGGTGGAAAACTATCTTAAAGAGGAATTGAAAGGAACAGTTCCTGCAAAGTATGAAAAAGAACAGGACCGCGTGACCGTCATAAAATGATTTCCAACATTCATAAGAACCGTGGCGGGTGACTGTCACGGTTTTTATGGTGAAAAGCACGGAATGTGGTATGCTGGAGACAAGCGGAAGAGGGTGGAAATTATGGTAAGCGGCTGCATTTTCGACATGGACGGGCTTCTGTTTGATACGGAACGGATTTTTCAAAATTACTGGAGAGCCATCGCGGCAGAGCGGGGTATTGTCCTTGCGGACAGTTTCATCACGGAAATCACGGGGACGAGCGGGGAAATGATGAACCGCATTTTGGAAAAATACTACCACACGGAGGACGGCGGAGAAATTCAGAAAGACTGCAAAGAAAGGGTTCTGCGCCATCTGGCAAAGGATGTACCTGTCAAAACGGGAGCGGTGGAAATACTCGGACGCTGCCGCATGCTTGGCATCAAAACCGCAGTAGCCAGCAGCAGTCCGCTCCGGCAGATAAAAAATAATCTGGAAAACGCGGGAATGGAAAACTGTTTTGACGCCCTTGTGAGCGGTGATGAAGTGGAAAGAGGGAAACCGGCGCCTGATATATTTCTTCTGGCGGCAAAGCGGATCGGTATTCCTCCGGGAGAATGTACCGTTTTTGAAGACAGCCCCCACGGCATCGAAGGCGCATTGCGCGCGGGAATGAAAGCTGTCATGATTCCTGACCTGCTCCCGCCCTGGGAAGAACACAGGCGGCAGATAGAAGTGTATAATAATTTGCAGGAAGCGGCGGAAAAAATTTTAGGATTGGGATGAGAAACTGAAGGTCAGCCGTAAACGGTAGCGGGGAAGTGCTGCTGTAAATGGGTAAAACGTCTCGTCCTGCGGCGGAAATTTATTTTATTAGAAAGAGGAAAGGGCATGGATGGAGAAACGGCTTCATGGATATTTTACAGCGGGCTTCTGATGTATGGCCTGGTGCTGTTTGCCTTTAAAAGACTGTACCTGGATACATTGGAAAGCAGAGTCTTGTCGTACATGTTGGGACTGGTGCTGGCCTATGGAATCCTGGCAGGTGTTTTTCTGGCAAGCAGGGAAAGCCTGGTTGTCAGGACTGTTTTACAGGAAGCGCTATGGAGCGGCCGCACCCATACTTATCGGGGTGCCGGGTTTCTTCTGATCATTGTGCCTGCCGTGTATTCCATCTTTCTTCTCCGCTTTTTTGAAAAAGGTGGGAAAAATGCGGCTTGGAAAGAAAAAGTGAAAATGATGGGGGCTGTATCCATAAATACAGTTATGGCTCTTTTAGGGCTGCTGTGCTTCAATTATATGCTGGACGGGCACAGCATGGAGGAATGCCGGATCGTTCTTGAAGAGAGTTTTGCCTCCATAGGCTGGGAATCCGGACTGCTTTCCATTGCGCTGATGTATTTTGTATTTTACATAATAAAACGCGATCATTTCAAACATTATGACAGGCGGCGGAAATAAAAACGGCAGGCGGAAACCGGATGCGGGAAAAGGAAAGTCAGCTTTCAGGTGAATAGTAACCTTTCCGACGGGGAAAGCCGCGTACTGCTTCATGGAAAGTTGATTGTGAAAATATGAAAGGATACGGGATGATCATGTTAGGATTTATGGAAACGGAGAAAGAATTTATAAAAAATTGGGAGAAATACAGGGGCGCGGCCGGCTGCCTGCGGTATCTCGCCTACTGGTTCCTTTTTGGGATTATCGTTATTCCCCTGATGCTGACGGCAATCAATCCGGATATATGGTCTACGGTGCGGATGGATCAGCTGGCGGAAGAAGCTGTCACTTTTTTCGGGCTCGGCTTTGGGCTTTGTGTTCTTCCTTCCCTGCTTATAGGGCTGGGCACGTGGGATAAGAAAAACCGAAAGTATAAATATCTTCTCAGAGGGAATATGCGGTACATGCCTTTCAAAGAAAGACCCTGGAAAAGAGGAGAAAAGTGGCAGCTATATGGGATCGGGAGTTTGATGACCGCATTTTCCGTCTTTATTATTTTTGCATCTGTTACATTGATGATGAGCGGCACCGGCAGAGCCGTTTATATGTTTAGATTCAGCAGTGCTTTCTTTTGTTTTTTGTTTATCTATTGGATCATCCATTTGCTTTATTTCCGCCGGCATGACGGCCCTTTGTATATACATCTGTGGGCTAAGGTTATTATGGCTGTTTTATGGCTGGGAACTGTCGGGGCTGTGATCCAGTATTCCTGTTTTTGACCGGCTGATGAGTATGTAAATAAGGAAGCAAAAAATCCCCTTCTTGAGAAAAGGGGATTTTTTGCTGGGAGAATTTTTTCTTATTTCTTTTTATTATCCAGTTCGCTTGCGTCTATTCTGTTACTGTCACGGATGAAATCGTTGTAGGCTTCTACCATGTCATTGAAGGCGTCATTGCCGCCGCCCCCTGCCAGATAGGTACGGATCCTTCCGATGGCGCGTTCAGCAGAGCTTTTGAAAGATTTTACACCGGAGACATCTTCCGCCGGTTTGAGTTTTTCCATATTTTCCTTTACCTGTCCCAGCAGTTTTTCTATCTGCGCCTTATCTGTCTTGGCAGGATCTTCCGGGTCGATAGCTTCCAGAGCCCGTCTCATGTCGCGGCCGATTTCCATATAAGTGGCTGCCATGACTTTATTGTCCTTTTTCATTTCTTCTATCAAAAGGTCGCGGAGTTCGGAATTGTGCTGGCTGATGGCACTATCAAGTTTGCTGTATTCCGTGTTGAACTGGTCATAGAGTTTCAGATAAGAGGCGACCATTTCGCGGCCTTTCTGGTTGCCGTCCGTGGTATATTCCTTGGATTTATAGTAAGATTCCATTTTGCTGGTCAGGGGAACCATTTCATCCAATACCTTAAGTACGGCTGTCGTACTTTCATCAATATCGGAGAAACCGCTGCTTTCCGCTTTGGCTTCCGTCAAGTTTTCTTTCAGGCTGTCATAAGCGGGGAAGCTGGCAAAGTCCAGATCCTCACCGGCTTTCATCTTCGCCAGGACTTTGTCGATGGCAAAGGCAAATCTTACATTATGGCCGTTGAAACCGTTGGTGGCTTTTACATAGCTGCTGATTTTTTCCAGCTGGCTTGTCGGCTTTGCAGATGTTTCTTTTCCGCCGCCGGAAGAGGAGCCGCCTCCGCCGCAGCCTGTCAGCATCATGATCGCCGCTGCCAGTACCAATAAAAATAAACCGATTCGTTTTGTCAGATGGGGGGTGTAATCCACTAAAATCGCCTCCTGTTGTAAATAAAATCGTTTCTATAGTATGATCTCCCACAAACGGTTTCATTATATCATTAAAGGGCAGAAGAAAGCTATTTTAAAATTGATTAGTTTTCTTATCAGGTTCTTAAAAAACTTTATGACATGAAGCGTGAGTGTGGTATAATGATAAAAAATTAAAAGGAGGGTATTATGCGTAATCCAAAAAACATGCTGATTGTAGGGATTGTACTACTGGTGGTAGGGGTTTGTATCCTGCTGTTTAATCCGGATCAAAGCGCTGCCAATCTGGAAATTGCCAGAAATGCAAAAAATGCGCAGGAAGCTGCCGCCGCTATTTCAGGCAATAACCAAAGGGAGCTTATGATCCATATGGCAGGGAATTTTCTTGCAGGGATCGGCATCGCGCTGACGGCAGGCGGTTTTTTCCTGAAAAGGAAGAAACAGTAATTGTCTGAAAGAAGAGACAGGGAGCATCCGCTTTCCCCATGTCTCTTTTTTTATGCATGGGAAAGCAGCGGATGGCTTTCTTTTCGTGAAATCTGTTATACTGATAAAAAATAATTATTTTTGAGATGTATGCCGCACAAGGGAGACATGATGACCGTCAGGGAAATAGTGGAAACGCTCGGCCTGGCAGCAGATGAGGACGCTGTAAGAAAAATGGCAGAGTACAATGCCATGGTGATTGCCATGAGCAGGAAAATGAATTTAACGGGAATCAAAGATGCAGAAGAAAGCCTGGTCAAAAATATTTATGATTCGCTGACCGTGTATGAGGAGAAATATTTTCCGAAGAACGGGCGTATGCTGGATTTGGGGACAGGTGCCGGGTTTCCGGGAATTCCGCTGGCCATCCTGCGGCCGGATATGCAGGTCGTGCTGGTGGATTCTGTCTTAAAGAAACTTGTATTTATAGAGAATGCCGCGGCAAAGCTGGGGATTAAAAATATAAAGATTCTCCATATTCGCGCCGAAGAAGGCGGACGGCGGAGGAAGACAAGGGAAACCTTTGATATGGTGACGGCAAGAGCGGTAAAGATGCTTCCCGTCATTGCCGAATGGGGTATCCCCTTTGTGAAGGAAGGCGGTATTTTCGCAGCGATGAAAGGACCTGGTGCTGACGAGGAACTCAGACAGTCGGGAAAGATCCTGAAAGAATTGAAAGCGGAGCTCATGGAGCGAAAAGAGTTGGAGCTCCCTACGGGAGAGAGAAGGACGATTCTCTACTTCAGGAAAACCGCGCCGTCGCCTAAAACCTATCCGAGGAAAGTGGGCGTGGCGGAAAAGAAACCGATCATAGGCGAAGCGTAAAAGAATAAAAGCTCCTGTAAGAAGGAAAATCTTTCTTGCAGGAATTTTTATTATGGGTGAATTTTTATAGCGGTTACGCAGATGCGGTATTGAGTGGCAAAGAATTCTTTCTGCGTTTTGCCGTGAAAATAAGCGGCTCGCTTTGCCTAGGCGCGTAAAACGGAAAAGAGCGGGAAAGGGGAAACCGCCATTACGGTTTTAATCCGCTGATCTGTTCTTTTATTTCCTTTATATCTTGTCCTATTTGCTGGAAAGTGTTTTCCGCATGCTCCATGGCGCCTTTTACATCGGTTTCCTCCCCCCTGTCATTGGTGAGGATAATGTCGCCCAGCTGGAGTTTGCCGTTCCTGATGTGGAAAGCGTCGGTGGAAAAGGTGCCGAGGGCGGTCTCTATGGATACGTCATAGAAGTCCAGCTCTTTTCCCCTGTTGTGGAAAGCACCCTGTATCTTTTTGAAAGGGATCAGTTTGTAATGACCGCTGCCTGAGGTAAAGGTGCCTTCGGAGATGATCTCTTTCGGATTTCCGTCACAGCGGATGTCGCCTTCTAAATCGACGTAGCAGAAAATGGCAGCGTCTTTCGCGGGATAGCGGGAATCCAGTTTTTTGCCTGCCAGGTGGATGTTGTAGGCCCTTGTGTCTATGTCATAGTTTCCCGATGCTTTGACTGTGCCGCCGTAGACGCGTCCCGTGACATCGGTAAATTTCATTTTCCCGTGGTGGTAGAAAACATGGCCGTCCAGATGGGAGAAAGAAAGGGCAGGGATATGGAGCTGCTCCATGGTGATTTTTCCTTCCGCTTTCGGGGAAGCGACGGGGCCGCCCGCCTCGGCGGTGAGGGTAAGCTTGTCGTGAATATTGTTTCCCAGTCCCAGAGATGCCGGATCGACACCGTAAAAAGATACATTCATGGCAATGGTGTGTTCATCGCTTTTCATATCGATGTCGCCATAAAGCTTCACGCTGTCGCCGATAGCGGTACCGCCGAATTTGCCGGAGGACAGGTCGACAAAAAGAGAATCGTCGGTGTCGATATTCAGGTGCATGTCCACATGGGAAAGAAGGAAGTGCCTGTTTTCATAGAAAGCTTCCAGCTGGCAGTTTTCCAGGTGGATATTCATTTTCATTTTCTGTCCGTTCCGCTTGAAGTTGGCGATTTTCTCGTGGAGAGTTTCCGCACGTTCCTCTGCCGGTTCGGATTCAGCGGCTGGTTTATTGATGAGGTCGACATTCATATTCTTGTCAAATTGGAGCGCTGCGGAAGCATTGTGGAGCCGTATCTCGGAAATGGCGGTGGCCCGCAGTTTGCCTCGGAGGATATCTTCCGGGCGCACTTTTATTTTCCCGTCAGGTACAAAGAGGATGGGGACGCCGTGGTCATCTGTCCAGAGGAGGTTTTCAAAGGAAACATAGCCTGCGATATCGGCGGATATTTTTTCAACGGAAATGTACCCCCGGAGCATGTGCTGCCTGTTCATGGCATAGCTGAAAATGCGGGCTGCCGCAAAGGCGGCGAGCTGGGCGATGAGGAGAAGACCCAGGACGGCGGCAAGCAGCAGGAAGGAAAGCCGCCGTAAAGCGGATTGGTGACGGAGGAAAAAGTCGATCATGAAGACCTCACCCAAAGTTACAATTCTTTGAAATGGAAATCTTTTTTATGGCAGGCATAGTCTTCAACGATATGGCCTTTGCCGAAAAGCTTGTACTTGTATGACAGGAGCCCTTCCAATCCGACGGGACCCCTGGCATGGAGCTTGCCTGTAGAAATGCCCACTTCCGCGCCGAAGCCGTACCGGAACCCGTCGGCAAAGCGGGTGGACGCGTTCTGGTAAACACCAGCCGAGTCGACAAGCTGCATGAACCGTGCGGCGGTATTGATATTTTCCGTGATGATGGCATCGGTATGATGGGAGCCGTACCTGTTGATGTGATCGATGGCTTCCTCCACGCCGGAGACGATTTTCACGGCAAGGACGAGATCGAGGTATTCGTGGCGGAAGTCATCGTCTTCGATGATATCTAGGGGGATAATTTCCCCTGCTTCTTTTGTGCCGCGGAGACGGATGTATTTTTCTCCGGCGGCCTTTTCCAGTATGGGCAGGAAGTCTTTGGCGATATCCCGGTGGACGAGAAGCGTTTCTGCGGCATTGCACGCGGCGGTGTACTGGGTCTTCGCGTCAATGACGATGGAAATGGCTTTCGCCATGTCATAATCTTTGTCCACATAGATGTGGCAGATACCGTCGGCATGCCCCATGACAGGGATGCTTGTACGGCTCATGATGTGCTGGACAAAAGTGTTCGAGCCCCGCGGGATGATGAGGTCTACCGATTCGCGGCAGGTGAGGAGCTCATCTATTTCGCTGTGCTGTTCTGCTTGGAACAAGGCTTCAGATGGAAGATCCGCGGCGGTGGCGGCTTCATGGAGGAGGGAAAAAAGGACGCGGTTCGTTTCTTTCGTCTCTTTTCCGCCCTTCAGGATGGCGCAGTTTCCGCTTTTCACCGCGAGGGAGGAAATCTGGATCATGGCGTCGGGGCGCGCTTCAAAGATCATGGCGATGACGCCGATGGGACAGGTGACGCGGTAAAGGCGGAGCCCTTCATCAAGCTGGCGGGCAAGAGTGACTTTTCCCACGGGATCGGGAAGGGAAATGAGCTGCCGGATGCCGCTGATGCTGTCCGCCAGTTTCCCTTCATCGAATGCCAGCCGTTTCATGACGGCAGGAGGAAGTCCGGATGCTTTTGCCGCGGCAAGATCGATCCTGTTGGCAGCAAATATTTTTTCTTTTCCTGCTTCCAGATTTTCAATCATGTGAAGGAGCGCGGAATTTCTTTTTTCCGCAGGTGCGGATGCCATAAGGGGCGACGCCAGTTTCATTTTTGCCGCTTCTTCTTTTATGCTCATGGGGATTCTCCTTTATTATTCCTTATATAATATATGTTTATCATAATCTTGAAAAACAGGACGGTCAAGGAAAAGAATGTCTCTTACGGAAGAGCGGCCGCCGAAAGGCAGAGGGGGAAATATTGAAAAAGTGGTTAATAATTAGCAGAAAGTGTGATATAATGTTGCGTACATAGCACACAAAGTGTGTATCTACTTGAGGGAGCGGTTGCAATTCCCGGGTGTTTTGGAGTATAGCAGAAAGGAAGATTTTTATGGGGGAAAAGACGAACAACGCATTTATCGCGATCGGGCTCATGCTGTTCGCATTATTTTTTGGGGCGGGGAATTTGATTTTTCCGGTCTTTATGGGTCAGAATGCGGGGGTAAATACGATTCCCGCGACCATCGGCTTTTTGATGACAGGCGTAGGGCTTCCGCTTTTGGGTGTTCTTGCTATTTGTTATTCCGGGGTAAATCTTCGTGAACTGGCGGGGCGTATTCATCCGGCGTACAGCATTTTCTTCTGCACGGCGCTGTACCTGACCATCGGGCCGTTTTTTGCGGCTCCCCGTACGGCGACGGTGGCTTATGAGATTGCTGTGGCGCAGTACCTGCCTGCTGAAATGCGGAGCGTAGGGCTGTATGTTTTTGCGGCGGTATTTTTTATCATTACCTGGTGGCTTGCGATTTCACCGTCCAAACTGGTGGCCCGGGTCGGCAAGTTCATGACTCCCGTCCTTCTGGTATTCCTTTTCCTTTTGATTATCAGCGCCGTTGCCTCGCCCATGGGAAGCTGGCAGGAACCGGCAGCTGCTTATGACACCGGTGTGAAAGCTTTCGGGCAGGGGATCGTTGACGGATATAATACGATGGACGGCCTTGCCGCTCTTGTTTTCGGCATTATCGTGGTGGAATCGGTCAAGATGTACGGCGCGGTTTCCGAAGCGCAGATTACGAAAGACACGCTCCGGTCCGGTCTGATTTCCACATTTTTCATGGCGGTTATTTATGCGGCGCTCTGCTATATCGGCGCCAGTTCCGTATCCCTCATCGGTGTGCAGGAAAACGGCGCTCCTGTTCTCGTAAAAACGGCGCTCCACTACTTTGGGGCCGCCGGCGGAGGCATTCTGGGAGTGATCGTTATCTTTGCCTGCCTGACCACCAGTGTCGGTCTGGCGGCTTCCTGCGCGGCCTATTTTAACCTGCTCCTGCCGAAAATCTCTTCAAAAACCTTTGTTACCGTCATGGTCGTTGTCTGCTTCTTCGTGGCGCTCTTCGGCCTGACGACGATCATCAAGAATGCTGTTCCCGTACTGCTTTTCCTGTATCCCATGTCCATTTCCCTCATTGCGCTGGCGTTCCTGCATAATTTCTTTAACGGCCGCCGCTGCGTATATGTATGGACGACGCTTTTTACCGCTGTGCCCGCTCTTTGTGACGGGCTTCACGGGTTCGGTCTGAAGCTGGGCGCCATGGAACCGATGCTCGCGGCTCTTCCGCTGGCGGAATACAGCATGGGCTGGATCTGTTTCTTTGCGGTGGGATTTGCTGTCGGTATCGTCCAGATGCTGGTGACCGGAAAGAAAGAACAGGCCTAAAAGAAATTTGAAAGAAAAGGTAAAAGCGTGCGGGCGGGACCTGTGCGCTTTTATGATGGATGAAAAGAGTTCCTTACTTTCTGATTGACATATTTCCCCTTTATCACTATATTAGAGGGTAGGATTATTATGGAAATACAGGGGAAGACGGTATTTCCTTTTATATGGAAAGGAGGGAGCCCGATGCTTACCGCTTATAAACATGATGAAAACCACAGACTTTGTCCCGTCGCTTTTGAGGAGATGGAAAAAGGGTCGTGGATCAATTGCGCGGCTCCTGATGCGGCGGAGCTGGAAAAGCTGAATGAGCTTACCGGTATTCCTGTTGATTCCCTCCAGACCGCTCTTGACCGTGAAGAACGTTCCCACGTGGAACTGGAAGACGATTTTATTTTCGTTGTCGTAAATACGCCTGTCGTCCTGGAGACAGATGCTTACGATGCGCTGCCGCTGGGGATTTTTATCACGGATAAGGTATTCGTTACCGTGTGTCTTGAAAATAATACGGTGATCCAGAAGTTTATAAATAATAATTACGCCTCTTTCCAAACCTATAAAAAGACAAGATTCCTTTTCCAGATACTGTCTACCGCATCGTCGTCCTTCCTGTACTTCCTGCAGCAGATTTATAAAAAGACGGACGGCATCGAAACGCAGGTGCGTAAATCTTTGCAGAACAAAGAACTCTTCCGTATGCTGGAACTGCAGAAATCTCTGACCTACTTCAACTTCGCCCTTCATGCGAATGAAAACGTCATGGAGCGCCTTATGCGTCTTCGCAACAGCCCCATCCATACACTCCTGAAAATGTACGAAGAAGATGAGGATCTTCTGGAAGACGTCATCATTGAAAATAAGCAGGCTTTGGAAATGGTGGAAATTTACACGAACATCCTGATGTCCATGATGGACTCCTTCTCCTCGATTATTTCCAACCGTCTGTCACAGATTATGAAATTCCTCACCTCGGTGACGATCCTTCTTGCCGTGCCCACTTTGATATTCAGCCTTTGGGGTATTAATGTGCCCGTGCCGTGGGAATCAAGCGAGATCGGATTTGCTGCGGTCACCCTTCTCGGTCTCGTGCTGACCCTCGTATCGGCGCTGGTGCTGTGGAAGAAAGATATGCTTTGAAATAAAGAAACAAAGGGACCGCTGCGGTCCTTTTTATTTTGCCGCTTTTGGGGAAATAACTGGTATAATAGAAAAGTATTTGAAGAAAGGAGGAAACGATGGAACCGGCGGAACTTTTAAAAAAATATTTCGGTTATGATACATTCCGGCCTATGCAGGAAGATGTCATCAAAACCATTCTGTCGGGCAGGGATGTGCTGGCTGTCATGCCCACCGGCGCGGGAAAGTCGGTCTGCTTCCAGATTCCCGCCCTCCTCTTTCCCCACGGTACGATTATTATTTCTCCTTTGATTTCTCTCATGAAAGACCAGGTGGAAGCGCTTGCAGAGCAGGGGATTTCCGCGTCCTATGTAAACTCCACCGTGCCTTTTGACGAATCTATCGAGCGGCTCCGCGATTTGTTCCGGGGGCGTCTGAAGCTGCTTTACATGGCGCCGGAAAAACTGGAACCCACCTATTTCACCGACTGCCTGTCCAAAGTACCCCTGTCCATGGTCGTCATTGACGAAGCACACTGCGTTTCCCAGTGGGGCCATGATTTCCGTCCAAGTTACCGGAAAATAAAAACCTTTATCGATACGCTTCCCGCAAAACCCGTAGTCACCGCTTTCACCGCTACGGCGACCTCCTTGGTGGAAGAAGATATGAAACGAAGCCTCGGCCTGGGGAAAGCAGCCGTTTTCCGTACGGGACTGGACCGGCCGAACCTGTCCTTCCGTGTCATCCACGGCGCGGACCGGAAAGATTTCATTCTCCGCTATGTGCAGAACCACGGAAAAGAAAGCGGCATCATTTACTGCGCCACCAGGAAAGCAGTGGACGAAATTTATGAAATGCTCGCAAGCCGGAAAATAAAAGCGGGGCGGTACCACGCGGGCATGGAAGATGACGCGCGGAAGAAAGGGCAGGAAGATTTTTCCTTCGACCGCATCCATGTCATGGTGGCGACAAACGCTTTCGGCATGGGTATCGACAAGAGCAACGTGCGCTACGTCCTCCACTACCAGATGCCCAAAAGCATGGAAGCCTATTATCAGGAAGCGGGGCGGGCAGGACGTGACGGCGCGAAAGCGGAATGCATCCTCCTTTACAGCGGGCAGGACGCGGGCATACAGCGCTACCTCATCGAATCGGGAAACCAGACGGACGGCCAGAAACGGATGGACTATGACCGCCTTTATGCCATGGACGGCTATTGCAGCACCACAGGCTGCCTGCGGAATTACATCTTAAATTACTTCGGCGAGACTGCTGATGAGACCTGCGGCCGCTGCGGGAACTGCGAAAGCGGAAGAGGAAAGGTGGATATCACCGACGAGGCAGTTCTCATTTTCCGAACCGTCAGATCTCTCAAGGAACGGTACGGCGCTGGTGTAGTGGCGGATATCCTTAAAGGAAGCCGCACGAAAATGATCAGGGAACGGAACCTGGACAGCCTTCCTACCTACGGCAGACTGTCCTTCGCGAAAATCAAACATTTGAGAACCGCCATCCATTTCCTCATCGCTGACGGTTACCTCAAACGTGACGGCGGCGAATCTCCCCTGCTGCATCTTACGGAAAAAGCGGAAATTGTTCTCGAAAGAAAAGCGCCGGTACTGGGTTTTGCTTTCGGTGCGGAAGACGTCATGGCGTCTGTGGCGGTAGAAAAGAAAGCCATCCTTTCAGAAACAAAAAGCGGTATCTTTGAAAAACTTCGCGGACTCCGACTTGCCATTGCCCGGGAAGAACACGTCCCGCCTTTTGTCGTATTCTCCGATGCCACCCTGGAAGATATGGTGTCCCGCCTCCCGCGGACAGAAGAAGAAATGGCAGAAGTCCACGGCATCGGCGCTTTCAAATTAAAGAAGTATGGAGAACGTTTCCTTGCGGCGCTTGGAGAATTCAGCGAAGCGGAAGAAATAAAAGGAAAAGACAAAAAAGAAGAAAAAAATATATATGAGAAATTCGAACGGCTCCGCCGCTCTTTGGCCAAAAAAGAAAATCTGTCGACATCACAAATTCTTTCCGATACAGTCCTCCGTCGGATCGCAGAAACCCGTCCGGCAACCGAAGAGGAATTCCGCGGTGTGAAAGGTATTGGTCCGAAAAAAGCGGACAAATACGCAGAGGTCTTTTTGCAGGCCCTCCATCCGGAACGGAGCCGTATTTCCCCAAAAACAGAAAGTAAAATGCCGGAAAAAAGAGAACATGTCATTCCCAAAACGGCAAAACCCGTCCGCGGACGGAAAGGGAAAATCACAGCGGTACGAAAGGAAACGATTCAGGCCGGACAGACGGTGTCCATAGACATAGAAACAAGAGCGTTTTTCCTCTATCTGGAAAAAGTAAGAGCGCGGCTTGCCAAAGAAGCGGACCTGCCGGCGGAAAGCATCTGTGCCGACAGGGATTTGGAAAAGATGGTGAAAAGCGAAACCGTGTCTGACAATTTGCCTGCCGCTGTAAAAGCGGAATTTGAAAAAGCCATCGCCACCTACAAACAAATCAGATATCAGATGACAGGAGTGGCCGGCAAAAAGGGTAATAGCTGTTAGCCGTTAGCTGCGAGCTGTGAGCTGTTAACCGTTAGCTGTGAGTTAAAAGCCGAAGCATATGATTTCCGTTAGGTGTCATACGAAA
>ERZ857972.1250-NODE-1250-length-15649-cov-2.848275_pt1 | contig 15649 bp, 7 predicted proteins | sample MGYA00519757_ERZ857972 | MGnify/ENA primary metagenome ERZ857972 (study PRJEB31778, sample SAMEA3449383) | human gut metagenome | biome: human gut; feature: human-associated habitat; material: faeces | place: United Kingdom | collected 2010/2012 ...
GCTGCCAGTATGGCGGCCAGTCCATCTCGCTTACGCATCTTGCGCCGTTCGTCGAGGTGAGCCGCCAGAAGATTCGCCGCCAGGTGCTCGATGAAGTCAACACGCTGGGCCTTGAGACCTCGTCCGAGAAAATCAACGAAGTGGTCGAAGCTCGCCTGCGCGACGAGATTCGCCGCGGTGTGCAAACGATTCAGTACCAGGTCGTTACGCTCATGACTACCAACGGCCAGGCTCCGTTCGTCACGGTGTTCATGTACCTCAACGAGGCGCGCACTCCCGAAGAGAAGCGCGACTTGGCCATGATTATCGAAGAAGTGCTTCGTCAGCGCTACGAGGGTGTGAAGAACGAGGCGGGCGTCTGGATTACCCCGGCGTTCCCGAAGCTCATCTATGTGCTCGAGGAAGACAACATCACCGAGGACGCTCCGTATTTCTATCTTACGCAGCTGGCCGCGAAGTGCACGGCCAAACGCATGGTGCCCGACTACATTTCCGAGAAGAAGATGCGCGAGCTGAAGCTTTCCAAGGGCGAGACCGAGGGCAACGGCGATTGCTATACCTGCATGGGCTGCCGCAGCTTTCTTACGCCCGACCGCTCGGGTAACGGCTACGACAATGTGGCCAACGCGGGCAACTACGAGCCGGGCAAGCCGAAGTACTACGGCCGCTTCAACCAGGGCGTCGTCACCATCAATTTGGTTGATGTTGCGTGCTCCTCGCAGGGCGACGAGAAGAAGTTCTGGGAAATCTTCGACGAGCGTCTGGAGCTGTGCCACGAAGCCCTTATGTGCCGCCACAATCGCCTGAAGGGCACCCTTTCCGATGCGGCGCCTATTCTGTGGCAGTACGGCGCATTGGCGCGTCTGCCCAAGGGTGAGCCCATCGACAAGCTGCTCTACGGCGGCTATTCCACCATTTCGCTGGGATACGCGGGTCTGTATGAGTGCGTGAAATACATGACCGGCCACAGCCACACCGAGGCGGAAGGCACGCCCTTCGCGCTCGAGGTCATGCAGCACATGAACGACAAGTGCACCGAGTGGAAAGAGGCGAGCAACATCGACTTCTCGCTGTACGGCACACCGCTCGAATCCACGACGTACAAGTTCGCGAAATGCTTGCAGCGCCGTTTCGGCATTATCGAGGGCATTACCGACAAGGGCTACATCACGAACAGCTACCACGTGCATGTGTCTGAGGAAATCGATGCGTTCGACAAGCTGAAGTTCGAGAGTCAGTTCCAGCGCTTGAGCCCTGGCGGAGCTATCAGCTACGTCGAGGTGCCCAACATGCAAGACAACCTGAAGGCCGTCATTCGCGTGATGCAGTACATCTACGACAACATCATGTATGCCGAGCTGAATACCAAGAGCGATTACTGCCAGGTGTGCGGCTTTGATGGCGAAATCAAGATTGTTGAAGACGATGGCAAGCTCGTGTGGGAATGCCCGCATTGCGGCAACCGCGACCAGGAAAAGCTCAACGTTGCACGTCGCACCTGCGGCTATATTGGAACCCAGTTCTGGAACCAGGGTCGCACCGAAGAAATCCGCGATCGCGTGCTCCATCTGTAGCGCCTCGCCGCTTGAATAAACGAAGGGCCAGCCTCGGGGCTGGCCCTTCTTGCGTATTGCGGGAAATAAGGAGTCGCAGCGAGGGTCGGCCAATCTCATATGAATCGGTCGGTCCTCGCTGCGAAACGTGGCATTTATGCTGGGTTTTCGTGAATCATGATGTGCTTCACTTCTTCGAAGTTGGCCTCGACGGCATCATGCGCGGCTTCAGCAATTTCATGGGCCTCTATAAGCTTGAGCTGTCCATCGACGGCGATTTCGGCATCGACATACACGCGATTGCCGAACTTGCGCGTGCGCAGCGCATCGATGCGCACCACGCCCGGAACCTTCTCGATGCAACCCCCGATTTTGCGTTCGAATTCGTAATCGCACGGCGTGTCGGTCATATTGTTCAGGGCGTCTTTCATCACATCGTAGGCGACCTTCAAAATAATGACGCAAATTGCCAAGCTGGCAATGGCATCGCCCGCGGCAAAGCCCAGCATGCTCGCGCCAATGCCCAAAAGCGCGCCGACTGACGAAATCGCATCGGAGCGGTGGTGCCACGCGTCGGCCATAAAGGCGCTCGAATTCAGCACGCGTGCCCAATGGCGCGTATACCAGAACATGCCTTCCTTAACCACGATGGACAAGACGGCTGCCGCGAGCGCGACAATCGTCGGGGCGCTAGCGGAAACGTATGACCGGGTGGCAATGGTTTCGATGCTCGAATACCCAATGGCGAGACCCGTGCCAGCCAAAATAAGGCCCAGCATGAGCGACGCCACGCATTCGAAGCGCTCGTGGCCATAGGGGTGAGTCGCGTCGGCATCGCGCTCGGCCAGGCGCACGCCGATGAACGCGATTGCGGTGGCGAACACATCGGAAAGCGAATGGATGGCGTCGCTGATCATGGCCGTGGAATTGCCCATGATGCCTGCGATGAGCTTGATTGCCGAAAGTGCCACGTTTCCGCCTACGCCAACCGCGGCGACCTGTTTTGTGACGGCAGTCTTGTCGATGCTCGTTTGTCGCGACGAATCAGATTGCGTTGCTTGCGTCATGATGAACCTCCTGGTTGCGAACGTGTCGTTGCTCTTCGGGGGTCGTTTTCAATTGGGAGAAAAGAAAACGCGCCTGCGGGTCAGCTACTGTCCCGCAGGCGCGCGTGCGTCTGCTGCCAAATATGGCCCGGCTCCATGGCGATGCGCCACGGCCTGATCAGTTTGCGCTGTTGAGCTCGCCTCGTCGCTGTGCGATGGGCAATGCAGTGCAAAGAGCGTCTTTATTGTATGCGAGTGGCGGCTGGTTAGTCTCAAATAACTTGCAAATGTGACGAAAATGTGTCTGACCTGGAGATATGTGAATAGTTGAGCATATGTTCGTCACGGTTCGAGTATGGCCGTCTGTCGGTTTTCTGAGCTACTTGTAAAGCGATTTGCTAAGGTGTTGGCAAAACTTTCGTGCGCCTGGTGGCGCGTTCGTGCGGCTCCGATAGATTCCGCACGAGCCGAACAGCACTTAATGTGCTGTTCGTGCGAGCCAGGACTTGACCGAAGCGGAGACGCATGACCGCGCCACCAGGCGCGAGGGGGCTTACCATGAACTACTCTGCCATCAAATATTTCGACATCGCGAATGGCGAAGGCGTTCGCACGTCGCTGTTCGTATCGGGGTGCCGCAGGCATTGCCCGTATTGCTTTAACGGCGAGGCATGGCGCTTCGATGCGGGCGAGCCGTTTGATGAGGCGGTGCAGGCCAAGGTGATTGAAAGCCTGGGCGCGGCATTTTGTGATGGCCTTACGATTTTGGGTGGCGAGCCCATGGAACCTGAAAATCAGGAAGGTTTGGTCGAATTCGTCGAACGCGTAAAGCGCGAGGTTCCGAACAAGGCCATTTGGTGCTTTACGGGCGATACGCTCGACGAGCTTGAGCCCGGCGGCCCCCATTTCACCGAGTTCACCAATCGTTTGCTCGATTGCGTCGACGTGTTGGTCGACGGGCCTTTCGAAAACGACTTGCACGACATTACGCTGCGCTTCCGCGGCTCGTCCAACCAGCGCGTCATCGATATGAACGCAACGCGCGAAGCGGCTCGCGCGGCTGGCGTGAAGCCGTCGCAGGCAGTGGCGTTGTGGCAGGACGAAGAAGTTTACGCCACGCATTCCATGAAGCGCGACGATGTGCCTGAGTATTTTCAGCATGGTTAGTGCGTTTCGCCTTGATGCATAGTTTGCCGTTTGCGACCAACCTGTGTATGACGCGTTCTTTATGGGTGTTGTTGGCAAAGCAATCGACGGTACCGAGCGCTACAATGGCTCAGTTGCATATTCCGTGCGAGAAAGGGCATTCATGGCTGCTTACGATTTTGAAGGCCACATCGCCGACATTCCCGATTATCCCGAGCCGGGCGTCATTTTTAAAGACATCACGACGCTTTTGAAGGAGCCAGAAGGTTTCAAGGCAACCATTGACGCTATCGCCGACCATTTCAAAGATGCAGGCATTACCAAGGTTGTGGGTGCCGAGGCTCGCGGCTTCATGATTGGGGCCCCCGTCGCGTATAGCCTGGGTGCTGGCTTCGTACCTGCTCGCAAGCCCGGCAAGTTGCCGCGTGAAGTGCGCAGCGAAAGCTATGAGCTTGAATACGGAACCGACAGCCTCGAGATTCATACGGACGCGCTCGATGAAAACGATGTGGTGCTTATTGTTGACGACTTGGTTGCCACGGGTGGCACGGCGGTGGCGCAGGCCCACCTCATCGAGCAGTTCGGTGCAAAGCTTGCGGGCATGGGATTCCTTATGGAACTCGATTTCCTGAACCCCTGCGAGGCTATTGCCAAGGCGACCGATGCCGAGGTCTTCGCGCTCGTGCATGTGGATTAATTTCGCTGCTGTTTCTTAATGCGGCGTCTGAGTGCCTCACTTTTTGCTCAGACGACCTGCGGCAAGCATGAAAACCCGTGGAGGTCTTCTCGAAAGTCTCCATAAAAGTGTCGTTTGGGTTACCATTAGCCCCGTATAACTTATGACGTTCGCAAAGGCGAAAACGGGGGAGAAATGTTCGATAAACGCTTGCTTGCTATGGTGCCGGGCGCCGCAAAATACATTCTTGCCAACGTGCTGTTCCAGTGGATAGCACTCGTGTGCAACATCGCGTTGTTCATCGTGATTGGTCTATTTTTGCAGGCCACGTTCGAGGGCGCGGCTGACGCTGCCATGGCGATTGGCGTGCTTGCTGCTGCCGCGTTGGCTATTGCGGTGCGCATGGCATGCCAAACAGCGGCGCAGCGCATGGGGCAGCGCGCGGCCGCTAAGGCGAAATGCGCCATTCGCCAGCAGGTCTACGACAAACTCGTCGCCCTTGGCCCTGCCTATAACGAAACCGTCGCAACGAGCGTTGCCGTGCAAGTGAGCGTCGAGGGCACCGAGCAGCTCGAGAGCTATTTCGGCCAGTATGTGCCCCAGCTGTTCTATGCCGTGCTTGCCCCCATCACATTGTTCGTAGCGCTTGCGCCGCTGTCCCTTCCTGCCGCCGTGGCGCTGCTCGTATGCGTGCCGTTCATTCCAGCGTCTATTGTGGCCGTGCAAAAAATCGCACGCCGCACCATGCGCAATTATTGGGGCAGCTACTCCGATTTAGGCAGTATGTTTCTCGAGGCTATCCAGGGCCTTACCACATTGAAGATCTATTCGGCTGATGCGCAAAAGCATAAGGAAATGAACGAGGCTGCGGAAGGCTTCCGCAAAGCGACGATGCGCCTGCTTTCAATGCAGCTGAATTCGATTACCGTTATGGACCTGTTTGCGTTCGGTGGAGCGGCGATTGGCATCATCGCTGTGCTGTGGCAATTCTCGGCTGGCGCTGCGACGTTCGCGGCTGCATTCTCCATCGTGTTCTTATCAAGCGAGTTCTTCATTCCTATGCGTACCCTGGGCTCGTTTTTCCATACGGCCATGAACGGCATGGCCGCTGCCGAGAAAATGTACGCGATTCTCGACGCGCCCTTGCCCGTCGACGGCGCGCGTGCGGTCGACCCGCGCAGTGCAAACGTCGCATGCCGCGGCGTGGGCTATTCCTACGATGGGCAGCGCCAGGTGCTCGAGGGGGTTGATTTCGACGCGCCATGCGGCAGCTTTATTGGCGTAACGGGTGAAAGCGGGTCGGGCAAATCGACGCTCGCCGGCATTTTGTCTGGCACGAACGCTCGTTATACGGGCGATATTCGCATCGGTGGCATCGATTTGCGTGACATTTCGGCCGAATCGTTGCGCGAGACTATTACGACAGTGCCGTTTTCGAGTTACGTGTTCAAGGGCACGCTGCGTTCGAACTTGCTGCTTGCAAAACCCGACGCGGCCGATAATGAACTTTGGGAGGCCCTCGAGAAATGCCGCCTCGCCGGTTTTGTGCGCGAGTCAGGCGGGCTCGATATGGAAATCGCCGCCGAAGGCGCGCATCTTTCGGGCGGCCAGCGTCAGCGGTTAGCGTTTGCGCGTGCTCTGTTGTACGATGCCCCCATCTACATCTTTGATGAAGCCACGAGCAATATCGATGCCGAAAGCGAGGCTGCCATTATTTCGGCCGCGCGCGAGCTGGCCGGCGCCCATACGGTCATCATGATTTCGCATCGTTTGTCGGCTCTCGAGCATGCTGATGAAATTTACGTTCTTGAGCAGGGAAAACTTGCGCAGCATGGCACGCATGCGCAGCTTCTTGCGCAAGGCGGCGCATATGCTAAGCTCTGGGAAAAGCAGTCCCAGCTTGAAGTCTTTGCGCATGGCGTTGCTCAGGAGGGCGTCGAGGGATTCGATGCGTGCGAGGCCGATTCGCAGCTTCAGCCCGCGCAGCAGGATTCCCATCATGCGGGCGATGAGGCGGCTTCAAGGCCACACCATCGCTCGAACTTCAGCATCATGGCGAGGCTTGTGGGCCTTACCCGTCCGCTGCTGCCCGTTATGGCGCTTGCGATTCTTTTGGGCGTGCTCGGTTTCGTTGCGGCGATTTTCCTTACGGTGTTTGCGGCATATGGCCTGCTCGATGCCGCAGGCGTATGGGCCGCGATTCCTGTGGGCGCAGCGTGCGTGGCAGTGGCGGTGTGCGGCGTGGTGCGCGGTCCGCTTCGCTACGGCGAGCAGCTGTGCAACCACTATCTCGCATTCAAGATTCTCGCGCTCGTGCGCGACAAGGTCTTCGGCAAAATGCGTACGCTCGCTCCGGCAAAGCTTGAGGGCCGCGACAAGGGCGATTTGGTTTCGCTCTTAACGAGCGACGTCGAACTGCTCGAGGTTTTCTATGCGCATACGCTTTCGCCTGCAGCCATCGCGCTTATCGTTTCGCTTGGCATGGTCGCGTTCACCGCGACGCTTTCGCCGCTGCTGGCGCTCTATGCCGCATTCTCGTATGCGGTTGTGGGCATTGCGGTGCCGTGGGTTTCCTCGAAAGCGAGTGGTACGGGCGGGCGTGAAGTGCGTGACGCCATTGGCTCGATGAATGCCTTCGTGCTCGACAGCCTGCGCGGTTTGCGCGAAACCCTGCAGTTTGGTCGTGCGGCCGATCGCGCGCAGGAATTGTCGAATCGCATGGATAGTCTCATTCGTGTTGAGGCGCGCCTGAAGGGGCGCACGGCGATCGCCATGGCGGCGACGGGCGCTGCGGTATTGGCGCTCGATACGGGCATGCTGCTCGCGTCAATGCACCTGGTGAATTACGGCATGCTCGATTTCGGATGCGCCGTTGTGGCTTGCGCGGCGCTCATGTCGTCGTTCGGCCCGGTTATCGCCGTGGCGAACTTGGGCTCCACGTTGCAGCAAACGCTCGCCTCGGGCGCCCGCGTGCTCGACGTGCTCGATGAACATCCGCAAACCGAAGAAGTCGAAGGCGGCGTGGCGCTTGAGGGGTTTGAGGGCGCCGTTGCAAGCCATGTCGATTTCTCGTATGGAGATGCGAAGGTGCTCTTCGATGTCGAATTGCATGTTGAGCCTGGCCAGGTCGTGCAAATTGCCGGTCGTTCGGGTTCGGGCAAATCGACTTTGCTTAAACTCTTCATGCGCTTCTGGGATGTCGATCACGGTGTAATCGAGGTGTCGGGGCGCGATATTCGCTGCGTGAACACTGCGAGTTTGCGCGAGGTCGAGGGTTTCATGACGCAGGAGACGCATTTGTTTGCCGGAACGGTGCGCGATAATTTGGCGTTTGCGAAGCCTGGCGCACGTGACGAAGAGATCATGGCGGCGTGCGAAAAGGCGTCGATCGCCAATTTCGTGTGTAGGCTTCCTGAGGGGCTCGATACGCAGGTGGGCGAGCTGGGCGACGCCCTTTCGGGAGGCGAGCGCCAGCGATTGGGCCTTGCGCGCATGTTCTTGCACGATGCCCCGTTCGTTTTGCTCGATGAGCCTACGAGCAACCTCGACGCGCTCAACGAGGCTGCGGTGCTGCGCGCGCTTTCCGACAATCGTGCGGGCAAAACGGTGCTGCTCGTAAGCCACCGCCCAAGCGCTGCCGCCATCGCCGATGTGACGTATTCGGTCGAACACGGGCGTGTTTCGTAGGTCAAAGTAACCAATTGCTAACAAAACGGCTCGGTGGTATAAAAGTAACCTAATGGAAACTACTAGGAAGGTACTTTTATGCCTGATGAAGTTATGGATGCGGCTATGCGGGCGGGGCGCGATTCGGGCGAGAGCGGCGCGTCTGCGAAGGTGCACGCGCCCTATTTGGTAACGCGCGGCCTTGTGAAAGGCTACGGCGAAGGCGCGGCGCGTATGGAAGTGCTGCGCGGCATCGACGTCGAAATCGCGCGCGGCGAGATTTGCGTGCTGCTCGGCCCCTCGGGTTCGGGCAAATCGACGTTTTTGAACCTTATCGGCGGCCTTGAGTCGGCCGATGGGGGCTCTATCGAAGTGGGCGGCACCGCCATCACGATCCTCGGCAAGAAGGCGCTTGGCGAATACCGTCGAAGCGAGCTTGGCTTCGTGTTCCAATTCTATAATTTGGTGCCTGACCTCACGATTCGAGAGAATATCGAAGTCACGGCGCATCTTTCAAAAAACCCGCTCCCTATCGATGACCTTCTGAAGTCGCTGGGCCTCTATGATCATCGCGCGAAATTTCCCCGGCAGGTTTCGGGCGGCCAGCAGCAGCGTTGCGCCATCGGCCGCGCGCTTGTGAAAAACCCTGGCTTGCTTTTGTGCGACGAACCCACAGGCGCGCTCGATTACAGAACGTCGAAGGAGATTCTCGCCCTTATGGAGCAGATGAATCGCGATTATGGCTGCACCATCGTGATCGTGACCCACAATGACGCCATCTCCCGTATGGCAAACCGCGTTTTGCGCCTTCGCGATGGCGTGCTCGTTGAAAACGAGATGAACGCCGCCCCCGTGTCTGCCGCAGAGCTTGTTTGGTAGGCCGTTATGAGTCCCTTGATTAAACGGCTTCCGCGCGAGCTTGTCCACAATATCGGAAAATACCTCGGCATATTCTTGCTCATGGCCGTGAGCATTGCGCTCACTTCGGGCTTCTTGCTCGCCGCCCATTCCATTTCGGTCATCATTGACGATATGCCCGAAACCTACGTTATTGAAGACGGTCGCTTCACTACGGCGTTCGAGGCAACCGATGAGCAACTCGATGCCGTGCGTGATGCTGCATCCGATTCTGGCGGCATTGAGCTGTACAAGAACTATTCTTTCGATGCGAGCTTCGAGAAAACGCAGGGCGATAACGCCCGCAACTGCACGGTGCGCACGTTCGAGCATCGCACGCAGGTCGATTTGGCCGCGTATGCGCAAGGTGGCGAGCCCCAAGCGGCAGACGAAATCGCCATTGATCGTGTGTTTGCAACGAACAACGATGTATCCATGGGCGACACGGTCGCGCTCAACGGCGTTGAGTTCCGCGTGGTGGGTATTATGACGCTGGCCGACAACCAGGCTCTTTTCCAGAGCAATTCCGATTTCACAGTGAATACGCTTTCGTTTGGCGTGGCCGAAGTGTCGTCCGAGGGATTCAAGGCACTCGAGAATACGGGTTTTCTGCCGAGCTATACCTATTCATATCGCTTCGCCGACCGCGATCTTTCCGTGGCCGATCGTGTCGATATCGAAAAAGACATGGTGAGCGCGCTTTCTGACGCCCATGCGAACGTGACCGATTTGACCGATGTCGACTCAAACCAAGGCATTGGGTATGCCAAAGACGACGTGTCGGGCGACTCGGCGATGTGGACGACGCTGCTGTATATCATCATCGTGATTATGGCATTCGTGTTCGTCGTGCTCACGTCGGGCACGATTGAAGAAGAAAGCGCGATTATCGGCACGCTTTTGGCGAGTGGCTATCGGCGTCGCGAGCTGGTGGCGCATTATCTCGCGCTGCCGTGCATCGTGGGCATTGCCGCCGCGGCGGTGGGCAATGTGGTGGGCTTTACGCTCATGAGCGAGCCTATGCGCAATTTGTATTATGGGTCATACAGCCTGCCTCCGTATTATGCGACCTGGAGCTGGGGCGTTTTCTTCCAGACCACCGTTGTGCCTGTGGCGGTTTTGGTTCTGGTTACGCTCGTCGGCTTGCTGCGCAAGATGGGTCACACGCCCCTTCAATTCCTTCGGCACGAAACGAGCAAGGGCGGCGTGAAGCGTGGGTTCGCGCTGCCCGAGCGGCTGAGCTTCACCGCGCGATTCCGCTTGCGCGTGTTCCTGCGCAATCTGGGCAACTTCGCCACGCTGTTCGTGGGCATTGGCTTTGCGAGCCTGCTGTTGCTGCTCTCGCTCGCGATTCTTCCCACGATGAGTCACTACGCCGAGAATTTGCACAATACCGTTGTTGCGCAGCACCAGTATTCGCTGAAGGCGCCGTTGGAGCTTGAGGGCACCAGTGACGAGCGCGAAGCGTGGAAAGCCGCCGATACGCTGCAGGGTGTGGAGGGCGCCCGGCTTTCGGCCCTTGAAAACGCTGCCGACGATGCTCAAGAAAAGGCTGATGCCTTGAAGGTGGCGGCAGAAGCGCTGCAGGTCGAGCCGACGCTTGAAGCCATGCAAAAGGCGCAAGATGCCAAGAACGCTTTCGCGAAGTCTCAAGATGCGCTGAACAGTGAGCTCGATGGCGTTGCCGCCGATTTGGGTGCGACGCGCGACGACGTGGTCGATATGATCGACAAGGTGTCCGACCTCAATCTTGACGACGAAAACGCGCATCCGGTGAATACGGTCGACAACGGCGCTGACACAATCGCCCAGGCCGAGAAATTCGCCGTGTATACGCTGCAATACAATCGCGGCGAAGGCAATGGCGAAGAAACGATAGCTGTGTATGGCGTGCAGGAGGGTTCGCGGTATTGGACCGATATGGACCTCGGAAGCGGCAAGGCGGTCTTCGGCGGCGGCTTGGTTGACAAGTTCGGCTTCAAGCAGGGCGACGCAATCGATTTGTACGACAAGTACGAAGACAAGGCGCATACGCTCACGTTCACGGGCGACGATGGCACGTGGGGCACGAAGTCGACCATGAACATTTATATGAGCCTGGACGATTTCAATGCGATGTTCGGCAACGATGCGGCCTATTTCAATGGATACGCCTCCGACGAGCCGCTCACGCTCGATTCCCGCTATGTGGCGAGCGACCTTACGCCTTCCGACATGGATGCCATTGGCGAGCAGTTCACGGGCATGATGGACGATATGATTGGAATGCTCGTGGGCATGTCGGTGTTCATCTTCCTCGTATTCATGTATTTGCTCACGAAGTCGGTCATCGACCACAGCGCGCGTTCGATTAGCTATATGAAGGTGTTCGGCTATCGCGACAGGGAAGTGAGCAAGCTCTACGTGCGCTCGATTACCTGGTGCGTGGTGGTATCGCTCATCGTGTGCCAGCCGCTCATCATCGCATCGCTCACGGCGATATTCAAGGCAATGCTGCTCTCGTACAGCGGCAACATCGAGATTTACGTGCCTCTGGCATGCATTCTTGAGGTCATCGCTACGGGGTTCGCAACCTATTTTGTGGTGGCGCTTCTGCATGTGCGCCATATTAAGAAAGTGCCGCTTGCGCTCGCGTTGAAAAATGCGGAATAGCGAAAGTGTCTGGCGTGTAGGCGCTTTGGGAAGGGTCGCGAGAGTGGCCCTTTCTGCGTTAAAATAGCCCATACCCCAACGGCGGTTTGTGTGCCGGGCAGTGCCTTCCTCAAGAAGGGAGGTGATGCCCTATGACCGATTTATTCACAGAGGTTGCAAACCTCGCGACTGCGCTTGTTGCTCTGGCGACGGCGATAATCGGGCTATCCGCGGCACGTGAGCAGCGCCCAAAGCGTAAAAAGAAAGGCCACCGCCGATAGGGGGTGACCTTCTTCAAACAACGACGGCATTGCCTGGATCCTACCCGCAGGCTCGCCGTTGGGCCCATTTTATCACCGCATTTTTCTTTTGCCAACTTGATTGGCATGAAAGGCCTGCCATGTCAGACGTCCATCCTGAAGACCTTACCGAAGTCGTTGAGGCCGACGAAATCGCAGCTGCCGCCCATGGCGAGCTTGGCCGCATCGCCAATAGGCTCTATGACGAAGATGCCTCTACCGAAGAGTCGTTCATGGCGTTCATGGAGTGGTGCGAGTCGCGCGGCATTGAGCTGTGGCCGCACCAAGAGGAAGCCCTCATGGACATCATGGTGGGCGATCACGTGATTTTGGGCACGCCGACGGGCAGCGGCAAATCGCTCGTGGCGCTTGGCATGCATTTCATGGCCATGTGCTTTGGCGAGCGTTCCTATTACACAGCGCCTATCAAGGCGCTCGTGAGCGAGAAATTCTTCAACTTGGTCGAATTGCTTGGCCGCGATAATGTGGGCATGATCACCGGCGACGTGCATATCAACGTCGACGCGCCCGTGATTTGCTGCACGGCCGAGATTCTTGCGAACCTCGCGCTTCGCGAGGGGGCCGCCGCCCAAGTGCATTCAGTGGCGGCCGACGAGTTCCACTATTTCAGCGATTTCGACCGTGGCTGGGCGTGGCAGGTGCCGCTGCTCACGCTTCCGAAAACGCAGTTTCTGCTGATGAGTGCCACGCTTGGCGATGTTGACGAAATTGCCGCGACGCTGCAACGCCAAACGGGCAACACGGTGAGCCGCGTGATGAATGCCCCGCGCCCCGTGCCGCTTTCCTATGAATACGTGAAAACGCCAATCGAGGCCACGGTCGAGCTCGCTTTGCGTGCTGGCGAGGGCCCCATGTATTTGGTGCATTTCTCCCAAGACGCCGCGCTTTCCACGGCGAGCGCGCTTGCGAGCTACGGCGTTGCCACCAAGGCGCAGCGCGAGGCGGTCAAGGAGGCCATGAAGGGCACGGCGTTTACCACCGCGTTCGGCAAAACGCTCAAGCGCCTGCTTGGTTTCGGTGTGGGTGTGCATCATGCGGGCATGCTGCCGCGTTATCGCCTGCTTGTCGAAAAACTCGCCCAGCAGGGCCTTCTGCCGGTAATTTGTGGCACCGACACGTTGGGCGTGGGCATTAACGTGCCCATCCATACCGTGGTTTTCACGCAGCTCACGAAATTCGACGGCTACAAAATGCGCCGCCTTCGTTCGCGCGAGTTCCATCAAATCGCCGGTCGCGCGGGCCGTTCGGGCTTCGATAGCGAAGGCCGCGTGCTTGCCGAGGCACCCGAGCATGAAATTGAGAACTACAAAGCCATGGTGAAGGCCGGCGGCGACGAGAAGAAGCTGCGCCGTATCAAAAAGAAGAAAGCGCCCGAGGGCTTCGTGAATTGGAGTGAGCAGACCTTCGACCACCTCATTGAATCGCAGCCCGAAAAGCTCACGCCGCGTTTGCGCATCACCCATTCCATGGTGCTTTCCGTGGTTGAACAGGGCGGCGACGCACGTGCTCGCGTCGAAGCGCTCATCGACGACTCCATGCAGACGCCTGAGGAAAAAATCAAGCTCTCGCAGCGCGCCGATGAAGTGTTCGCCACGCTCATCGATGCCGACGTGGTAGAGCGCAGCGAGGCCGAAGATGGCGGCACCGAATACGTGCTCACGATGGACCTGCCCGACGATTTCGCGCTTGACCAGCCTCTTTCTCCGTTCTTGCTCGCGGCGCTTGAGCTGCTTGACCCCGAAAGCGAAACCTATGCGCTCGATGCGGTTTCCATGGTTGAAGCGACGCTCGAAAACCCGCGCCAGGTGCTGCGCGCGCAGGAACGCAAGGCGCGCGATAAGGCTATGGCCGAAATGAAGATGGACGGCGTCGATTACGATGAGCGCGTGGAGCGCATCGCCGAGGTCACCTATCCCAAGCCGCTCGAGGATTTGCTCAATTCCGCCTTCGCGCAGTATTGCGAGAAGGTTCCGTGGGCTCGCGACTTCGAGTTGAGCCCCAAATCGGTTCTGCGAGACATGCTCGAAACGGCGAGCGACTTCAAGGGCTATATCCAGCGCTTGGGAATCGCGCGTTTCGAGGGCATTCTGCTTCGCTATTTGGCCGAGGCTTTCCGCGCGCTCGATCGTACGGTGCCCATCGATAAGCGCGACGAGCAGATGAAAGACATCATCGCCTGGCTTGGACTCGTGGTGAGCTCGGTCGATTCGAGTTTGGTGGACGAATGGGCCAATGCGGGCGCATCGCTTGACGCGGCTCCGCCCGAGGCACAAACCGACGCCGTGGTGCGCGACAGGCGCGGCCTTACCGTGCTCGTGCGCAATGCGCTCATCTCGCGCGTGCGTTTGGCTTCGCTTGGCCGCGTGGCCGACTTGGGCGAGATGGATGCCGACTGGGGCTTTGGCGAGCGCGCTTGGCAGGCGGCCCTTGATGAATACTTCGCCCAGCACGAAGAAATCGTGCTCGATGCCGATGCTCGTTCGAAGAAATACCTGGTTATCGACGAATCCGATGAAGAAACAGCCCATGTGTGGCGTGTGCGCCAAATTTTCCGCGACGAGTCGGACGATCGCGACTTCAGCATAAGCGCCGATGTTGATCTCGATGCGACCCAGATGGGCGATGGCGTGGTGCTCGCGAATTATCGCGTTGGCTTCATCGATGAACAGTAAAGGCGCCAAGGGGAATTCATGCAACAATCGACCACACGCCGCACGCTGCATTACTACTGGCAGGTAACGCGCAAGCATAAGGGCCTGTTTTGGGGCCTTATCGTATCGACGTTTCTTTTCGTGGCGTTGCTTTCGTATGGCAACCCGTACGTTATGAGCCTCGTTGTCGACCGCGTGAGCGAGGGCGGTGTAGGCCCCGATGAGGTGTTTTCCGCCTATGGGCCCTATATCGTCGCGCTCATCGCAATCAACGTTTTCGGCCAGGCGGCAAGCAAGTTCCAAGACTATACGCTGTATAAGCTGGAAATCGCGGCAGCGTATGATTTGGCAACGATGAGCTTTGACGCGCTGTGCAACCAGTCCATGAGCTTTCATTCCAATCGCTTCGGCGGAACGCTTGTGAGCCAAACGTCGAAATTCATGAGCGCCTACCAGCAGCTTATCGAGACCATCATGTTTCCGTTTCTGCCGGTTATGTGCTCGGTCATTTTTACGTGCGGCATTTTGGCGCCGCGCGTGCCGGTGTATGTGGCTATTCTCATGGCGCTGCTCGCGGTGTATGCCACGGTTTCGTACATCATGTACAAGCGCATTCTGTCGCTTAATGAGAAGGCGGCGAGCGCCCAAAACCAGTTGTCGGGCGAGCTGTCCGACTCGGTGGCGAACATCCTGGCGGTGAAGACCTACGGGCGCGAGGACTACGAGCGGCGTCTGTTCGACACGGCGAACCGCGAGGTGGTGGCGCGCGATTCGAAGCGCATGTGGGCCTCGCTTACGCGCGGCATTATCACGGCATCGATTACCGTGGTTATTATGAGCGTGGTGGCCGTGTTCATCGCGGGCGGCAATGCGTGGTATGGCATCACGCCGGGCACGCTTGTGATGATGTTCACCTATACCTATACGGTCACAAACCAGTTCAATTTCATCAACAACGGTCTGCAGCGTTTCAATCGCGCGTTCGGCGATGCGAGCGGCATGACGGCCACGCTCGACGAGCCGCGACTGGTGGCCGATGTTGCCGGCGCGCCCGATTTGCAGG
>ERZ857972.1263-NODE-1263-length-15400-cov-4.345194_pt1 | contig 15400 bp, 5 predicted proteins | sample MGYA00519757_ERZ857972 | MGnify/ENA primary metagenome ERZ857972 (study PRJEB31778, sample SAMEA3449383) | human gut metagenome | biome: human gut; feature: human-associated habitat; material: faeces | place: United Kingdom | collected 2010/2012 ...
TCCGGTTTTTCGTATACGATACGGGTCGTGGTCGCCCCCGGCGCGCCGTCTACTCCGGGTTTGCCGTCACGGGTAACGGAGATGTTTGTTGTTACGCCGTCTTTTCCGTTGATGCCGATTTTTCCGTCTTTGCCGTTTTTACCTGTAGCAACGATGGTTTCGGTTTTCAGGTTCTTGTCCATTTTGACGGTGAGGTTTCCGTTCGCATCGGCAAAGGTTTTGATGTTTTCACCGGAGTATTCGGAGGCGGCTTTTGTCCCTTCTCCTTTGATGGTGACTTTGTCTCCCAGGTTCCGGTGGAATTCTCCGTCGTTGCCGGCAAAGTCCATGCCTTTTTTCGTCAGTTCTTCAGATGTATTGGTAATCTTTTGGTCTACGGCTTTGAGCTGGTCTTCTGTGGCGGCCTGTCCGCTGGTGATGTTGTTCGGATCCCAGGTTTTGTTGGTCAGTCCGTTAACGGTTCCGTCTTTCCCGTTGATTTTCACTTTTCCGGCATCGATGTTTCCTGTCGTGCCGTCAATGGTGACTTTGTCGCCGGCTTTGATGATGCCTGTTGTTCCGTCGATGGATACTTGTTTGGACGGATCGGTTCCCAGTGTGACTTTGTCGCCGAGTCCGACAGTATATTCTTTGCCGCCTGTTCCATTGGTTCCTTCGGTGACGGTTATATTGCTGTCTTTGGCTTTGACGGTCGTATGCTGGCCTGCCAGTGTCTTTACGTCATGCAGCTGGCTGCCGTTGACGGCATCGGTGCTGTTTGCGCTGACGTCTCCGGCTGCTACGTTGGTGATTTTGTTGCCGCCGTTGTCAAGGCCGTTCTTGGTGAGGGATACGGTGTTTCCGGCTGCACCGTTGCTGATGGTTATTCCGTTATTGTTGATGAATGTATCGCCGGCGGTTATGCTTTCGAGGCCTTTCAGGGCTTTGGCAAGACGGACTTTCAGGTTGTTAGTACCGTCAGATACCACGCCGATATTGTCATCTGTCGTCAGCTTGCTTTCGTCTCTAATGCCTCCGACGACGTTCACCTGTTCGTTCAGTTTCTTCTTGATGACTGCCCCTGTATCACCGCCGTACTTCATACCGTCGTCCAGTGTGGCAATATCATGCTGCTTGCCGTTCTTTTCTTCAATGATGAGACGGGTGATATTGGTACCGTCAACGCCCGGCTTTCCATCGCCGCCCTTAATGGTGAGTCCGTTAGCGCCGTCCTTACCATTCAGACCAATGGAGCCGTCTTTGCCGTTGATCACTACAGCAGAGCCGTCTTTCCCGTTGACTCCGATGGAGCCGTCTTTGCCGTCAGCGCCTTTCTTGCCGAGCACCAGGTCATCATTTACATTGACTTTATACGGATTGGCAACGGTGCCTTCACCTTCGACGGTGGTATTCTTACCGTCTTTCAGGATCGTCTTTCCCGCCGCGACAGCATCTTTCAGCTGGCCGAAGTTGACTGCGTCACTGTTCACTGTGCCGTTAGCCACGTTGGTAATCTTCTGGCCGTTCGCGTTGAGACCGTCTTTGTTGACATAGGTCTTTCCGTTGATGGTCAGGCTGCCGTCAGCGCCCAGATTGACATCTTTCTTCAGCTTCACGTTGAGCTTCGTTCCATCGGATACGACACCGATATTGTCATCTGTCAGGTCTGCCGAGGCTCCGCCCTTGATTTCCAGCTTTTCTCCCAGCTTTTTGTTAATTACCGCGCCGGAGTCTCCGCCGAAGTTCAGGCCTTTGCCAATGGTGTTATTGATGTTTGTAATATTTGTCTTATTGGTCTTCACTCCGTCACTGACTGTTTTCAGCTGGTCTTCCGTGGCTGCCTGTCCGTGCACGACTGTCGGGTTGTCAATATCCCAAGTCGTGTTTGTAAGACCGTTTACGGTTCCGGCATCCCCATTCACCGTGACGGGATGGGTCTGCCCTACGGTAACTACATTCCCCAGCCCGACGGTATATTCTCTACCGCCTGTCTCAGCACTGGTTCCTTTCGTAACGGTTACATTGGCGTCTTTCGCTTTGACTGTCGTCGCCTTTGCCGTACCGCCGATGGCCGCATTCAGCTGATCCACATTGACGGCATCGGTTCCGGCTGTACCGGTCGCTACGTTGGTAATCTTCTGATTGTTTGCGTTGAGACCGGTGTTGCTGATATATGTCTTTCCGCCTACATGCACACCGTTATCGTTGATGACGACTTTATTCGTTCCCGTGCCTGCCGTCACTTCTTTGAATTCCGGCTTTTCACTCATCACTAAATCAAGGCCGTCTCCTGCCGCATTTTTCTTCACGCCCAGATTCTTGCCCGATACATCGGTAGTTACATCGGAAAGACCGCCTTTGATTGTCAGTTTTGTACCCAGATCACGATGCACTTTGTTGGCTGCGCCGTCATTGCCTTCAAAATCAAGACCTTTTGCTGTCAGTGCATTTGTAACATTGGTTACAGCCGTCTTTACGTCGCCGATATTAGCCGCGTTGCTGTCTGTCGTTCCGCCGCTGGCTACATTCGTGATAGTTTGGTTATTCGCATTGATGCCGTTATTCGTCACATAGGTATTTCCGCCTACGGTCAGTCCGTTGTTGTTGATAACCGTATTACCCGTTGTGACGCTGTCCACTTTCACATCTTTGGCCAGTTTAATATTCAGCGTATCTGTCCCGTTGGATACCACGCCGATATTTCCATCCGCCAGCTTAGACGTATCTGTCACGCCGCCGACGATATTCGTCTGTTCGCCTAATTTCCGGGTAAACTTATTAGCCGCGGCTGCCGCAGCTTTCACATCGCCCGCATAGGCCACGCCTTTATCCATTTCCGTAGTCACCGCATACAGCTGGCTGCCGTTGATGGCATCGGTAGAAGTGGCAGAAATACGGCCGGCCGCCACATTGGTGATCGTCCGTTCACTGCCCGCCTTACCCACGCTGACTGTAGAAGCCGGATTAATCCCTGCAAAATTATGTGCTGTTCCATTGATCGTTGCGGAGAGTGTCGCCACAGCTGCCGCTGTTTCCGAACCGGCACCGAGGGCTACGGCATTTTCATTGGCCACTTTTGTATTGCTGCCAAGAGCCATGCCGTTCTTCGCCGTTACAGAAGCGTTGTTCCCCAGCACCATAGCGCCATCAGCGGAAACCGTGGAATTGCTTCCCACCGTATAGGCATTATCCGCATTAATAGTATTCTTATAACCGAAAGCGCCTGCCATATTTCCTTTCACCGTACCGGCAGTGACTGTCGTGATTTTATCCTGATCAGCACCGGCGGCGCTGCCGTTGGTTTCCGTCGCAGTGTTAACCGTGGCGGAGCCGATGGTATTTCCGGCGCCGACAGCATAGGCCTGATTTCCGTAAATAGTATTTTGGGAACCAACCGCCGCGGATTCTTTACCGGACTTATTTCCATCTTTCATATCCAGCCCTACCTGGTTTGTATCGCCAATGGAGGATGACCGGGTTCCGTAGGCACCTACCTGCGTACCGAGAGCAAGAGAATTATCTCCCCAGCTCCGTGCCATGATTCCGATACCGGTGCTGGCTACACCTTTAGTTAAAGAATTGATACCGATCGCTGTGGAACCTGTACCAAACGCTTCACTCAGCGTTCCGATGGCCGTGGTAGCATCACCGATCGCCGCCGTATTTGCGTATTTCCCTTTCACATTGATGGAAGCCGAGCCCAATCCGCCCGGAAACTTAGTTTCTATTTCCTTGTTAAAGCTCTTTTTGATACCGTTTCCTGCTTTCAGCTGAGGCACAGCTGTTTCCAGTTCCGTACGGGCCATATCGATATCATCCCCGCCGATAGCAATAGATGAGTTACCGATGGCTCTCGTATCCGAACCGAGAGCGAGGGACTGGGTGCCATAGGTTTTTGCTGTACTGCCGATAGCGACACCCTGCGCATATTTAGAATCGACAGTACCGCCGGACTGTTTGATCTTGACATTAGTCTCCGCCGACGCGCCGATAACCACATCGCCTCTGGCGCCGTATGCCGCCGCTTCCGCACCTGCCACTACCGCACCGGATCCCGGATTGCCGTGCTCTGTAGAAGCGATGCTCTTCGCCTGGCGTCCGATGACGATATCCCCGTTTTCCAGTGCCTGTGCCCCCTGGCCGATGGCTACCGTACTTGCCGGAAGGCTTGGAGTGCCGGTGCTGCTTTTCCCTGCTGCTTTCGCTCCTGTACCGATGGCAATACCATTATCTGCTCCATCCTCAACGGAAGCAGACTCACCTACGGCAATACCGCTCGCTGCTTCACTCTTACTGTCCCAGCCGATAGCAGTAGAATTGACTCCTTTTGCCGTGGAGTTTGCCCCCAATGCGCGGGCGCCCGCAGCCAGGGCTGTTGCACCATTACCAATGGCTACGCCCCAATTCCCTCTGGATTGAGATCCGTTCCCCATGGCAATGGCACCGCCATTAGCAGCTTTCGCATTATTCCCGAAAGCCATGGAGGAACCGCCCCAGGCCCTGGCATTGGAACCGAAGGCCTGGTCATTATCGTTGCCTACAACATTTCCAGCCTCATCTATACCTGCCCGTGCTTCATTACCAAGTGCAAAACCGTTAGTAGAACGAACCCAGGTATTATTCCCGATCGCGACCGTATTATTCCCGTCCGTATGCGCATTACGGCCGATAGCCACTGCCTGCGCACCTTGGCCGACAGTACCGGTACCGAGAGCAATCGTATTGATATCTTTGGTTGTCGCATCATGCCCGATTGCGATCCCTCCGCTCTTATCGGTAATCCCCGGTGTTGCCGTGGCAGGGTTTACTGTAACATTCGCACCATGTCCGATGGCAATCCCGTTTTGGCTCGATTCTGGATCCGGATCTCCCTTGCCGACAGACGCCTCATTACCGATAGCCACACTGTGTGATGACAATGCCTTCGACAGAATACCGTAAGCGGAGCTGTTCACCGCCGCCGCCTGCGCCTGGTCGCCGACAGCAAGAGAATGTAAAGCTGTCGATTTAGACAGGGAGCCTATGGCGGTCGCCCCCTGCCCGGTAGCTTCCGCCTGATCGCCCATGGCTATGGCATAGGTATTTTTCGCCTTGGATCGGCTGCCGAGGGCCACCGTATACTGCCCTGCCGTTTGAGCATCATCCCCGACGGCTATGCTGTTGTTCGGATCTACCACTGCTCCGTTTCCGCCCTTAAACGATGCTTCCGCCACCCCCGGCATCAGGCATCCAGTAAGGGCAAGAGCACACAGGAACGCGCGGACGGGCATGCTGTTCTTTTCAGAAGCTGTTCCCCCGCTTTTCCCGCAACGGCCGGCGATTTCCGAAACCACCACATAGCAGTGTTTCACCCGGCTCCAGATGACTTTGTAAATCTGATTCATAACTTTCCTCCTTCAAACTAAAAATATCCGCTCTCTATAAAGATAAACAATTCATATTTCTTCCATCACATTATACATTTATAAAATGATTTTATAAAGTGATTTATTATAATAATTAATAACCGGACACGCATTATTGAAATATCTCATCAGAGATTTGCTATACTCCGATCCTCTTTTGCTGCCTGCTTGATCCATCTGCTTTCCTTCGCATATACTCGACCGAGATATCCGTCATAATGGAACCCTTTGGGGAAATATGCAAAGAGCGGATCATCCATATGCTCACGGTTCTCACATTGCCATGAATAATGAGAAACAAAATACCCTTTTCAGAAAGACAACTTCATTCCTTATACCGGCAGTATTGCCGTTCAGAAGCAGGACAAAGCCGATTTTGATTTAAAATATGAGCATCCCGCCTTCTATAATGGGTAAAAGACTCTCTCCTGAAAGCATATGCTATCGAAGAAAGTCTTTTATCTTCTTCCTGATTTAGAAAGATGGTCTTATCCAATCAGGATCCTACGCTGTTTACGAACTGGATTGTCAGCACTGACGGAGTGGAAATAATCCCCAAAACGGTTACCCGCTGTCCCATAGGAACAACTGCACCATTGAGATTGATAAGAATTTTATTCCCCCGGGCGGTACGGAAATTCATAAGCCCGCCGCCGGCGCTGGACAGGATGCTGCCCACAGTGCAGATCCTTGTCCCTACAGGAAGCCCGGACAAATTCCATGCTACCCTGTAAGCACCCAGATCCTCTAATTTCAAATCTCCCGGATTCGTCTGATACCAGTTGGCAAGATCGCTTTTTACCGGTCCCATGAAATACCCTGCGTCCCGGGATGTCCGCGGTGCCATCGGCTTCTGTGACGCCTGCGGATTCCCAATATCTTTTCTGTAGCTGACCGCACGCTGATTAGGAGCCCGCTCCTGGTAAGACACGTTCCGGATAATAAGTACGGGCTGCCCGGCCTGATTATAAGCCACATACCCTGTCGCCTGAAAAGGCGTATAACTCATTATCTTTCCCGCATGCTCCATCATGGCAGGGATTTCCTGTCCATCGGCAGTAACAAAACGATATACATTGTCCGCATAGGCTCCTTCAAACTGGCCGGCTACGGTGATATTATCCGCTGCCGCAGCCATCGTGCCCGGCAGCAGCAATATCAATATCATTCCTATCACAGCAAACCATGATTTCTTCATCTGAAAGCCTCTTGCTCCGATTAACCGCGGCCTTTGATGACGCGTACACGCTGGATATCAGGTGTACCGTCCTTATGCTTGCTGATGGTATCTACTCTGATGCGTTCCAGTTCCGGTTCGAATTCTTTCAGTGCTCTGGCCATCCGGTCATCGGCAGCCGCACCATTCTGCATAGCCCTGTAGATCAACGCGGCCATTTCATACCTGGTCATCATGCGGTCTCCGCCGAACTGTCCGTCCGGGTAGCCCACGATGACACCGTTTCCTGCCAGAGTCGCCACATAGTCATAGGCCCAATGATTTTCAGGCACATCGGGGAAGAGCTGCATCTTGTCCATATCCATGGAATCCAGTGGTCTTCCGTCCGCAACCTTCAGCAGCGCCCCCTTCACATTTTCCAGTTCAGCGCGGAGATCCTTGATTTCCTTAGCCATCGCCACTTTGGATGTGGACACATGGTTGCCCTGTCCCAGCTTCATGGAAAGACCTGCATTCACCATATTTTCTCCGCCGCCGATGGAACCGCCTACACTGATCATCGTATCTTCATTCGGCCGATAGAAGGCACCGAGTGCCAGAGAATGGGCATCTTTATAGTTGCCGTAGCCCAAAGTGAAGTCCCACTTATCATCGGGATCGAAGTCCAGCGGATGGAGTGCTGCCAATGCCGCCGCTCCTGCGCCGACTCTGTTGATACGGTTATCAACTTTGTTGATGGCCCCGCCGATCTGTTTCAGCTGTCCTACATTAACAGCATCCGTATCTGCCTTGCCTGCTGCCACATTGGTAATCCGTTTGCCGCCTGCGTCAACGCCGGTCTGTGTGATGCTCGGGCCGTTCTTGATCGTCAGGCCATTATTACTCATCACCGTATTTCCCGTGGTTACTGTCTTGAAGGTCGGTGTATCGACTACAGCCACTTTGTACTCCGTGCCGCCGTTTGCATTCGTCCCCGTTGTCACGGAAATATTGCTGCCCGCCGTTACGGAAGAATGTTTGCCTGCCTGGCCGGATACAACCTTCAGCTGGTCTTCCGTCGCCGCCTGTCCGCTGGTGATATGGTTCGGATCCCAGGTCTTATTGGTCAGTCCGTTCACTGTGCCGGCCGTACCGTTGACAGTCACCTGTCCGGCCTTGACCGTACCTTCGGACCCTTTAATGCTGATCTGCTTGGAAGAATCGGTTCCCAGCGTAATGTCATCATTCAGGTTGACATGGTACGTTTTGGATCCGTCCCTATTCGTTTCAAAAGTCACCGTCGTATTTTTGCCGTCCGCTACTTTCGTGGTGGCACCGGCTGCCGCTTTTTTCAGCTGGCTGACATTGACGGCATCGGTATCCGCCTCGCCTGCTGCCACGTTGGTGATCTTCTTGCCGCCTGCATCAATTCCCGACTTGGTAACGCTGGGGCCGTCCTTGATCTTCAGCCCGTCCTTGTTGACTGTCACTGCTGTATTCCCGGAACCATCCTGAATGGTAAGCCCGTTGGTATCCATTTTCGTACGGCCCGTAGTAACGCTATTCAATGAAATATCATCTTTAAGCGCCACTTTGACTCTGCCGCCTTCGACTCTGGTGGAAATATTCTTACCGTCGCCTACGACGTCCACCGTTTCGCCAAGCTTCTTCTTTACTTCGTTTCCGTCTTCCGCTTTTATGCCGAAGCCCTTGTTGACGATCTCCGAACCCTGATTTTTCAGCTGGCTGAAATTGACGGCATCGGTATCCGCCTCGCCTGCTGCCACGTTGGTGATTTTCTTGCCGCCTGCGTCAATACCTGCCGCTACAATCTTCGGTCCGTTCTTGATCGTCAGACCATCATTATTCATGACCGTGTTGCCGGTAGTCACGCTGTTCAAGCCTTTCAAATCCTTCGCCAGACGGATTTTCAGGTTGTTGCGGCCGTCAGATACCACGCCGATATTGTCATCTGTCGTCAGTTCGTCTTTATTTGTAATGCCGCCGACTACATTCACCTGTTCGTTCAGTTTCTTCTTGATGACCGCCCCTGTATCACCGCCGTACTTCATGCCATCGTCTAAGGTAGCAATATCATGCTGCTTGCCGTTCTTTTCTTCGATGATGAGACGGGTGATATTGGTGCCGTCAACGCCCGGCTTTCCGTCGCCGCCTTTAATGGTCGCTCCGTCTCTGCCGTCTTTGCCGTTAATTCCGACACTGTCCGCTTTCAGGTTCTTATCCAGGCCGACAATCATATTTCCGTCAGCATCCACCATCGTTTTGATGTTTGACGGGTCGTATTCCGTATCTGCCTTCGTTCCGGTTCCTCTGATGGTCATGGTACTGTTCAGTTTCTTTATTGCCAGTCCGGTATTTCCGGCAAATTTCATGCCGTCATCCATCGTTGCCACCTGATGGTCGCCTTTTTCATCTACATAGTAGAGACGGGTCATTTCGGTAGCCGACAGGTTCTTGGCCGGATCCAGGCTCGCAGGTCCTGCGTTGACGCCTATATCCGCATGGGTGGATCTCCCGTCTTTCCCGGCAGGTCCGGTCAGACCGATCTGCCCTTCCGTCCCATTGGCTCCGTCTTTCGCTTTGAGGGTAACTCCATCTTTGCCGTCTTTCCCCTTGATGCTGATTCCGTCTTTGCCATGGATCACTACGGAAGAACCGTCTTTGCCGTTGACTCCGATGGAGCCGTCTTTGCCGTCAGCACCTTTCTTGCCGAGCACCAGGTCATCATTTACATTGACTTTATACGGATTGGCAACGGTGCCTTCACCTTCGACGGTGGTATTCTTACCGTCTTTCAGGATCGTCTTTCCCGCCGCGACAGCATCTTTCAGCTGGCCGAAGTTGACTGCGTCACTGTTCACTGTGCCGTTAGCCACGTTGGTAATCTTCTGGCCGTTCGCGTTGAGACCGTCTTTGTTGACATAGGTCTTTCCGTTGATGGTCAGGCTGCCGTCAGCGCCCAGATTGACATCTTTCTTCAGCTTCACGTTGAGCTTCGTTCCATCGGATACGACACCGATATTGTCATCTGTCAGGTCTGCCGAGGCTCCGCCCTTGATTTCCAGCTTTTCTCCCAGCTTTTTGTTAATTACCGCGCCGGAGTCTCCGCCGAAGTTCAGGCCTTTGCCAATGGTGTTATTGATGTTTGTAATATTTGTCTTATTGGTCTTCACTCCGTCACTGACTGTTTTCAGCTGGTCTTCCGTGGCTGCCTGTCCATGTACGATTGTCGGGTTGTCAATATCCCATGTGCGGTTGGTCAGTTCATTCACTGTGCCGGCGCCTGTCACTTTGACTGTGCCTGCCTGAATGTCCCCCGTCGTTCCATCGATGGTGACCTTGCTGCCCGCCGTAATCTTTCCGCTGGTTCCGTCTACGACGATTTTCTTGTCAGCCGTGCCGAGGGTTACTTTATCACCCAGTCCGACGGTGTATTCTTTTCCGCCTGTCTCTGTACTGAGCCCTTCCGTAACGGTTACATTGGCATCTTTCGCTTTGACGGTCGTCGCTTTTGCCGTACCGCCGATGGCCGCGTTCAGCTGATCCACATTGACGGCATCTGTCCCGGCCGTACCTTTCTCTACGTTGGTGATCTTCTGGTTGTTCGCATTGAGACCGTTTTTGTTGATATAGGTCTTTCCGTTGATGGTCAGGCTGCCGTCAGCACCCAGATTGACATCTTTCTTCAGCTTCACATTGAGCTTTGCTCCGTCAGATACGACGCCGATATTTCCATCTGTCAGGTCTGCCGAGGCACCGCCCTTGATTTCCAGCTTTTCTCCCAGCTTTTTATTAATATCTGCGCCGGAGTCTCCGCCGAAGTTCAGGCCTTTTTCAATGGTATTGTTAATGTTTGTAATATTTGTTGTATTCGTATTCTGCTGCGCTTTGGATGCGATATCTGTCAAGGTAACCTGTTTCTTATCGCCTTTGTCGTTCGCTACGGTCAGCACCATATTTCCGCTGCTGTCCGCTTTGTACTTGCCCTGGCTTCCTGCTTCCGGATTTGCTACCAGATGGTAATCTTCCTTTGCCACCTCGGTGAATATTTTGCTCAGGTCTACATTGACTTTGCCCGTATCATTCCGTTCCAGTGTCAGGGTTTTGCCGTCATTGGAAACGCTGCCTGTTGTGACATAGTTGTTTTTGAGTCCCGTTATCTTGGCGGTCAGGTTGTTCGTACCGGTCAATGCAGCCGTGCCGTCGCCGTTTGTCTAGTAATTTGCGGTACCGTCTGTCACATACTTGTCTTTTGCTTCGACAATACGGTTGATATCGCCGATATTGGCCGCATTGGTCGTCGTATTTCCGCCGCTGGCTACGTTCGTGATCTGCTTGTTCCCCGCGTTTATGCCGGTGTTGTTGATCTTTACGTTACTTATGGTCAGGCTGCCGTCCGAACCGAGATCCACATCTTTTTTCAAGTCGTATTTTACGGCCGTTACCTTTCCGGACGCATCTTTTGTCACGGAAGCCGTTGTATTTGTTCCATCGGCAAAGTTGACTTTACTGCCGTTCTTTACCTCATTCACATCGCTGTAGTTCTCCTGTACCGTCCAGGAAACACTGCCTGCCGCATTGGCTGCCGCCGCTTTCAGCTGGGCCACATTGACGGCATCGGAATCATCCGTGCCGGCCGCCACATTGATGATCTGGCGTTTTACCGTATCCGAGCCGACACTGACGGCACCTGTCGTTCCTTTTGTCGCATTAATGGCATTTACCTGCGCTGCGCCGGCACCGGCAGGAATATACGGATTGGTCGTTCTTACATCCCCTGTCGCAGACCCGCCGGCATGGCGGTTGGAAATACTGTTCGCGCCGAGCGCCACGCCGCCGTCCACTTCGGAATTGGCATTAGATCCCAGAACGGTAGAATACTCCCTGGAAGCCTTCGCCGCCGAACCCATGACGGAGGAATACTGGCTTGTCCCCGTCGCTGTCGCCCCGACACCGATAGCGATGACATGAGCCTGATTGCCATCATCCGCCTTGGCATCCTTGCCGATTACAATAGAGGATATGCCTTTGGCGGAGGCATTCAGGCCGATAGCTACGCCGCCGGCATTCGTGGAAGAGTCCACACTTGCTTTCTTACCCAAAGCGATGCTGCCTTCATTACCGCCGGCGCTGCTTTCTGTACCGATAGCCAGTCCGCTGTCATCACCGGAACTCAACACTTTAGCCTTGTAACCGATGGCAGTCCCTTTCTGGGCACCGTCTACGGAACTTTCCGTACCGATAGCTATACCGCTCTCTGTGGATGAGGCCGTCACCTGTGCCTGCCGCCCGAAAGCAATACCGCTGCCTTCCACACGGCTTCCTGTACCGATAGCCGCCGCATCGGCAGCCGCACCGATACCGATAGACGCGCTGTTGCCGATAGCGATACCGTATCCGTTGACGGTATTTGCGGAAGCATTTTTACCGATGACAACATGGCCGGCGCCGTCTTTGACGGACGCGCTGCTGCCGAAAGCAATATTACCGTCACCGGCGGCGCTTTCAACCTTTGCCTTATGGCCGATGGCCGTATTGCCTTTTCCACCGGCTGCCTCGGCACCAGCACCTACGGCTATAGAGCTTCCCCCTTCTGCCTTTGCCGATCCGCCTACTGCCGTACCATAGTTGCCTGCCGCCTGTGCATAGTAACCAAGAGCAACGGAACTGGTACCGCTGGCAGTCGTCACATACCCCAAAGAGGTCGCGCTGTCGCCGGACGCTGTTCCTCCCACGGCAACTGTTGATTTATTCGTTGCCTGCGCATTATTACCGATACTTACCGCATTTGTTCCTTTCGCATTCGCGTTCGTACCGATGGATAATGCGGAGCCGTCAGTCAGCCCCGGGGCGGTCGGATTTCCCTCTGCCGCCGCATTATAGCCTACGGCAATATCATAATTTTTCTTAGCCTTTGCTTTATTTCCCAAAGCAGTCCCCGAGGTTCCGTCGGCCAAAGATTCATTACCGACGGCCACAGCACCTTCTTCCTTAGCCAAAGCGGTCCTGCCCATGGCAATGGAATTCTTTCCTTTGCTCCGTGCCAAAGGCCCGATTGCCGTGCTGGCATCGCCTTCCGCCAAAGCATTGAGGCCCATAGCCATAGAAGCGTCACCGGCGGCCTGGCTCATCGCGCCGATTGCTACAGATGCGGTACCGATGGAAGCAGTCTTGACATAGTAAGGTTTATCTCCCAAGGCGGCCGAACCAAGCGTTGCATCATTGGGAGCCTTATTATTCAGATTTTCATTATTCGCCAGCCCCGGCAGAAGGGATTGCAGTCCTGTACGATCCAGCTGGATATCATCGGTGCCGATCGCCACGGAAGAGTTGCCGATCGCCCTTGTGTCCGCGCCGACAGCCACCGCCTGCGATCCGTAAGCCTTTGCCACGCTGCCGATAGCCACGCTCTGTCCGTCAGGTTTTTCCACCGTGCCTGTAGTATGATCCACATTTTTGACCCTTATATTCGTCTCCGCGCCGGAACCGATTGCCACATCACCCCGGGTTCCGTAAGTATTGCTGTTGCTGCCGATTGCCACCTGTCCGGAACCGGGCAGCTGATGATACTTGGACTTGACCGTAGCCGCCCTGTAGCCCACAGCGATATCTTCATCAGACTGTACGCTGGATTCCGTACCGATAGCAACCGCGTTATTGACGGACCGTGTCGATGTCAGCTTGGTAATCCGTTTCACATCACCGGTCAGGCTGACAGAATCTTCATTCCGGGTTTTCTCCAAATCGCCGGCTTTGGCGGAAGTACCGAGAGCGATGGAATTATTACCGCTTGCCTTGGCATCATCACCGATGGCCATGACGCCTTTTTTATCCAGCTTCTCATCATCTCCGGTGACAAGCGGATTTGTGCTTGTCGCATTTTCCAAGGTCAACGCGCTGGCTTCACGGCCGATAGACAGCGAACCGGCGCCTTCCGCATGGGCATTGTTGCCGATGGCCGTAGTCCTCACATCATTAGCCGTTGCCGCATTGCCGATAGCAACAGAAGACGGTCCGTTGCCGATGCTGTCATTCCCTACTGAAACGGAAGAACCGCCGCTGGCTTTAGCCGAATTGCCCACTGCCACCCCATTTTTGGACAGAATGGTCGGTATACGGGGATCCTTATTGTCTGCCGTTCCCGATTCCGCATTGTTGCCGATAGCCACACCGTCCTGCGCGTATCCTTTGGCACCTGCGCCTGCCGCGATACTGTTGTTCCCTATCGCGTTCGCCTGTCTGCCGATAGCAAGGCTCTGTAACCCCTTAGCTATGGCTTTATACCCCATAGCCAAGGCATATTCTTCCTCTGCGTCCGCCCCTGTGCCCTGGGCAATCGAGTGATCTTTTTTCGCTTGTGCACTATACCCGTAAGCAATGCTGGAATCACCGGAAGCTGTCGCGCCGGTTCCCGCATGAATCAGTCCCGGCGCCGCATCCGCATCAGCAGGAAGCATACAGCCCGCAATCACCATGGCGCACAAAAGCGCGCGAAGCGGACGGATTCCCGTCACGGAGGCTTTATTATCTCTGCCGACCCTCTTCGTGATTTCCGAAACGACTATGTAGCAATTCTTCACCCTGCTCCATATGACCTTGTGTACTTGATTCATAACTTTAATCCCATCCTTTCTCTATTGCAAAAATGTTTTCTCCGATGTATAAAACGCCAACCGTTTTTATTCCTGTTTTCTTTACGATACTTTCTGCCGGAGAAACTGCCTGCGCATGTTTTCCCTGAAACCGCCGCATTGGGCTGTCTCTTTATCCTCTGCTCTGTTTTGTGCATCAGGAAATCATGCTTCCGCAGCAAACACGAAAATCATTTTACCCCATGCCTTAAATTTTTTCAACCGTAAATTTTACAAATATAAAATATCCAGTATTTATGCGGTTTTCTCATTGTTTATAAATTGACCCTAAGACGGTTTATCTTTATTTTCTCCAAGATCCAGCCATCTGCGGATTCCTTCATCTTACAGACACCGCTTTATGCCTGCCTCTGAAAAACAACCTCGTCAAATCCTGCATTCCTGTAAAAATACGGGAAACTCCACTCGGGCAGGATATTTCCCTAAAAGTCCGTAACCTTCTTCATGACCGCCTCCATTTTCCATCATGCCTCTTCACGCCGGTACCGCTCCGGTTCGAAATTTCTCTCCCCGAATCTCTCTTCACGCCGGCTTTTCAGGCATACAAAAAACGCCCTCGAAAACAGCCGCCTAAGCAGCCGCACAGAGCGCTCTTAAATTCCTGTGTATGTTCCGGACACAGATGTCACATCTACTTCGTGACTTGCCCCGGATATCCCAATAAAACATATCCATTATTAAAACTCCCCCATCATCCCTGCCCCAGTCACTTCAGGGATATCTGCCGTTTTCTGCCATTACTCCGATTACAAAAAGCGGTTCTGCCGGCAAAAACAATCTCACCATCATACTCCCGTGGATGATAAGTATTCTTTCCATGCCGCAGCAGGATTGTATATCAGACTCAACTCTCCCCCATCCGGATCAAAAACGAATAGTATGATTCCGATACATAATCGTTTCGATTATACGACACCCCACCACAAAATGCACATATCAATTCCGCATAATCGTATGACTTTTCATAATCAATATATACATGTTTTCTAATCTTTTCATAATGCATCATGTCAAATTGTACAAATCATGAATTCTGCTTTATGGATAATGGTTGCATGCCCCTGCGTGATAAATCTGTCACTTTGATGAGATTTTACGTTTTTCCCCACCACGGTGACAGATTCTTCGCTGGCGCTCAGAATGACGCCTTTCGTTCTCCGTCATTATGACGCTTTCCGTTCCCCATT